>Ga0116152_10001410_pt1 | contig 19756 bp, 21 predicted proteins | sample AD_UKC119_MetaG_FD_89894 | JGI IMG/M metagenome (GOLD analysis project Ga0116152, IMG submission 89894) | Active sludge microbial communities of municipal wastewater-treating anaerobic digesters from Hong Kong - AD_UKC119_MetaG | ecosystem: Engineered > Bioreactor > Anaerobic > Digestate...
TACGGCGTATGGCTCCGATCGATCAGTTGTTAAGTCTGACTTCTTTTTACGTCTAGCTAAGGAGTTAACTAGGGCAACCGGTCATGGAACTCGGTCGGCCTATTTGACTGCTCAGCTTGGCTCGCACTGGCAAACGAATTGCGAATAGCAAGTATGAGCTACGATGAAAGTGAAATTCGTAACATCAAGGGTTTATTGCTAGGTGTAGCATAAAAAATGGGAAGTTATACACAGCCAACAAATATGCTTATGGTTTCAAGAAGCGTGGTTATGCTATCATAGTATTAGATAACTCGAGAAGGATAAAGCTGGGTTCCCGAATGGGAGTAAGTCCACAAGACGAGAATACCTTTGCTCCTGGGGTTATCTACCTAGATTTACCCTTTGGCTTTAGTGCTTCGATTACCCCAGTGGGGTCTTTTTTAATTTGAGCCACGATAAAATCTATCAAGGCTGACGAGTAGGTATAGTGTGATATTTTACCGTCCGTTTTGTGAGCATAACAGTAAGATAAATTGGACTTTACATCATAGAAGTTTACGAACAAGCCAAGGTCAGCTCTATTGATGATATTCCGTGTTTGACCAGAAGGATTTGTATAAGAAAAGGGTATATTTTCACTTGCCAACGCACTATTCACGCTTTTTATTACTTTTCCAAATGAGAAGTTGTGCGTATTGCTAGGGTCTTTCAACTCCTTGAATATCTTAACCCTACTATTTGACCCGTTATCAACAGCCACCGTAAAATCAGCAGAACCTTTTTTCTTTGTGATATACACTTCTTGCCTAATGCCAATCGAGAACTTAGGGTTGTTTTCTTCTTTTTCTAAAACCGCTAGGTCATTTCTATATGTAATAAGTTTTTCAGCAAGTTCCGTTGAATATTTCGCCCGAATTGCCTCATCAGTAAAGTCGCCGATATTTATTGAAAGTGTCAAAAAACTATCTGGTATACTATCAGCAATATCAACACCGTGAAACTCGTTCATTTTGTTGCGAAAGTTTATGACACACGCCTGAAACAGTGGTGCGTATATAATTCCATACTCTTCTGTAATAAAGTGCGTTCCAGTATTTCTAAGTTCGACGATTTTCTCAAGGTTTTTACGCAAAGGGTCCTTGTCGTTAGTAAAAACCCTTTCAATTGCATTAGATAAACTGATAGTGCGGTCAGGATTGTCCTTGAAATAAATACTATCTTTACCAAACCGCTTTACCATTTCAGCCTTGAGCATAAGTTCCCAAGCATTACAGACAAAAAAAGCAAATCCCTCAACACGATACCTAAGCGTTGGTTTATTGAAGACCTCAAGTCCCATAATGAAAGCTTCTCGGCTTTTTTGGACGAGTTGTTCCACTAATTTATCTTTTACTTTTTTACTCACATAGCTATTTTATCATCTTTAATTAAGCGATGTCGCAACCTGACCCTATACCCCCTATACTCAAGCACCTTATATTTCCAAAAACTCGTAAACGCACAACCTACCTACATTTTTATCACTATCAAAAAATGGCTTATTTTACCGTTTTACCCAACAATCACAAACAGTGGTCGGCACGAAAAAAACGCCCAACAACTACCGAACATCGTAACAGAGGTAGCACATTTCTATTTGTTGGGAAAAGTTGTTGGCATAGAGGGGGGTAATCGCCCTTTATTTCAGCATTAGACACTCCGCCTATGAAATGGTCAATTTTTGGGGCTAATTTTGACCAAGCATTTCAAAGCGTTAAAGTAATGTTGAATGAGAAGAAATATACTTATCAATTTTCTTGATGAGCTGTTTATCATTTAGTAGGTCGCATAATTTTCTAAACCACAATAGGTCACCAGAGTAGTTGGATTTTCTAGCTTTATCGTATAGCCAATTGAGCAGTCGTTTTCTGTCGGCGTCAGGTTGGGCTTTTATATACTTATAAGCCACATCAACACTTAAATGTGGCAATACTCTGTCTGTCTTTGCCTTCAATATTGGGTTGTTTTTCATCTTACTGTTATATATTCTTGCCCACCTCTTTAATAAAGCAAAGCCACGCTCTTTTTTGCTCGCATTCAAAATGAGCTGTTGCATTTTATCGTATACAGCCTGTTCCTTTATATCTTTTAGACTATCGGATAATTTTTTATGTTCGCCAAACATCCAGTATTTTTCAAACTTCGCTCGGCTATCAAAGACCTTTGTTTTTGACGAGTTTAATGACAACCCTGATTTGTTTAGTATTTCTGCACAAGCGTGTATTATCTTCTCCGCACTTGCTTTATCATTACACATTATAATCATATCGTCGCAGTATCGAATAAACATACAGCCAAAAGACCTAGACACGGCATTAAACTCACGGTCAAAGTCATATAAAAAGTAGTTCGCAAGTAATCTTGAGCAGTCAGAGGTCTCATCTTGAGGCAAACCCTTACCTTGATAGTTATATTTATACGAATATGAGTTTACGCCCTGAAGTAATTTGAACAAAACATTTACAATTGATAATTTACTATCGTCAAGGCAAGAACGAACCTTATTCTCAAGTAGTCGTAGGTCAATGTTGTCGTAAAAATTGGCAATATCAGTTTTTACGAACACCTTCTTCTTTTTGTTTCGGTCAAAGTAGTTCTTGACTGTTTCATTAAATTCACCCCAACCTGGATACCAGCTATAAGAAACTGTATATTTTCCGAGCGAAATATCGTCAATATCTATAAAGTCATATTTCCTACGGTCATCATCTTTTTTCTTAGCAGTCGTTAATACCCTATATGCTCCGAACGTTTTAACTGACTTTGGCTTGGAAGCTAAAAGGCTATCCTCAATCTCTTTAGTTAAGTAATGGTAAAGTAGATTGTCGGTTGCCGTTAGAACAGGTATAAATCTTGGCACAAGATTGTGCTTTGGTATTGAATACACACCTATTGGTCGCATTGGATGATAATGTCCTGTGTTCACCTTATGGTAAATATCGTCAATGACAATTTCAAAATCATCATCAACCTTGAAGCCAAGTAAACTATTACCGACAATATACTTGAAGTTTTTAGGCGTTACTTTTTGAGTTAGACGCTCCCTTGATAGTATTTCTTGTTTGATTTTCATCACGTTTTTCTTTAGCTATTTTATCTCTTGCAACATCAATTGCCAACTTTGCTAGTTCGTGAGTATGTTCTACGAGTTTAGCGACTTCGTCATCAGTCATATTTTCATAATCTTTACCAAGCAACTTACGAGCTTCTTTAACGGACATTATCGGCTTCAAGCTAAAACTACCAAGCTACGTCAATAAAGAAAAGACTTGAAGGCTGACCAAAGAGCTTTATATCAAACTTTAGGCTTGGTTCAACGATTGTACTAGCGTTGTGTATTCTGAATGATATAGCCCACCCGTTGTTCATAGTCAGATGAACAGTCGTCTGTGAACCGTCCTTGAAAGCCAACTCCACAATTCTAGTAGGTAGCTCCATATCTGGTATTACACTGTCTGGTGTTTTTGAATTACTTGATTGGTTGAGTGTTCCAAATAAATTGAACGGGATAACTCTGGCAGTGTGGTTCTTATAGTGAATAAGTTTGTAATAGTCATTACCGTTACTGCCCAGTAGATACTTTACTAGACCAGCAGTTACGTCGTCCCCGTTCTTGTCGTAAGAACGTTGTAGCTCGCCCATAAAGGCGTTTAGGATAGGTACATACACGCTTTGTTCTTTACTGGGTAGTTCACGCCATTTGATTTTTTGGTCTTTTTGCGTCTGTAACTCTGCAAAAATCAAAGATATTTCATCAAAATAAAGTTTAGATGATGGTATTCCATACCAAGATTTTCCAAAGTCTAATTTCGTACTTAGTCTGGAATGCTTCAACGCTTCGTGATTATGCTTTACTGAAACACCAATTTCCCACTTTATATCACGTCTGATGATAAGCACGTCTCTTACGTCGCCGAGCTTTGCAACGTCGTCAGGCTGAATAGAAACCGTAAGGGTATCTTCTCCATCTTCAATAATCCGTGGTTCCATTTTTATTATGGTTTTGATACCTGCCTTAGCAGAAGCGAGCATATCGCTACGCTCGCCGTCTGTAATATCATTTAGATACCTATCACGGGCAATAGTAAGGCTTGAGTTTTCAACCACACTTATTGGGCGAATTGGTTCAACAATTTCTACGAGAGCGATAACGCTGGCGTACTCGTACGCTTTGCCTTTGATTGTTGAATTGATTGTACTTCGGTCTTCGTCCATACGTCTTTTAGTTCCTTCTTTATCTGTTCAGCTATTGCGTTTGCCAGATTGACAGGAACTGCATTCCCAATCATTTTATAGCCATCAGCCACGTCTCTATATTTGAAAACGTAAGTATCAGGAAATGTCTGTATCCTTGCACACTCACGAACGCTGAGCCTTCTGTATAGGTCTTCTTTACCTTCTACAAAAATCTGCTTGTTCTGCTCCAATTTTACCATCTTTGGGGCTTTGGGGTGTATTGGGGCGTGGCGTCCCCCAGCTTGTATCGTAAATGATGGCTGATCCCAAGCTCTAACACGGTTTCTAGACATAAACATTGTAGAAAATCCACCGCACATATACTCGTGATTGACTATCGGTAATTCGCCGTTTGTTTTGTTCTTTTCAAGAGCTGGCTCTGCTTCTGGAAGGTCTCCAATAGCGTCTTTGAGTGTCGGCTTGTAATCATTTGCTTCTGGAAATGTAAACTTCTTCTTTAAATCCTTGCGGAAGCCAATAATAATCACACGCAAGCGGTCTTCTGGAACGTTGTAGTCGTTTGCATTTACCAACTTCCAGCTTATGTCGTACCCTGCTTCTTCAAAGTCTCTCAAGAAGCCGTTAAAACTTTCTCCGTGTTTGGGAGCTAAAATACCAGATACGTTTTCAACTAAGAAAAACTTAGGTTGTTTTGCTTTTAGGATACGGATGTAGTCATTGAATAGCTGACCACGTTTATCAGCGATACCACGACCAGCCCCAGCTTCACTCCAGCTCTGACAAGGCGGTCCGCCAACTATACCATCACAGTCAGGCACTTCATCCTCTGGTACATCTGTGATACTTCGCTTATCTAGTATTGTGTGCGGGAAGTTGTGCTGGAAAGTGTCCCAAATGGTTTTATCGTACTCGTTAGCCCAAATGATTTGGAAACCAGCATTTTCAAAACCAAGGTCCAAGCCTCCAGCCCCCGTAAATAGTGAAACTATTTTCAACGGCATTGCTTTCATCCTTCGTTAATTGTTTGTGTCTCAATTATACCAGAACTAACGCTTATGCTAATTATTTGCGTCAAGCAATCTGACAATATCTTCTTTTTTGTAACGATACAATTTTCTTACACCAAGACGAACGGCTTTGAGTGTTCCGTCTCTGTCCCAATTACGCAAAGTGTTTGGGTGTACCTGCAATAGCTCACTTACTTGTTCAAGTGTTAGAAGTTCTGGAAGGTCGTCAATCTTTGCGTTCATATAACAATATCTTATAATACTTTACAAGAACGTGAAAGTTGAAAGAAGTAATGACTAAACCGAGCCGTGAAGATATTGCCAAACTACTCAAGGAACGCTACAAGCTGAACGATATTCAGGTTACGAACGTTCTTGAATACGCATATGGCTTGTCTGAACAGCGTGATAGAGCGAACGACTTTGCACTTGCTTACTACCTAAACAATCTCGCCATTGCCTTATTTGAAATGATTGCCGACCACAACAACCTACCCGACACAAAAGCCATCAACCGCAGTTATATCTTGATTATCAACGAAATTAAACTGCTTTATGCTCGCAACCCTAAGCTTGAAGCTATAAAAGAAAGTATCTGTTGGCAGTCGTTTGACCGTCTTGAACACATCGAAAACGAAATATGGGATTATAAGCAATATAACGAGAATGATTACGGCATAGGTCACAACGCCCAAGTAAATACGTTGTGTATCTTGAATGGCAAAGAAACTCCAGAGCTTACCGCCGAACTGAAGAGGATAATTGATGAAGCCGAAGCTAATGGCAAAGCCTTCCACTCTATATTAGAAGAAGAAAATAATGAAGAACCTAACTGGTTTATACCAGAATACAAACTGACGTATAAGATTGACGGCTCAATCATCATCAACAACGTGCTAATAGTAAAGAAAACTCAATCTGGGCTAGCGTCCGATAAGCTAATGAACCAAGCATTCAAAAATGAAGGTAAACAATTCAAGCCAGACTTTGGCGAAAATTATTCACGCAATCTAACTACGACATTGAGCGGTATGGGCTTCAAAAAGAACCAAGCATTACAGCAGTTATTCTTCCCAGTCGCCAGTAATAGTGAAGGTGTTGTATTTCGTTCGTCTATAACTCGTGATGAGGCAATAAAAGACCATATCAACACACGCAAGCTTGACATTCAACTCAAGAAGCTAGGGGCTATAACAGAAGACAAACCGTTTGATATGAGCCAGATACCGTTCTGAACAGACTTGAACTAATTTGAACAGGTTTTACACTGCATTGAACAGTAATTCCTAACTTGTGAACAGTAGAAATAACAGATTGAACGGTCATATTACGACAGAAAACTAAACCGAAGTAAATACTGCTTTTGGCTCATATAGTTGGTTGTATGGACGACCAGCAAGAGCTAATTCAAGAAAGCACCGACACGCAAGCCGTGCCAATGTTTGACGAAGACGATTTAACACAAATCGCCAAGTTTCTTGACGCTCTTTTGGAAGTTGATATGACTAATAAAAGTAACGAAAGGAAACAAAGTAATGAAAGTGTTTTATCACATAGTAGCGGTAATAACCTTCAATTTGAGTCGATGGGCTAACAGTCTAGCCTACAATCTTGCCGTTGCCTGCAAATGGGCAACGAACAAAGACATTGAAAAAGATTTAGAAAGGCAACGTAAACGATGGTCGTAAGTGAAGTTAATATAACGCCTATCAAACCAAACAACGGATTGATAGCCATAGCCAGCATTGTAATTGACGGAAATATCTATCTAAACTCTATTGCTGTTTATGCCAAGTTAAACGGCTCTTACCGCCTACTATACCCGACCAAACATCTAGGCAATAAGTCTGTTGGATATTTTTACCCAATCAACCACCAAACTAGCAGACTTATAGAAGACGCCGTATTCAAAAAATGTAGTGAATTGTTTCAAGGAAGTAACAAAAATGATAGACACGATAAAGATACAAATACCTTTTAGCAGTCAGCCAAAATGGGTCACTGAAGCTAGGTTATTCAGTAAGCTAGACGCAACCAAAGGCGTGTTTGTGGCATACAATAATCCTAGCAGTTCCTACAAAAAACTTGGTATTTATCAACCACGACTTACATACACCGAACGACCAAAAGGCAATCACATTAAATCTTACCAATTAGCTATTGAGTTTTCCGCACCGAAACTGTTATTTTGCAATAATTTCACGGAACTAAAAGATATAGATTTTGATACTGTTATTGAAAAACTTAAAGAAGTGCTACGCAAAACATATGGCGTCTGGCTATTCTCGCACCAAATAACAAATGCCCAAGTCGGTAAAATAGACTACTCAAAAAACATCATATTCACTGACCGCACGCCTGTTTCAACCATTACTGAAATACTTCGTAAGGCTGATGTATCACGTCGTTATGACGTTCAGCACACCAACTTCAAGAACGGCGGACACGTTTACCATATACACACTAACGCCCTAGATATTGCCTTCTATGACAAAGTGGCTGATTTGAAACAAACAAAAGTTAGCGAAAAACGCAGTTATGAAAAGAACGGCTTCACACAGTTGAGCCTATTAGATGAGCTGGAAAAACAAAAAACCGTAACGGTTGCTCGCTTTGAGATACGCATAAACGGCGTTGCTAAACTACGCAAAGAACTAGAAGTTATTGGCGTTGATAGCACCGACTTGTGTTTTCGCAGTCTATTTAGCACCAACATAGCACGCAAAGTATTGTTAAGACACTGGAAAAATATATTTGACGAACTTCCAAAAGCTCCATATGCCACTCTTGATACGGTTGAGCAAAATCTTATTGCCTACAAACAGGCATATCCAAACGCTAAACCAGCCGAAACATCTTTTGCTGTTATGTTAGCTATGATACGAAAAGACCACGATGATGAACGCTATGTTCGCAACATTATAGAAGAATTGTTTGGTAAGCATATTTATTACCGATATAAACGTAATGGACGCTCGCCACCGACCAAAACGCAACTCAAAACCTTGCTACTCATAGAAGCCACACTAACAGCGATGAAGCCAGTTAGTATTGACGATTATACTCTATAAATTGTAAAGTATTATTAGCAAATGGTAGCAAATAGCACTATAATAAACTATCAAATAATAAAGGAACTACTATTATGAAAGACCAAACTAACTACGAAAATGTAAAAGCATTTTTAATCGCTCGTGTATCTGACCCACGACAAACCGAAGCACTGCCAGCTCAGAAACTACGGCTAGACGCATATACCGAAAGATTGAAACTAAACGCCGAATACTACGCTTTTGACGAAACGGCATATAAAGAAGACCGACAAAAGTTCCGTGAAATTGTTGATAATATCTACAAATACCCTAACTTCTGTATTGTTGTATTTGATAAGATTGACCGCTTCACAAGGGACGCTTCAAGCGAAATTGTTCAGACGATGAAAAGTATGGTAAAAAATGGCAAGATTGAATTACATTTTCCATCTGATAATTTAATTTACCATAAGAACTCGCCAGCTAGCGACAAAACTCGGCTCGGTATGGGTATGGTTTTCGGCGAATACTATTCGTCAGCCATCAGCGATAACGTAAAACGACGCCAAGAGCAGAAACTTAACGTTGGCGAATTTCCAGGAAAAGCACCTATTGGCTACAAGAATATCAACATCACGGACGCTAATGGCAATATCATTAGCAAAGATATTGTTCCTGACCCTGTTCGTAGCAAATATATTGTCAAAGCCTACGAACTACGCCTTGAAGGCAAATCATTTCGCACTATTGCCAAACAACTCAAAGAAGATGGCTTACGTGCCAACACTAAATATCAAGGCGTTGTTTCCCAAAGCCAAATACAAACTATGCTCGTAAATCCCTTTTACTACGGCGTAATGAAATATAACGGCAAGGAATATGCACATAAGTATCAGCCAATAATTGCGAAACGTTTGTTTGATAAGGTCCAGTTCTTGAATGATGAACGTAATAATAATAGTCACAAAACAATGACACGCAATACTTTTACTTTTAGTGGTATTGTTCGTTGTGCGACTTGCGGTTGCACATATTCGTCATATGAGAAAAAGGGACATATCTATATGCGTTGCTCAAAGGCTAAAACGGGCGTTAATTGCAATCAACCACCAACATCAGAAGCGGACTTGCTACCACAGGTTAATGAAGTATTGAAGCAGTTGTCATTGAGCGAAAATATAATTAACCAAGTGTTGAGTATCTTAAAGGGCGAACACGACAATATACAGTTGTTCTATAAGAACGCTATAAAAGACACCAGTGAAAGAGTAGCCGTAATAACCAAAAGACTTGATACATTGTATGAAGACCGATTAGACGGACGTATTACTACCGCTGACTATGACAAATATGTAACAAAATGCAAAGCAGAAAAAGATGAACTGGAGTATAAGTTAGTTGAATACACCAACAATGACAAGTCGTTCGTTTTAACTGCTGAACATCTGTTACGGTTAGCTCAAAACGCTCAAAGCATATTCCAAAGTTCGCAACCTGCCCAAAAGAACAAAATCCTAAAGGCGTTACTTGCGAACTGCAAAATAGACCAAAAAAGGCTTCAACTTAATCTGTTGAAGCCTTTCTCTGTGCTTGTTACTAGCACTAATTCACAAAATTGGCTCCGGCGACTGGACTCGAACCAGTAACCTCGAAGTTAACAGCTTCTTGCTCCACCATTGAGCTACGCCGGAATATAATACGAACAAGAAATATTATAACCTCAACACCTTAAGCTAGTCAACTACCATGATTTTGAGTTTTAAGATAATCAGTCAAACGAGTTTTCATGGCTATATGAGCTCCATCAAGACCTAATATTTTCAAAGCACCAATCAACACGTATATTTCATCTAGCAATTCTTGGGAATGAGATTCGTTCAATGTTTCGAATTTGTCACTTATGGTACTTACTAACCATTTTTCTTGAGTTGGCGTAGCAACATTTTTCACAGGCGATTCACTAAATCGTGTCGTCACAACTTCCAGTGATCTGGCAGAGTTATCGCCTTTTCGCAAATAACCTTTTTTAATCAAACCACCGATGTGTATGGCGACTGTTGAAACCGACTTATAGCCAAGTGCTTTCATAATTTCTCGATAACTTGGTCCATAACCGTTACCTTGGATAAAACTGTCGACAAAATTTAACAATTCTTTTTGACGCTTGGTCGATCGTTGATTATTCATACTAAATCACCTCTTTCTTTGAATATAAAGCTAAAGCTACTAAACCCCACCATATTATCGATACAGTATCGTCAACCCAAACTGGCAATAATAGTCCTATCATGGCTAGTCCAATTCCAGATGCAAGAACTCCTAATACGAGCCAATCTTGCCTTTTGTCCCATAGTTTTATTAGCAGAGCAAAGAAAATCGACACAAATAGTAATAAACCAAACCAGCCAACTTCATGAGCAATGAATAGGTATTGATTTTCAATCACCATAGGCGAATCACTATACAAAGAAGCGGATCCGGTGCTCCCAATCCCTGCTCCAAGTGGTTGAATTATCATACTATTTATACCGTGCGTTAGTGATTTAAGATGACCATCGTTTGAATTAACGTCATTAATATCGGCAGGATTTTCGTGCAATAAAACATTCGATACGAAATTATTATCTTTTACAAACCACATCGCCCCCGAAATCAAAACGATAGTTACACCTAATATCGCCCAGAATTTCTTTGGCAAACGACGATGATAAACAATTATAAATACAGTAGCGACGGCAATCATGGTCGCTAAAAAAGCACTTCGCGAATAGCTAAACCACAAGGTGACGATAGCACCTACTGATAATAAAACTATCAGCAATATTGACCATTTCTTCTTATTTATTAAAAGATTAATCTTACTCTTAGTAGAAACTGATGCCAAAAATGCAAAGATGATTACAGCATAAGCCCCAAGTGGATTTGGCCCTCTTAGCGTACTATTAATTCTGATAAAATTTTGATTTTCATCTACAGTCAAATATGGACTAATGGTATCTTTTCCATATCCAATATATTTCAAAATGTCATCTGGTAAGATAAATATCTGCAATAGTGCAAAGGTCAAAACCAGCAAAGCTCCGCCAACTGCGACTTGAAAAAATATCTTTCTTTTGCTCGGATATAGTCGCATAGCAAAATACATTAGGCAAAAAAACAAAAGATATCTAAGGTTAATCATCAAACCAGCAAGACTTGATAATAACCCATTATGAAAAATAAATAGCGTTAAAATATGCAACAAAGCATAAACACCTATGGCAACAATCAAAGGGTCACGAACAAGCTTGAATTGCTTTTTTTGATACAAAATTATCAATAGAAATGCACCAGCAATCAGCATCAGAATTTCTTTCCAAGATTTAAATAATAATTCGTAATCAGGTAATAAACTCCCCAACCAGACGCTTAAAGGAGCATGAACTACAATACCTCCAAAAATTACCAGAAGTATTCCTACATAAGTTTTATCTATAATACCTAGTTGATTATTCTTCATTACGCTGTTGTTTTAATTATATAGTATTTAACAACCATTATTAGAAAAAGACCCGTTAACATAATCCAATAATGTTATAATTGGATTACTTATGCCAGGGAAAAATATCAAATACTACAGCTTGATACTAATGGTCATTGACACCGTCGTATTACTAAGTGCCTTTATTATCGCATACATCATCAGGGTAACTTACGATAATCGCCCACTTCTTGCCAATGTTTACGCGATGGACTATTTACAATCTTTTTTGGTAATAATTCCATTTTGGATTATGATTTTTGCTTTACTTGGCTTATACCAAAAAAGTACATATAGTCGCAGATTAATTGAATGGTCCAAAATAGCTGTTGGATCTTTTATCGGAATATTGTTCGTTATTGGATGGGAATATGTCAGCGAAAAGAATATCATGCCAGCCAGATTGATCGCAGTCTACGGGTTAATTGGAGCATTCTCATTAGTTATAATCGAGCGAGAAATAATGCGTTTAATCCGTACTTTGATGTTTAAATATGGAAGAGGTATAAACACCGTCCTACTAATTGGTTCGTCGGATGCTACAATTGATATCGCTCGTAACCTATCTAATACTGCAAAAAGTGGCTATGAAATAGTTGCTATATCTGGTCCGAAAAAAATAGTTCCGAAAGAATTATCTCGAGTCCATTATTACCAATCTCTAGAAAAAGCTCTCGAAAATATCGAAGCAAATGGTATTACGGCAATAATTCAAACTGATTTATATGATTCGTCCGAAAGAAATCAAAAAATTCTTGGGGCATCTCAAGCTCATCATTTAAGTTATAGTTTTATACCTGGTGAGAGTGAATTCTATTCAGGCAAAAATACCATAGATATCTTTTTAGGTTATCCGATGATATCCGTATATCAGACACCTCTCATTGGCTGGGGTGCAATGGCAAAGCGAATTTTTGACTTGATTGTTAGTATACCTCTAGCGATTGTTTTGTCGCCTTTTCTATTAATAATTTACATAATTAAAAAAATAGCAGATCCTGGCCCAGCTCTATATATCAGCAAAAGATTAAGTCGTTTTTCTGAACCAATCGATTTAATAAAATTCCGAAGCATGGATGCAAAATACGGTTCTCGTGATGCATCCGTTGAATTTCGTGAAATGGGACGAAACGATTTAGCAAAAGAATATGAAAAGAAACGCAAAGTCGAGAATGATCCTCGTATCACAAAATTTGGAAAGTTTCTCAGAGCTACATCCATAGACGAATTACCACAAATATTTAACGTCATAAAAGGTGATTTAAGCCTTGTCGGACCTCGTCCAATCTTACCCCAAGAAGTAAAACTAGCACGTGAACGTACCGCTATATTACACAGTGTCAAATCAGGAGTAACAGGACTCTGGCAAGTATCAGGACGTAGTGAGTTATCATTCGAAGAGCGAATTGAGTTAGAATTATTTTACGTTCAAAACTGGTCTTTTTGGCTTGACTTGAAAATTATATTCAAAACCATCGGCGTCGTCTTGCACCGCAAGGGAGCTAAGTAGTAACTTTGGTATAGGAATTGGGAAATGGGGATTAGTAGATGGGAAATAGAGAAAAGACCGAAGGATTCGAACAGCTGGAAGTTTGGCAATATTCAATAGACCTTGCAGTAAATATTTATAAGCTAACAAGTCAATTTCCAAAATCCGAAATATATTCATTAACAAACCAGATGCGACGAGCATCTTCATCAGTATCAGCTAACATTGCTGAGGGTTATGGTCGTCATGCCTATAAGGAAAAAAATCAATTCTATAAAATCGCAAATGGTTCATTACTAGAAACAAAGAGCTTTTGTTACCTCTCTAATCGCTTAGGTTACATTTCCGAACAACAACTCGAAAACATTATTAAGATAATTATTTCAATTCAAAAAATGATAAATGCTATGATTAAATCTGTTAGAGAACGTGATGAAAAGTAATTTACCCAATTCCCAATTCTCATCCCCCAAACCCCACAATAACAATCCTCGGATTGTTATTGTCCACGACTGGCTGACGAACATGGGTGGGGCTGAATTAGTGGTACTGGCGATGCACGAAGCTTTTCCTAATGCACCGATTTTTACTTCGACATTCACTCCCGAGAATATGCCTCTTTTCAAAGACCTTGATATTCGTACAACTTATCTTCAAAACTTGCCAAAACCACTCAGAAAATTCCACAAATTTTTCCCAATCCTAAGAGTAAAGGCTTTTCAAAAACTTGATCTTTCCGAATTCGACATCATTCTAAGTAGTTCAAGTGCTGAAGCAAAACAAGTCAAAAAAACCCGCCCGAATCAAATACATATTTGTTATTGCCACACCCCAATCAGATATTATTGGAGCCATTACAAGGAATATAAAAAAGATCCAGGTTTTGGCAAATTAAATTGGATCGTTAAACTGGTAATGCCGTTAATGATACCTTTGCTAAAAAAGAAAGATTATAAAGCATCTCAGGATGTTGACGTTTTCATTAGTAATAGTTCGGAAACACAAAAAAGAGTAAAAAAATACTACAACAAGCCTTCGCATATCATCCACCCACCAGTCGATGTCAATCGCTTTAATCCAAAAACGCAAAGAGGTGATTATTTTGTTGCCCTCGGACGGCAAGTACCTTACAAACGAATCGACCTGGCTGTAAAAGCTTTCACAAAATTAAATATGCCATTAAAAGTATTCGGTAATGGCAGTGAACACGAAAATATTAAAAAAATCGCTGGGCCATCAATCGAATTCTTCACAGATAGGTTCGGTGATGCATCAGACAAAGCCGTCACAAACGCTTTAAATAATGCCAAAGGATTTATTTTTCCAACCGAAGAAGATTTCGGAATAGTTCAAGTCGAAGCCTTGGCGTCAGGTACACCAGTAATAGCCTTTGGCAAAGGTGGTGCCTTGGATATCATTCAAGACGGTGAAAGTGGCGTTTTGTTCGATTATCAAACTGTAGATTCCATAATTGATGCTATCAAGCGTACTGAAAAAATCCGTTTTTCGCCATTCCTCTTACATCAAAAAGCAAAACGATTCGATAAAAGTTTATTTATCACCAAAATCAAGAAAGTAATTTCGGACAGTTATCTATCAAAATTAGAAACATTAAATAAAAGATAATTTTATTGAATCTTTTTTGAAATCTCACCGACTTTATGGCTAACATCTTTTCGAACGACCAAAATACCGTCACTTGTGTTAACAACAGCTACGTTATCAAGCCCAATAACCGCAACAGGCTTGTTCGGTTCTTCATTTCTAATATAGACATTTTGTACATCAATAGTATGAATATTTTCTCCACCAAAGTAATTTCCGCTTTCATCAGTATGAACTACTTCGTGTAAATCTTTAAAAGAGCCGACGTCCATCCAGTCAAAACTAGCAGACACCACAACAAGGCCTTTGGCTTTTTCAATTAATGCCACGTCAATAACTTGATTATCTAAACTTAGATACGTATCGTTATATTCTGTATCACCAAAATTATTTATCAAAGAAAGTTTATGATAATTATCAAGCAAATTCGGAGAACTTTCTTCCATTGCCTTTAAAAAAGTGTTGACTGATCCAACAAAATATCCACAATTCCAAAGATATTTTCCTGATTCAATATATTCCAAGGCTGTATCATAATCTGGTTTTTCTTTGAATGATTCGACATTAAATATTCCGCTATCTTCGTCAACAACACCGTTTCTTTCGATATATCCAAAACCAGTCGCAGGATAAGTAGGTTTAATACCGATAAGAACAATTTTTCCTTTATCGTTAGAAATTTTCGAAGCTAACTCAAAAGAATGGATGAAACCTTGAGTGTCGCGAATATGATGGTCGGAATGAATAAATGCCACAGACTCATTATGATCATGATGTCGAGAAATATAATCAAGAGCAAGGGCAATACAATGTGCCGTACCTCTTCGCCCCGGTTCAATTAAAAATGAATCGTCTGGTAATTCTGGCAGTTGTTCTCTTACTAAATCTGAATGACTTGCTTCAGTAACAACATAAATACTGTTACTTAGTTTTACGGCACGATCAAACGTTGATTGTAGCATTGTTCGATTGCCAGTTAATTTAAGTAGATGCTTTGGATAGTTCGATGTAGATAATGGCCACAAACGAGTACCTGAACCACCTGCAATAATCACTATAATCATTTGAATATTTTAACATTCAAACAGTGTATATGTCGAATTATTCGACCGTAACGCTTTTTGCCAAGTTCCTCGGTTGGTCAACGTCATTGCCCTTTTCGACTGCAACATAATATGCGAATAATTGTTGAGCGACGTTGATTAATATTGGAGTTAATAATTTTAATTTCGTATCAATACATAGTACTTCTTCGGCATCAATCTGTTTTTTACTGTCTGTAATCGCAAATATATGACCACCACGAGCATTTACTTCCGAAATAGCACTCATACTTTTATCGAATAACCAATTATCTAGAATTAAAGCTACTTCAAAGAATCTATCATCTATCAAGGCAATAGGTCCGTGCTTCAACTCACCTGACGCATAACCCTCGGCCTGAATATAGGAAATTTCTTTTAATTTCAAAGCACCCTCTAGTGCTACAGGATACAAGGTATCACGACCGATAAACAAGGCGTGTTCATATTTCGCATATTTTTTAGCAATTTTAGCAATTTTTCCTTGGCAATTTTTTATCATTTTTTCGATTTCGTCAGGAAGATTATTTAATTCATCGAAATATGTCGATAATAATTGAGTTCCTGTGCCTTTCGCTTCGGCAATCTGAACACCAAACATCAATAGTGCGACAACTTGAGACGTAAAAGCCTTAGTTGAAGCCACAGATATTTCTGGACCAACATGGACATAAACACCACCATCTACCTCTCGAGCAATCGTCGAGCCAACAGCATTAATAATCCCAAGTACTTTTACACCTCGACGCTTTATTTCACGCACACAAGCTAACGTATCAGCAGTTTCACCAGATTGAGACACTGCCAATGCAACTGTATTTTTTGGAATATTAAAAGAACGATAACGATATTCCGAAGCCACAACTACTTCTACCGTTAAGCCATCAATCATTTGCTCTAAATAATAAGAACTTAACAATCCAGCATAATATGCTGTTCCGCAACCAACAATTGTCAAATGCTCAATATTCTTTAATTCCTCAATACTAAGATTTGGACCACCCAATTTAATTGTCTTTGTTTCAAGATTTAACCTACCACCCATAGTCGAACTTAACGTCATCGGCTGTTCGCAAATTTCCTTTAACAAGAAATGGTCATAGCCCTGCTTTTGAATGGCTCTCATATCAACTTCAATAGTTTCAACATTTTTCGAAACTGGCTGAGCAGATAAGTCACTTAATTCAACACCATCTCGATTACAAATCGCCATTTCCCCATCATTCAAATAAATTGCCTGAGTTGTATAACCAACCAAAGCTGAAGCGTCGCTAGTGACAAAAACTTCGCCATCACCAACACCTATAACCAATGGACTACCAGATCTTGCGACAATTATTTCATCAGGTTTTCTAGCTGATACTACAGCGATGCCGTATGTACCTACCACTAGTTGCAAAGCCTGCGATACAGCATTAAATAAATTAGTATCATCGTCCTCATAGAAAGAATTAATCAAAGCAACTAAAACTTCCGTATCAGTCTGACTTACGAATTTATGGTGTTTCAAACTCGCTTTTAATTCTTTGTAATTTTCAATTATGCCATTATGAACTAGATAAATATCACCCGCCCTGTGTGGATGAGCATTTACCTCTGATGGTTCACCGTGTGTTGCCCAACGAGTATGACCAATCCCAATTTTATTTCCCGGCTCTTTTTTACCAATTTTTGCTTCCAAATCCGAGACTTTGCCTTTTGCTCGATAAATTTTTGCACCGCCTTTGCCAACCGTAACAACACCGGCCGAATCGTAACCACGATATTCTAATCTGTGTAACCCACTAACAAGATAAGGCAAAGCGTCTTTTTTCCCGATATATCCTACAATTCCGCACATATGACCCCTCTCAATAAAGATTTATAATTCTCTAAAACATTATAGCTTAATTCTTAATCAAACAATTTTTAAATCGATTATAGTGTACGATTTATTTAATTTTTTTAACATTAAAAATCAAAAAATATGATATAATAACTAATTAATGAACATACTTATTACTGGTGGTGCAGGCTATATTGGATCACATACTATTATCGAATTGCTAAAAAATAATCATGAAGTAATTGTCGTTGATAACCTATCTAATAGTAGCTTGGAATCAATAAAACGAGTTGAAAAAATCACCAATCAATCAATTCCATTTTTTAAAATTGACGTTCGCGAAAAATCAGAACTTGATAAGATTTTCAAAATCAACAAGATTGACGCAGTTATTCATTTTGCTGGTTTGAAATCTGTTAGTGAATCGATAAAAGAACCTATTAATTATTATGATAATAATATTGTTTCAACACTGGTTTTATTGGATATTATGAAAAAATACGATGTAAAAAAACTTGTTTTCAGTTCATCCGCCACTATATATGGTATTCCATCCAAATTACCACTATCCGAAAAGAGTCGTATTGGTGTCGGCATTACCAACCCATATGGTCAAACAAAATTTATTATTGAACAAATTTTAAAGGATTCTGCAAAAGCTGACAATTCTATGGAGATTTCGATTTTGCGATATTTTAATCCCATAGGTGCACATGAAAGTGGCATAATAGGTGAAGATCCTAACGATATACCAAATAATTTATTGCCTTACATATCACAAGTAGCAATTGGTAAGTTGGAAAAAGTAAATGTTTTCGGAGATGATTACGATACTCATGACGGTACTGGCATACGCGACTATATTCACGTTGTAGATTTAGCAAAAGGTCATGTCGCCTCTTTAAATAAAATTAAGCCTGGAATATCAATCTATAATCTCGGAACTGGCAAAGGCACATCCGTCTTAGAATTAATTGAAGCATTTCGAAAAGCATCAGGCAAAAAAATACCTTATCAAATAGTTCCTCGTCGTGCAGGAGATATATCTGTCTGCTATGCCAGTGCTAAAAAAGCTCAAAAAGAAATAGGATGGCAAGCTAAAAAAACCATCAAACAAGCCTGCATAGACTCGTGGCGTTGGCAATCAAAAAATCCCAATGGGTATAAAATCTAACTATAAAATTATTTCATTATTCTAATGTTTATGTTATAATTAACATTAAATAGGAACAAAAATGAAAATAATTCGAAAAAAAAGATTCCCTGCAAAACAAATTTTAGTCGGCATAATTTTACTATTAGTTATAGCTACTCCATTTTTTTACGTTTATATCCTTGGTGGTAATTTGTTCGGATGGACAAAATCACAGACTTCGAACAATTTAATAAACAATACGAATAATATCGACTACGGACCCGCATCAAAGGATCAACAAGATGCTGGAAACTCAGTCAAATCATCAGGCTCTAGTGACACACCACCCGCACCGACTGAAATACCAGGAAGTAACAAAAAGAACGTACAATTAACGATTACCTCCAAAAACCAAACTGACACAGTTTTTCAAATCAGAGCATTGATTAGTGCTGTCGAAAATAACGGAACTTGTATTCTTACGTTAAAGAACGGCAATAAAATTGTTACAAAAACCGCAAAATCTCAAGCACTATCCACTACATCTACATGTCAAGGATTCGATGTTCCTATTTCGGAGTTATCATCGGGATCTTGGGACGTTTTAATTGAATACAATAGCGACACACTAACTGGAAAAGTAACTGAGGAAATCATTATTAATTAAAGATATGATTGGAATTAAATCAAAAAATTATCATCAATTTTTCACATCAGCAATTATTTTATTGTCCTTTTTTATAGCATTGGTTTTACCGAATGTTAGTCATGCAACGCCTGTAATCGGATTTAATGCTGGTCGAATTATAGATGACGGAGTGTTTACTAATTACAGCACGATGA
>Ga0116152_10001415_pt1 | contig 19699 bp, 16 predicted proteins | sample AD_UKC119_MetaG_FD_89894 | JGI IMG/M metagenome (GOLD analysis project Ga0116152, IMG submission 89894) | Active sludge microbial communities of municipal wastewater-treating anaerobic digesters from Hong Kong - AD_UKC119_MetaG | ecosystem: Engineered > Bioreactor > Anaerobic > Digestate...
ATAATGGCCCGGTGGGCAACGCTCACCAGCGAAGAGGCCGGATATGCGACTGCAACTGATCTTTCGTCCGTGAAGCATGAAAATAGATTATCGCCTCCTACTTGTGGGAGGAGTCCATATGCGCCTTGTTAAGGCCATTACTCCACCTCCGGTTTGATACGTGCAGCAAACTTTTCGAACCTATAAGGCAAGCCTGAGCGCTCGCTGAAATTGCGCATAAACTCCAGAGCAACATTCACGGCCCATTTGGTACAGCCGTAGCTCATGCATTGCTGAGGGAAGAAGACACCGTTTTCACCAATTGCAGGGTTTATTTCGAACCTACCCTTCAAACGCCCCTCAATCTTTCGGTGCAACTCTTGTTCATCGTGCCACTCTGGCTTGAAATGCACTAAGGCATTTCGCAGCTTGATAAGCGCATCAACATCCTGGTACGGCGCCTCTCCAGCGGCGTACTCAGCGACACCTCGAAATGACAACACCGACTGGTACTTTTCGAGAATCGATTTTTGTTCGAGCAGCTGAACGAGCGTATGGGGCGAATGTTCGAGTAGGTTTGGGAATACTTGCTCGGGCTCGCAGAGATACTCATTGATGTTTGATTCGAGAGACGCAGTTGCGAGCATCACAGCGGCTGATACGGCGCCGATTTGCCTATCGAAGAATTCGCCAAGCGGCTGCTCTTTGTTAGCAATTTCAATTTCGCCGCACATCCGTGAGAAGCGAGCGGCAGCCATCATATGCTGAACTGCGAAAGCGCTTCGCTGCCGGAGCTTCGCACTAACTTTGGCTTCACCCGCTTGAAGATCTCCGCTTCCTGTTATGACAGCCATCTACTGATCCTTTCCTGGCCTTAACAGCTAGATAGACAGATATTGCCTTAACTGAAATAGACAGACACTGCCTATCTCAACCCACAATTGAGTCACGCAGCCGTCATGCATCGCTTCATTTCCTGAACTGCAGGTACAGCAGTTCCCATTCGAGCGAGACACCTGCGGCATCGGTGTTGATGCCGACCTGCGCATCCAGTGCCTTGAGCAGCGATTCATCGTCCACGGCGAGCAGCCCGAACAGGCTGCGGCAGAACTCGGCGAGGTCGTCGGTGTCGGCGAAGCGCCAGGGGCAGGGCGCGACTTCGCAGCGGACCAGCGTGGCCTGTTGCTGTGCGGCCTTTTGGAATTCGTTGCTCTCTGGGTCGAGGTAGTCGCCCGAGTGCCCCATGCCGTTGTGCATGCCGACGAACTGATCGAGAAAGCGGGTGATGTTGGACCCGGCCGCGACGTCGCCGATGCACAGCCAGCCGCCGGGGTTCAGGGCCGCCAGCGACGCTTCGAGAAAGCTGGTCTTGTCGGCGACGTGGTGCAGGGCGGCGAGCGAGACGATCAGGTCGGCGCCCGGGGTCGGCAGTTCGGGGTTTTCGAGATCGACCGGCAGTACGCCCTGGGTGGCGAAGCCGGCCGAGGGGTCGAACTGGACCAGTTGGGCATCGGCGGCGATGAAGCGGTGCAGGTAACCGCCGCCCGACGGCAGGTCGAAGACGCGCTTGAGCGGGCCGGTGTCGACGCCTTTGAACAGTTGCCGGAACTCTTCATCGCGCGCGGTGGGATAGGCGCGCATCGCGGCATCGTATTTGTGCCCGCGAACATTGAAGACGTCGGCGTATCGATCCATGGAGGGGCCTACCCTGTTCCGGCGGCCACGATTCCGCTGTGGCCGGGGTTCATGTCTCTCGCGAGACCACTGATGTTGCCACTATAACGGCATTTGGCCGGGGATCTGCAGCGCGGCGCGGCTGCAGGCATCGGGCAGGTGCGCTCCGGGATCAGTGGTAGCGCCGCATCTGGCCGACCAGCACGCCCTGGACCTGTACGCGTTCGGGGCTGTAGTGCATCGCCGCCAGGCTACTGTTGGCCGGGTGCAGCACGACCTCGCCGGATTTTGCCTCCAGGCGCTTGAGCGTCGCCTCTTCGCCGTCGACCAGGGCCACCACGATCTCGCCGTTGCGCGCATGGTCGCGATGCTCGATCACCACCCAGTCGCCGTCCAGGATGCCTTCCTCGATCATCGAGTCGCCGCGCACCTCGAGCACATAGCAGGGCTTGCCGGAGCGCAGCTGCGCCGGCACGTCGATCATCTCCGGGTTGCTGATCGCCTCGATCGGGCGGCCGGCGGCGATATAGCCGTACAACGGCAGCGCGTCGCTGTCGCCCATCGGCGGCAAGTCCTCTTCGACGAGGCGGATGCCGCGACGCAGGTTGTTCATCGGCTCGACCAGCCCGGCCTCGATCAGGGCCTGGATCTGTTTGTGCAGCGAGCCGCGCGAGCTCAGGCCGAGCGCGTCGCACAGCTCGTCGAGCGTCGGCGGGTGCGGGAAGTCGTCGAGGTGCTCGCGCAGGTACTCATAGATTTCCTGCTGACGCCGGGTGAGAGTCGGTGGGACCATGCTGTTCTCGCTGTGTTGCCGAAAAGTTCTTTATCTGTTCTATACTGACGCTGATTATAGAACATCGAGAGAACTTTGCCATGCCGGCATTGCCGCTGCCCGCCGATCCCGAACGCGAACTGCCCGACCCGGTCGACCGGCTGACCCGGCGGCTCAAGGCGAAGTACGCCGGGCGCATCTGCGCCGAGCTGACGCTGCCGGCCCGCCTGGCACAGACCGGGCCACTGCCGGCCGGCCTGGACGAGCGGCTGCTGCGGGCGCTGCAGGCGCGCGGCATCCACGAGCTGTACGCGCACCAGGCCGAGGCCTGGCGGCTGGCCGGCGAGGGCCGCCACTTCGTGGTGGTGACGCCGACCGCCTCGGGCAAGACGCTGTGCTACAACCTGCCGGTGCTGCAGGCCGTGTGCAACGGGCAGGGCAAGGCGCTGTACCTGTTCCCGACCAAGGCGCTGGCGCAGGACCAGGTCGCCGAACTGCTCGAATTGAACAGGGCCGGTGAGCTGGGCGTGCGTGCCTACACCTTCGACGGCGACACGCCCGGCGATGCGCGCAAGGCGGTGCGCACGCGCGGTGACATCGTGGTCAGCAATCCGGACATGCTGCACCAGGCGATCCTGCCGCATCACACCAAGTGGGCGCAGTTCTTCGAGAACCTGCAGTACGTCGTGATCGACGAGATGCACAGCTACCGCGGCGTGTTCGGGGCGCACGTCGCCAACCTGATCCGGCGCCTGCGGCGCATCCTCGCGTTCTACGGCGCCGCGCCGCAGTTCGTGTTCTGTTCCGCGACCATCGCCAACCCGGTCGAGCTGGCGACCCGGCTGCTCGGCGAGGACGTCGCCGCGGTGACGCGCAGCGGCGCGCCGCAGGGCGAGCGCCGGCTGCTGTTGTGGAACCCGCCGGTGATCAATCCCGACCTGGGGTTGCGTGCCTCGGCGCGCTCGCAGACCAACCGTATCGCGCGACTGGCCACGCGCCTTGGTCTCAAGAGCATCGTGTTCGCGCGCTCGCGGCTGATGGTCGAGGTGCTGACCAAGTACCTGAAAGACGTGTTCGACAGGGACCCGCGCCGGCCGCCGCGGGTGTTCGCCTACCGCGGCGGCTACCTGCCGACGCAACGCCGCGAGACCGAGCGGCGCCTGCGCGACGGCAGCATCGATTGCGTGATCAGCACCTCGGCGCTGGAGCTCGGCGTCGATATCGGCAGTCTCGATGTCTGCGTGCTGAACGGCTATCCGGGCAGCATCGCGGCGACCTGGCAGCGCCTCGGTCGTGCCGGGCGGCGCAACCGCACCTCGCTCGGCGTGCTGGTGGCCGGCAGCGAGCCGCTGGATCAGTACATCGTGCGCAATCCGGAGTTCTTCCTGGGCGCCTCGCCCGAGCATGCACGTATCGACCCCGACCAGTTGCTGGTGCTGCTCGATCATGTGCGCTGCGCGGCGTTCGAGCTGCCGTTCCATGCCGACGAGCGGTTCGGCAGCCGCCATCCGCTGGGGCAGTTCCTGCAGTACCTGGGCGACGAGGGCGTGGTGCACCGCGAGGGCGATACCTGGCACTGGGCGACCGACGCCTATCCGGCCAACGCGGTGTCCCTGCGCTCGGTGGCCGAGGGTAATTTCCTGGTCGTCGACCAGGATCACGACAGCCGCCAGGTGATCGCCGAGGTCGACTTCAGCTCGGCACCCGAGACGCTCTACCCGGGTGCGATCTACATGCTGCAGGCCGCGCCCTACCAGGTCGAGTCGCTCGACTGGGACGGGCGCAAGGCGTACGTGCGGCCGACCCGCGCCGACTACTACACCGATGCGATCGTGTACACGCGGCTGAAGATCCTCGAACGCTTTGCCGAACAGGCGACGGCGCAGGCTAGCGTCGCGCACGGCGAGGTCCACCTGGTGCGGCGTTTCGCCGGTTACAAGAAGATCCGCTACTACACGCACGAGAACATCGGCTACGGCAACATCAACCTGCCGGACCAGGAGATGCACACCACCTCGGCCTGGTGGGAGATCCGGCCCGGCGAGCTCGAACGTGCCCTGCCGTCGCGGCAGATGGCGCTGGACGGTTTTCTCGGTGCGGCCTACGCGATGCACCACGTCGCCGCGCTGCAGATGATGAGCGAGACCTCGGACCTGGGGCGCGCGGTCGGCGACGGTGACGGCAGGTGGTTCGCCACGCAGGGCGCCAACGGGCGCGGTCAGATGCGTGACGTCTCCGGCGAGGAGATCGCGCCCGATTACCAGGGTGCGTTCCGTCCCGCGGTATTCCTGTACGACAACCATCCGGGTGGTATCGGTCTGTCCGAGCCTCTGTACGCGCGACAGGCCGAGGTGGTGCGCGGTGCCCTGGAACTGGTCGAACGCTGCGACTGCCGCTACGGCTGTCCGTCATGTGTCGGGCCGGTGCTGGCCAGCGACGAGGAGCGGGGCTATTCGCCGCGCGCGCTCGCAGCGACCGTGCTGGGGCTGTTTGCCGCCGGCGTGGACAGGCTGCGCAGATCGGCATGAACCTGGCCGGTCGACTCGATCGCCTGCGCGGCCGTCCGGCCGAAGTGACGCCCGACACGCTGGCGCGCCAGCTGCAGCGGCTGGATGGCCGACGCACGGCGAAGACGGCGTCACCACCGCGCATCGACACACTGGCACGGGCCCTGCAGTTGCAGGTCTGCGGTGACGCACTGCTGCTGTGCGAGCGCCAGTACACATTGCCGCGTGCACAACACCCGCTGGACCTGACGATGCTGCCCGAGGTGCACGGCCTGGCCGATCCCGACTGGGTGTATCTCGATACCGAGACCACGGGGCTGTCCGGCGGGGTCGGCAATCTTGCGTTCATGGTCGGGGTGGCACGCTACACAGACGCACAGACGCTGGCGGTGCGCCAGTACCTGCTCGGCAGCTTCGCCGCCGAGGCCGCGATGCTGCGCGATCTGGTGAGCTGGGTCGGGCGTGATGCGGTGCTGGTCAGTTACAACGGCAAGTGCTTCGACCTGCCGCTGCTTGGCGCGCGCTGTGCGATGCAGCGTGTGGAAGATGGCCTGGGTGGACTGCGGCATCTCGATCTGATGTACACGGTGCGCCGCGCCTATCGGCGTCATTGGCCCGACTGTCGCCTGCAGACGGCGGAGAAGCGTCTGCTCGATTTGCACCGGGCCGGCGACCTGCCCGGGTCGGAGGCGCCGGCCGCCTGGCAGGCGTGGCTGCGGCGTGGTGAGACCGTACCGCTCGGTGACGTGCTGCAGCACAACTTCCAGGACGTGGCATCGCTGGCGCTGTTGCACCATGGTCTGTTGCGCGACTACGCCGGCCACGGCGAGGCCCCTGTCGATCATGCCGCGATAGGCCGCGCGTGGCAGCAGGCGGGTCATGAGCCGCTGGCCTGCAAGGTGCTGGAAGCGGCTGGCGTGCATCTCGACGAGACCGGCGTGCTGCAGCTGGCCGCGTTGTACCGGCGGCGCGGGGAATGGGCGAGGGCAGAGGCGCTATGGCTGCAACTGCACGCCGGCGGCAGCGCCCTGGCCGCCTGTGAACTCAGCAAGTACTACGAGCATCGCCGGCGCGACTACCGTCGTGCGATGGATTTTGCGGCCGTCTGCGAGACGTCCGAGCGCCGCGCCAGGTGCGGGCGGTTACAGGAGAAGATCGGCAGCAACCTGTCGCTGCCGCTGGTGCCGGGCTAGTGATATCGCCGAGAGGGCCCGGCTCCTACAGGGCAGCGTGGGCTGCGTGCTCCCTAGCCGGCAAAGGCGATGAAATAACCCGCGCCGTCGGCGGCGGGCAGGCAGCGCGCCAGCAGGCCTTCACGTCTGGCCTGCAACAGGCGTCGGCCCAGCGGCAGGAACAGTGTCTCGCGCCCATCGGCTTGCGCGGCGTCGAAGCGGATCAGGTAGGAGCTGACAGACTGCGTCGTCTGCAACAACTGCTCGACCGCCTGTAACGCCTGCTCGTTCGGCATTCCCTGCAGGTCGAGTACGGCCTCGGCATCGCCAGGTTGGAAGGCGAGCTTGTCCAGTGGGTTGGCATCGAAAAACGGCATGACAGGATCAGGCTCAGGTCAACGGGTCTCGTCGAGTATGACGAATGAAAGGAACGTGGTGCCCAACAGCATCCCGGCAATGATAGCCGGGGAGGCCTGGACAATCATCACCAGCCCGCTGGCGATCCAGACGTTCTTGACGATGCGCTGTTTGCGCCGGTACTTGACGGTGTAGCGTCGCCGGTGCGGATGCTCCGCGTCGGGCGACCGGTCTTCAACCCAGTGTGGGAGGATGTATCGCTGCAACCATTCTTGGAAATCCACAATATCCTCCATCGTGGCGCATGACTCGACGTGTGGGCGGGCCCGTTCCTGAACTGTAGCCCAATTCTGCGGCGTGACCGCTGGCGGCGGAGGCTACCCTTGGTCGAACCTGACGCAGAGCATTGCGTTTAAACATGACGTAATCCCAGCGCTTGCGGCATAGTGGGCGCTACTTGGCCGGGAGTGAGGCAATGCAGGAATACGACGTCGTCGTGATTGGCAGCGGACCGGCTGGCGAAGGCGCCAGCATGAAGCTCTCGAAGCAGGGCAAGCGCGTCGCGGTTGTCGAGATGCAGGACCAGGTCGGCGGCAATTGCACGCACAAGGGTACGATCCCCAGCAAGGCTCTGCGCCATGCGATTCAACTCCTGGCCGACTATCGTCACCACCCGCTGTTCGAACACACGGTCGGCTTCATGGACGTGTCATGGCCGCAGCTGCTGCGCACCGCCGACGAGGTCATATCGCGCCAGGTCAGCATGCGGCACCGTTTTTACGGTCGTAACCGGGTCGATGTGATCCACGGAAAGGCGCGTTTCCTCGACAGCAACAGCGTGGAAATCGAGCGCCCCTCGGGCAACGCCCTGAGGGTCCATGCCAGGCATTTCGTGATCGCCACCGGGTCACGCCCGTACCGCCCGCCGCAGCTGGATTTTTCCGACCCGCGGATACTCGACAGCGATACCGTGCTGCAGATGGCGTACACGCCGCGCCGCGTCACGATCTACGGGGCCGGTGTGATCGGCTGTGAATACGCATCGATCTTTGCCAACCTCGACGTGAAAGTGAACCTGATCAATACGCGGGATCGCCTGCTGTCGTTTCTGGACGACGAGATCACGGATGCGCTCAGTTACCACCTGCGCGACCAGGGCGTCGTGATCGTGCACAACGAGACCATCGATACGGTCGAGAGCACGGACAAGGGCGTGGTGATGCATTGCAAGTCCGGCAAGGTGTTGCGCTCGGATGTGCTGTTCTGGGCCAACGGCCGCAGCGGCAACACCGAGGACATGGGCCTGGCGGAGATCGGTGTCACCATCAACCAGCGTGGCCAGATCGAGGTCGACGAGACCTTCCACACCTCGGTCGAGAACATCTTTGCGGTCGGCGATGTGATCGGGCCGCCGGCACTGGCCAGCGCCAGCTACGATCAGGGGCGGTTTGTCGGTCACCTGATCGCCGACGGCAGTTGTGACTGGGATCTGCTCGGCGATATCCCGACCGGCATCTACACCAGCCCGGAGATCAGCTCAGTCGGGCGCAACGAACGCGAACTGACCGAGCAGAATATTCCTTACGAGGTCGGGCGTGCCGATTTCAAGAACCTGGCGCGCGCGCAGATCGCCGGACGCAGTGTCGGCATGCTGAAGCTGTTGTTTCATCGGGAGACCCTGGCGCTGCTCGGTATCCACTGTTTTGGCGAGCAGGCCTCGGAGATCGTGCACATCGGCCAGGCCATCATGTCGCAGGCGGGTGAGGCCAATACCATCGACTATTTCGCCAATACCACGTTCAACTATCCGACGATGGCGGAGGCCTACCGGGTGGCGGCGCTCTATGGACGCAATCGCATCCGTTGAACGCCGATAACGTGAGACAACGCGAAGCGTTTCCTCGTCTCCCTCTCCCGCACGCGGGAGACGCATGGGGTGAGGGCAACGGTCATGGTGTCATGCCGTCGCATGTTCCGGGGTGGAAAACGCCATGAGCGTCAGACGATGCGGAAGATCTGCCCGAAGTTGGCGACCTCGAAGATCGTCTTGATGGTGGCATTGCTGCCGGCCAGGGTGACCGACTTGCTGTCTTTGCCGGCATGTTCGCGCAGGCGGATCAACATCCCCAGGCCAGCGCTGTCGACATAGTTCGAGTGCGAAAAATCCACTGTCACCGGCTTGTTTGCCGGGAGTGCCTGATAGGCATCGCGAAACTCACGGTTCACCTCGAAGGTGAAATCGCCATTGATGACGATCGTGGTCTTGCCGTCTTTTTCGGTTACGCGGATCCTGGACATCATTTTTTACTTATGGAGTTTGCCGGGGTGCCAAGGATAAGGACGCGGTGCCCGGATGGCAATGCGCGCCGTGATACGACGGCGATGCCCGGCGTGACGACCGGTGTCGATTGCGCCGCCGGGGGTCAGGTCTTCTTTTTTTGTCCGCTGGAGGCGCTGAGCATGTCCTGCCAGATCTTCATGTTCTGCTCGCCGAGCTTCACCCAGTAGTCCATCGGTGTGCCTTCCAGCGCCTTGCCCATCTGTGCCTGAATGACTTTTTGCTGTTCACTGAAGAACTGCAGGCTGGTATCGAGGTATTCGGCGAACCCGGTCTGCGTGGCCTCGCCGTAGTTCTTGATGAAACGTGACAGCACGTCCGCGGAAAACAGCGGCTCGCCGCCGGACTCCTGCTCCATGATGATCTGCAGCAGGATGTTGCGCGTGATGTCTTCCTCGCTCTGGCGGTCGACCACCTTGAACGGGATCTCCTTCAACACCATCTCGCGCACTTCTTCGAGGGTGATGTATCGGCTCTCCGTGGTGTCGTACAGGCGACGGTTGGGATATTTCTTGATCAGTCGCTCAGCAGCCATAAGGCGGCACTCCTCGCGCCGTGGATTTTCGATAAACGCATAGTGATTGCAGGGTCATTATACGGGACCCCACCGGTAAAAAGCACAAGGCCTTGGATTCCTGTCGCGCCGCACGATCAGTGCATGTGCTGACCGCCGTTGGCCGCGAAGTTGGCGCCGGTGATGAAACCCGCGTCGTCCGAGGCCAGGAACGCGACCAGTGCAGCGATCTCGTCCGGCGTGCCGAGGCGACCGGCCGGGATCTGCGCGATGATCTGCTCCCGCACCTCTTCGCGCACCGCCATCACCATGTCGGTGGCAATGTAGCCGGGCGATACGGTGTTCACCGTGACGCCCTTGCGCGCCACTTCCTGCGCCAGTGCCATCGTGAATCCGTGCATCCCAGCCTTGGCCGCACAGTAGTTAGTCTGGCCGAAACAGCCCTTCTGGCCGTTGACCGAGGCGATGTTGATGACCCGGCCCCAGCCACGCTCGCTCATGTCGCTGACGAACTGGTGACAGACGTTGAACACGCTGTCGAGATTGGCATTGATCACCTGCCGCCATTTCTCGATCGTGATCTTCTTGAACGATGCGTCGCGCGTGATACCGGCGTTGTTGACCACGATGTCGACCTGTCCCAGCCGCGATTCGACGGCGCCCTTCATTCGCACGCAGTCGTCGTAGTCGCCGACGTCACACGGCACCAACAAGGTCTCGAAGGCCTGGTCATGCGCCCAGGCCTCCGCCTTCTCGGCATTTCTGTAGGTGGTGGCGATGCGCGCACCGGCGTCGGCCAGCCGCTGGCAAATGGCCGACCCGATGCCGCCCGTACCACCTGTGATCAGTGCTACCTTGTTTTCCAGTCCTGGCATCTCACCCCACACTTTCCACGGCCATTGCGACCCCCTGGCCGCCACCGATACAAAGTGTAGCCAAACCTTTGTGGGCGTGTTCGCGCTGCATGCCGTGCAGCAGGGTCACCAGTACGCGTGCACCCGATGCCCCGATCGGGTGTCCGATCGAGATGGCGCCACCGGACACGTTGACCTTGGACATGTCCCAGCCCAGTTCCTTGTTCACCGACATCGCCTGGGCAGCGAAGGCCTCGTTGGCCTCGACCATGTCCAGGTCGGCGACCGTCCAGCCGGCCTTTTGCAGGCACTTCTGGGTCGCGGGGATCGGGCCCGTACCCATGATGGCCGGGTCCACGCCGGCGCTGGAGAAGGACACGATACGCACCAGCGGCTTGAGGCCGAGTTCGGCCGCCTTGTCGGCCGACATCACCACCACGGCAGCGGCGCCGTCGTTGATGCCGGATGCGTTGCCGGCGGTCACGGTACCGTCTTTCTTGAACGCGGGGCGCAGGCCGCCCAGCTTCTCCGCCGTGGTGCCGGCGCGCGGAAACTCGTCCCTGGCGAACACCACCGGGTCACCCTTGCGCTGCGGGATCTCGACCGGGACGATCTCGGCGTCGAAGTTTCCGGCGGCCTGGGCCTTCTCGGTGCGGCTCTGCGATTCGGCGGCGAACAGGTCCTGCTCGGCGCGGCTGAAACCGTACTTGTCGGCGATGTTCTCCGCGGTGATGCCCATGTGGCAGTCATTGAAGGCGCACCACAGGCCGTCCTTGATCATGGTGTCGGTCATCTGCCAGTCACCCATCATCTTGCCCTTGCGCGATGCCGGCAGGATGTGTGGCGAGGCGCTCATGTTCTCCTGGCCGCCGGCGATCACGATGTCGGCGTCACCGCATTTCACCGCCTGGAACGCGAGGTGCACGGCCTTCAGACCGCTGCCGCAGACCTTGTTGATCGTGATCGCCGGGGTTTCCTGCGACAGGCCGGCCTCGATCACCGTCTGCCGCGCGGGGTTCTGGCCGGAACCTGCGGTCAGCACCTGGCCGAGGATCACCTCGTCGATCTGGTCCGGTTTCAGCCCGGTGCGCTGGAGCAGGTTTTTGACCACGGTGGCGCCCAGTTTGTGTGCCGGCACATCCGCCAGGCTGCCGCCAAACGAACCCACTGCGGTACGGGCGGCCGCGACGATTACGACATCTTTGCTCATGAAATCCTCCGGTTTTTGAATGGTCCCCGCGGCTGCGGCAGGGAGCGCTAAAGTAACTAGACTGTCAGCGTCACCCCGGGTTTTTCTGCGTCACCCGGTCGTCGGCGCTGAACTTTGTTGCACTGCACAAGAATGCATGTTAGCGTGTTTTGGTGCAATGCACAAACCCGGCGCTTATGCCGGCTGTTGGGCCACGAGAAGCAATTGTCACAAACCACCCTGGACCACCAAATTATGAGTACAAATGCGAACAGCTGGAACGAGACATTGATGAATGACTGGGCCGCGACCCAGCGCAAATACTGGGATACCTGGAGCGATTTCGCCAGGAAATCGGGCGTCGGTGGCGCACAGGGCTCCGCTGCCAATCCTTTCGGGGCGTTCGGGTCTTTCGCCGCGAACCCGTTTGCGCAGAACCCGTTCATGCAGAATCCGTTCGCCCAGAACCCGATGGGCGGGAACCCGTTTGGCACCGCCGCCAACCCGTTCAGCGGCATGGTCGACCAGTGGTGGTCGTCGATGAAGCCGCAGGCCCAGGGCGACATCGGCAGCGTCGCGCAGCGTTTCTATGACATGGGCAAGAGCTTCATGTCGATGGCCGAAGGCATGTTTGGTGCGTCGGGCCAGGAGCAGCCGGATGCGGCCATGCAGATGTGGATGTCCTCGATGCAGGCCGCGCTGCAGCAGTGGATTGCCCAGGTGCAGAACAACATGGATCTGGCGACGCCGGACCTGCCGGGCGTCAGTGGCACCACGCTGAATACCTGGGCACAGCTTGCGGACACCCTCGCACCGTGGCTGAACATGTCGCAGGACTACCTCAAGGACATCGCCGCGGGCCATCTGCCTGGCGGTATCGAGATGCCGGGGCTCGGGGCCGCACAGGAACAGTTCTGTCGGGCGCTGTCGGTGCCGGGTCTGGGCTATACGCGTGAACAGCAGGAGCACATCCAGCAGCTGGCGCGGCATCTGCTCAACTATCACGAGGCATTCCGCGCCTACAAGATCGCCTTCGGCAAGACCGCGCTGGCGTCGCTGGAATCGGTGCAGAAGCGCCTGCAGGTGATGCACGAGGCGGGGCAGAAGATCGAGTCGCTGCGTGCCCTGTACGACATGTGGGTGGACGCCAGCGAAGAGGCCTACGGTGAGTTCGTCATGAGCGATGAATACCAGGTGGTCTACGGCGACCTGGTGAACTCGCTGATGCGGGTGCGCAAGGATATGAACGACCTGGCAGAGCAGCACTACCAGCTTATGAACATCCCGACGCGTTCGGAGATCGATACGGTGCAGCGCCGGCAGCAGGAGCAGCGCCGCGAGAATCGTCACCTGCGGCGCGAGATCACCGAGCTGCGGGCACAGGTCGAGCAGCTGGCCAGGGCCAGACCGGAAGCGGCGCGGCCGAAACAGCAGGCGAAGGCACCGGCACAGGACCGGCTGCCGATCGATGACGTCGAGGAGGACCTGACGGCGATCAAGGGGATAGGCCCCAAGATGGCGGAGAAGCTCTATGGCCAGGGCATCAGGAACTTCGCCCAACTGGCGGCGATGAACACCAAGTTTGCAGAGCAGCTCGACGAGGCGCTGAAAGCGCAGGGCCGCATCCTGCGTGACGACTGGATCGGGCAGGCAAAGAAACTGCTCGGCTGACCGCGAACCAAGACCAAAGGGTGACTTAACAATGATTCCGTTTCAGATGCGACCCGACGAGATCCTGAGTGAGGCTCGCGGCTTCAACGAAAAGCTGGCCAAGGGCGTCGGCAACCTGATGGAGGTCGGCGAAATCCCGACCGGCATCACCCCGAAAGAGGTGGTGTACAAAGAAGACAAGCTGGTCCTGTACCGCTACAAGAGCGAACAGGAGGCAACCAACAAGACGCCACTGCTGATCGTCTACGCACTGGTCAACCGCCCGTACATGGCAGACCTGCAGGAGAACCGCTCGACGATCCGTGGTCTGCTGGATGCGGGTCAGGATGTCTACCTGATCGACTGGGGTTACCCGGACGCGGCAGACCGGTACCTGACCATGGATGACTACATCAACGGCTACCTCGACCGTTGCGTCGATGTCATTTGCGCGCGTCATGGTATCGACAAGCTGAACCTGCTGGGCATCTGCCAGGGTGGCGCGTTCAGCCTGTGCTATGCGTCGATGCATCCGGAAAAGGTCAGGAACCTGGTGACCATGGTCACGCCGGTCGACTTCAAGACCCCGGACAATATGCTCAGCCACTGGGTGCAGAACGTGGACATCGACCTGCTGGTCGACACCCAGGGCAACATCCCCGGCGAGATGCTCAACTGGACCTTCCTGAACCTCAAGCCTTATCAGCTGATGGCGCAGAAGTACCTGGGCGTTGTCGACCTGATGGACGATCCCAAGGCACTGAAGAACTTCATGCGCATGGAAAAGTGGATCTTCGACAGCCCGGACCAGGCTGGCGAGACCTTCCGCCAGTTCATCAAGGACTTCTTCCAGCAGAACAAGCTGATGAAGGGCGAGGTGCAGATCGGTGAATACACCGTCGATCTGCGCAAGGTGAAGATGCCGGTGCTGAACGTGTTCGCCGAGCAGGATCACCTGGTGCCGCCGGACGCCTCCAGGGCGCTGAAAAAGGTCGTCGGCAGCAAGGACTATACCGAGCTGTCGTTCCCCGGCGGCCACATCGGCATCTACGTCAGCGGCAAGGCGCAAAAGACCATCCCTCCGGCGATCGGTGACTGGCTGAACAAGCGCTGACGCCCCGCGCAACGCCTTGAAGAGAGGCCTGCCACCCAGGGTGGCGGGCCTTTTTCGTTTGTATCGGTGTCTCGCACGGGACGCCGGTGGCCCCGCCACCAGCATGATTGCGCCAGCCTATGATGAGGACGGCGGATTAACTATAAGTATTTCCCGCGTGCTGCTCTTAGGCTTATGACGATAGGTCAGTTGTAATTTAGGGAAGCCTTTTCATGACAGAACGCATATCCGCCGGCGGCCTGCAGGTTGCAAAAGCACTCCACGAATTCATTGAGGACAGGGCGCTTCCCGGCACTGGTGTGGCGTCCGATGCCTTCTGGCAGGGGTTTGGGGCGGTCGTCACCGACCTTGCGCCGCTGAATCGCGCCTTGCTGGCCAAGCGCGAACAGCTCCAGGCGCAGATCGACGAATGGTGCCTCGCGCACCGCGGCAGGCCGCTGGACATGCCCGCCTACAAGGCGTTCCTGTCCGGGATCGGCTACCTGGTGCCGGAAGGGGCGCCTTTCTCGATCACCACGGAAAACGTCGACGATGAGATTGCGCGCATCGCCGGTCCCCAGCTGGTCGTCCCGGTCAACAATGCGCGCTATGCGCTGAACGCCGCGAATGCCCGCTGGGGCAGCCTGTACGATGCGTTCTACGGCACCGACGTGATACCCGAGGACGGCGGACTGGAGAAAGGCCTGACGTTCAACGCCAGGCGTGGCGCCGCGGTCGTCGCGCGGGTCGCTGCTTTTCTCGATGATGCAGTGCCGTTGACCGAAGGGTCACACGCCGAGGTGAGCCAGTATGCACTGGTCCAGTTCAATGACCACATGGGGCTGTCGGCGACACTGGCGGACGGTCGGACCACCGGCCTGGTGGACCCTGCCGAGTTTGTCGGCTATAGCGAGCAGGAAGGGCAGATCAGCAATATCGTGCTGCGCAACAACGGGCTGCATATCGACATTCTGATCGACCGTGATCACCCGGTGGCGAAACTGCACCCGGCGGGGATCCGCGATGTGCAGCTCGAGTCAGCCGTCACCACGATCATGGATTGTGAAGACTCCGTTGCGGCGGTCGACGCACAAGACAAGATTCAGGTCTATTCGAACTGGCTCGGGCTTATGCAGGGCAGCCTGTCGGAGCGTTTCTACAAGCGCGGCCAGCCGGTCGAACGCGCGCTCAACCCGGACCGCGACTACACCTCTTCGCGCGGTGGCAAGTTGAGCCTGCCCGGGCGCAGTCTGATGCTGGTGCGCAACGTCGGTCACCTGATGACCAACGACGCGATCCTGGATCAGGCAGGGCACGAAATACCCGAGGGCATCATGGATGCGATGCTCACCGCCCTGATCGCGATGCACGATCTGCGCGGCAACAGCCGCTATCGCAACTCGCGGAGCGGCAGCGTGTACATCGTCAAGCCGAAGATGCACGGGCCGGAGGAGGTCGCCTTCACGAACACCCTGTTCGGCCGCGTGGAGGACGTCCTGGGCCTGGCGCGCAATACCCTGAAAGTAGGCATCATGGACGAGGAACGGCGTACCACGGTCAACCTGATGGAGTGCATCCGCGCCGCCAGTGAGCGTGTGATCTTCATCAATACCGGTTTTCTCGATCGCACCGGCGACGAGATTCACACCAGCATGGAGCTCGGACCCGTGCTGCCCAAGGCCGAGATCAAGACCCAGCCCTGGATTGCCGCGTACGAGGACTGGAACGTCGATATCGGCCTTGCCTGTGGGCTGGCCGGTCGTGCGCAGATCGGCAAGGGCATGTGGGCGATTCCCGACCAGATGGCATCCATGCTCCAGACCAAGGCCGCCCATCCCCGGGCGGGGGCGAATTGTGCCTGGGTTCCATCACCGACCGCGGCGACACTCCACGCCATGCACTATCATGATATCGACGTGACGCAACGGCAGTCCGAACTGAAATCACGCCCGCGTGCCAGCCTCGACGACATCCTGACACCGCCGCTGATGCGCGATCCCCCGCAACTGTCGGCACAGCAGATCCAGCGCGAACTGGACAACAACGCGCAGGGGATTCTGGGTTATGTGGTGCGCTGGATCGATCAGGGCGTCGGTTGTTCGAAGGTGCCGGATATCAACGACGTCGGCCTGATGGAAGACCGCGCCACGCTGCGCATATCCAGCCAGCACATTGCCAACTGGCTGCATCATGGGATCTGTGACGAGGCCCAGGTCGTCGAGACCATGCGCCGCATGGCAGCGGTCGTCGATCAACAGAATGCGGCCGACCCCGAGTACCGGCCGATGGCGCCGGCGTACGACGGCATCGCTTTTCAGGCGGCACTCGACCTCGTGCTCAAGGGGCGGGTGCAGCCCAGCGGTTATACCGAGCCGGTCCTGCACGCCCGGCGTAAAGAACTGAAACAGCAGCAACAGGTCGCCTGACAAAGAGGAATGCATGGCACGACTGAGTCCCTACTTTGCCTACAAGGTCGATGACGAGGGCAGGGGGTATCTGGAGGTCTACCTGCGAGGCAATGCGCTGCTGCGTCTCGCTGCCACCAACAAGGGGACGGCGTTCAGCGAACGTGAGCGCCGGGAACTGGGGCTCGAAGGGATGCTGCCGCCACAGGTCTGCAATTTGCCGCAGCAGGTGGCCCGTTTGTATCGTGGCTTCTGTCGTCAGCCGGACGATATCGCCAAGTACCAGTACCTGCGCGCGATGCAGGAACGCTCCGAGGTGCGCTTCTATGCGGTTCTGCAGCAGCACCTCGAAGAGATGATGCCGATCGTGTACACGCCCACCGTGGGCAAGGCGGTGCAGCAGTACAGCGATCTCTACCAGGCGCCACGCGGGATCACGGTATCGACCAAGAATATCGACCACATCGACCAGATTCTTGCCGACTACCCGTTGCTGGATGTGCGCATGATCGTCGCCACCGATTCCTCGGCGATCCTCGGCATCGGCGACCAGGGCCACGGTGGACTGGCGATCTGCATCGGCAAGCTGGCCCTGTATACGGCCGGTGCGGGGGTCAGCCCGTTTCATACGATGCCGGTCAATTTCGATGTCGGCACCGACCGTCGGGAACTGCTCGAAGATCCGGACTACCTTGGCATTCACGAGCCGCGTCTGCGCGGCGATGCCTACTTCGAACTGGTTGACCGTTTTGTCGACGCGGTCAAGCGGCGCTGGCCCAAGACGGTTATCCAGTGGGAAGACTTTGCCAAGGACGTCGCGTTCAAGGTGCTCGAACGCTACCGTGACCGGATCGCGTCGTTCAACGACGATGTCCAGGGTACAGGTGCGGTGACGCTGGCCGGGTTGATCGCCGCATGCAAGCTCAAGGGCGAGTCGCTGACCGATCAGCGCATCTGTGTGGTTGGCGCCGGCGCCGGTGGGATTGGCGTGGCCAAGGCGATACAGGAGGGCCTGGTGCACGAGGGCCTGTCGCGCGAGCAGGCGCGGCGCCAGATGTTCGTGATGGACGTTGGCGGCCTGGTTGTCGAAGGGGTGTCGGCGCAGGGCTACCAGTTGCCGGTCAGCCAGTATCAGGAGACCTACGCGGACTGGTCGATCAGCGGCGAGGTGCCCAGCCTGCTGGAGGTGATCGAGCAGGCCAGACCGACCGTGCTGCTTGGCCTGACCGGTGTCAGCGGCCTTTTCAGCGAGCCATTGGTCAGGCACATGGCGGAGAACGCCGAGCGACCGATCATCTTCCCGCTGTCCAATCCGACCTCGAACTGCGAGGCGATCCCCCAGGACCTGATCGCCTGGACCAATGGCAAGGCGATCATCGCCAGCGGCAGTCCGTTTGCCGACACCGAGTACGAGGGCGCGCGTGTCCCTGTCGGTCAGGGCAACAACGCGTTCGTGTTTCCCGGTATCGGTTTCGCCGCCATCCTCGGTCGCTGTCGCCGCATAAGCGATGCAATGATCATCGAGTCGGCCTTTGCGCTGGCCGACTACACCGAACGCCACTATCTGTCACGCGAACGCATCTTTCCGCCGATCAACGATTTGCGGGAGGTCAGCGTCGAAGTCGCGACCAAGGTCCTGGCGGTGGCATTGCGCGACGGCTCGGCGAGTCGGACGGACCTGGACAGCGAGGATCTTGCGGCGCTGGGTGACTACGTGAGGGCGCGCATGTGGCGGCCGGAGTACCTGCCCTACCGGGTGGCCGAGGGTGCCTTGTAGCGGTGGCGGAGAGGGCAGACGTGCTCGGCGCAGGATAGCGTTTATCAATACTTTGCATTTGTTCCGTCTGTTGCGCTGCACAAAAATAAATAATAGGGCGTAAGTAGCTGTTTAAACACAATAAAAAATTGGCGTTCGGTTGTCTTCCGGGTTGTGATCGGTCCGCGGTTGAGATTGATCGATTGTCTTTATGCGGGTAGCTTTAGCGGATTGTTGCAACGCAACAAAACGGTTCGTAACGTCGCTGTATGACCCCGGTCGGCAGCGCCGCGATTCATACAATTAAATGAGTGAGACGGGAGATAGGCGATGACCCGAGAAGATCAGATCAAGGCATTGGAAAAGGATTGGGCGGAAAACCCGCGTTGGCTGGACGTTGAGCGCGGCTATTCGGCGGCGGACGTCGTGCGTCTGCGTGGCTCGGTCCAGCCAGAGTACACCCTGGCCAAGCGCGGAGCCGAGAAGCTGTGGGGCCTGGTCCACGGCGATGCCAAGAAGGGCTACGTCAACTGCATGGGCGCGCTGACCGGCGGACAGGCTGTGCAGCAGGCGAAAGCGGGCATCGAGGCCATCTATCTGTCCGGTTGGCAGGTGGCTGCCGATGGCAACACCTCCGAGACCATGTACCCCGACCAGTCGCTGTACGCCTACGACTCCGTGCCGACGATGGTGCGCCGTATCAACAATGCGTTCAAACGCTCGGACGAGATCCAGTGGTCGCGCGGCGTCGGCCCGGGTGACGAGGGTTATCTCGATTACTTCCTGCCGATCGTGGCCGATGCCGAGGCCGGCTTCGGTGGCGTGCTCAACGCCTTCGAACTGATGAAGAACATGATCGCCAACGGCGCTTCGGGGGTGCACTTCGAGGACCAGCTCGCGGCGGTGAAGAAGTGCGGTCACATGGGCGGCAAGGTGCTGGTGCCGACCCGCGAGGCTGTCGAGAAGCTGATCGCAGCGCGCCTCGCATCCGACGTGATGGGTGTGCCGACGCTGCTGCTGGCACGCACCGATTCGGAGGCGGCCAACCTGCTGACCAATGACGTCGACCCGAACGACAAGCCGTTCCTCACCGGCGAGCGTACCTCGGAGGGTTTCTACCGTGTGAAAAACGGCCTCGAACAGGCGATCAGCCGCGGCGTGGCCTATGCACCTTACGCGGATCTGGTGTGGTGCGAGACCGGCACCCCGGACCTCGGTTTTGCCCGCGAGTTCGCGGAGGCCGTGCTGGCCGCCAATCCGAACAAGCTGCTGGCCTACAACTGCTCGCCGTCGTTCAACTGGAAGAAGAACCTCGACGACACCACGATCGCGAAGTTCCAGGACGAGTTGTCGGCGATGGGCTACAAGTACCAGTTCATCACCCTCGCCGGTATCCATAACATGTGGTACCACATGTTCGACCTGGCCTATGACTACGC
>Ga0116152_10001416_pt1 | contig 19691 bp, 18 predicted proteins | sample AD_UKC119_MetaG_FD_89894 | JGI IMG/M metagenome (GOLD analysis project Ga0116152, IMG submission 89894) | Active sludge microbial communities of municipal wastewater-treating anaerobic digesters from Hong Kong - AD_UKC119_MetaG | ecosystem: Engineered > Bioreactor > Anaerobic > Digestate...
CGCCAAAGGGGGTTTTCCACCCCCTTTGGATACCCCCGAGGATATTTCCGGCACAAAGAAGGCCAGGGCGTCAGGTCAGAGCAGCAGCGACAGCCCCTGCCAGACCAGCCGTGCCGAAAGCAGCAGCAGGACCGCGTTCAGAGCCTGGCGGAAGCGCGCGTCGCTCAGGCGGTTCAGAACCTGTTTGCCGGTCCAGGTGCCCGCGAGCCCGCACAGGATCAGAGCCGCGATCAACCCCGCCCAGGGCGCATAGGCAAAGCCCAGGACGCCGAAGGCCAGCGCCTTGAGCAGGTGTTGTCCGCTCAACAGCACCGCCGTGGTGGCCACATGCGCGTGGCGGCCCAGGTCGAGCGATTTCACATAGGTGTTCACGAAGGGCCCCGAGGCGCCGAAGGCCATGCTCAGCACACTGGTCAGGGTACCGGTCAGCAGCGGCCAGTCGCGCATCCAGGCCGGCGGCTTCGACAGCACCGTCCAGATCAGGAACAGGCCGACCCCGATCAGCACCACCGCCGGCGGGATCGCCGGCACGACCGAGGCACCCAGCCCGATCCCCAGCACGATCCCGACCGCGAACCACAGCGCCGGCCCCCATTGGATATGGCGCGCCATCATCGCCGTGCGCCCGGCGTTCGAGCCGAACTGCACCACCCCGTGCACCGGCACCAGCGCCGCAGGCGGCAGCAGGCTGGCCATCACCGCCAGCATCAGCCCGCCGCCGCCGATGCCGAAGGAAATGGTGATGAAGGACGAGGCAAAGCTCACCGCCATCAGCGACAGCGCCACGAGGGGCGCGACATCGGGGGGCAGAAGGTCGGTCATGGCGGGGATCGGATTCGGGCTGGGATCAGGGCGGGAAGGCGCCGGGATGCTGGAAGCAAAGCCGGATTTATGCAAGGGCCGACGCGTGCCCCCCACCCCCTCGCCCCCGGTTGCGCCGCGTGCTAGGCAGGGCGCAATGCGGAGGCCCCGATGATCCAGATCCTGCTGACCACCCTGCCGATCTATCTGATGATCCTGGTCGGCTATGCGGCGATCCGCTGGCGCTATCTCGACACCGCGCATATCGGGGCGCTCAGCCAGTTCGCCTTGAAGATCTGCCTGCCCGCGCTGATCGTCTTTGCCATCGCCCTGCCCCATGGCGACACCGGCCTCGATCCGGCGTTCTTCGCGGCCTATCTTCTGGGGTCGGTCGCGACCCTGGGGCTGGGCTATGCCGGGATGCGCCTGTTCTTGCGGCAGCCGGCGGCGGATGCCTGGATCTTTGCCTTTGGCATGTCCAATTCGAACAGCGGGTTCCTGGGCTTTCCGATTGCCAGCCTGTTGTTCGGCGCTGACGGCGCGGTGGTCTTTGCCATGACCATGACCATCGAGAACACGGTCATCATTCCCATGGCCACGATGCTGGCCGGTGCGGCGCAGCACAAGGGGGCCACGCTGGGCGGGCTGGCGCGCGCGGCCGGAGCGCGGATGATCCGCAACCCGCTGCTGATCGCGGTGGCCGCGTCGCTGCTGTGGCGGGCGACCGGCCTGTCCCTGACCGCGCCGGTCGAGCGGGCGGTGACGACGCTGGCGATGGCGGCCTCGCCCGTGGCGTTGTTCGTGATCGGCGGCACGGTGGCGCGGATGTCGGTGGGCGGGCACTGGCGGCGGACCTCGGGGATCGCGCTGGGCAAGCTGGTGCTGCATCCGTTGCTGGTGGCGGCGGCGCTCTATGCCATTCCCGGCGTGCCGCCCGCGCTGATCCCGGTGGGCATCCTGTTCGCCGCCGTGCCGATGCTGACGGTCTATCCGATCCTGGCCGCCCCGTTCGGGCTGGAGGCCGTCACCTCGACCGCGCTGATCGTGACGACCGCGTTGTCGGTGGTCACCGTCACCGCCGCGCTGGGGCTGATGCACGCGCTTTGAGGGCCGGCGCAACAATAGCTTTTTTCAATGCAAGCCGGTGCATTTCTATTGGCCTGCGGGGCGCGGGCGAATGTATACATTGCCCAGATCGAGGGAGGGCCCGCGCCTGCGTGCGGCGGTTCGCGACACCTCGGCAAACGGGAGAATACCACCATGCACAAGGACTACGAGGATATCCCCGGGACCTTTGTCTTCGACGCCGACCGGTCCCGCGAAGGCTATCACCTGAACCAGTTCTGCATCTCGCTGAGACTGCAAAAGAACCGCGATGCGTTCAACGCCGATGAAGAGGCCTATCTGGACGGCTTCCCGATGACCGCCGAACAGCGCGATGCCGTGCGCAAGCGCGACTGGAACCGGCTGCTCGAACTGGGCGGGAACGTCTATTACACGTCCAAGCTGGCGGCGAACGACGGCATCAACTTCCAGAACCTGGCCGGGCTTATGACCGGCATGGGAGTCGAGGCCTACCGCGAGATGATGCTGAACGGCGGCCGCCCGATCGAGGGCAACCGCTACAAATCCGAATGGGAGGACAAGTAATGGCACGCATCGTCGCAGGAGTGGGCGTCTCGCATGTCCCCGCCATCGGTGTCGCGATGGATACGCACATCACCGACCAGCCCTATTGGCAGCCCGTGTTCAAAGGGTTCGAATTCAGCCGCGAATGGATGGCCGAACACAAGCCCGACGTGATCTTCCTGGTCTACAACGACCATTGCACGGCCTTTGACGCCTCGTGCATCCCGACCTTTGCCCTGGGCGCGGCGGCGACCTTTACCCCGGCGGACGAAGGCTATGGCCCGCGCCCGGTGCCGGTGGTGCGCAACCACCAGAAGATGGCCTCGCATATCGCGCAGTCGCTGATCCTGGATGAATTCGACATCACCATCATGAACGAGATGGAAGTGGACCACGGCCTGACCGTGCCGCTGTCGGTGATGTATGGCGACAAGACGCCTCAGGACGACTGGGGCGTGCAGGTGATCCCGCTGGCGGTGAATGTGGTGCAATACCCCGCCCCCACCGGCAACCGTTGCTACAACCTGGGCAAGGCCGTGCGCCGCGCGGTCGAAAGCTACCCCGAGGATCTGAAGGTCATGGTCTTCGGCACCGGCGGGCTGAGCCATCAGTTGCAATACAAGCGCGCGGGTCTCATCAACAAGGAATGGGATCAGCAATTCCTCGATCGCCTGACCGAGGACCCGGTTGGCCTGTCCAGGATGCCGCATGTGGAATACCTGCGCGAGGGCGGCTCGGAAGGGATCGAGATGGTCATGTGGCACGTCATGCGCGGCGCGCTGGACGAGGACGTGGTCGAGGTTCACCGCCACTATCATGTCCCCGCGTCGAACACCGCCGTGGGTCACATCATCTTGGAAAACAAATCGTATCACGACAGCCGCGCCAAGCTGGCGGCCGAGTAAACGGAGGGAACCATGCGAATTTGCGTTGCGGGCGCCTATGGCGCCTTCGGCATCAAGCACCTCGATGCGCTGAAGGCGATCGAGGGGGTCACTGTCACCTCGGTGATGGGGCCGACCCGCGCCAAGATCGACGCCCTGGCCGCCGAACGCGGCATCGGCCATGCCGCCACGGACCTGGCCGAATGCCTGGCCCGTGACGACGTGGACGCGGTGATCCTGGCGACCCCGACGCAACTGCATGCCGCGCAGGCGATCCAGTGCATGGAGGCCGGGAAACCCGTTCTGATCGAGATCCCGATGGCCGACAGCCTGGAGGAAAGCGAAGCGATCTGCCGCGTTCAGGAACAAACCGGCGTGCTGGCGATGGCCGGCCAGGTGCGGCGTTACAACCCGTCGCATCAGTGGATCCACAACAAGATCAAGGCGGGCGAGCTGAAGATCCTGCAAATGGACGTGCAGACCTATTTCTTCCGCCGCACGAACATGAACGCCAAGGGCGAGCCCCGGTCCTGGACCGACCACCTGCTCTGGCACCACGCCTGCCACACGGTCGATCTGTTCCAGTATCAGACCGGCGAGGTGGTCAGCCAGTGCTATGGGCTGGAAGGGCCGCACCACCCCGAGCTGGGCATCGCCATGGACATGTCGATCGGCATGAAGACGCCCTCGGGCGCGATCTGCACGCTGTCGCTGTCGTTCAACAACGATGGCCCGCTGGGCACGTTCTTCCGCTACATCTGCGACAAGGGCACCTATATCGCCCGGTATGACGACCTGTTCGATGGCTATGACAAGCCGGTGGACCTGACGGGCGTCGCGGTGTCGAACAACGGTATCGAGCTGATCGACCGCGAGTTCATCGCCGCGATGCGCGAGGGCCGTCAGCCCAACGGGTCGGTGCATCAGGTGCTGGACGCGATGCGCACGCTGGACCGGATCGAACAAAGCTTCACCTGAGGCCGTTCACCTGTTAAGGAAAGGCGCCGCCCGGCCGGGTGGCGCCTTTTCCGTTGCCGCCGGAGCGCCCCTTTTTGGATCAGTCCCGACGTTACGCCTCGCCTTTTGCGCTTCTGCCCGTGATCGGCATCCCGGTCTTTCTGGCCGTCGCGAACCAGACCATGATCTCGATCGCGCTGCCCGATATCGGCGCCGATCTGGGCCAGATCCGGCGGTTGCCGTGGCTGGTGATGGGCTACATGCTGGCGCTGACCGTGGCCGGGCCGATCTATGGCGTGCTGGGCGATGTGTGGGGCCGCGCGCGCATGATGCAGGTGGCGCTGGCGGTCTACATCCTGGGCTCGGTGCTCTGCGCGGCGTCGGGTTCGATCGAATTCCTGGCCGCCGGCCGGCTGGTGCAGGGGCTGGGCGGCGGCGGGCTGATGGCGCTGAGCCAGGCTTTGATCGCCGACTTGGTCGCGCCGCGCGACCGGGGCCGCGCGCAGGGCAACAACGCCGCGATCAGCGTGCTGGCCTCGACCCTGGGGCCCCTGGTCGGGGGCGTGACGGTCGCGACTCTGGGGTGGCGCGGCATCTTCCTGACCACGGTGCCCCTGGCCTTGCTGGCCATGGTGGTGCTGGCCCGCCATCCCGTGCCGCACCATCCTGCGGCCGAGGGGCGCAAACGGTTCGACCTGGGCGGGTTCCTGGCGCTGCTGGTGCTGGCCTTCGGGCTGACCGCCGCCATCGAATTGGCCGGCGACAGCCAGACGCGGCTTTGGGCCGGGCTGGGCGCGGCGAGCGCGATCGCCGCCATCGCCGCCCTGGTCCGGCTGGAGCCGCGCGCCGCCAACCCGGTCTTTCCGCCGGCGCTGTTCTCCGTGCGGGCGATCAACCGGGCCTCGATCATGGTGTTCTTCCACGGCGCGGCGCTGGTCTCGCTGGTCACCACGATCCCGCTGTTCCATGCCATCCTGCGCACCGATGGCGCCCTGGCGACCGCCACCGCCATGCTGGCGCTAACCGTGGGGTTCGGGATCGCCGGCTTCATCACCGGCAACCTGGTGACGATGACCGGCCGCACCACGCTGTTCCCCTCGCTGGCCCTGCCGGTCACGGCCATGATGGTGCTGTTCCTGGCCTTTCGCGGCGCCGGGCTGGAGCGCGGCCCGCTGATCGCCTGCTATCTGGTCACCGGCCTGTCGCTGGGCACGGTCATGTCGGTGATGAACACCATCGTCCAGCAGGCCGCCCCGCAGGCCGTGCTGGGCCGCGCCGCCGGGTCGGTCACCTTCTTCCGGTCGATCGGCGCCTCGGTCGGGACGGCGATCACCTCGCTTGTGCTGTTCCTCGTCGCCCCGGACGGCACCGACGCAGGGGCGATCCTGGTCGGTGGCGCGGGTGCCGATCCCGCGTCCCACGCAGCCTGGCACGCCGCATTCCAGGCCACCTTTGTCACCATCGCCGCATTCATCGCCATCGAATGGTTCATGGGCGTTGTGAACCCCGCGCGACGGGTGGAGTAACGCCGATGCGACCCAGACCCTGGATTTGCATGTTGCGCTGAGACATGGGGGGCGTAGAAAAGGGCGAGTTTGAGGACCCTTGTCGAGAGCCGTTATGACCAGACGCATTTCCAAAGCCGTGTTCCCCGTCGCCGGACTGGGAACCCGCTTCCTTCCGGCGACCAAGGCGATGCCGAAGGAACTGCTGCCCATCATCGACAAGCCCATCATTCAATACGCGGTGGAGGAGGCTATCGCCGCCGGGATCACCGACCTGGTCTTTGTCACCGGCCGGCCGAAACGCGCGATCGGCGATCATTTCGACGCCAACCTGGAGCTGGAGTTTCAGCTTGCGCAAAAGGGCAAGCACGCCGAACGCGACATGGTGCGCAACATCATCCCGCAGGGCGTGAACTGCATTTTCGTGCGCCAGCCCGAACCCAAGGGGCTGGGTGACGCGGTGCTGTGCGCGGCGCCCGCGGTCGGCAACGAACCCTTTGTCGTGCTTCTGGCCGACGACCTGATGATGGGCAACACGCTGCCCACCGCCGAAATGGTCAACGCCTATGCCGAGGCGCCGTCCAACTACCTCTGCGTGACCGAGGTCGAGGACGAGAACGTGCACAAATACGGCATCGTCCGCCCCGGCCCGGCCGGCCCCGACGGTCGCGTCACCGTTGCCGGCCTGATCGAAAAGCCGTCCCTGTCCGAGGCCCCCTCGCGCCTGGCCTCGATGGGGCGCTATGTCTTCGACCCCGAGATCTTTCCCATCCTGCGCGGATTGAAGCCCGGTGCCGGCGGAGAGATCCAGCTGGCCGACGCCATCGACGTTCTGGCCGCGCAGGGCCGTGTCAAGGCGATGGGAATGAGCGCCCGGCGCTACGATTGCGGGTCCAAGTTCGGCTATCTCACGGCCATCGTGGACCACGCGCTGGCGCATGAGGAATTCCGCGACCGGTTCCTTGTGCTGATGCGCGATCGCCTGGCGGCGCAACCAGGGCGGGACACGGCATGAGCGGCAGCAAGGGCACCGTTCTGGTAACCGGCGGGGCGGGCTATATCGGGTCCCACGCGTGCAAGGCCCTGGCCGATGCGGGCTATGTTCCGGTGACCTTCGACAATCTTTCGACCGGCTGGGCGCAGGCGGTCAAATACGGCCCCCTGGTGCAGGGCGACCTGACCGACCGGACGGCGCTGGACGCGGCCTTTGCCGCGCATTCGCCCGTGGCGGTGATGCATTTCGCGGCCTTCAGCCAGGTTGGCGAGGCCATGGCGAACCCCGGTAAATACTGGCGCAACAATGTCATGGGGTCACTGACCCTGATCGAGGCCGCGGTCGCGGCGGGCTGTCTGGACCTGGTCTTCTCATCGACCTGCGCCACCTATGGCGAACAGGATGGCGTCGTGCTGGACGAATCCTCGCGCCAGATGCCGATCAACGCCTATGGTTCGTCCAAGCGCGCGGTCGAGGAAATCCTGCGGGACTTCGGCGCCGCTTCGGGTCTGCGACACGTCATCTTTCGCTATTTCAACGTTGCCGGCGCCGACCCCGAGGGCGAGATCGGCGAATGCCACCGCCCCGAGACGCATCTCATCCCGGTGATGCTGGAAGCGATCGACGGGCAGCGCCCCGAACTGGTCATCCACGGCACCGACTATGCGACGCCGGACGGCACCTGCATCCGCGACTATGTGCATGTGGCGGACCTGGCGCAGGCGCATGTGCTGGGGCTGGAATGGCTGCTGGCGGGCAAGGGCAACCGGGTGTTCAACCTGGGCACCGGCGCGGGGTTCACCGTCAAGGAAGTGATCGGCCACGCCCGTGCGGCGACCGGCCACAAGGTGCCGCACCGCTTTGGCCCGCGCCGCGGCGGCGATGCGGCCTGCCTGGTGTCGGGTTCGAAACGCGCGCTGGACGAACTGGGCTGGCAGCCGATGCGCTCGTCGCTGAAGCTGATGATCGCCGACGCCTGGCGATGGCACAAGACCGGCGGGTATTCGGGATGAACACGGGGGGGGGCGCGGCCCGACGGCCGCGCCCCCTTTTTCGGCCTTCGGCGCCCTCAGGCCAGGTCGAATCGGTCGGCGTTCATGACCTTGGTCCAGGCGGCCACGAAATCGTTGACGAACTTGGCCGCGTTGTCGTCCTGGGCGTAGAGCTCGGCATAGGCCCTGAGGATCGCGTTCGAGCCGAACACCAGGTCCACCCGCGTGGCCGTCCACTTGACCTTGCCCGTCCTTCGGTCGCGGATCTCGTAATGGCCATCCGCCTTGTGCCAGGAATTGGCCATGTCGGTCAGGTTGACGAAGAAGTCGGTCGTCAGCGCCCCCGCCCGGTCGGTGAACACGCCATGCGCGGTGCCGCCGTGGTTCGTGCCCATGGCCCGCATCCCGCCGACCAGCACCGTCATCTCGGCCGCCGTCAGCCCCATCAACTGGGTGCGGTCCAAAAGCAGCTCCTCGGGGCTGACCACATAGTCCTTCTTCTGCCAGTTGCGATAGCCGTCGGCCACGGGTTCCAGCACCTCGAACGAGGCCGCATCGGTCTGTTCCGCGCTGGCATCCCCCCGCCCCGGGGTAAAGGGCACGCTCACGGCATGGCCGGCCGCCCTGGCCGCCTGTTCCACCCCGACGCTACCCGCCAGCACGATGACATCGGCCAGCGAGGCCCCGGCCGCCTTTGCGATCGGCTCCAGCACAGCCAGAACGCGGGCCAGACGGGCGGGTTCGTTGCCCTCCCAGTCCTTTTGCGGCGCCAGGCGGATGCGCGCACCGTTGGCGCCGCCCCGCATGTCCGACCCGCGATAGGTGCGCGCCGAAACCCAGGCGGTCGCCACCATGTCGGACAGGCTGAGCCCCGCGGCCGCGATCTTTGCCTTGACCGCTGCCACGTCCCAGCCGGTCGGCCCGGCGGGGATCGGGTCTTGCCAGATCAGATCCTCGGCCGGCACATCGGGACCGATGTAGCGCGCCCTCGGCCCCATGTCGCGGTGCGTCAGCTTGAACCAGGCGCGGGCAAAGGTGTCGTTGAAATACGCGGGATCGGCCATGAATTTCTGGCAGATCGCGTTGTAGACCGGATCGACCTTCATCGCCATGTCGGCGTCGGTCATGATCGGGTTGTGACGCTTGGACGGGTCCGAGGCATCCTGCGGCTTGTCCTCGTCCCTGATCGACACGGGTTCCCACTGCCAGGCACCGGCGGGCGATTTGCGCAGCTCCCACTCGTGGCCAAAGAGCATGTCGAAATAGCCCATGTCGAACACGGTCGGATGGGTGGTCCAGGCCCCTTCGATCCCCGAGGTCATGGCCCGGCTCGCCTTGCCCTGCTGGTCGGGGTTGGCCCAGCCGAGGCCCTGCTCGGTCACGTCCGCCCCCTCGGGTTCCGCGCCCAGCTTCGACGCGTCGCCATTGCCGTGCGCCTTGCCGACGGTGTGGCCGCCGATGGTCAGCGCGGCGGTTTCCTCGTCGTTCATCGCCATGCGGGCGAAGGTCTCGCGCACCTGGGCGGCGGTTTTCATCGGATCGGGCTGGCCGTTCACCCCTTCCGGGTTCACGTAGATCAGACCCATCTGCACCGCGGCCAGCGGGTTTTCCATGGTGTCCGGCCTGGACACGTCGTCATAGCGATTGTCCGAGGGGGCCAGCCATTCCTTTTCGGCGCCCCAGTAGACATCGGTCTCAGGGTGCCAGATGTCGGGACGGCCAAAGCCGAAGCCGAAGGTCTTCAGCCCCATGTCCTCGTAGGCGACGGTGCCGGCCAACACCAACAGGTCCGCCCACGAGATCTTGTTGCCGTATTTCTTTTTCAGCGGCCACAGCAGGCGGCGGGCCTTGTCGAGGCTGGCGTTGTCCGGCCACGAGTTGAGCGGTGCGAACCGCTGGTTGCCGGTGCCGGCGCCGCCCCGGCCATCGGCCAGGCGATAGGTGCCGGCCGCGTGCCACGACAGGCGGATCATCAGGCCGCCATAGTGGCCCCAGTCCGCCGGCCACCAGTCCTGGCTGTCCTTCAACAGCGCCTTCAGATCGGCCTTGAGCCCCGCGAAATCCAGCGTCTTGACGGCCTCGCGATAGTCGAAGCCGGGCCCCATCGGGTCGGTCTTGGTGTCGTGTTGATGCAAGATGTCCAGGTTCAACCCATTGGGCCACCAGTCCGTCACGCTCTTGCCGCTGGCGGTGTTCCCGCCATGCATCACCGGGCATTTCCCGCCGTGGTTGCCGTCCATCGCTCTCTCCGATTCTGGTTGAGTCCGCTGGGGCCTTGCCCCCCTGTCAGGCAACCCTAACAAAGGAAATTGATTAGCATAAGTTGTATTTCCTGATTGGCATGATAAGTTGTTCTTATGATAAATCTGACCCTGCGCCAGTTCCGCTATTTCGAGGCCCTCGCCCGGCATGGTCATTTCGGACGCGCGGCGGATGCCTGCGCCATTTCGCAACCCGCCTTGTCGATGCAGATCAAGGAGTTGGAGGAAAGCCTGGGCATCCCCCTGTTCGAGCGTGGTGCGCGGCAGGTGCGGCTGACCAGCTTCGGCGAGGAGGTGGCGCGCCGCGTCCGCCCCATTCTGCAATCGGTCGAGGAACTGGGCGATCTCGCGCGGGCGTCGGGTGATCGGCTGAGTGGACGCTTCCGGCTGGGCGTGATTCCGACCATCGCACCCTATCTGCTTCCACGCGTCATCGCCCGGCTGGCCGACACGCACGCCGACCTGGACCTGCACATCCGCGAGACGGTGACACCCAAGCTGCTGAGCGAATTGCACGAGGGGCGTCTGGACACTGCCATCGTCGCGCTGCCCGTCTCGGAGCCCGGGCTGACCGAAGTTGCGCTCTTCTCCGAGGAGTTCGTGCTGGTGCGCCCCGCCAAGGACGCCGAACTGCCCGTTCCCAGCCCCGAAAAGCTGCGCGAGATGCGCCTCTTGCTGCTCGAGGAGGGACATTGTTTCCGCGACCAGGCGCTGTCCTATTGCAACATGACGATGGCCAGCCCGCGCGAGTTGCTGGATGGTTCGTCGCTGTCCACGCTGGTGCAGATGGTCGGGGCCGGGATCGGGGTCACGCTGATTCCGGAAATGGCGCTTCCAGTCGAGACCCGCTCGGCCGAGGTGTCGATCGCGCGCTTTGCCGATCCGCGCCCGTCGCGCCGCATCGGCATGGTCTGGCGCAATGCCAGCCCGCTGGCCGGCCATCTCGACGCCATCGCGGACGCCGTGCGTCAGGCGGCGGCAGGGTGACCCCGGCGGCGCCTGGCACCGCCGGGGTCGGTCGATTGGATCAGTCGCGGTTGCTGCCCAGCATCTCGTAGGCCGCCGGGTCCGCGGACCGCAGACGCGCCGCGGCCAGGTAGCCGATGATCGCGCCCACCGGGATCAGCGACGGCAGGATCCAGCCCAGGCTGCCGCCCGTGGTGCCGGTCAGGTCACCGAAGTTCATGAAGATGTAGACGAACAACGCCGCCATGATCACCGCCGAAAGCAGCGGCAGGATCACCCGCGCCAGCACGCTGGCCTGGGCCTCGGGCGTCTTGCGGAAATAGGCCATCACCGCGAGCGAGGTGACGGTCATCATACCCAGCACCCCCAGCGTGCCGATCTGGCTGATCCAGGTGAACATGTGCTGGATCGGGTCCAGCCCCAGACCGGCAAAGATCGCCAGAACGATCAGCGCGCCGATCGTCTGCGTGACCGAACCGATGTGCGGGCTCTGGTGCGCATCATGCGTGCGACCAAAGGCCGACGGCAGCAACCCGTCGCGACCGGCGACATAGGTATAGCGCGCGATGTAGTTGTGGAACGCGCTGAGTGCCGCGAACAGGCTGGAGACCAGCAAGACGCCCGCGATCGCCGGAATCGGGCCGCCGACATACATGTCGGCCAGCATGAAGAAATAGTCCGTCGGATCGGGCAGGCCGCCCACCGTGTCCGTCAGGTTCGCCGCGCCGACGCCCGCCACCATCAGCCAGGTGGTAAAGACAAAGAACAGCCCGATCATGAACACCGCCAGATAGGTCGCGCGCGGAATGGTGCGTTCGGGATCGCGCGCTTCCTCGGCATAGATCGTCGTCGCCTCGAAGCCGATGAACGACCCCAGGCAGAACAGCACCGCCGCGGTCAACGAGCCCGAGAAGAAGGCATCCATGTCGAAGATGTTGACCGCCAGACCGCCGGCGTCGGCGGCCCCGCCGGCCCCGAGGATGCCGAAGTCCACCACGAAGACCACCAGATACTCGAGCGCCACCAGAACGATCATCACCTTGGCCGACAGATCGACCTGGCGATAGCCCAGGAAGCCCACCAGCAGGACGGCGATCAGGCTCCAGCCCCACCACGGCAGAACGATACCGAAGCTGCCGAATACGCCGGCGGCGATGCCGCCCAGCAGGCCGACCAGACCGAACTGCATCGCGTTGTAGGCGACCAGCGCGGTGAACGAGACCGCCCCGCCCCAGGTGCCGCCCAGCCCGCGCGCGGCATAGGCATAAAACGCGCCGGCGTTGCGCACATAGCGCGCCATCGCCACATAGCCGACCGCAAAGGCCAGCATGATCAGCGTCATGAGAACAAAGGTCAGCGGGATGCCTGCGCCATTCCCCAGCAGGAACGCCAGCGGCATCGCGCCGGCAACACCCGTCAGGGGCGCTGCCGCCGAGATCACCATGAAGGTGACCGCGATCAGGCCCAGCGAGTTGCGCCGCAACTCGTTCGGGCTGCCCCCGGTTACGATGGTTTCCGTCATAGATCCTCTCCACGTTGTTGCGGGCCCGGTTCCGTCCGGTGCCCCTTTGGTGCCGCGGGTGCGTCCCTTGCACGTCGCGGTATGGGTGGTCAGTCGCCGTTCAGATGCACCGCGCGGCGATAGGCGCGCTGCCCGTAAAGCAGCGCCTTGGGGTCCTCGGACAGGCGCACGGCCATGACCCGGCCGACCATGATGTGATGCGTCTCCCACAGCATCGCGGTGGCCAGGCGGCATTCGAACACCGCCGTCGCCCCGGCCAGACGCGGTTGGCCCAGGGGCCCGGAATCCCACTGGGCACGATCGAAACGGGCCGCCTGATCCGTGCCGCCGCGCCCGGCGAACAGATCGGCCAGGTCCTGCTGCCCCTCGTGCAGCAGGTTGGCGCAGAAGCTGCGGTTCTTCAAGATCGCCGTGGCGGCGGGCGACAGGTGGTGAATGCACGCCAGCATCGACGGGTGATCGCCATCCGCCGAGACCGAGGTCAGCGACGAGATTGTCACCCCGCAGCGCCCGCCCGGCCCGTCGGTCGTCGCCACCGCGACAAAGGTCGCGGCGCGGCTCATCCCCTCGAGAAAGCGGTTGCGCAGGTCCTGATCCATACCCTCACCCCAGATCGAAGAAGCGTTCCAGTTCCACGTCTGGCACCTTGCGCCGGAATTCGTCGTGCTGGAAGGCCCGCGTTGCGCTGAACGTCTCGACAAAACGCTCGCCCAGCCAGTCGCGGGCCAGCGCCGAGCCGCGCAGACGCTCGACCGCCTCGGGCATGGACCGGGCGAAATCGCGGGGCGCCGCCTGCGCATAGCCGTTGCCCCGGATCTCGGGGGCGGGCTCCAGCCGTTCGAGAATGCCGGCAACCCCGGCAGCCAGTGTCGCGGCGGTAATCAGATAGGGATTCGCATCCGCCCCCGCCATGCGGTTCTCGACCCTGAGTGAGCCCGAGTCGTGCCCGACGACGCGCAAGCAGGTGGTGCGGTTCTCGTATCCCCAGGTCAGGCCGGGCGGGGCAAAGGTGCCGGGCGCAAAGCGGCGATACGCGTTGACGGTCGGCTGGAACACCAGTGTCATGTCGCCCAGATAGGCCTGAAGCCCGCCAATGAAGTGGCGAAACGTCTGGGACATGCCGTGTTCGCCCGCCGGGTCGTGGAACAACGTGTTGCCCGACAGATCCTTGAGCGAGATGTGCAGATGGATGGACTGGCTGTCAGCCTGTTCGTTCCAGCGCGGCATGAAGGTCACGGACCGCCCCTGCCTGAGCGCCAGCGCCCGGATGAAGTTCTTCAACAGCACCAGTTGATCGGCCGGATCCGTGCCACCGTTGGCGCCGATGCAGGCCTCCATGAAGCCGCCGCCGATTTCCTCGTGCATCTTGGTCAGGTCGATGCGCAGGGGCTCTGCCATCGCCGCGATGGCCTCGTACCATTCGCTCTGCACCACCTGATACAGCACCAGGTCGTGGCTGGCGTGCGGCGTCGCGGTCTTGAGGTTGCGATACCCCTTGGCGCGGGCGCTTTCGGCGGTCTCGTCGAACAGGGTGTATTCCAGCTCCATCCCGTATTTCGGCGCGAACCCGGCGTCGGCGGCGCGGGCCAGAACCGATTTCAGGATCGCGCGCGGGCACAGTTTCGCGGTCTCGCCGCCATAGTTCGACAGCACCAGCAGGTCGTGGCCCGGCTTGGCCCAGGGCACGTGGCGCAGGCTGTCGGGATCGACGATCAGCGGGTCGTCGTGGAAATCGGCCATCGCGCCGTCGGTGACGCCGGGCATTTCCAGCATCTGGTCCGTGGGGTCCAGCGCCAGTTGTGCCGGCGCCATGCCCATGCCGTTGCGGGCGATCCCCTTCAGCGCCCCCGCCGATACCATCTGACCGCGCAACAGTCCGTTGGTATCCGTCATCGCCACCGTCGCGAAGCGGCTGGCGGGATCGGCGAGAAAGTCGTCAAGCGTCATGCGTCACCTGTGGTTGATTGCGCGCGGACCAGCGCGTCGAACGTGGCGAGATCGGCCTCGGGCCGGGTGGAATAGGCCCGCAGAAAGACGCGGATGCCATGATGGATGTAGCGTGCCAGTTCGGCGCGCGCGGGCGCGGCGTCCGGCATGTAGAGCGCACGGGTCCGGGGCGCGGACAGCACCAGGCCCCAGAGATCCTCGGCCGCGAGTTCGGTGTCGTCGAAATCGAGCCGCCCGTCGGCCCGGCGTGCGTCCAGATAGGCCATGATGCCGCGCAGAACGTGGTCGGGCCCCGCCGACTGATAGGCGCGGCCGATCTCGGGGAAGCGCTGCACCTCGCCGATGATGAGCCGGGCCAGGGACAGCAGATCGGGACGCATCACCGTGTCGGCATAGTCCCAGGCAAAGCGCAGCAGGTCCTCGACCATGCTGGAGTGGGGCGAATGTTCGAACACGTCGAGCATCTCGTCGCGCTTGCCCAGCATCATCGCGGAGAAGAGCGCCTCTTTCGATTTGAAATACTGGTAGAGCGTGGGTTTGGACAGCCCGGCTTCGAGCGCCACCGCATCCATGGTCGCGCCCGAATAGCCCGCCTCGGAGAACACCTTGAGCGCCGCGCCCAGGATCGCCCGGCGCCGGGCCAGACGGTTCTGCTGACTGCGCGACATCTGGTTCATGCGGGCATCCTGCGCAGGAAGTCCAGCAGGTGCCGGCTGTAGGCTGCGGGCTGTTCGACGTTGCAGACATGCCCCGCGTTCGCCACCACCTCGAATCGCACGTCGGGGCGGGGTGCCGCGTCCCAGATACGGCCCGCCACGCCGCGGATCTCGGCCGGGGGGGCCAGGCGGTCGTATTCGCCCGTCATCATCAGAACGGGCATCGTCAGACGCGCGAAATCGAATTTTTCCAGCGGGTTGGTAAAGCAGACCAGCGCATCGCGATAGGTCGCGGCCGGGATCGCGGCCATCGAGTCGAACAGCGTTTGCCGCAGGGCGTCGGTGGCGTCGGGGCCGGCCAGAACCTTGACCACGGCCGGCGCGAAATCGGCGGGCACCTGACCGGCGTCCATCGGCACCTCGCGGCTGACGCGGAAGGCCTCGCGCTCGTCGGGGCCGGCCTCGGACATGCCGGTGCAGCCGCCCGACAGCACCAGACCGGCCAGCAGTTCCGGGTGGCGCATGGCAAACGAGGTGGCGATCCAGCTGCCATAGCTGAGCCCCACCAGAACCAGCCGGTCCGCACCGAGCCGTTCGCGCAAGCGCAGGATGTCGGCGCAATAGTCATCGACCGTCGATTGCTGCGAGCCCAGCGAGCTGTCGCCGTAACCGCGCAGATCGAGCGCGGCGCAGCGCATCACACGGCCCGCGACGGCAAGCTGCGCGTCCCAGTTCCCGCGTGCACCACCGATCCCGTGCAGGAAGATGGCCAGCGTGGCGCCGCCCGTATCCGGCGTCACCGTGACGCCCAGGCGCGGCAGGTCGTCAAAGATCATCGGCGTCAGTGGCACGGGCGCGGGCAAGGGCGCCGCCGCCGGACGCGCCGCCTGGGCCGCGGCCTGGCCCAAGGCCTCGATCCCCACGGAAAAGACCGCCCTGGTGCCCTCGCAGATCGGCCCCAGCCGGGCGGCCGGGGCGCTGACCGTGGCCGTCCATTGCACGACGCAACCGCCGTCCGTAGGCGTGACGCTGATCCGCGCGTCATAGGCTTCCGCGCCCGCGATCCCTTGCAGATGGGTATAGCCCAGAACGCGGTCGGAATCGCTGAAATAGGTGCGTTGTTCGCGGTAGACCGTGTCTTCGCCGGTTACCGTAAAGGCCCGCACCAGGGCGCCGCCCGGGCCGGTTTCGGCCCGGATCGACGTCATCGCCGGGTGCCACGCCCCGCAGAAATCGCGGGCGACGGCCCAGACGGCATCCGCGGATGCCGTCAGCTTGCCGTGAACCTGAACCCGGTCGCGCGGCATGATCAGCGCAGCGCCTTGATCGAGCCGCTCTCGCCCCGCCACAGCGAGGTCCGCGCGCCGTCGAGATCACCGGGCGCATTGTCCAGTTCGTCCATCTCGTAAAGCGCCAGAACGCCGATATAGTCCTCCATGATCTCCGAGGTATAGGGCAGCATCAGCGCACCGCAGCGGGCGTCGCGATACATCCGTTCCAGCGGCAGCGAGCGCAGCATGGACTGGCCGCCGCAGGTGCGGATCGCCAGCGCGGCGATTTCCTGCACGCCCTCCATGATGTTGTATTGCGCGGCATACATGCGCATGACCTCGCCCTTGGTGGGAAAGCCCTTGGCCTCGGAGAACGCCTGCCACCACAGGGCCCGCATGTTCGCCAGACGGGCATACATCTTGCTGACCGCGACGCGCTTGGTGGCATACATGCGCCGGTCGATGGGCGGCTGGCCCGGGACCTGCCCCTTCAGGTATTGCACCGTGAAATCATAGGCGCCTTGCGCGACCCCCATGTAGGTGGGCGACAGCGTGGCCATCATGTGCGGCCAATGCGCCAGCGTCTTGCCGAAAATGCCGGGCGGCATCAGCATGTCGTCCTCGGTCACGAAGACATCCTTGAGGATCAGATCGCGCGAGTTGGTGCCGCGCATCCCCAGAGGGTCCCAGTCGCCCTTGACCGAAAGGCCGGGCGCGTCCTTGTGCACGACGAACAGCATCGTGTCCTCGTGGCGCGGCTCCTGGCCTTCGAACACCTCGGTGCAGACGATGGTATAATAGTCGCAATATCCGGCGAGGCTGGCGAATTTCTTGAAACCGTTGATCCGCCAACCGCCTTCGACCTTGCGGCACTGGGTCTGGTTGGGCTTGGACGTCCAGTTCTGCCCGCCCTCGGAGATCGGCTGCGAAAAGATCGCGCGTTCGGCCATGGCGCGGCGGAACTGGCGCTCGCGCAGGGGGGCAAAGGCGGCCTTTTCCTCGGCCGTCAGGTTCGGCATGTCGAACATGAAGCGCGACCACGCCATGGACGAGTTGTGCATGTTGAAGGTCAGCGCGGTCGCCCCGCAGTATTTGCCGATCTCGGCGCCGACCATGGCGTATTCCCACATGGAAAAGCCCCAGCCGCCGAATTCCTCGGGGATGCACAGGCCCAGGAAGCCCTCGGCCGCCAGATCCTTGTAATTCTCGACCGGAAAGCTCGCGTCGTCGTCGATCCCCTTGGCGCGGGGGGCGAATTTCTCGCGCCCCAACTGGTTTACGCGGCGCAGCACCTCGGCCACCTGCGGACGAATGCGGCTGAGGTCATAGTAGTCGGCAATATCGCTCATGATTTTCTCGTATTCTGGGGGGATCAGAGGGCCAGTTCGCCCTGGAGCACGCCGTCGCGAACGACGACCTTGCCATCCAGGGCGATGGTGCAATTGCGCATCGGAAGATCGAAATGGCCCAGCGTGTAACGCCCGGCATACTGGTTCGCGCCGGTGGACCACAGAAAGCTGCCGGCCAGCGCGCGGAATTCGACAGCCTGCATGTCGCGCTTGTCATACATCGCGGCCGAGACCCATTTCGCGCCGTGGTTCATCCCCCAGCCGACATGCGACAGGCCATAGGCGTTGCGGTCGTCCCAGGCCTCGAGGTATTCACGAAAGTGCAGCGCGTCGATACCGTCGCCCTTGATGGCGGTGACGAAATCGTTCTCGATCGTGCAGTCGATCTGGCTGGTCAGATAGGTCTTGAACGTCAGGTTCATGTCGCCCACGCCCATCACGATCCGGCCGTTCACCGAATTCTTGCCGGGGAACGCCAGGCACAGGCCGCCTGGCCAATGGGCGACGGCGCCCGGCGTCGTGCCGAAGCCCGCCGTGCCGCCGCAGGGCGCGCCGCGCAGGTCCACCGTCAGGTCGGTGCCCAGCGCCGAGGTGACGCGCATCTCGTTTGCCTCGCGCAGCATCTGGATGCCGATGTTCAGCTTGACCGCATCCTCAGCCTTGGGCTCGGTGCGTTCCAGGATCTCGGGGTGTTCGTTGGTGATGACCAGCAGGCGGGTCTGGCCGGCGTCCTCGATCTCGGGCCATTCGGGGGCATGGATCAGCCCCTCGACCGTGCAATCGACGATCACCTCGACCCGCTTCAGGGCCTCGATCACCGCGCGGTTGCCCTGGATCGCCCACGAGGTGCCGGTCGATTTGACCGGCACCGGGGCCGATTGCGGCGGCGTGGGCATCTGGATCATGCAGAATTCGACGCCCAGATCGTAAGCCGCCAGTTCCGACAGATGCACCAGAACCGGGCGCGACTGGGTTTCCGAGATGATGGCGATCCTGGTGCCACGGCCGATTCCGTTCAGCGCGAAAACGCGGCGAAAGGCGGCAAGCCATTTACCTTCGATGCGTTCTTGAAGCATCGGACCCTCTTTCCTGTTGACGATTCGCGTTCGCACGAATTTCTTAACTCTGCAGTTAAGGTTTTCGTTCAGACCGGATTCTGTCAAGAAAATTTTCGCAAATTTTTGAATGATCCGAAAATTGTCAGAAAAACGGGCAGTTAGAGGGCGCCTCAGGGCGCCCCCAAAGGTCAGACCTTGCCCTCGGCCTTCAGGCCCGCCCAGGTCGGGCGGTCCAGCTTGAACGTGTCATGGCTGCGGATGTAGTCGCTGCCATAGGACCGTGCGACCAGATCCAGCGCGTCGGTATCGACCCAGGCGCGATCCGGGTCCAGCAGGTAGCGGTCCTCGATATGCACGGCCAGAACGCGGCCGATGACCACCGTCTGGCACGGGCCCGTCACCACCGACGACAGCGTCCGGCATTCGAAGGCGACCGGGCTTTCGGCGATGCGCGGCGGGGCGATGTGCTGGCTGGGCAGTGTCGCCAACCCCGCCAGCGCCAGTTCGTCCACCCCCCGGGGGGCATCGGCGGCGGTCAGGTTCATCGCCTCGACCAGCCGCTCGGGCACCAGATTGACCACGAATTCGCCGGTCTCCAGGATATTCGCGGCGCTGTCCTTGAACCCCCTCTCGGGGTCGGCCAACAGGCCCAGCGCCACCGTCGGCGGGGCCGACCCCATCACGTTGAAGAAGCTGTAGGGCGCCGCGTTCACGCCCTGCGCGCCCCGGGTGACGACCCAGGCGATGGGCCTGGGCACCACGGTCGCCGCCAGCAGCTTGTAGGCGATGGGCGTCGGCACCTGATCCAGATCGTAGCGCATCCGTCAGGCCGGGGTCACGTTGACGACCGGGTGGCGAATCGACCCGATCCCCTCGACCGTTGCCACCACCACGTCGCC
>Ga0116152_10001417_pt1 | contig 19686 bp, 16 predicted proteins | sample AD_UKC119_MetaG_FD_89894 | JGI IMG/M metagenome (GOLD analysis project Ga0116152, IMG submission 89894) | Active sludge microbial communities of municipal wastewater-treating anaerobic digesters from Hong Kong - AD_UKC119_MetaG | ecosystem: Engineered > Bioreactor > Anaerobic > Digestate...
GAATCATAAAATTCCTTCAATTCTATTTTTAATGTTTTGCATATTTTATAAATTATATAAGAACTAGGATTATCAACTGTATTAGAAATAGTAGATCTTAAAGTTGATGGAGCGATAGCAGATATCTCAGCAAGTTTATTTGGTGTATAACCGTATTTGTCGCATAATTCTAATATTCTTTGACTTGTTGCTTCCTTGAATAACATATAAACACCTCCATTGTCAAATAAATGATAGCAGATATCGGCTTAAAATATGCGCCGATATCGGTTGACTTTCAATAAGGTATAATGTTATAATATTAAGTACATTGATTTCGCAGTAAAATAGTACTAATTTAATAGTATATCTTTTCTGCGATTTTTTTTAAAATATTTCTTGGGGAAATATACTAAAAAGAAAGAGGTAGATTTGAATGGAACAATATATTGGAAGTTTGGTATTTATATTTATTATAATTACAACGTTTATATTAATTTATTTTATTAATAAAAAAAATGAAAAAGATGAAATTGAAAGGAACAAACTAGAAGTGCAATATAAAAAAGAACAAGAGGAAAGAGAAAAAGATATTAGAAAAAAAGAACGTGTAATTTGGAATAAGGAAATAAAGAAAAATTTAACAATTGAACAAGTATTAAAGCCAAATAAAAAATTAAAAGTATTAGTGGCAGATTATAATTCTGGAATGATAAGTATTACGGATAAAATTTTAGAAAGTATGGGTATTGAAACAGAGTTAGTAAAAAGTGGATATGATATACTAGATTTAATTCAATCTGGTAAAAAGTATGATGCAATTATTACTAATAATATATTTAGAAATTGTCCAGATAGTTATGTGATTTTAGATGAATTAAAAGAAATTGATGGATTTAGCATTCCTACAATTGTATTAACAGTTTCTATGAATCAAAGAAATCATTTTGTAAACGAACTAGGTTTTAATGATTATATTGAAAAGCCTTTATCTATTGATAAAACAAAAAAAGCATTATGTTCAGTTATTAATGACTTAAAATTTACTAAATATAAAAAGTAATAAGAGTGAGTCTTATTACTTTTCTTTTCTTCCAAATAAATTATCAATAGAAAATGGTTTATAAATTTGAGTTAAGTTATATAAGAATGTAGTAGGGATAAGATTAACATTATTTTCATAATGAGCATACGCTGCTTGACTTGTATTAATTTTATTTGCAACTTCTTCTTGTGTCATTTGATTTTGTTTCCTTAATAATCTTAAATTTTTTGCTACTTGTTCTATATCGATAGTTATAGGATAATACGCTTTATTTATTCGTGTTAATCCAAATAAGTAATCAAGACTAAAATTATAATGATTAGCATATTCAATTAGTCTTCTTATTGGAATAGTATCTTTGCCTGTTTCCCAACCAGATACAGTAGAAAAGTTTATATTAAAGAATTCTGCTATATCCTTTTGCTTTATATCTATAATTTCTCTACTTTCTTTAAAGTTTTTTAATATCATTTTTATCACCTGGTATTATTATTTCATTAACTTGTGCTAATATTATATTTCTAGGGGAAATGGACTAAAAAGTATTAAATTTACAATTCTTTTGAGAAAAAACAATTATAATTAGTAAAATTCTTGCGAAAAAACATAATATTTTCTTCAAATATGGTATTTTTTGCTATGATGTGATATAATACTTATAGTTTTTACGGAATTTATACTTACATTTTAGAAAGTGAGGAATTATGGAAGATTATAGTGCTAAATTAACTGCTGAACCATTTTTATATAATGAAACAAAAATAATTGCCACATATTTATTGAATGGAGAAGATGAAGAACTTTTAAAAAAGAAAAATGTTGAAGAAAACCTTATAAAATATAAATCATTAAAAAGTGTAACGAGAGTAAATTCTCCAATATTTAGAAGAATCAATATTATGGATAGAGAAATGTTAGAAGATTTTGTATATTCAGATATTGAAAATAGTAAATTTATACTCTTATATGCAATAATGAAAACTGATAAGTTAGTTAGAGATTTTATATTAGAGATATATAAAGATAAATTATTAATGAGAAAAGAATATATTGAAAAATTTGATATTGATAATTGGTATGAAGAAAAATGTATTTTAAGTAATACTTTAAAAGAAAGAACTGAATCAACAGCTAATAAATTAAAACAAGTTATAATGAAAATATTATTGGACTCTGGACTTGTTGAAAAAGATAAAAAAAGATTTAAAATAATAAAACCTTTATTAAAAGAAAAATATATTAGAATGCTTGATAAAAATGGGGATATTGAATTTGCTAAAGCAATAGGAGGTCTTTTATGAAAAAAACAATAAATGATAGATTACAAGAGTTAACAAAAAAGTTAAGTGATAAAGAACTTCTTGAATCAAACAGTCTAGGAAATGAAATTAATTTTCACGTCTTTGATTATGATCCAGAAGATGAATATATTGTAAGAGAACATATTGAAAATTATTTACTTACAAAGACAAAATTAAATATTAAAGTTTTTGATATATATGACATTATTATAGAGATTCTAAATGAAAAAGGGTTTTTAGAAAAGGTGTTTGAATATGAAAAAACAAAAGGTGCTAAATATGTAAATAACGTCATTTCAAAAACATTAGGAATCAGTACAAATAGTGATTTAATTATGCAGAAGATAAAAAAAGAAGTAGAACCTAATCAAATAATATTTATTACAGGAATCGGTAAGTGCTATGAAATAGTGAGAGGTCATACGATTTTAAATAATCTACATAGTGTCATAACAAGTAATCCAGTAATAATGTTTTATCCAGGAAGTTATAACGGACAAAGTTTTAAATTATTTAATAAATTAGAAAACGATAATTATTATAGAGCGTTCCAATTTGTAGGAAGAAAATAAGGAGGATTCAAAATGGAAAATTTAAAGAAAATATATTCAAAACCAATTGATAGAGAAATTCAAGGTGTAATCAAAGTTGATGATGAGAGTTTTATAGGACAAGAACTTGATGAATATGTAGTTACTGAAGAATTATTAAAACATTTTAATAGTTTCTTTAATGCATATAATACAGGAATAAATGCTACTACTGAAAAAATGGGAGTATGGATTTCTGGATTTTTTGGAAGTGGTAAATCTCATTTCTTAAAAATAATTTCATATTTATTAGAAAATAAAGTAGTTGCTGGTAAGACAGCAGTAGATTATTTTGATTCTAAAATTGAAGATAAAATGTTACTTGCAGATATAAAAAGAGCAGGAAACATTCCTACTGACGTAATATTATTTAATATCGATTCTAAATCTTCACAAACTGTTGGAGATTCAAAAGATAAAATATTAGCAGTTTTTGAAAAAGTATTTAATGAAAAAATGGGATTATCAACAATTCCTCATGTAGCAGAATTAGAAAGATTTTTAATTAAGCAAAATAAATATGAAGAATTTAAACATAATTTTAAAGAAGAATGTGGAGAAGAATGGAATGTTGCTAGAAATGACTTCTATTTTAGACGTGATGAAATAGTAAATGCTTATTCAAAAGCAATGAATAAATCAAAAGAAGAAGCAGAAAATTGGTTTGATAAAGCAGAAGAAAGATATGAATTATCAATAGAAAAGTTCTCTGAAAGAGTAAGAGATTATATTGAATCAAAAGGAGATAATCATCACGTTGTATTTTTAGTTGATGAAATTGGACAATATATTGGGAGTGATACAGCATTAATGTTAAGTCTTCAAACAATAGTTGAAGATTTAGGGATTGAATGCGGTGGTAAGGCTTGGGTTATTGTTACAAGTCAAAGAGCAATAGACAATTATGTAAAAGTTGCAGGAAATGACTTTTCAAAAATACAAGGTAGATTTGATACAAAGTTATCTTTATCATCATCTGATGTTGATGAAGTAATTAAAAAGAGGATACTTGATAAAACGCCAGAAGCAAAAGAAAGTTTGAAATTAATATATGATAAGGAAGAATCAGTAATTAAAAACTTATTAAGTTTTACACAGAATACTGCCTATCAAAAATTATATGAAGATAATGAAGATTTTGCTGATACATATCCATTTATTCCTTATCAATTTAAATTATTGCAAGATGTATTCACAGGTATAAGAAAAAGTGGGTTTGCAGGAATGCATATGTCAAATGGAGAAAGATCTTTGATTAATGCTTTCCAAGAAACTGCAAAGAAATTTGCAAATGATGAAATTGGAACTTTAATTCCATTTTACGAATTTTATGATACAATTGAAAGCTTTATGGAACCTCAAATAACAAAAGTAATAAATAATGCTATTGATACTGTTAAAGCAGGTGTTTTACAAGAAATAGATGTAAAAGTATTAAAAATGTTATTCTTATTAAAGAATATAAAAGAAGTACCATCAAATATAGATAATTTATCTACTTTATTTGTATCTAATATAAAAGACGATAAAATTACGATTAAAAAAGATATTACAGATTCTTTAAGACGACTTGAAGGGCAAATATTAGTTCAAAGAAATAATGAAGAATATAAGTTCTTAACTGATGAAGAACAAGAAATAAATAGAGAAATAAAATCTATAACAGTAGATGGAATAAAAGTTAATGATTATTTAAAGAAAATAGTATTTGATTATATACTTACTGATAGTAAATATACATATAAAAACAGAAATTTTCCTTTAACTAAATATATTGACAACATTAAATATTCACAAGAATATGAAATAGGAATTAAGATAATAACATCTTCCCCAGACAGAGATGATACTGAAATGATTATGCAATCAGCAAGGGAAAACAAATACGTATTTGTTAAGTTGGAAGTATCAATATTAATCTATGAAGAAATAGAAAATTATTTAAAAGTTGAAGAATATAGAAGAAGTAAAAGCACTGCTTCCCAAACACAACAAGTTGAAGATATTATAAGAGCAAAACAAAGAGAAGTTGAAGAATCTGAAACTAGAATAAGAGAAAATATCAAAGAACAATTAAATGTTGCTGAAATTATAATTGCTGGAGATAGACAAAATATTAACTCAAAAGAAGCAAAAGCGAGAATATATGAATCATTAGAAATATTAATTAATAATATTTATACGAAATTTAACTACATTGAAAAGAATTTTAGTACACAAGATATTAGAAATTTATTCCACGAAAATATGAATAATCTTTTTGGAAATGAAGTTAAAATGATAAATAGTAAAGCATACGAAGCAATGAAAGATTATTGCGAAGAAAAGAATGCTTTCAGTTTTCCAATTACAATTAGAACTTTATTACAAGACTTTAGTACAGCACCTTATGGATTTTTAGATGAAGATATTTTATATATTTTAACTAGATTATTAAAAGATGAAGTAATAACACTTATATACAATAATGAAGTACAAAATGTTACATCTGAAGATACTTTAACAAAGATTTTAAAAAGAGAATATTATGATAGAACAATTATAAAAATTAGACAAAAAATATCATTAGAATTAATTAATGATTTAAAATCAGTTGCAAGAAATGCTTTCAATGTTATCAATTTAAGAGAAGATGAAGATGGTATGGTAGCAGATTTTAAAGATGATTGCTTAACTGTAACACTAAATAAAATTAAAAATGTTTTAGCAAATTATAGTTATAATATGTCTTATCCATATCCAGGTAAAAATATAGTTGATAAAGTATTAACTATATTTAAAAATCTATTAGAAATAAGAGATATATCTGATTTCTTTAAAGAAGTATCAACTATGAAAGATGAATTAATTGACCTTTCAGAAAAATACGAACCATTACTAGATTTCTTTAATGGTAATCAAAAAGAACAATTTGATAAAGCAAGGGAAACATTATTAATATATGATAATAATAAAGATTATGCTGATAATACAGAAGAATTATCAAATGTTGTTAACAAATTAGTTGAAATATTAACAAAACAAGAACCTTATAGTGATATCCCAGAATTACCAACATTAAGACAAGAACTTATAAATATTTTAGGAGAAATGTATAACAAAAAATCAGAACCTATTATTGAGATTATTAATAATACAATTACATTTATAGATAATGAAGTTAAAAATGCAGGAATAGATGAATCATTTGCTAAATCGTATGTAGATACTTGTAAATCAATTATAACTACATTAGAACATTCTAATGAATTAAAAGATATATACGCTCAACAAACAAGAGTTGATCAATTAAAAGATAGATTTATTAGTGCATTAGAATATGAAAAGAGTAGAGCAAAGATTGCACTTGAAACTGGAAAAGAACCAGATGAAGTAAAAGTAGTACAAAGAAAAATCGTTAGAACAGATATGTTAATGAATCGTACTTACGAAATAAATTCAAGAGAAGACATTGATAAGTATATTGATGAATTAAAAAACAAATTAATTAAAGAATTTGATGAAAATAATAATATAACAATTAGATAGTATTAGGAGGAGTAGTAATGAAATACAGTGAAAGTCAATTAGAAAACTTTTCTAAGCCCATTAGTGACTCAGAAGAACAAAGATGCAAAAATATGATTAATATGATAAAAGACGCTATAAACGATTATTATAATAATACAAATGACTATAAAATGAAGATAGATAATTATGAAATATTTTTGCAGGGATCTTATGCCAATAATACAAATGTTAAACAAAATAGTGATGTAGATATTTGTGTTATGTATAAAAATGTATTTCGTTACCGTATGCCTTCAGGTTATTCACTCGACGGAAAATATTCTGATTCAACTCTATCATTTAAAGAATTAAGAGATAATATTAAAAATGCTTTGATAAAAAAATTTGGAGAATCTAGAGTAATAGATAAAAATAAAGCAATTAGGATATTGTCAAATACTTATACAACAGATGCTGATGTAGTTGTTGCTTTTCAATATAGATATTATACAAATCAAGATAATTTTAAAGAAGGCATTGCTTATACGGCACTTGATGGGACAAATGTAGTTAACTATCCTAAAATACATATAGAAAACGGAAATAAAAAAAATACAGCAACTAATCATATGTATAAAAAAATGGTCAGAATTTTTAAAAAAATAATGTATGATATGCAAGATGATAATATTGATTTAAGTAAAGAAGTAAAAGGATTTGTTTTAGAATGTATGTGCTATAACTATCCAAATGATAAACTATATCAATATATGGATACAAAATATACAGAGAATTTAAAAAATATGATAAATAATTTTATTAATAATTCATTAAGTTTATGGAAAGAGGTAAACGAAATAAAGGAATTATTTGGCACTGAAAAAAACAAAAGTGAGAAATACTATAAAGACTTTATTTTTGCTATGAAGAGGTATATTGATGTATAATAAAACTTCTGTGTTAATACCAATAATAAATTTCGTACTTGTTTATTGCTGTATAGGTAAAATAATAGATATTGGAATAATTGATAGTGTTGGATATACAATAACTTTAAGTTTAGTTGAATTATTAATTTTTAAAAAGTATTTATGGAAAGTAAAAATTGTCCAAAAATTTACTGGAATAGAAAATATTCAAGGAGAATGGAATGGAATACTTCATTCGAGTTATGATGATAAAGACCATATAATAGAAAAAGTAATAATAAAACAAAGCTTTGATAAATATAAAGTTGTTCTTGAAACAAAAGAATCCACAAGTTTAAGTGAAATTAATAAAATAAGAGTAAACGAATTTGATAGAAATGAAATTCAATATTTATACAAAAATATTGCACCAGTAACTTTAAGGAAAAAAAATCCAATGCATTTTGGTGTTGCAAAATTAGAATTAAAAAACAATGAACTAATTGGAACTTATTGGACTGATAGAGAAATAGAAGATGGGAAAAACACAAGAGGAACTATCAAATTTATCAATCAAAACAAAAAAGGAAATTATGATTTAATAAGTATATTAGACATATTTGATTTATTTTAGGAGGATATTATGGATAAAGGTATATTAAAAAAGTTTGCTATTGAATCTCGTCAAGATTTAATGAATAAAATTAGCAATAAAATAAAAACTTTCTATGTAAACGAAGAATTTAAAAAAGAACAAAAGGGTGAAGTATATCTTTTATCTAATGAAAAACATTCTTTAAGCCTTACAAAAGAAGAAAATGATAAAAGAGATTTATTAATTAAAAGAATTAAGGAGTTAACATTAGAACAAGTTATTGAAGAAGCAGCATATACTTGGTTTAATAGAATAATAGCAATTCGTTATATGGAAATAAACGATATGCTTCCTTTAACAAAAAATAATAGTTCATTAGGAATACGAGTATTATCATCAAAAGATAATACTCCTGATCCTGAAATATTAAAATTTACAAATTTAACTAATCCAGATTTAGATATAGATTTTAAGAAAGAAAAATATATTGAATTAAAAGATGATAATGAAAAATTTAAATATATTTTATTGTTAATATGTAAAAAGTTAGGGAAAGTAATACCTCAAGTTTTTGATGGCAATACCGATTATATTGATATTTTAATTCCAGATAATTTACTTAATGATGCAGGATTTATTAATAAAATAATAAATGATGTACCAGAAGAAAATTATAATCAAGTAGAAATAATAGGATGGTTATATCAATACTATAATCAAACAGAAAAAGATAGAGTAATATCTGCGAAAAAAGCATATAAGAAAAATGAAATACCATATGCTACTCAATTATTTACACCAGATTGGATTGTAAAATATATGGTAGAAAACTCATTAGGAAGATATTGGGTTGAACACAATGGTGATGGTGCATTGTATCCATCAAATAATGTATATCCGAGTAATAACTTATATCCATCATCAGCAATAACAGATAATTGGAAATATTTTATTAAAGATAATATTGAAAAACAAGAAGAAAAATTAAAACCAACTGAAATAACTTTTATTGACCCTTGTTGTGGTAGTGGACATATTTTGGTTTATGCTTTTGAAGTTCTTTATCAAATATATATTAAAGCAGGATATAACAAAAACGATATACCAGAGTTGATATTAAAAAACAATATATATGGATTAGATATAGATGATAGAGCAGGACAACTTTCTATCTTATCTATATTATTAAAAGCAAGAGAATATGATAAAAATATTTTTAATAAAGAAATTGTTTGTAAACTTAATATAATGAGTATTCAAGAATCAAATTTAATTAGTGACATACTTCTTGATAACATAAAAATTGAAAAAAATAGAGATTATGCAAAATATTTAATTGATAACTTTAAAAATGCAAAAGCAATTGGCTCCTTATTAATTTTAAACAATAATGATTATACTAACTTAAGGCAGGAACTAATAGATGATAATACTATTTTTGGAATAGAATTAAGAGAAAAATTATTGCCTATTATACAGATAGCAAATATATTGATGAATAAATATGATATAGTTGTGACTAACCCACCGTATATGAGTCAGTCCAATATGAGTTCCAAATTAAAGGAATACGTTTCTAAATATTATAATAATTACAAAGCGGATTTATTTAGTGCTTTTATGATAAGAAATAAAAATTATTGCATTAATAATGGCTATATGGGATTCTTAACACCTTTTGTATGGATGTTTATTTCATCATTTGAAAAACTAAGAGATATGATTTTAACAAATTGTAATATAACAAGTATAGTACAATTAGAATATAATTCTTTTGATGCAGCTTGTGTTCCAGTTGTTTCTTTTGTTATTAGAAATAGTCATGACGATGATTATAAAGGAAATTATGTTAGGTTAAGTTCCTTTCCAGGTGTTGCAATTCAAGAACAAAAATACTTAGAAGCTATAAATGATAAACCAGAATATTATTTTGAAACAAATTTAAAAAAGATGAAAGATATACCTAAAAAGCCAATTGCATATTGGCTATCAGAAGATTTTTTAAAAAATTTTGATGAAAAGAAGATTTCGGATTATGCTTCAGTAGTAACTGGAATGACGACTGCTGATAATAATAGATTTTTAAGAAAATGGTGGGAAATTGATTATAATAAAATAGCATTTAATTGTGATAACACAAATAATAAATATAAGTGGTATCCATATCAAAAAGGTGGAGAATATAGAAAGTGGTATGGAAACAATGAGTATGTTGTTAATTGGGAAAATAATGGTTATGAAATAAAGAATTTTAAAGATGAAGCAACAGGAAAGGTTAGATCATCTAGTTACAATGATAATTATATATTACACGAGGGCTTGTCCTGGACTTATTTATCAAACTCTTGCTTTGGTATAAGATATGTTCCTAAAGGATTTTTATTTGATAATAAAGGATCTATGATATTTTGCAAGGATAATCTATATTATATTTTAGGTTTTTTATGTTCAAAATATGCACATCAAATCTTGGATTTATTAAATCCAACTATGAGTTTTCAACCAGGTGATATTGCATCTGTGCCAATAAAATTATCTAATGACAAGACTATTATTGAAGAAATTGTAAAAAATAATATTGATATTGAAAAAGGCGAATGGGATTCTTTTGAAACAAGCTGGGATTTCAAGAAAAATCCTATAATTAACAAAGGTTTAATAAAAGGCAATATTAATCAGTACATTTCTTCTGAAAAAGAAAAACGAAATATACTTAAATTAAATGAAGAGAGATTAAATATGTTATTTAATGAAATATATAACATGTCGCATGAAATTGATAATAAGCTTGATGAAAAGGATATTACTTATAGAGTTGAAACAAAGGAAAATTATGTGAAGAATTTAATAAGTTATTTCGTAGGATGTGCTTTTGGTAGATATTCATTAGATAAAGATGGATTGATGTTTGCAGGTGGAACTTTTGATGAAAGTAATTATATAACTTTCAAAGTTGATAATGATAATATTATTCCAATTACCGACGAATCATATTTTAATGATGATATAGTAACAAGATTTAAACAATTTATAGAAGTAGTTTATGGTAAAGGCACATTAAATGAAAATCTTGATTATATAGCAGAAACATTAGGAAAACGAGGAACAGAAACAAGCGAAGATACAATAAGAAGATACTTTGTTAATGATTTCTATAATGACCATATAAAAACATATCAAAAGAGACCTATTTATTGGTTATTTGATAGTGGAAAGAAAAATGGTTTTAAATGTTTGATTTATATGCATAGATATAGTAAAGATTTAGTTGCTACTATTAGAACTAAATATATTCCAAAAGTTCAAACAACTTACGAAAAATTATTATCTGATGTAGAGTATAAATTATCTACTGATTTATCACTTGCTGATAAAAAAGAGATGGAAAAGAAAAAGATAGAATTAAATGGTAAGATACAAGAAGTAAAAGAATATTACGAAATGATAGCAAATGTTGCTAATAGAATGATAGATATAGATTTAGATGATGGAGTAGTAGTTAATTATGCTAAATTTACATATCTAAATCCTAAAACTAATAAAGAAGAAAGTATTTTAGGAAAGATTAGATAAGGAGGAGTGGAATAATGTTTGAAAAAGAAAAAGAATTGCTTAATGATACATTAAATAATCCATTCTCAAGGGATTCTGAAAGAAAAAGAACTAGAAAGATTGTATTCTGGTATGATCCAAAAGAATCATATTCTGAATTATTACCAGAATTGCAATTTGATAATACAGAAATTATTAAATATGATAATAATAGTTTTTGGATTAGGTATCATATTGAGAAAGAAGAACTAAATAAAAACATATTAATTTATTTGCCTTTTGATAAGCCTAGTTCTATTAACAACGATTTGTTAGATTTAGAAACAGCAAATAAAGATTATGTACTTAATATTGATTCAACTACAATGAAGATTAAAAATCTAAACTTAACAAATGATGAAAGAAATGTGATAAAGAAATATAACAAGTTCTTTAACAATAAAAAGAGAGAAACAGATTTCTTGGAGTTTGATATTGATGATAAGAATAGTAATAATATCGATTTGATTATTACAGCTATTCTAGTTAATCTAAAAACAATTAATGAAGATGATATATTAAAAAATATTGTTAAACTATATTTTGAAGATGAAAAAAAATATGAAGAACTATTCAAATTCGGAGATGAAGAATTTATAGTTGGAATGTTTAATCATACATTTGGAAGTGGGGTTACTAAATATGAAGAACTTCCTGATGTATATAAATCATTAGTATTTACTTATTTTGCTTCTACTTTAAAGGATACAAGTAAAGTTGGAAGATATGGCAAATATATTCTAAAAAATAAATCTACAAATGTATATGTATTTATTAATTCATTAATGAGAGACAAAACTACAAAAGAATATTTTGAAAGATTATCTCAAGATGTTGAAAAAGAATTTGGAATAGAAGATTTAATTAAATCTATGGATATTGATGAATATAAAAATAGTGATGCATTCAGATGTATAGATAAGTATGTTATGTCTTATATTGTGGATAAAGTATTTAATGGTATTGGAGAATTTGATAAATATCAAGAGTATTTAGATATTAGAGAAGGCAAGTATTGGTTTGATTCATACAGTAATGAATATAACTTTACAAAGACTGCAATTTTATTTAATAAAAGAATAGATGAATTAGAAGATAGAATCAAAATAGTTGATATAGATTCTTTTGCAAAAGCATATACTAATGAGTTTTATGAAATAGATTCTTTATATAGAAAAGTATATTATTATTATGACAATATAGAAGATAAAGAATTATATTCAAACTTGAAAAACAGAATAGAAAATATATATGTTAATGATTTTATTAGTGAACTTTCTATTAAATGGAGTGACACTATTGAAAATATGAGCAAATATGATTCTAATAGAATGACAATGCAAAATAAATTCTATAATACTTTTGTTAAACCATATAATGATAAGAAAGATAGAATTATTGTTATTATATCGGACGCATTTAGATATGAGTGTGCTAAAGAGTTAGCAGATAAATTAAAAGTATTTAGCAATAAATCAGAAATATCATATATGTTAGGTTTAGTACCTTCATATACAAAACTAGGTATGGCTTCATTATTACCAAATAAAGAGTTATCAAGAGTTAAAGATAGCGATGATATTTTAGTTGATGGTATGTCATCTTCTTCAATAAAAGATAGAGAAATGATATTGAAAAACGAAAACCCAGATTCAGTTGCTATAAAGTATAGTGATTTAATTGAACTTGGAAAAGCAGACTGGAAAAAATTGTTTTCTGGGAAAAAAGTTGTATATATCTATCATGATACAGTAGATAATGCAGGAGAACATAATGAAAATAAAATATTTGATGCTTGCGAGAATGCTATTGATGAATTAGAAAAACTTGTTAGAGCATTGCATACAACATTTAGTGGTGTTAATTTGTTTGTTACTGCAGATCACGGATTCTTTTATAAGAGAAGTAAACTTGAAGATTTTGACAAAACAAAGAAAGAATCAAATAGTACAAAACAAAAAACTAGATATGCATATTCAGAAAGTCCATCAAATGAAGAAGGAATAATCTCAGTTAATTTAGATTATGTTTTTGGGAAGGATAGTGGATATGTAAATGTACCAAAGGGAAATATTATATATGCAAGACAAGGTAGTGGTATAAATTATGTTCACGGAGGTATTTTGCCACAAGAAATAATAATTCCTGTAATAGATTTTAAATCTACGAGAGCAAGCGAAGAATCTAAAAAAGTTGGTATAACTTATAGTGGTATTTCTTCAAGAATAACTAATGCTATTACTTATCTTGAATTTTTACAAGATAACAATATAGATGAAAACAATAAGCCTTGTAGATATCTTCTTCACTTTGAGGATGAAAATGGTACAAGAATATCAGATGAATGCACTATTATTGCTAATTATGAAAATACAGAAGTTAAAGATAGATTCTTTAGAGAAAAATTTGTATTTAAGAATATTCAATACGATAAGAATAAAACTTACTATTTAGTAATAACTGATGAAGACACAGGTATAGAATTACCAAAAATTAAATTTACTATTGATATTGCTATTGTAAATAATTTTGATTTTTAGGAGGTGGCATAAATGGAAGAATTAAATGAAAAACTTAATAAAACTTTTGCAGGTAAAGTTGTTAGAAAAGATTTAACAAAAAAAATAAAAGAAGGTGCAAATGTTCCTGTATATGTTCTAGAGTATTTACTAGGAATGTATTGTGCCACTAATGATGAACAAGCAATTCAAGATGGAATATCAACAGTTAAAGGAATATTAGCAGAAAACTTTGTAAGACCAGATGAAGCAGAAAAAATTAAATCTAAAATCAAAGAAAAAGGTGTATATACAGTTATTGATAAAGTAACTGTTAAACTTAATGAAAAACTAGATATATACCAAGCAGAGTTTTCAAATTTAGGAATTAAAGACGCACTTATTTCAGATGATATAGTAAAGAAATACGATAAATTATTAGTTGGTGGTATATGGTGTATTATAAAAATAAGTTATTATTATGATGACCAAGAAAAACATAAAATACCATTTACGGTTACAAGTCTTGAACCTATTCAAATGCCTAATATGGATTTAAAACAAATAAAAGATGGAAGAAAAGAGTTTACGAAAGATGAATGGATAGACATATTAATTCGTTCTATGGGTATTGAACCATCTAAATTAAAAGATAATCAAAAATGGCATTTTCTTGAAAGAGCAGTTCCACTTGTTGAAAATAATTATAATCTATGCGAACTAGGACCACGTGGTACTGGTAAATCACATATATATAAAGAAATATCACCAAACAGTATTTTAGTTTCAGGTGGACAAACTACTGTTGCAAATTTGTTCTATAATATGAGTCAAAAGAAAATAGGCCTAGTTGGTATGTGGGATTGTGTTGCTTTTGATGAAGTAGCAGGTATAAATTTTAAAGATAAAGATGGAATTCAAATAATGAAAGATTATATGGCTTCTGGTTCTTTCGCAAGAGGAAAAGAAGAAAAGAATGCTAATGCTTCAATGGTGTTTGTAGGAAATATTAATCAAAGTGTTGAAGTACTATTGAAAACATCACATTTATTTGAACCATTTCCTCCAGAGATGGCAAACGATTCTGCTTTCTTTGATAGAATGCATTATTATTTACCAGGATGGGAAATTCCAAAAATGAGACCAGAACTAATTACTGATGATTATGGATTTATAACAGATTATTTATCAGAATTTATGAGAGCAATGAGAAAAACAACATATTCAGACGCCATAGACAAATATTTCAGATTAGGAAGTAATCTTAATCAAAGAGATGTAATTGCAGTTAGAAAGACTGTTTCTGGACTTATTAAACTTATATATCCTAATGGAGAATATACAATAGAAGAGCTAGAAGAAATATTAGTTTATGCTTTAATTGGAAGAAGAAGAGTAAAAGAACAATTAAAGAAAATTGGTGGAATGGAATTCTATGATGTACATTTCTCATATATAGATAAGGAAACAATGGAAGAAAAATTTATATCTGTTCCAGAAAGTGGTGGAGGTAAAATAATTCCAGAGGGAATGCTTAAAGCAGGACATACTTATTATATAGGCAGAGGAACATCTGGAATGATAGGTACATTTAAAATAGAAGTTGAATCTCCAAATGGACACGGTAAATTTACTGTATCAGGTGTAGGAAATGATAGAGAAACAAAAGAAGCATTAAATACTGCTTATAATTATTTTAAAGCAAACAAGAAAAATATTAGTTCATCAATACAAGTTGATAATATTGATTATTTATTACATATAGAAGATTTGCAAGGTGTTGGTGCTTCAAAAGATATTTCTCTTGCTACATATGTTGCATTATGCAGTAGTGCATTAAAAAAACCTATGCAAGGTAGTTTAGTTATATTAGGAAGTATGAGCATTGGTGGAACAATTGGTAAAGTTGAAGAATTGGCAAATACATTACAAGTATGTTTTGACTCTGGTGCTAAAAAAATATTGTTACCAATGTCATCTGCAAGCGATATTTCTAATGTACCTAGTGATTTATTTTCTAAATTTAACATCTCATTTTATAATGATCCAGAAGATGCAGTTTATAAGGCACTTGGCATAGAGTAATGGCAAAAATAAATTTTGTTGATAAAGGAAATATAGAAGATTTATTTGGAATGAGTGGAGGTTATGTTCTGGATTTCTCCAATAAAACATTTCAAGAATTTATCTATGAAGTATTAGATGTTGATGTGTATCTTAAATATGAGGATATGTCTAAAGCAAAAATGCTAAGAGCAATATTTAATGACTATGATAATATCAAAGTTGGAAAACTTATTTTAGAAATGTTAAGATATATGCAATCAAAAAATATGATTGATAGTAAAAATGAAATAAAGTTTAAATCTGTTGCAGAACTTGGTAATTCTTTAATTGGCAAAACAACAAAGGTAATAATAAAAAAAGAAGAAAAATCAGTTGAACCAATTAAAAGTGCTATTAACTTTGACTTTTATACAAATGAATTAAGGAAAATTTATACTATCTCAAATGCACAAGAACGAGGTTATCAGTTTGAAAAGTATTTATCAAAACTATTTGAAACCTTTAATCTTGAACCACGAGGAAGTTTTAAAATAAAAGGTGAACAAATTGATGGTAGTTTTATTTTACATAATGAAGTTTATTTATTAGAAGCAAAATGGACTAAAGATCCAATTGCTAAAGATGATTTAGTAGTTTTTAATGAGAAAGTATCTTCTAAATCTGGTTTTACAAGAGGATTATTTATAAGTCTTTCTGGTTACACAAATGATGCAGTTAATACTTTTTCAAATGGTAGAACGATTAACATAGTTTTAATGAATGTTGTTGAATTAGGTAAAACATTGGCGACGCATAATAGTGTAACAGAGTTAATTTCAAAAAAGGTGAGATTACTATGCGAAGAAGGAACCTGTTATCGAGAAATAGATATAGTTTAAGAAAATAATGAAAAATACATCGGAAAAGGTGTATTTTTTATTTTTGTATCAAATTAAGCAAAAAAATATAAAAAAAGACTAAAAAATGCTGATAAATAGCAAATTTCGACAAAATATTCAAGAAAACTGTGTTATTATATAAAGCAAATAATTTTATATTATTTGAATTTATAGCAATGCCACAAGGCTGTGATATTGTGAGAAAAAGGGGTATATAAATAAATAAAAGAATATTAATAGAGATGATTAGGTAGTACATTTTCTATTTACAGAAGGTATTACTGTCTAATTTTTTAATTAGAGTTGACTAAAGATAAGCTATACGTAAGAAAAAGACACCTATCAACTCTTGTATATAAAGGCAATGCTCTGAGAGGAAGTACTGCCTTTATGAGAAAAAAATGGATTAATTTATTAGAAAAGGAATTTAAATTTAAAAAATATGAAACAAAAAATATTTGCAGTACAACTATCTGCTGTATTGGATATTTTGACGCCGATTATGAAATTCAGTTATTGAATTTTGTAGTCGGCGTTTTTTTGTACCTAAAAATAATTTTATGGATTTTTTGTAGAGGTCCGCCCTCTATCAGTTTGTGAAAAAAACAAATTGATAGGAGGAAAATCAATGATTATTATAATTAAAAATTGGATAGAAGATAATGAATATAGTGAGGTTCAGTACGATACAGATACTAAAAAATATTTTAGTTGTTTTAGAGATGGCTTGAAAAAAAGACATAGAATTGAAATAACAGAAGATGTAGCCGAAGTATATTTTAATGCTAGTAAGATTTTAAAAAAATTTAAACATGAATATGAAAGACATATTGAACATTCTGAAATATATGACAATAACCTTAATGAAAGAGCAATGGACAAGCCTATAAGTTTAGAAGATGAGGTAATAAGAAAATCTACATTTGAAGATGTAAGAAATGCAATAGAGCAATTACCAGATATTCAAAAAAGACGAATTAAAGATATATATTTTAACCATTATACTCAACAACAAATTGCTGATAAAGATAATACATCTTTAAGGGCAGTACAGTATTCATTACATATAGCATTAGATAATTTAAAAAAAATATTAAATAAATAATAATTTAGACTTCGTAAAAGCGGTTTTAAGTGGGGAAACAAGTGAAAGGGTATTAATTATTCTTTCTCCTGTTTCTTTTTTATATGGAGATAGGATGTGTTCTTTGAAAACTTAATATACATTCGTCAAATACATTCCTATTATAGTTCGGACAGGACTAGCACGTTAGTAAGTACGCTTGCGAGAAATACTTGACTATAAATATTGAGTTGCTCTTAATATTGCAATAACAAATAATAGGTATAATGATACTTCCGTACAGCCACAGAAACACGCAATGGGTACGGCTCTGTGAGAACCACAGTTGAGGTGAGATTCCTATGGAACTGATTAGCAATCAGTCGTTTGATGATTTCCCAAAGACTGTGGGGTTCAAGGAAAAATAACAGTCAAATAAAAAAATGAAATTAAGAAAAGCAGATTATTATGAGTAATCTGCTTTTTATACATATAAGGAGGAACTTTAAATGAAAAGAAAAAATTATAAAATAACTGTTAAAGTTAATTATATTCTTACAATGGATCATTCACAAACAAGTATGCAAAAAGCAAAAGAAGAAGTTAAGAAGGTTGTTGAAAATTATTTAAAAGATGGAAAAGATTTAAAAACTTTTTTTGATAATCAGATACCACAGACTATATACAAGGTAGAGATAATAAATAATGGAAAAGATTAGAAAAGGAAATATTTATTATGCGGATTTAAGTCCTACATTTGGTAGTGAACAAAATGGAGAACGTCCTGTGGTAATTCTCCAAAATGAATTTGGTAATGAATATAGTCCAACAATAATAGTAGCACCATTAACAAGTGTAATTAAGAAAACAAAATTACCTACACATATATTTATTAAGAAAAAGGATTATTTAAAATATGATTCATTAGTTTTATTAGAGCAAATAAGGGTAATAGATAAAACAAGATTAATTTCATATGTTGGAAAACTATCAGAAAAAGAAATAAGCAATATTAATTCAGCGATAGTTGATACATTTGACTTTGATTTAATTGATTATTTAAAGTCTTATGGAATTGGAGGTAACTATGAAAAAAAGAAAAACTTATATAGTGACTATTATAGCAAATAACTATAAACAAGAAATAGAAGTAAGTGCAACAAGTAAGGATGAAGCCGAGAATATGGTTGATAATGTATTACTTGGATGTGAATACTTTGTATTCAATGATAAAAGTGAATACAAATTAAAAATTCGTAAAATGAAATGGAGTGATAAAATTGAAAAAAAATGATTTAAAAAGACTAAAAGATAAATTAGATAAATGTAGGAATATTGAATTAAGCAATGTAAACCTTGATGATGTAGATGAAATAACAGATATAAAAATATGTAAAAGAAAATCAAGCAATGATAGAATACTTGATTTTTTAAATGAAGTAAAAAACCCTTATGTTTTTAAAGTAAAAGGAAAGTTAGTTAAAATCGTATTTTCTGATACAAATAAGACTGCAGATGATTGTTTAACAGATGTTTTAAAAAATTTATATAGATAAGTCAAGACTGCAATTTTTAAATTTCCACCTTCGTAATTTATTACGAAACAAACTAAAATTTAGTTGTTATTGGAAAGGAGAAAATTATGGCTGGTAGAGGTAATAAAAAAGTTAGTAAAAATAATA
>Ga0116152_10001418_pt1 | contig 19686 bp, 18 predicted proteins | sample AD_UKC119_MetaG_FD_89894 | JGI IMG/M metagenome (GOLD analysis project Ga0116152, IMG submission 89894) | Active sludge microbial communities of municipal wastewater-treating anaerobic digesters from Hong Kong - AD_UKC119_MetaG | ecosystem: Engineered > Bioreactor > Anaerobic > Digestate...
ACCGTGGTTGGACAGCATGATTGCACTTGCACCAATATCAACCGCACGTTTGGCATCCGCGACCGACATGATGCCCTTGATGGCAAACGGCTTTCCCCATGCAGCAATGATCTGTTCCGCATCACGCCAGACCACGCCAGGGTCAAACTGCTCATTCACATAACCCATTACTGACACCAGGTCCTGCTGATTGCGCGACAGGCGGGCACTGAGGTTGGCCAGCTCGAACTTCTCTCCGCGCAGGTAATGCCAGGCCCAGCTCGGATGCAGGGCAAAGCTCAGCAGGCTTTGAGCACTCAGACGTGGCGGCATGGTCAGCCCGCTGCGTTTGTCGCGTTCACGGTTGCCGCTCACCAGGGTATCAACCGTCAGGCAGAGTGCATCAAAGTCAGCCGCCTTGCAGCGCTCAATAAATTCTGTGGTCAGGGAGCGATCCTTGTGAATGTAAATCTGGAACATCTTTGCCCCGGCTGTCGCCTGGCCGATGGCTTCAATGCTGACTGTTGACAGGGTGGAGAGGCTGTAACAGGTCCCCGCACTGGCGGCAGCCTGTGCCACCGCCCTTTCTCCATCAGGATGAAACAACCGTGACATGCCGGTTGGTGCACAGAACAGCGGCATTTCCAGCCTGCGCCCCAGCAGGGAGGTGGAAATATCCAGACCGCTCAGGTCTGCCAGGGCATCCGGCACCAGTGCAACCTGCTCAAAGGCGGCTGTATTGCGCTGCAGGGTGGTTTCGTCTTCCGCCCCCCCGTCAATATAGTGAAACAGGGGGGCAGGCAGCCGCCGTTTGGCGAGGCGTCTGAAATCGGCAAATTGATGACAATGCTGAAGGTTCATGCAGGACTCCGGCGTAGCAGGATGGTCAGTCAAGGCGGCACTAATAGCACATTTTGGCCGCAGGCTGCAGTGAAGGCTTGACAGTTTTGTTGCTGGCGCATGAAATGGCAGGGCTTTTTTCAGTTTGGCAGCCGGTTCATGATGTACTTCCGATTTGCACAATGGCTGGACCGGATGACGGTCTGGCTCTGTATGGCGGCCTTGACGGTGCTGGTCAGCATGGTGCTGATTATTGTCATGCTGCGTTACGGTTTCGGCGTTGGTTTTATCCAGCTGCAGGATGCGGCATCCTATGTTTTTGCTGCATTGCTGATTTTTTCAGTACCTGTCACGCTGGTGCGTGCCGGTCATGTGCGTGTGGATATTTTTGCCGAGCGCCTGGGAGCCGGCTACCTGCGCAAACTGGATACTTTCGGGTTGCTTTTCATGCTGATTCCGGTGTTTGGCCTGCTGATCTGGGCCTGGCTACCCTCGCTGCAGTACGCCTGGTCCATTCGGGAAGCCTCGGTGGAAACGGGAGGACTACCGGGTCTTTATCTGGTGAAAACCACGCTGCCCGTTGCTGCGGGACTCACAATCATTCAGGGCATTGCTGCAGTGCTGGCCCTGTGGCAACAGCGGACGCCGACATGACCATACAGGAAGGTTTTCTGCTGTTGCTGGTACTGGGCCTGTTTGGCGGCATTCTGAGTGGTCTGCCTGCGATGCTGGCCATTGCCGGGGTCCCCCTGCTGGTTGCGGTAATCGGGCATTTTGCCGGCGTGTTCGACCTCAGCCTGCTGCAGCTTTATCCGGCCCGGGTCTGGGGCATTATGGCCAATCCCCTTTTGATGGCAGTACCCCTGTTTGTACTGATGGGGGTGCTGCTGGAGCGTGCCCGGCTGGCGGAACGCATGCTGGCGGTACTGGCACAGCTCATGGGCGGGTCGGCACGCGGCATGGCGCTGTCCGTGCTGCTGCTGTCGGCCATGATTGCCGCATCCACCGGTATTGTGGGTGCTACCGTGGTCATGCTGGTCATGGTGGGTCTGCGTCCGATGCTGCAGGCCGGGATTCCAAAGGCGCGGGCCGCCGGGCTGATCTGTGCCTGTGGCACCCTGGGGCAGATTATCCCGCCTTCGGTACTGCTGGTATTGCTCGGGGACCAGATCGGTAATGTCTACACCGAAGCCCAGCAGAAGGCCGGTAATTTTGCACCCGATGCGGTGTCGGTCGGTGATCTGTTTGCCGGGGCCGTGGTACCGGGACTGCTGCTGGTGCTGTTGTACGGCCTTTATGTTTTCCTGACCCTGCCAAAGGCCGATGCAACCCGTAACAACTCATCGGCAACGGCGACAGCCACAACAGCCGCCGATTGGCTCCGGCTGGTGGGGACGTTCCTGCCGACCCTGCTGCTGATTCTGGCCGTGCTGGGTTCGATTCTGGCCGGTGTGGCAACACCGACCGAGGCGGCGGGGCTGGGCGCGATCGGGGCCTTGCTGCTGGCGGCGCATGCACAAATGCAGCGGGTTGGACGGGCGCTGGTGCTGGCTGCCGGTGCAGGGGCGCTGGTACTGGTCGGGTTGCGTACCCTGAGTGGTGGTCAGCCACTCATGCACGGAGCCGGGCTGGTGCTGGCCGTGGCTGCCAGTATCGTGATGCTGACCGGTGTGCTGGTGGCGGGTTGGGCGCTGGTACGGACCCGTCTGCTGCAGCCTGTCGCGGTGGAAACCATCAAGATTTCCGGAATGGTTTTTGGCATTATTATTGCTGCCTCCCTGCTGGCACTGGTCTTCCGGGGACTGGGAGGCGAGCATGAGGTGGCCAAATGGATGCAGAAGTTGCCAATGGGCGAGTGGGGTGCCCTGCTGGTCATTATGTTGATCGTGTTTCTGCTGGGCTTTATTCTGGAGGCGGTGGAGATTATTTATATTGTGGTACCGCTGCTGGGGCCGGTGGTACTGGGGGGTGATATTTCACCGGTCTGGTTTGCGGTGCTGCTGGCCATGAATCTGCAGACCAGCTTTCTTACCCCGCCGTTCGGGTTTGCCCTGTTTTATTTTCGCTCCGCTGCACCGCCCGATCTGAATACCCTGCTGGTTTACCGGGGTGTGGTGCCCTTTGTGCTGCTGCAGTTGCTGGTGCTGGTGACGATTATGCTGTTCCCGGAGTTGGCCACCTGGCTGCCCCGATCATGATTTATACCACCTGTGACAATTATTATCTGGAGAACGTGTGATGAAACGTAGGGAATTTTTAACGGGGAGTGCCGCTGCCGGTCTGGGCGCAACCGTGATGCTGAGTCCGGTACTGGCTGAGGATAAGGCCAGCCTGAACTGGAGGCTGCCAACAGCATTTCCCAAGGCAGCCCCCGGTGTGGGTACCAATATCACCGCTTTTGCGGAGAAGGTTGCCGCCATGTCGGATGGTCGCCTCAGCTTTGAGGTATTTGGTGCCGGTGAGCTGGTGCCGCCGTTCGGGGTGGAGGATGCGGTACAGGCGGGAAATGTGCCGGTAGGGCATGGGCCGACGTATTACAGCGCCGGCAAGAATCCGGCCCTGCACTGGTTTACCGGGGTGCCGTTCGGCATGACGTCCAATGAGCATGCGGCCTGGCTGATCTGGGGGGGCGGGCAGAAAATCTGGGATGCGATTTATGCCGAGCGCCAGCTCAAGCCCCTGTACTGTGGCAGCTCCAATGTACAGGCCGGAGGCTGGTTCAAGCGGCCTGTGGAAAAGCTGGATGACCTCAAGGGCCTGAATATGCGCATTGCCGGTTTGGGGGGCGAGGTGATGCGCAAGCTGGGGGTGAATGCCGTGCTGACGCCACCGCCGGAGATTTTCCAGGCCCTGCAGTCCGGTGCCATTGATGCGGCTGAATGGGTCGGGCCGATGCTGGATCAGGCTTTCGGTCTGCAGAAAATCTGTAAAATCTGCTACCTGTCCGGTTTCCTGGAACCCGGTGCCGGTCTGGCAGTGGTGTTCAATCAGGAAAAGTGGGACGAGTTGCCCAAAGACCTGCAGGCCATTTGTGAGGGAGCAGCACTGGCCATGAGTACGGAAACCTGTGCCCAGTTTGATTACTTCAATACCCAGGCACTGGAGAGGCTGACCGCAGAAGGGGTGGAGTTCCTGCCATTCCCGGATGAAGTCATCAAGGCTCAGCATGCAGCCTGGGAGGAGGTCAAGGCCGGGTTGGTGAAGGATAATGAGGATGTTGCCAGGGTGGTGGCAAGCTATGATGCCTATCTGGCACAGGCCCGCAACTACGACGCCAGGATGACGGCACCGGTGCTGGCGGGGCGCGGGTAAGCAAGGGATGGAGCCTTTCGTGCGATCCTGCCATCGGACGGCCTGACGATGGCATGAAAGGCTTCTGTGACTGTTGCCGTTACGGGCTTGGCCTCCCTCAGGTGCGAATCCCCACACCCCGGTTCAGCAGGCTCAGGCTGAAACTGCCCAGTGCCACGATAAAGGCCAGCGCCACCAGATAACTGAGCCACAGGGGCATGTCCGATACCCCCAGTATCCCGTTGCGGAAGCCGTTGACCATATACAGGATCGGGTTGAACAGGGACAGTTTCTGCCAGAGCGGGCTGAGCATGGTGATGGAATAAAATACGCCGCCCAGATAGGTCAGCGGGGTGAGCACAAAGGTCGGGATGATGGAGATGTCATCAAAACTTTTGGCATACACGCCATTCACCAGCCCGGCCAGCGAGAACAGAATGGACGTCAGCAGCCCCATGCTGAGGGTCACCAGAATATTCTGCAGCTGCCAGTCACTGAACAGCATTGAGACGACGGTCACTGCCAACCCTACGGCCATGCCGCGTGCCACGCCGCCGGTAATGAAACCGGCCAGGATGATCCAGTTCGGCAGCGGAGAAACCAGCATTTCGGCGATATTGCCCTGAAATTTGCTGCCGTAGAACGAGGACACCACATTGGCATAGGAGTTGGTGATCACGGTCATCATGATCAGGCCGGGCATGATGAAGTTGATATAACTGTAACCATCCATATCGCCGATCTGCGGGCCGATCAGGTTGCCGAAGATAATGAAGTAAAGGGCGGTGGTAATCACCGGCGGCAGGATGGTCTGGAGCCAGATGCGGGAAAAACGCAGCACTTCCTTGATGACGATGGTGTAATAAGCCACCCATTTCTGTTGCGCATTCATGCCTTGTTACCCTCTACCAGATCCATGAACAGCTGCTCCAGCCGGTTGGTGCGGTTGCGCATGCTGCTGATTTTCAGATTGTTGCGGTTCATGAAATCAAATACCTGATTCAGTGAGTAATGGCCCTTGTGAAATTCGACATCAATGGTGCCGGGGTCGCGCAGCCGGATGCTGCAGTGGGCATCGGTCGCGGGTAAGGCCTGCACCTCCTGTTCCAGATCGAACACGTAATGCTCGCTGTTGAGGCGGCTGAGCAGCTTTTTCATGCTGGTGTTTTCAATCACCTCGCCTTTGTCGATGATGCCGATATTGCGGCACAGGCTTTCGGCTTCTTCCAGATAGTGGGTGGTGAGAATGATGGTGACGCCGGACTGGTTCAATTCGGTCAGGAACTCCCACATGGAGCGACGGATTTCAATATCCACCCCGGCGGTCGGCTCATCCAGAATCAGCAGCCGGGGCCGATGGATCAGGGCGCGCGCAATCATCAGGCGGCGCTTCATGCCACCAGACAGCTCCCGCGCCTGGTCCCTGCGTTTCTCCCACAGTCCGAGCTGCCGAAGCAGGTGTTCGGCACGCGTATTGGCTTCCGGTCGTGGAATACCGTAGTAGCCAGCCTGATTGATCAGGATTTCCCGTACCGGCTCGAATACATTGAAGTTGAATTCCTGCGGTACCAGCCCGATCCGGGCTTTGGCCTGCTCACGCTGGGTATCAAGGTCATGGCCGAAGATGCGGACTTTGCCGTCAGTCTTGTTCACCAGGGAGCTGACGATACCGATAGTGGTGGACTTTCCGGCACCATTGGCCCCCAGCAGGGCATAAAAATCACCTTCTGCCACACTCAGGTCAATGCCTTTGAGGGCGGTGAAGCCATTGCCATAGGTTTTTCTCAGCCCCTGTATTTCCAGTGCTGCACTCATCTGGTGGTTATCCGGTTGCAAATTGAAGTGCGGATGGTAGCACGGGTGACAGGCAGGCTGAAGTAGGGGCGTCGCTTGCCGTTTCCGGGGCAGGGATGCTTGAGCCCTTGCCGCCATCTGGTTAAAGTGCAGGCTGTTTGTCAGGCTATGGGGACCCACTTGATCAATCCGTTTACCCGTCTGTCATGGCGCTGGTTGCACTGGCTCTGGCGCTTGCCCCTGTTGCTGCTGGTGCTGGTGGTTCTGCTGCTGCTGCTGTGGCGGGTGGTGCCGGTCACGTTTTCCGCTTTCATGCTCCAGCAGCAGGTTGCCGCCTGGTTTGATCCCGAGCATCCGGGGGTCAACCAGACCTGGGTCGATTGGGAGGACATCAGTCCCCAGCTGGTGCTGGCGGTGATCGCTTCGGAAGACCAGCTGTTTCCGCAGCACACCGGGATTGATCACAAGGCGACGCTGCAGGCCATTCAGGCTGCACTGGATGGGGAGTCGGGTGGCGGGGGCAGTACCATTACCCAGCAGGTGGCCAAGAACCTGTTTCTGTGGAGCGGGCGCAGTTATGCACGCAAGGGCCTGGAATGGGGGCTGGCACTGCTGATCGAACAGTTGTGGGACAAGCGCCGCATTCTGGAGGTTTATCTTAATATTGCCCAGTTCAGTGCCCGTGATTACGGTGTCGGGGCTGCGAGCCAAAACCTGCTGAACACCACACCAGAGCGGTTGACACGCCGGCAGGCCGCCTTGCTGGCTGCTGTCCTGCCGGCCCCTTCCCGCTATGATGCTGTCAGGCCCTCGGCTTATGTCCGCAAAAGTCAGGCCCGTATCCTGCGTCAGATGCAGTTGCTGGGCGGGCTGACTTATCTGCAGTTTCTGCAGGCGGAGGAGTGAACCGGGGGGAGTACCGGTGGCGACCGGAAGCTGCCGGACAGGAAGCTCCCGACCGTCTGACAGTCGGGAGCCAGGTGCTTTATTCCGCCAGTACCACTTCGCCCAGAACTGAAGGGTTGCGATAGGCATTGTCGGTGCGGTCGCGCCAGACCAGCTTGCCCTCGCGGTCGCCTCCATCATCGTCATCATTGACATGAACATCAATACCGATGCGGTGTCCGATGCGGGGGCGGGCATGCAGGGAATTCCAGGGAATGCTCAGGGTGAGGACATAATAGCCCTGGATGTGTTCGGCCTGATGGGCGATGGCCAGCATGGCCGAGTTCTTGCCCAGACGCAGGCTGCGGTCACGCCAGCGGTACAACAGGTGGTAGTCATTGTAGTTGTCGTACTGCTGTCCCATGCTGGCATCGGCGTCAATAAAGATTTCGATGCTGTCATCCTGCCAGTTGAATTCCGAATCCCTCACCAGCCGGTCATCACCGACAGCAACCCTCAGGTAGAAATTGTTGCTGTCCCAGCTTGACTGCCAGAATGCAGCCAGATCACGGGAGCCGTCAATGCGGCCACTGGCCACCGTGCGCAGCTGATAGCCCGAGGCCTGACTGAACGGGTCACGCGGGTCGCGTGCACGCAGTGAGACGGCCTTGTTGCCGAAGACGTATTTTTCTTGGGGCGGATTGCTCAGTGCAACCAGAATCGGACGGCTCCAGGAGGAAACCTGTGGTGCCAGCGGCTCCAGCTGGGGAATGTTGGTAATGACATTGTTGCCCGGCCCGGTCGCCCGTGTACTCGGGGCGGGTGTGGTGGCCGGTGCACTCAGCTGGGGAATGTTCGCCACCATATTATCGGTTTTTTCATCCGGCGTATTGGGTTGCGGGCGTGGTACATCACCATTGATAACGGACAGCTCCGTTGTGGTACGTACCGCCGGTTTCTGGGTCCGGGTCGTTACGGGGCTGGAACAGCCATTCCACCAGCACGGATTGGATTTTATGAAAGATTCGATGGCCAGGTGTTTGGGGGCTTCCTTGTCCGGCTGGGTGATGTATTCCTTGGTGCCTTTGCTGCCAAAGCGGTTATAGGTCCGGGGTGATGAAAAATGCACAAACATCTTGCCACCCGCCTGTTTCCAGCCTTCAAACAGGCGCTTGTAGATCACGCCCATGTTGGGATGGCGGTTGGCGGCGTAGAACAGGTCGTTGGGGTGCTGGTCATCCCGCTTGGTTTTATCATCAATCAGGTGCTGCCCGCCTTCATAGGCGATCAGGTCGACCCCGAACTTGCTGGCCAGGGCGGACTGTTTGCGAACCGCTTCCAGCACGCGGGGCAGGGAATGGTAGTAGCGCCGGTCCTGCATGATCTGGAAGACCTGATTGACGCTGCGCGCCTTGCGCAGGGCGTCGTAATCACCGAATACGTAAGGGGCCACGGCGAAGGCATCGGTATGCTGGTAGGCGTTTTCATAGCCCAGCATGGTTTCGGTCATTTCCGTGCTGCCAGTCAGTCCGGCCAGCACCCGTATCAGGCGATCCCGGCTGCCGAAAACCTGCTCGAAAATGTCGAAAATTTCCACCGAGCGTTTGGCGTAGAACTTCCAGCCGGCAATATGCGGGGCATCGCTGGTCAGGCCCAGTTTTTTGCCACCCTGTTTCATGTAGGCATGCTGACTGAAGATACCGTTCCAGGTCTCGTTGCTGTATTCAACATAAACCTTCAAGCCCGGATTCAGGTTGTTCTTGACGTACCTGGCGAAATGCGTGATGTAGTCATTGCTGGCGGCATGCGGAATATTGAACCAGGCATCGGCATGCAGACGGTTGGCCAGTTCCACCATGATTTCCAGTGGTGCCCCGCGTATTCCCTCTGCACCGCCCCAGGTGGCGTCATCGACCAGCGAGCGGTCAGCCCAGTCCCGGATCGGATTGCGCGTAACACCCCCCATGTTCATGAAACGGATGACCTTGTAGTCACGCATAAAGGTCAGATAGTCGGGGTTGAAGATGATCTTGGCGTAATTGTGCTCGAAATCAAGGTAATCCCCCTTGCACTGGCCGGCGCTGTTGACGCGCTCAAACGGGTTGCCGGCACAGATGCCGCCGCTGGGCAGCACCCGGATATTGCGCAGGGGATTCTGGGGATTGCTGGACTTGATGACGACTTTGGCGTTGTATTCCTTGTCCTTGCCGGGATCCAGCATGATGACATCACGCCCTTTCTGGCCCTGGACCAGTTTGGCATCCAGGCCGTATTCGAGCTTGCCGTCCCCGTCATACAGCACCACATAGTAGCCCCGCGGGATGGCGTTTTCGTGCAGCTTGCTGATCAGGCGGGTACCGGCTTCGCCACCGGGGGCGATATAGGTAGGCCAGCCATAGCGGTCATAATCAACCCGGCCTTTGGTCAGATAGGGTGCGGCTTCCCGGAATGGCAGGGAAGCCTTGAACAGGTCGATGAAGGGGACACTACTGTCATACTCCAGCACTTCATTGGTATTGGTGCCCATGGGAGAGCTGGAGTTGAAATAGGCCGATGCATCGGCGCAGACCAAGGCTGACAATGCAAGGATGATGGACGCAAACTGGCGACGACCCCCTTTGATTCGATTTATCATTGTTATTGTGCCCCTGTTTTATTTTTTTTATTTGCTTTGCAGCCTAGCGGAAAATGGCTTCAACGGAGGGAAAAAGCCGACGAGCTGCATGCTGACGTTTTTAAATGGTAAAGCTGTCAGGCTTAGCCCTGACTGAAAACGCTTTGTCTGTTTAAAGTCAGTTCGCCTGTGCAGAATCAGACAGTGATGCTATCACAGGGTTCAATGGGGTATTCGGTTGGTTTATTAATTAACGGTAATAATAATCGTATTGCAGCGGTTGCGGCTGCATCATCTGCTCCAGCACGCCGCTGGTTTCCAGATACCAGCCCAGTGCCAGCAGGCCCGCCAGAATCAGCAGGGCGGTCAGGGCGATCTTGACCGGACTGTAGGGGCGCTCCCCCTGAGTCTGGCCGTTGCGGCCATTGATGACAAAGCGGTAGGTCTTGTCCTGGTAGCGGAAGGCGGCAGACCAGACCGGCAACAGAATGTGTTTGAACGTGGAGCCGGAGTGCCGGGTCTCAAGGGCGCTAATCTGCTGCTGGTCGCCACCGATGTCGCGCATGACCGCCTGACGGATGGCCTGATCCATGAGCTGGCGGGCCTGCTGGAAGCCTTCATCCAGATCGACCTGATAGATTTCGCTCTGGAAGCCGCTCAGATAAGCCTGATCATAAACAACCAGATTTTCCAGGTCCCAGGGCCTGATGCTGTCCAGGATGGTACGGGGCAGGGCACGGGTGGCCCCGATCAGTACGTCATCGAAAAACTGCCGGACCTGCCCGGATACCGGCTGCCAGCGAATGCGCGGCACCATCACCACCTGCTGTACCTGACGCCCGTTCACGACCCGTGTCACCAGCTGACGCTCGTAGTACACCGTACCGCGCTGACCCCGGTATGCCGTGTCGGTATGGCTGTCATAAGTCCAGTAGGGTACATAGATGCCCAACAGCTTTTCATCACGTCTGGCGCGATCTTTCAAGGCCGAAGGGGCGAACCACAGACTTTTGAGCCACTTTTCAAAGGCTGTCCGGGCCTGTTTTTCGGTAATCCGGAATGGTAACAGGGATTTGGGCTGAAACAGGCGCACCTGTTCGGTACCTGTCACGACCGGTGTGCCGCAGAATGGACAGTCCCCGGCGTGAACGTTGGTTCTGAGTTCGAACAGGGCGGCACAGTTCGGGCATTTGATCACCTGGGTGCTGTTCAGCGGTTGCCGCTCTGCCTGAGCCAGCTCCTGCAGGGCGGTGGCCAGATTATATTCCCGGATGACCGTCACCCGTTCCGGGATCGGATTCTCGTGGCCGCAGTATTCACAATGCAGTGAACGGGTGCCGGGCTGGTAGATCAGGTCGGCACCACACTGGGCGCAGGGAAAATGCTGCTGTACGGTCTGCGGGTTATCGGCAACCTGCTGCTGCTGTTCCGGTGTCATCTGACAGACGGGTTCAGGGCAGCGGTGGGGGTGTCCGGGGGCGTAGCAGCCCGGACAGTTCGGTCACATCCGCCGCCGGCTGCCAGTTTTCCATCCCCGATTTCCACACCAGCGTCTGGCCGTTCAGCTGGCCGCCCAGAATCAGGGCACGTACCTGCTCCATGCTGTGCGGGCCGGTGCTCTGGTTGTTTTCCGCCACATACCACTGGCTTTGCTGCTGCAGGGGGGGCGGAGCAGCCGCTGCCGGTGCGGGACCGGTGTTGTTGCCGGGGCTGTTGAGGCCCTCGGCCATGCGGTTGGCCATGGCAAAGCCCATCCCCATGTCCATGGCGTTGTTGCCATTGCCCTTGCCGAGGCTTTCTGCCGCCTGATACTGCAGGTAGCGGTCCAGATTGCCGATCATGCCCATGCTGGTACGCTTGTCAAGTGCGGCTTCCACCTCCGGTGGCAGGGAGATGTTCTCCACCAGTACCTTGGTGAGTTCGATACCGTACTCGTTGAATTCCGGCGAAATTTTGCGGGTGACAAACTCACCCAGCTGCTCATAGTTGCCGGCCATGTCCAGCACCGGGATGCCGGCCTGTGCCACAATGGTGGAAAAGCGCGACACAATCAGGTTTCTGAGCTGGTCGCTGATTTCCTGCACCGTGAAGTGTCCGTCGGTTCCCATGATTTCATTGATGAACTGGCGTGCATCGTGAATGCGGCAGGCATAGGTGCCGAAGGCCCGCAGGCGTACTGCGCCGAACTCCGGATCACGCAACGTGACCGGATTGCGTGTTCCCCATTTGAGGTTCACGAACTGGCGCATGTTGAAGAAGTAGACTTCTGCCTTGAACGGGCTCTGGAAGCCATGATCCCAGTGCTGCAGGGTGGAAAGGACAGGCAGGTTGTTGGTTTCGAGCACGTAAAGTCCGGGCCCCAGCACGTCGGCGATCTGCCCTTCGTTGACAAATACCGCCACCTGTGATTCGCGCACGGTCAGTTTGGCACCGTACTTGATTTCGTTGCCATGGCGTTCGAAACGGTAAACCATGGTGTCGTTGCTGTCGTCAGTCCAGGCGATGACATCAACAAATTCACCCATCAGTTTGTCCCACAGTCCCATGCTTACCTCCTTGGGAGCGAGTCAGTCAGGCTTGGTGCTGCTGACCCCGGAATGATTGTCGGAGCCGGTCGGGCCGGGATTGTTTCAGGCTTCACCCTTGCGGGCCTTGGCGGCAATCAGGGCCTGGCGCAGTTCGCTTTCCATGGTCTTGACTTCCTGTTCCGCTTTGGCACGCTTGGCCTTGCCTTCCTCGGCAATGCGCAGGGAGTCATTGATGGTTTCGATCAGGCTGTTGTTGGCTTTGCGTACCGATTCGATGTCGAATACTCCGCGCTCCATCTGCTGACGTACCTGGGCATTGGCAGTACGCAGATTTTCAGCATTGGATTCCAGCAGCTCGTTGGTCAGGTCCGTGGCCTTCTTGACCGTATCGGCGGCATCACTCATGCGGAAGATGGTGACTGCCTGTGCCAGCTGGTTTTTCCACAGCGGAACGGTATTGATCAGGGTCGAGTTGATTTTGTTGACCAGGGTCTTGTCATTTTCCTGCACCAGACGGATGCTGGGCAGACTCTGCATGGCGACCTGTCGGGTCAGGCGCAGGTCATGGACGCGTCGCTCCAGGTCATCACGGGCGCTGCGCAGGTCACGCAGGTTCTGGGCTGCCAGCATGTCCTCCGAATGCGCCTCGGCATTGGCGACCAGAGCCGGGATGTCCTGACTGTCCATGCGGCGTAATTTTTCCTCACCGGCAGCAATGTAAACCTCCAGCTTGTGAAAAAAGTCGAGATTGGCTTCGTACAGTTTGTCGAGGGTGACAATGTCGGTCAGCAGCTGGGTTTTGTGGCCTTCCATGTCATCGGTGATGCGGTCAATCTGCTTGCGCACATCTTCGTAGCGGTTGAGAAACTGGACAACCGGTTTGGCTTTGCCGAACAAACGCTCAAAAAAGCCCTGTTTGCGGTTGGGATTGAGCTCATCGACATCAAAACCCTTGATGGCCGTGACCATATTGCTGAGGGCACCGCCTGCTGCACCAAGGTCCTTGTTCTTGACGCCCTCCAGCATTTTTTCCGAGATGGCCGTCATCTGCTCCTGGGTTTTGCTGCCGAAGAACATGATGCTGCTGCGGTCTTTGAGGTCGATTTCCCCAATGACAGATTCAATTTCCTGTTGTTCCCGGGTATCGGCCTGCTGATAGGGAACGATTTCCTGGCGCAGTGCGGGTTCTGCCTTGATCTCGGTTCCGGGTAAAACGGCGATATCCGTCGTGGTCACAGTCTGGACGGCAGTCTCGGTCATCTTTGTTGCTCCTGATGGGTTTTTGGGGATCGGGTCCAGTTGTTTCTGTCGTCAGAACACACCTTCACGTTTTAATTGTTGTTCCAGGACAGTGATCTGGACATCCAGATCGAAGTTGTCATTCGACAGCAGTTTGGTGTGCTGTTCGTCAAAAGTCTGCTCAATGGCGTTGAGTACATTGCTGAAGTCGGTTTCCAGGGCCGGACTCACGCCGCTTGGGCCTGCATGGCTTTTGGCATAACCTTCCGTCACTTTGCGGGTACCGTCCAGATAGACTTTCAGAAATTTGCGCGCCCGTGCCAGCCGGGTCGGATCGTCCTCGATACTGCCCAGAATGTCTCGTGCCTTGACAGTGATACGGCGCAGTTGCTGGCTGTAGGCCGAATTGTTAATGCTGTTGCCGGCTTTCTCGATGTCACGGATACGCATTTCTGCCGCCTCCAGGGCATCAATGATCTCATCGGCAGAGACACCGAGTGCCAGCTTGCCGACCTTGTCCCGGCGCGGGTCCAGGCCGTAATAAAGGGTAAAGCCGAGCAGGGCGGCCAGTCCGATCAGGATGGAGGCCAGCAGTCCGTAGCCGGCTCCCAGCCACGCCAGCACCCCGGTGGTCATGCCGGTGAACAGGGCGGCCACACTTTTGTAGGGTGTTTTGGGAGCCCGTGCCAACCGGTGGCGTTTGTATTCACCCTCACGTCGGAAGCCCTCACGTGCAATCACGGCGGAAATCATGTAGGCCGCAAAGGCACCACCGGTAATCAGCGTGCCGGCAACATCGCCCCGCAACATGGAAATGATACCGGCGATCAGGGCCGGAACCGGCAGCAGAAACAACAGCAGACCCTTGATGCCGTAGCGGATGGCATGGGCTGCGTCTTTGGCAACCGGGGTGTATTTCTTGGCTTTGGAGAGGGTGTTGTTCATGCAGCTGTAAACAGGTGGATGATGGATTGGAGACTGACCAGACCGATGGTCGAGGCAAGCAGGAGAAAACCGACGATTTTTCTGACAGTATAGGCCATAAAAGATGATCCACGGAAATCCGGTTACTTGTTATAGACAATAGCTTGTTTTGGCCGGGATATGGTATGCAAAGCAGATGCAAACTACAAGAAACCAATGCTGCGGCTGTTGTTAAGTTGATAGAAAAACATTATTTTAAATAAAAAACGCGGTATGACCGAGGTCGTACCGCGTGCTTTGTGAAGGTGACTCAAGAACTCCAGAGCACCAAGCTCTGGATGATAAAACGGATCATGTCCGCGTTATCGTTTCGTGATCGGGTTCGCAATGATGAAAACCGTTTCACTGATTCTCAGCTTACCAACAACCAGCTCCCCAATGATTGGCCGGTTGTGGCAGGGTTGAAAATAACTCCAGCACGCGCCAGTTCGAAACCTTTAAGCCATCGAGTGTCAGAACGGCATGAATTTAATTTTTTTATTACAGTCGCTTGTGACGACGGAACCACTACCACAAACCCCAATATTTCGTGATTCCTGCTGAAGTTGAAGCCCATTCTATGGAGCAGGCACTGAATCAAACCTTAATGCGTGGTTGGTTTTTTAATCAGTAATTTTTCTGGAGGAATAAAGCCGGGTCAACGGCCTCCCCGTTCAGGTACACCGACCAGTGCAGATGGGGGCCGGTTGCACGCCCGGTTTTGCCGGACAGTCCCAACACCTCGCCCTGACGCAGCTGCTGGCCCGGCCTGACCCTGATTTTACTCAGGTGGGCATACATGCTGATCAGGCCGGAACCATGATCGACGTACACCACATTGCCACTGAAGAACAGGTTGCCGGTGTACAGAACCGTGCCGGATGCGGTGGATTTAACCGGGGTGCCGCTGGGTACCGCCAGATCCATGCCACTGTGCGGGCTGCGTTTCTGGCCGTTGATGATGCGGCGTGAGCCGAAACGGCCACTGTCCCGGCCGGATGCCGGTTTTATGAAGTGATAATCGGCTTCACGTGTGCTGAAATGATTTTTCAGCCGCTCCTGTACCTTGAGCTCAGCCAGAATGCGCTGACTGGATGCCTCATCCGGTGTGACCTTGTTGCGGTCCCGGATACGCAGGCGCTGGGTCTTGTACCGTTTGCTGCTGACGGCGAAAGAACTGCTGAAGCTTTCTCCACTCTGGGGATTGATGACCTGCAGGGACTGCCGGCCGGGTGTGGCATCCAGCGGAATGCCCACCAGTGCGACCCAGCTGTTCTGATAGGGAATGACGGTGACACGGTGCCCGTCGTAGTGAATGACCGGTCTGGCAGCGCTCAGCGGCGCAATGCCGATGGCGGCGATACCACCGGGTACCGGCTGGTGGACAAAAGCATGCAGCGTGCTGCTGCTGCAGAACAGGGCCAGCCCCAGAAACAGGCTGGCCGGAAAAGTGATTCCATGCATGTGCGCTTACCTTTGGGATGCATTGATTATTGGTCGGTTGGTTAGCGCATCAGAGTCTAGCAGCGGCAGGGAACACGGTTAATGAATGTTCCCTGTTGCGTGCGTTGCAGGTTGTTGGTTACTGCATTACTGCTGCATTACTGCAGGTCGGCGAAGGTGTCACAACGTTGCAGGTCACCATAACGCAGGCCGGTCGTGAACCACTGCATGCGCTGTTCGGAGCTGCCATGGGTGAAGGCATCCGGATTGATGCGCCGCCCGGCCATGCGCTGCATGCGGTCATCACCGATGGAGGCGGCGGCCTGCAGTCCCTCTTCAATATCGCCCTGTTCCAGCACGTTCATCTGCTGGTGGGCACGATTGGCCCAGACCCCGGCGTAGCAGTCGGCCTGCAGCTCCAGCAGCACCGAAAGCCGGTTGGCGTCCGTACTGCTGACCCGGCGCTGCAGGTTTGTCACCTTGCCGGAGGTTCCCAGCAGGTTCTGGACATGGTGGGCGACCTCGTGTCCGATGACGTAGGCACGGGCGAAATCACCCGGAGCCCCGAGTTTTTTCAGCTCCCGGAAGAACCCCAGATCAATGTAAACCTTCTGGTCAGCCGGACAGTAGAACGGACCGGTGGCTGCCGAGGAATAACCGCAGCCGGAAGTGGTTTCGTCGGTGAACAAAACCAGCGTCGGTTCCCGATAAGTGGCACCGGCGGCTTTGAAAATCGGGTTCCAGACATCTTCGGTCTGGGCCATGACGGCAGAGACAAACTCCCCGTCTTCCCGGTCTGCTGCTGAAAGCTGTACCTGGTCGCTGCTGTCGCTGCCCCCCAGGTTGCTGCCGGCAATACCCAGTAACTGGATCGGGTCGGCTCCCATAAGCCAGGCCACCACCAGCATCAGTACCAGTCCGATACCGCCTGCCTTGGCCGGGCCTCCGATGCCGCCACGGCGGTCTTCTATGTTGCTGCTGCGTCTGCCTGTTCTCCAGCGCATTGGTCTGTCTCCTGAAAAAACCGGATTCCGGGTTTGGATGCAATGATTTTACGGAAATTGCGGCAAGTCGGGTCTATTGTCAACTTGTGAGAAGATAAAACGTTAAGTGATTGAGCTGTACGATGCCATTATTTCAATCCCGTAATGACAATGGCCAATTTGCCGACCTGCAGGGGATTCATGCAGGAGTGTCCGGCAGACAGGGTAGCAGAAGGAGCATGCACTGAACTCGAAAGCCGTTATGGAGCGCTTTCTTCAGTCGGTGGAACGTCGGGCGTTTGTGACCGCCCGTATGGCGACCCACGATGATGAGGAAGCACTGGATATTGTGCAGGACTCCATGTTGAAACTGGTTAAAAAATATGCAAACCATCCGGAGCAGGAGTGGGGACCGCTGTTTAACAGCATTCTTCACAGTCGTATCAATGACTGGTACCGGCGGCGGGTGGTACGGAACCGCTGGCGCGTGTTCTGGAATGGGGATGGGGATGAAGAGGCTGCTGCAGGGCCGGAAGAATGGGTGGCACAAACCCTGTTTCCGGAGCCGGAACAGCAGATGGACAGTGATATTTTGGGCGAACGTCTGACAGGGCTGATCAGCCAGCTGCCCCTGCGGCAGCAGCAGGCCCTGATGCTGAGAGCCTGGGAAGGTTACAGCATTGAGGAAACGGCTGGCATCATGGGCTGTTCGATAGGCAGCGTCAAAACGCATTTCGCACGGGCCGTCAGCAACCTCCGGGCAAAACTGGGAGAATACCGATGAACAATGAAAGCGGGCGTGATGTAGGGTTTTTGGTGAAACAGGGGCTGGATGCCAGTCTGGAACAGCTGGAGCCGGGGGTTGTGGCACGTTTGCAGCGGGGACGTGAGCAGGCGCTGGGTGCCATGCAGGCACCGGCGTCCGATACGGACAAAGGCGTCACTGCGGGGCCGGGGCGATGGGCGGCTTTCTGGCGCGGTCATGGCTGGATGCGTACCGGTTGGGTTCTGGTCGTGCTGATCAGTGCTACACTCTGGCTGGACAGGGTGTCTTTTATGTCCGGAGCGAATGTCCCGCCTGCCTCCCTGGTTGTGGAGGATATGCCAATTGAGCTTTTCATGTCCAGGGAAGGGGTGGAACTGGAACTGCTGGATAATCTGGACATGTACGAATGGCTTGCCGCCGAATACGGCTAGGTTAGGGAGATCAGCATGAACGTCAGGAAAGGATTCCGTCTGTTGGCACTGGGTGCATTTCTGTTTCTGCTGTCGGGCATGATCGGCAGCGGTAATGCCGGGCAGGGTGAAGATGTGGTGGCCATGATGACCTGGTGGGAAAATTATGGCCGTTACTGGGTTGAAATGGGCACCGTGTTGCCCGAAGACGGGGACATTGTGTTTGCCTGGCTGGAGAGTGCCCAATGAAAGCCGCTGCATTTTATTCCGGAAGCCGAAAGCTTGTCTGCCGGTTTCTGGCGCTGGGGTTGTTGCTGGGTTGTGGTTTGGTGCGGGCGGAGAGTGTTGGCTGGGAGCAGCTTAGTGCAAAGGAGCAGCAGGTACTGCAGGAGTATCGGGGGAGCTGGCAGACACTGCCTGATGCGACCCGCCTGCTGCTGCGCTCCTGGGCCGGCCTGTCGGCGCAGCAGCAGCGTCAGATCCGCCAGCGTCACCAGGAATGGCTGGCGCTGCCGCCGGCCAGCCGTACCGCCATTATCCGCAAGCTGGAGCGCTACAAACACCTGCCGTTGCAGCAGCGCCTGCGTATTGTGGCCTGGCATGCCTGGGTCAAGAAACTGCCCGGCAAGGAACAGCAGCAGTTGCGCCAGCGCTGGCCTGCTATGGATGATGCCCAGCGCAGGGCCTATATCCAGGCCCTGCAGAAAAAATACGGTGCCGATTAACCGTTGTCATCTGGGTTTGCCCCCGTTTTCTGCCGCTTCCCGCACGGCTGCCGCTGCCGTTCACTCCCTCAACTTGCCCGCCTGTCCGTTGAAATACCGGTTTGCCGCCGTTCGCCTGTTGTCGGGGCGAGCAGCTGATTATCATGAACAGCCAGAAGAGGTGTGGCATGACATTTGAGGATGCGGTTGCCGCCTGGGGGCGGGGAGAACGTGAACAGGCCGTTGCTGCATGGCAGCAGCTGGCCAGTCGGGGCGATGTCCGTTCCCAGTACAATCTGGGCGTATTGCTGGATGAAGGCCGGGATGTGGCACGTGATCCGGTACTGGCTGCGAGGTATTACCGTCAGGCTGCCGAACAGGGTTTTGCCGATGCCGCACTGAATCTGGCCATGCTGATGGAGCAGGGAGACGGGCTGCCCCGTGATTCCAACCAGGCTTCACGCTGGTACTGGGTGGCGGCGGAACAGGGTAATGCCCAGGCACAGTTCAAGCTTGGGCTCAAATTCGATACCGGTGACGGTCTGCCGGCGGACCCGGATCAGGCGGTCAAGTGGTATTTTCTGGCTGCATCACAGGGTTATCCGGAGGCCTGCAACAATCTCGGACGCTGTTTTGCCCTGGGTGAAGGGGTGGAGCGCAGTAATTTCGAAGCCTTTAAATGGTTCAGCATTGCCGCTGAACTGGGTGTGGTCAATGCCGCCCGATACCGGGAACGGGTGGCCAGGGAACTGACGCCCCAGGCGCGTTTGCGGGCCGGGAAACTTTCTGATGAGTGGTTGGTCAAATTAAGGTCCCGTTCAGAATAAGACTATCCGATTCTTATCAAGTTTTGTTTTAATTATTTGAAAAGATTGAAGATAAAAAATCTGTTAAGTTTTCGTTAAGCTCTTTTCAGCCCGAATAAGATATGTTAACTTGTGCCGGAATAAAGAAGAGCATCAATAGAGTGTTGACTTGGGGATGTAGGGCAGCGGACTACTGGAATTTGCTGCATTGTCCTGAATGTAATACCAATAGGAGTCTTTCCCATGTCTGTTTCGCAGGCTCAAGCACATCTTGGCGTTGATCCCGATAATGATGATTTTGCCCTGACTGCAGGAAATCAGCAATTCCCGGTCATTTTGCAACTAAGTAATTGATAAAAAATAACATTTTCTTTGAATTTGCACAGTGTTAATTTGTAAGTAGTTGATTTTAATAAATTTTTATGTAATTCTATCAGTAAG
>Ga0116152_10001419_pt1 | contig 19684 bp, 11 predicted proteins | sample AD_UKC119_MetaG_FD_89894 | JGI IMG/M metagenome (GOLD analysis project Ga0116152, IMG submission 89894) | Active sludge microbial communities of municipal wastewater-treating anaerobic digesters from Hong Kong - AD_UKC119_MetaG | ecosystem: Engineered > Bioreactor > Anaerobic > Digestate...
CACTGAAGAAATAAGCGGTTCCGTCAGGAAGACCGGCAAATCGATTGATCGCAGACTCTCGGTCGCGCCGATGATGGACTGGACCGACCGCCATTGCCGCTATTTTCTGCGCACGATCTCGCCGCATGCACTGCTTTATACGGAGATGATCACCACTGGGGCCGTGCTGCGGGGTGATCGACGGAGGTTGTTAGCTTTCGATCCCGCTGAGCACCCGGTGGCGTTGCAGCTCGGTGGCAATGACCCACAGGCGTTGGCGCAAGCGGCGCGTATTGGTGCCGAGCTGGGCTACGATGAGATCAATCTCAATTGTGGCTGTCCGAGCGATCGCGTGCAGTCGGGCTCGTTCGGTGCGTGCCTCATGAACGAGCCGCAGCGGGTCGCAGAGTGTGTGCATGCAATAGCGGCCGCGGTGACCGTGCCGGTGACCGTCAAGTTGCGTATCGGCGTGCTCGATGGCCGTGCGATACGGGATGCGCGCGCGGCTGCTGCCAGCTTCACCGCGGCGGACCGGGACGCGCTATGGGCGTTTGTCAGCGGTATAACGACTGCCGGCGCGGCAGCGGTGATCGTGCACGCTCGCAAGGCCGTGCTGGGCAGCTGGTCGCCGAAGGACAATCGCGACATTCCGCCGTTGCGTTACGATCTGGTGGAGCAATTGCGGCGGGATTTTGCGGCGACCGCGCTCGTCGTGAATGGTGGCATCCGCAGCACCGACCAAATGCGTGCATTGCTGCGGTGGGCTGACGGCGTGATGCTGGGGCGCGAGGCCTATCACCGACCGCTGGTCCTGCACGATGCCGACGTCATGTTGGGGCGCGCCGTGTCCGGTGCCGTCACGCGTCGCGCCGTGCTGGAACGCATGGCGGACTATTGCGAGCGCGAGCTGGCCCGGGGCGAGCGCATGGCCAGCATCGTCAGGCACATGCTGGGGCTTTACTCAGGTCAGCCCGGTGCCCGCGAATTCCGTCGGCGTCTGAGTGAAGGTGCGCGTGCGCACGACGCTTCGCCCCGGTTGTTGGCCGAGGCTGCCGCGGCGAGCGAGTGTGTCACTGGCGCGGCGGCGGCGTAGTGTTGCGTCCCCACGACCCGGGCCACTGCGCCGCCAGATACGCGCTGACCGCAAAGGCAGCCGCCGCCTGACGGATGTGCGCTGGGTCGACCTGTTCGAGCGTGTCGTTAGCCGTGTGGTGCACGTCGAAGTACTTGCTGCCGTCGAGTCCGGGGGCGAGCAGCGGCATTCCCAAACGGCGCAGCGGGCCGAGGTCCGCGCCGCCATTGGTTTCGTTGCCGCCAAGTTCCACTTCGAGCGGCGCAATCGTCGCATGGATGTCCTTGATGGCCGGTAACAACTCCGGTGGTACGCGACTCGTCAATTGGTATACGGGTCCCGCCCCGAAGTCCGCTTCCATGCCGACTGCATGCCTGGCGAACTCGTCGCCGATCTTGCTGGCGTAGGCCAATGAGCCGGACAGGCCAAATTCCTCGTTAGCGAACAGCACGACACGAATCGTGCGGCGTGGGCGCGGCTTGGTATCTCCTATCAGGTGGGCGGCAGCCATGATGATCGCGACCCCCGCACCGTCATCGAGTGCGCCGGTGCCAGGATCCCATGAGTCGAGATGCGCACCCAGCAAGACGATTTCGGCATCTTGGTCGGCACCCGGTATCTCGCCGATCACGTTTGCCGACAGTTTTTGTGGCAAATCCCGTGCTGACACCATCATCGACACGCGCACCGGTTTGCCGGTAGCAAGCTGGCGCTCGAGCGCGTCGGCATCCGGATTGGAGAGTGCAACTGCAGGGACGCGCGGCGCAGAGATGTTGTAACTGAGAGCGCCCGTATGCGGAAAACGATCGCTGCTCGTGCCGATCGAGCGGATGACCACGCCGACGGCGCCGAGTGCAGCGGCTGCGCTGGGGCCCTGGGCTCGTACCTGCACCGCTTTGCCGTAGCCGCTGCCATCGCGTGTTCTTTCGGTACGGCCCGTGAAGAACACGATACGATCCCGCACCGCATTGACTGGCAACGTGGCGAGTGCCGTCAGGTCCCGAACGGCAATGATCTCGGCCTCGAGCCCGGTGTCTGGGGTACCGATGCTGCCGCCGAGCGCCAGCACCGGCATGGTCTGAGGGAAGGGTGCGAGGACCTCGAAGCTGGCAGTGCCGCGTACCCAGTGGGGGACGACCACGTCCATGCGTCGTACATTGCTGAAGCCGAGTTGCCGCATGTTGTGCTCGGCCCAGTCGAGCGCAGCGCTATCGCCTGGCGAGCCGGCAGGGCGCGGGCCGACTTCGGTAGTCAGTGACGTCACCAGTTCATAGGCTGTGTCGCTAGCGAGCGCGCGCTCGCGCAATTCGCTGGCGGCGGCGAGATCCTGCGGTGCGTAGCCTTGCCCTAGGGCCATTCCAGGTGCGAGCAGGCAGGCTAATGCGATCGATATTGCTGTGGTGAATCTCGTTGGCGGCAATACGGTTGCGCTCATCGTTCGAGTCCTTTGGGAGATAGGCAGTAGTCACGAACTTCATTGTACGCAACCACAGTTCTGGCTGGTTGACGTATAATCGACATGTCAACCGACCGAGAGCCATGGGCAAAGACATAGAACTCGCCATCCTGTTCGCCGACGTGGTCGGCTCGACGCGGCTCTATGAGCAGCTCGGCGACCAACGCGCGCGTGAAATCGTCGCCTTGTGCATCGATGTGATGCGCGCAGCCACCGAACAGAACAATGGCACGGTCATCAAGACGATGGGCGACGAGGTGATGGCAACCTTCCCGACGGCTAACGATGCGCTCAATGCAGCGGCGCAAATGCAAAAGGCTGTCACATCCAGTTCCGCGCTCGAGATCGAAGGGCAGCCGGTCGCAATCCGGATCGGTTGCCACGCCGGCCCGGTGGTGCTCGAGAACCGCGATGTATTCGGCACGACGGTGCACACCGCCAATCGCATGACGAGTCAGGCGAAGGCCGGGCAGATCGTGACCACCCAGGCGATGGTCGAGTTGTTATCTGCCGAGTGGCGTGCCGCCACGCGTCAGATCGACATCGCCACGCTCAAGGGCCAGGGCGCCGAGGTGCTGCTGTTCGAGGTGATGTGGCAGACGGATGACATCACCAGTATGTTGCCATCGGTGGCGATCGCCGCGCGCGAGTCGCGCAAGGCGATGCGCTTGCGGCTGGCCTGTGACGGCCATGAAGTCGTGCTCGACGAGCAACGGCAACAGGTCACGATCGGGCGAGCCGACGACAACGATCTGGTGATCCGCGGCAATCTGATCTCGCGGCTGCACGCGCGCTGCGAAATCTCCCGCAACAAATTCGTGATTACCGACCAGAGCACAAACGGCACGTTCGTCAGGACCGTCGACGGCGAGGAAGCCTTCGTTCGGCGTGACAGCATACAGATCAAGGGTGAAGGCCTTATCGGGCTTGGCAAGGCGCCCGACGAAGAATCACCGCAGACGATTCGGTATTATTGCGAATCGCCTTGACCGACCGCCAGGCGTCGCTCGATCCGGTCGAGTTCCGCGCGCATTTCGGCCGGTACCCGGGCACCGAATTCATTGAGGTACTCACGCATGTCCGCGACTTCCCGTCGCCAGGCGTCGCGATCGATCGTGAGCAGCGCCTGCAGGGTCTGCGGGTCGATGTTGAGACCCTTCAGATTGAGATCGGCCGGCCTGGGCAATGCGCCGATCGGGCTGTCCGTTGCGTCGGCGCGGCCGGCCGCGCGTTTCAACATCCATTCCAGCACGCGCAGGTTGTCGCCGAATCCGGGCCACATGAACTTGCCGGCGGCGTCGCGGCGAAACCAGTTCACATGGAACACACGCGGCGGTTTGCTGAGCCGCGAGCCGATCGAGAGCCAATGACGCCAGTAGTCGCCGAAGTTGTAACCGGCGAACGGCTTCATGGCCATGGGATCGCGACGCACTACACCGACCTGACCGGTCGCGGCTGCCGTCGTTTCCGAGGCGACACTCGCGCCGACGACCACGCCATGCGCCCAATCGCGCGCTTCATAGACGAGCGGTGCCACTTCGCGGCGTCGGCCGCCGAATACTATCGCTGAAATTGGCACGCCACGCGGATCTTCCGCCGCGGGCGAATAGCTGGGATTACGTGTCGCGGCGACCGTGAAGCGTGCGTTCGGATGAGCCGCCGGCCCGTTCTTGGGATCGTACGGGCGGCCCTGCCAATCGATGACGGGCGTACCGTTGACGCGGCCTTCCCACCAGGGTTGTCGATCCGCGGTGAGCGCCACATTGGTGAACAGCGTGTCCCGCCTGATCATGTGATAGGCATTGCGATTGGTGCTTTCGTTAGTACCCGGCACCACGCCGAAGTAGCCGGCTTCCGGATTGATGGCCCACAAGCGCCCATCCGGCCCCGGTTGCAGCCAAGCGATATCGTCGCCCACCGTAAAAACCTTCCAACCCGGCATGGAATCCGGCGGAATCAGCATCGCCAGATTGGTTTTGCCACAGGCTGAGGGAAAGGCTGCGGCGACGTAGTGCGTTTCGCCCTCGGGATTCTGAATACCGACGATCAGCATGTGCTCCGCCAGCCAGCCTTCCGAGCGCGCCTGCCAACTGGCGATGCGCAGCGCATGACATTTCTTGCCGAGCAGCGCGTTGCCGCCATAGCCGGAGCCGAAGCTCTCGATTGCCAGCTCTTCGGGGAAGTGCATGATGAAGCGTCGTTCTGGATCCAGCTCGCCCGTGGAGTGCAGACCCTTCACGAACGTGCCGTCACGCGCAATGCGCTCGAGTGCCGGCCGACCCATGCGGGTCATCATCGCCATATTGATGACGACATACGGGCTGTCCGTGATCTCGACACCGCCGCGTGCATAGGGTGAGTCCAGCGGGCCCATGCAATAGGGCACCACGTAGAGTGTGCGGCCCTTCATGCAACCGCGGAACAGATTGCGCATCTTGCGATGCGCTTCGCTCGGATCCATCCAGTGATTGTTAGGGCCTGCATCGTCCGGTTTGGCGGTGCAGACGAAGGTCAGATGCTCGACACGCGCGACGTCCGAGGGGTCGGAGCGCGCCAGCAGGCAGCCGGGGAAGACTTCTTCGTTGAGTGTCTGCAGCTCGCCGCGCGCCACCAATTGGTGCTTCAGTTGTTCGATCTCCGCGTCGGATCCTTCGCACCAGTGTACGTGGTCGGGTTGCGTGAGCTGTTTGACCGACTGGACCCACTCGGTGACCCCGCGCGATAAATCAGCCAGGGAAGCGAAACTCTGTGGGGCTATAGCCATCATCCATCCGTGTCTTGGCGCCGACGGCGTGCGACGCGCGGTTCGGCTGATCGCAGCATTATAGCCGCTGCGAGCGGGATCAGGCTCATCGGCGGCGGTCCGTTGCCGATCTCGGCCTGATTTAGCAGTGCGCTGGCCGCGAAACAGATCGTTCATCGGCATTTTTGCCGCGCTCCGGCACCCGGACGGTCCTCGCAGCGCGGCCTAATTATGTGACACGGCTCCCAGGTGGCGACTTATTGCCGGGCCGGTGTGAATGCAGTCACAGGGCATTCGGGCCTGCATTCCTATGATGCTGGCGAGAGTCGAGGAGTCTACCGTCATGCAGAACCGTTGGTCTGCTGCGTCCGCATGGGGCGTGGTGCTGTTGCTGATGCTGGGCGCGAGTGATCGCAGCCTGGCCGCCGGCGTGCCAGCCGGCACCGACATCCAGAATACGGCGGTCGTGAACTACAGTCTCCGCGGCACTGCACAGTCGACCAGCTCGAACACGGTCAGCGTCACGGTCGCCGAGATACTCGACGTGGTCGTGACGTTGCAGAGCCCGACCGTCAGCGTTTCGCCGGGCGACACCCAGCAGGAGCTGGTCTATCGACTGACGAACACCGGCAACGGTCCGGAAGCCTTTCTGCTGACGATGACCAGCACCCTGTCGGGCGATGACTTCGATCCGTTGCCGTCGGTGCCGGCGATCTACTTCGATACGGACAACAGCGGCGACTTGAGTGCAGCCGATACGCCCTACGTCGCCGGCAGCAATGACCCGCTGCTGCAGCCGGACGCATTCGTCACCGTCCTGATCGTCAACGACATCCCGGCTGGCCTAACGAGTGGCAACCGCGGTTTGTCGCAGCTCGCGGCGGCGGCGCGGACCGGCACCGGCGCTCCGGGCACGCTGTATGCCGGTCAGGGGGTGGGTGGTACGGATGCGGTGGTCGGCACGACCGGCGCTGACGGCAGTGTCAACGGCGAGTATCTAGTGTCCGATATCAGTGTCACCGCCGTGAAGTCGCAGACTGTCTCGGACCCGTTCGGGGGTACGCGGCCGGTGCCCGGCGCCCGTATAACCTATCAGATCGTCGTCGCGGCGGCCGGCACCGGTACTGCAGCTGCTGCTGCGTTCGTCGACACGATACCAGCCAGCACCACCTTCGTGCCCGCGTCGATCCAGCTCAACGGGACCGCGCTGACAGACGCTGCCGATGTCGATGTCGGCACCTATGTGGCGACGCCCACGCCGCAGGTGAGCGTTCAGCTGGGTGATCTGACTCAAGCGAGCGGGCCGCAGACGATCCGCTTTGCCGTCACCATCAATTAGTCAACTGCCGCAGTAGCAGTTGTCTCGATCGATAGTTAGAGGAGAGCATCATGAAGAAGGGGATATCGAGCATTGTCGCCGGCACGTTGGTGCTGGTGTTCGCGGTTGTGGGTCAGGCTGCTGGTCAGCCCGCCGCTGGCTGCATCGTACTCAAGACCGTGGCTGAGGTGGAACAGCCGTACACGACCGACGACGGCGAGACCGCCAAACGACTCGTGCCGGCCGCCAAGGTGGTTCCGGGCGGGGAAGTCGTCTGGACCGTGACAGCCAGCAACGTGTGCGACAAGCCCGCCGAGAAGGTTGCGATCGACAATCCCGTGCCGGATCACATGCGGTACGTGCCGGACAGTGCCATGGGTCCCGGCACCGACATCGCATTCTCGGTCGATGGTCGCAAGTTCGCGCCCCCCGGCGCGCTGACCGTGAGCAACGCCGACGGCAGCGAGCGGACCGCCCGGGCCGAGGAGTACTCGCACATCCGCTGGACGTTCAAGAACGCCTTGCAGCCAGGCTCGGTTGCCTTCGCCAGATTTCGCGCGGTCGTCAAATAGCACGAGCGCCAACCAGTTCCGTCTTCTCATTTCCCTGGAGTCTCCATGAATCTCAATCACCGGCAACTCAAGAAGGTGGTCGCAGTCTTGATCGCCTGCGGCTCGGTTGGCGTGGCGCAGCAGGCCTACGGCGCCGGCACGCCCGCCAATACCGCGATCAACAACCGAGCCACGGTCAACTTCTCGGTCAACGGCGTTGTCCAGGCGCCGATCGAATCGTCACCGACAGGCAACTCGGTGCCAGGTGCGAACAACGGCGCCAACACGACCTTCGTGGTGGACAACCGGATCGACCTGACCGTCACGGAAGTGTCGGGCAATGCTACGGGCACGACGCCCGGCCAGCCGAACGGCGTCACCGCATTCACGGTGACCAACACGGGTAACTCGGCGCAGGGCTACCAGCTCACACCGACCAACCTGACTGGCGGCACGTTGTTCGGCGCCAGTGACGTGTTCGACATGGCGAACCTGCGTGTGTTCGTCGACGCGAACGGCAATAGCACTTACGAGCCGGCGACCGACACGGCGACCAGCATCAACACTCTCGCGCCCGACGCCAATGTCATCGTGTTCGTGGTGGCCGATACGCCGATCACCGCGACCAACGGACAAGCCGCCAACGTACGCCTCACGGCACGTACCGCCGCGCCGGGCACGAATGGTGCGACACTCATGACCGAGACCGCTGGCGCTGAAACACCGGGCACGGTCGACGTCGTCTTTGGCGACGGCACAGCGGGCGGCAACGTGGCGCGCGATGGTCAAGGCTTTGCGGACGATCAGTACCTGGTGTCAGCGGCGACGCTGACGGTAGCCAAAGCTCGCACGGTTGTCAGCGATCCGTTCAACGGCACGACCAACCCCAAGTCGATTCCCGGCGCGGTGCTGGAGTACGCCGTCACTGTGACGAACTCCGGCGGTACGGCGGCCACGGGCGTTGTGATCACGGACCCGGTGCCAGCGAATACGACGTTTGCGAACGGGACCTACAACGCCGGCGCATCGAACGTGCAGCTGCAGGTGGGCGCCAACCCGGCGACCTTCTGCGTCGCCGAGGCCGGCGGTACCGATACCAATACCGATGGTTGCGTGATCACTGCGGCCGGGGTGCTGACAGTCGGTGCGCCCGCGCTGGCGACGGTAGCCACTGGTGCCGGCAATGCGGTGACGGTGCGCTTCCGCGTCACCATCAACTGATGAGTAGCCACTGACGCCATGACCGCGGCCGCCGCGTGTCGGCGGGATAGGACGGCCAGAAAGGGCCGGACCGCCGGCCCGTACAACGGGATGGGGCATGCAGCAGGGCGGGGTAGTGAGTAACTACCCCGCCTTCGCCACGTCTATGGGCGGCCTGCGCAACTGTGCGCTGGTTCTCGTGTCGCTGATCGGTGCTTGTTTGCCAGCCGGCGCGCAGACCACGCCGGCGGGTGCAACAGTCCGCAACAGCGGCACCGTCGTCTACCAGGTTGGTGCACAGCCCCGTCGGATAGTCTCCAACGAAGTGACGCTGATCGTCGAGCCGTCGCCGACGCGCGCAACGATCCAGTTGGCGCGCTACGCGGTCGATAGTTCGCAAGCGACGACCGTCGGTCCGACGGCTTGTCGATCCGCTGGCGGCTATGTGCCGCTGGCGCCACCTGTGGTACCAACAGCCGGCGCCCTCGATCCGCTGCAGCCGGTTCCTTTGAGCGTTGCGCCAGTTGCGCACGCGGGCGAACCGGTATTCGTGCGCATCGAGGATGCTGATCAGAATCGTGACGCGTCGCAGATCGAAACACTCGATGTCCGCATCGGCGCGGGGTCGACGGACGACGCGGAGTTGCTGCGTCTGTCCGAAACCGGGCCAGACACTGGCGTATTCGTCGGTTACATCCCGACCGCCGTGGCGGCTGGCGTCGCTGGTGACTGCGTCCTGAACGTGGCGCGCGATGCGGAGCTGACGGCGAGCTACGTCGATGCCCGGGATCCAACCGACCGAGCTGAATCGAGCGCATTGATCGATCCTTTCGGTTTCGTGTTCGATTCGCAGTCGGGCGCGGCGATCAACGGCGCCCGTGTCCGCCTGCTCGCCGTCACGACTGGCGCACCGGCGATCGTGTTCGGTGACGACGGTGTTAGCCGCTATCCCAGCGAGATGATTACCGGGCAGCGTGTCACGGACGCCGGCGGCACGCTCTACGATCTACCCGCTGGTGTGTTTCGTTTTCCGCTGGTCGCGCCGGGTAACTACCGGCTCGAAGTGATCCCGCCCGATGGCTACGCGTTTCCATCCACCACTGCAACCGATGACTTGCAGCGTTTGCCGGGCGCGCCCTTTCGTCTGGGCGACGGTTCCTTCGGCCGTGATTTTGCGGCTGCCGCGCCACCAGCGGTAGCGGTGGATGTGCCGCTCGATCCCGGCGGCACTGCGTTGCTGTTGCGCAAGAGCGCGAACGTCGCGACCGCGGCTGTCGGCGATTTCCTGCAATACACGCTGACAATCGAGAATACGAGTGAGCGCGGACTCTTCCAGCGCGTGGACGTGCGCGACGTTCTGCCAGTCGGTGCACGCTACCGACGTGGCTCCTTGCGCATCGACGACGAGGTTGCGGCAGATCCTGAGATCGCAGCGGACGGTCGAACCTTGACGATACGCACCGCAGCGCTCGCCGCACGCCGCCAGCGCGTCGTCCGGTACGTGGTGGAGTTGACGGTGGCCGCACGCGGCCGAGAGGCGGTCAATGTGGCGCGCGCGGAGGCGCCGGGCGGCGTTGTCTCGAACGAAGCTCGTTCGCTGGTGCGCCTGACCAACGAGTTGTTCAGCGAGCAGGGTTTCATCGTCGGGCGCGCCTTCGAAGGAGGCTGCGATGCAGCCGGTACGGGACCGCCAGGCGTCGCCGGTGTGCGCGTCTATCTCGAAGACGGCCGCTACGCTGTCAGCGATGAGGACGGCAAATTCCATTTCGAGGGCGTGCCGGCCGGTTCGCACGTCGTGCAGGTGGATCTCGATACGGTGCCAGCCCATCTCGAGTTACAGGACTGTGGCCTGACCGGGCGCTTTGCCGGCCGGCGCTACTCCCAGTTTGTCGATTTGCGCGCCGGCGCTCTGTGGCGCGCGGATTTCGCACTGCGTGAACGCGCGCCGCCAACCGGCGAGGTCGAGTTCGACTTCCGCTCGCACATCACCGGGCCGACGCGTGCCGCGCATCTGGCCAAGCTGCGTGTGCAGGGTGTGACTGCCGGCAATTCGCGCGTGCTGGTGATGTTGCCCGATGGTCTGGAGTATGTCGCCGGCAGCGCGCACGTCGACGGCAAGCGCGTCGCCGATGGCACGCAGCAAGTCGATGCGCCGCTCAATCAGCCGGTGTCGGTGGCAAACGGGCTGTTGACGTTCCGTTTGCGGGAACTGGCGCCGGGCGTGGAGCGTCACATTGAGTTCGAAACGCGTGTGCTACCCGGCAGCGGTGGCGAGCTGCCGGTCAAGGCGGTGGCGAGCTGGGATACGGCGGCGCAATCTGGTCAGCGCACCGCACCGCTGGTGAGCGAGCTGCGGCGCGGTGTCGTGCGTCGCACAAGCCAGCGCTACTCCTTCACGCCCAGATTCGACGTCGCGGAGGCGACCCTGCAGGCGACTGACAAAGACGCACTCGCGCGGCTGGCTGACACCTGGCAGGGTATCCAGAACATTCGTATCCAGGCCGTCGGCCACACAGACTCGACGCCAATTGCCCCGCGTGCACGGCTGCTGTACGCCGACAACTACGAGCTGTCGGCCGCGCGTGCGAGCGCGGTGGCTAACTACCTGGCGGGCGCACTGCGCGTGCCGACCAGTCGTATCGCCGTCCGCGGCGCGGGTCCCGATGAGCCGCTGGCCGTGGGGCGCGATCCGGTCAGCCTGGCGCAGAACCGTCGCGTCGAACTCGTGCTGGAAGGCGAGCGGGTCGACGGTGATCCAACATTCGAATTGCGGGCCAATGCGGACGCGCCGGTGCGCGTGGCCACGAGTGGCCTGATCGTGCGTGGGCCCCGGGCGGCCCTGGCGACCCGCCGCGTCTCCAAGCCCGCGCCGGCCGCAGCCATCGAGAGCGAGGCGTCGCCGACGATCGATACTCTGGCGCCCGGAATCGCGTGGTTGGCGCCGGCCGAGGGCGCACTGGCGCCGATTGCCAGTCTCAAGATCGCGATCCAGCACGGTCCCGGTGACACAGTGGAGCTGACAGTCAATGACGCACCGGTCAGCAGGCTGAACTTCGACGGTACGAGCGCGAATCAGGCACGCACCGTCGCTGTTAGTCGCTGGCGCGGCGTAGATATCGCAGATGGCGACAACCGTTTGGAGGCAGTCGTTAGCGATGTGGATGGCAGAGAGATCGCTCGACTGCAGCGCGTCGTGCACTATGGCGGCGGCCCGGTGCGGGCCGTGGTGGCCAAGGAGCAGTCGGTCCTGGTAGCTGACGGCAAGACGCGTCCAGTGATCGCGCTCAGGATGTTCGACGCCTACGGCAAACCTGCGCGGCGCGGTACGCTCGCGGCGTTTCAGGTCGACGCGCCGTATCGTTCCTGGTGGGAAGTCGAAGCGCTGGATGACAACAAGATACTGTCGCTCGGCAATCGCGAGCCGATCGCCGAGGTGGGCGACGACGGTATCGCGCTGGTCGAACTCGAGCCGACCACCCAAACCGGCAATGTCACGCTGCGCCTGCGCTTCAACGATCGGCAGCGCGACGAGCTGCGCGTTTGGCTGGTGCCGGGCGAGCGCGAGTTCGTATTGGTGGGTATCGCCGAAGGCACCGCCGCGTATCGCACGATCGCTGGCAATGCTGCCGCCGCCGCGGCTGATGAGCGGGATGCAGGCATCACCGAGGGTGGTCGTGTCGCCTTCTTCGCCAAAGGGCAGATCAAGGGTGACTACTTGCTTACCCTGGCCTACGACTCGGCGCGCGACAGGCAGGCTGCGCGCGCGCGTCTGCGCGGTGTGATCGAGCCAGATCGATACTATCTGTTGTACGGGGACGGTGCCGAGCAGCGCTTCGAGGCGGCGTCGCAACGCAAGCTGTACGTCAAGCTCGAGCGACGCCAGTTCGTTGCCTTGTTCGGCGATTACGATACGGGGTTCACGGTCACCGAACTGAGCCGCTACAACCGCACACTGAATGGCTTCAAGAGTGACTATGCCGGCGAGCGGTTCGGTGTCAGCGCCTTTGCCGCGCGGACAGACACGGGCTTCGTGCGCGATGAAATCCCCGGCGACGGTACCTCCGGTCTCTATCGCTTGAGCCGCAACCCGATCGTAATCGGCAGTGACAAGTTGCGGCTCGAAGTACGTGACCGCTTCCAGAGCAACGTCGTGCTCGAGACACGTGAGCTGGCGCCGTTCATCGACTACGATCTGGACTATGACCGCGGCACCGTGTTCTTCAAGGCGCCGGTCGCGTCGCGCGATCGTGATCTCAATCCCGTCTTCATCATCGCGGACTACGAGGTGCGCAACGGTGGCGATGAGGAGATCAGCGCCGGTGTGCGCGTGACCACGCGATTCGCCGACGACCGGCTCGAACTCGGCGCCAGCCTGATCCATGAAGGCGCCGCGGCCGGCGACACCCAAGTCGGGGGCGCGGATCTCAAGTGGCGCGTCGCGCCTGCCACGGAAATACGCGCCGAGGTGGCCAGCTCTCGCTCCGACGATCCTGCGCGGCCGGGTGATGCGCTGGCGTATCTTGCCGAGGTGCGCCATGTGACCGATCGGCTCGATGCTCGGGCCTACGTGCGCGAGGAAGAAGAGGGCTTCGGCATTGGCCAACAGTTCAGCGCGGGCAGCGGCACGCGCAAGACCGGGATCGATGGGCGCTGGAAGTTGCGCGAACACTGGTTGGCGCAGGCAGAAGTACAGCAGCAGACTGTCATGAGTACGGCAGCGAAGCGGTTGTTAGCGAGTACGGAGTTGCAGTACCAGGCCACCGGCGGTAGCGCTGGAGTGGGCGTCCGTCACGTTGCGGACGATGTGCCGGGGCAGGCACCACGTGAATCCGAGCAGGCTTTTCTGTCGGGCAGCATCGAATTTTTCGACCAGCGTGTCACGCTGCGCGCTGCCAGCGACTTTACGCTCGCGCAGGATGACGCAAGCCCCGACTATCCGGCGCGTTCGTTGCTCGGTATCGACTACAAATTGACGCCGGCAAGCACGCTGTTCGCGGAGTACGAACATGCCGACGGCCGCGATCTGGCCGCCGATACGACCCGCGTCGGGCTGCGCACGCGGCCCTGGGAGCGAACCCAGATCGTCTCGACGATCAATCAGTCTGCGACCGAATTCGGCCCGCGCACGTTCGCCAACTTTGGTCTAACGCAAGGCTGGCAGCTGAACGAACGCTGGGCGTTCGATGTCGGGATCGATCAGTCCAACACGTTGCGCGGCGCCGACTTTGCGCCGCTGAACCCGGCAGCGCCGCTGGCGAGTGGCACGCTGACGGAAGATTATTTCGCCAGTTTTCTGGGGGCACAATATCGCAGCGAGCTGTGGCAGTTCACGACGCGCGTGGAACATCGTTCGGCCGATACCGAGGATCGCTGGAGTGTGACCACGGGCTGGTATCGCGAGCCGCGTGCAGGGCACGCGCTGTCGTTGGCCTTGCAGGCTTTCGATACGGCGACTGCTACAGCGGGCACCACGCAGGCGACGGCGCGTTTCGCCTGGGCGTTTCGACCGATCGACAGCGACTGGATCGTCTTCGATCGTCTCGAGCTGCAATTCGACAGTCGCGACGACCTCACCGGCAATTACGAATCGCGACGTCTCATCAACAATCTGCACGCCAATTGGCAGTGGAACCCGGTGACGCAGCTCGGGCTGCAGTATGGCGCGCGTTTCGTGACCAGTACGTTTGGCGACGAACGGTATAACGGTTACAGCGATCTGGTCGGCATCGATTGGCGGCGGCAGCTGTCGAGGCGGTATGACATCGGGCTGCACGGTGCGGCGTTGCAGTCGTGGAGCGCAGACCTGCGGCGGTATTCGGCCGGGCTCGATGTCGGCGTCAACTTCGCGAAGAACGTCTGGATTTCGCTCGGCTACAACGTGACAGGCTTCGACGACGCTGATTTCGCTGCGAGCCGCTACACGGATCAGGGACCATACATCAAGTTCCGGATCAAGGCAGATCAGGACACTTTTCGAGATTTGCGCCTCGACAGCCTGCGCCCGGCACGCTAGCGTCGCGGTCCAGCAGGACTGACGCATGCAATCCATAGCCGACATTTTCGGCCCGCAAGGGCCACTCGCCCGTTCGTTGCCCGGCTACCGGCCGCGCCGCTCGCAGCTGGCGATGGCCGAGCGCGTGGCGGAGGCTATCGCCCATGCCGAACTGCTCGTGGTCGAAGCCGGCACGGGCACTGGCAAGACTTTCGCCTATCTGGTGCCGGCGCTGCTATCTGGTGCGCGCGTGCTGCTGTCTACCGGAACCCGCACGCTGCAGGATCAGTTGTACGCACGCGATCTGCCGTTGGTGGCGCGTGCGATCGGCGCGCCTGCGCGGGTGGCACTGCTCAAGGGCCGTGCTAACTATCTGTGTCGGCAGCGGTTCACTGCGGCGAGTTCGCAGTTGACACTCGACGGGCACGCTGCGCCGGAGTCGCTGCTGTCACGGATCGAAAACTGGTCGCGGACCACCTCGACCGGCGATCTGGCCGAGGTCGATGAACTCGCGGACTCGCATCCGCTCTGGCCGCAGATCACCTCGACGCGTGAGAACTGTCTCGGCACGCGCTGCGCCGACTACGCGCGCTGTCACGTCGTGGAAGCGCGGCGTCGTGCTAACGAGTCGGACGTCGTGATCGTCAACCATCATCTGTTGCTGGCGGATCTGGCACTCAAGGAAGATGGCTTTGGCGACATCCTGGGCAGCGCGGATGCCATCGTGCTCGACGAAGCACACCAGATCCCGGATCTCGCCACGCAATTCTTCGCCAGCACCGTTAGCGCCCGGCAAGTCGACCATTTGTTGCGCGATGCGCGTGCCGAGCTCGCACTAACCGGCGCGGGCACTGCGACGGCCGTCGATGAATTGTATGCGGTGGATGCGGCGGCGCGCGCGCTGGTGGGCTTGCTGGCGCGCGAGCCGCGGGTCAGTTTCGGCGACGACGACAGTGACCTGGACACGCGCGTTGGTGCCCTGCGCGATGCACTGCGCGCGCTCAATGCGGCGCTCGACGAGGCGAGTCGGGAGGCGGCGATCGTGCAATGCGCTACCCGGGCGTCGGATCTCGCTGCCTCACTCGAGGCGATCCTGGATGCCACGGATACCGAGGGTGCGCGCACGATCGAAGCCGGCGCTCGGGGTTTCGCGCTGGGCCTTATTCCGTTCGACGTAGCAGAGCGTTTCCGGGGCATCACGGCGGCGCATCGCGCAGCCTGGGTGTTCACTTCGGCTACGCTGTCGATCGGCGATGACTTCTCGCATTTCGCCTCGCGTCTCGGCCTTGCGGACGCCGACACGCTGCGCATCGAGAGTCCGTTCGACTACGAGTCGCAGTCCTTGCTCTATCTGCCCGCCGACCTGCCCGAGCCTGCGGACCCGAGTTACACCAGCGCCGTACTCGCCGAGGCGCTGCCGCTCGTGCAGGCCGCGGCGGGTGGCGCGTTCATTCTGTTCACCAGTCATCGTGCGCTGGGGCTGGCCGCAGGCCTCATCCGGGATCGTGTGGCCGCATTCACGGCCGGGCCTCTGCTCGTGCAGGGTGAAGCGCCGCGCGAGCAGCTGCTGCGTACGTTTCGTGAGGCGGGCAATGCGGTGCTGCTGGGTACGACCAGCTTCTGGGAAGGCGTCGACGTGCAGGGCGATGCGCTGCGGTTGGTGGTGATCGAAAAACTGCCGTTCGCTTCGCCCGACGACACGCTCACCAAGGCGCGTATTGAGATACTCAAGCGTCGGGGCGGCAACGCCTTTCGCGACTACCAGTTGCCCGAGGCGGCGCTGGCGCTGAAGCAGGGCGTTGGCCGCCTGATCCGCAGCGAAGCCGATCGGGGCGTGGTGGTGATCTGCGATCCACGCATGACTAACAAATCGTATGGGCGGGTGTTTCGCGCGGCCTTGCCGCCAATGCGGGTCTCGCGCGAGCCTGCCGAAGCGGTCAGGTTCCTGGCAAGGATCGCACGCGAAATGGCTGCGCCGCCGCGGACAGCTACGGCCGGTCGCGCCGTATCATGAGTGCGCTGCCCGCGATCCTGGCGTTCGATACCGCAACCGAGGCGTGTTCCGTCGCGTTGCAGATAGGTGAACGCCGCATCGAGCGCTTCGAGGAGCTGGATCGCGGTCATGCCGAGCGCATTCTGTTGCTGATCGATTCTGTCTTGAACGAGGCTGGTATTGCACTGCGTGATCTCGATGCCTTGGCTTTCGGCCGCGGCCCGGGCGCTTTCACGGGCGTTCGGCTGGCGGCGAGTATCGCGCAGGGGCTGGCGTTCGGCGCCGGGCTCCCTGTCGTGCCGGTCTCCAATCTGCTGCTGCTCGCGGTGCAGGCCGCTCGGCTGGATGCGGCGGCCACGCATGTTTGGGTGGCGACCGACGCGCGCATGCAGGAAGTCTACTGCGCCTCCTACCAAGTCGGCACTTCGGCGCACGTCAGGGCGGAGCGCGAGACCGTGCTTTTGGGAGATGAGCGAGTCGTCAGCGCGGCCGCGCTGTCGTTGCCACCGGGCGAGCTGCAAGGGGCTCACCGGGTAGTGGCGATTGGCCGGGCGTTGCGCGCGTATCCCACGGTTGCGGCCCAGCTCGGTGACTGGTGTGCGGCGCGATTCGAGGACGCATTGCCCGTCGCGCAGGATATGCTCGCGATCGCCACGCGCGAATTCGCAGCGGGGCGCGCGGTGGCCGCCGAGCTCGCACTGCCGGTTTATGTTCGCGACGACGTGGCGCGCGCGCCCGCCACGCCGCCGCAGTAATTCCGCGTTGTAGCGCTGGTGTCAGGCAATCCCCAGTGCGCGCTGATGGCTCCGGTCGCCACATGACTGCAAAACAGATATTGATCGTCGAGGATGAGAAGCCGATCCGCGAAATGGTGGCGTTCGGGCTGCGCCGGGCGGGATTCGAAGTGCGCGAGGCGGCCGACGCGCTCGCAGCGCGGTCGGAAGTGACCAACAAACGGCCCGACCTGCTGATCATCGACTGGATGCTGCCGGATACCAGCGGCCTGGAACTGACTCGCCAGTTCAAGCGGGCCCGTGACACCAGTGACCTGCCAATCATCATGCTGACTGCACGCGCCGAAGAAGCTGACAAGATCGCCGGGCTCGACGGCGGCGCCGATGACTATCTCACCAAGCCGTTTTCACCCCGCGAACTGGTCGCGCGGATCAATGCTGTCCTGCGGCGCGCCGCACCGGTCGTGGCAGACGAGAACGTCGTGTTCGAAGGCTTGAGCCTCGACCAAGCGAGTCAGCGCGTGCTGGCGGGCGGGCGCACCGTACCGCTCGGTCCGACAGAATACCGGATGCTCGCCTTCTTCATGACCCATGCGGAGCGAGTCTACACGCGCGAGCAGCTCCTGGACCGGATCTGGGGCGGCAATGTCTATGTCGAAGAGCGGACAATCGACGTGCATATCCGACGCTTGCGCAAAGCGCTGGAAAAATTCGGGTACGATCGCTTCATTCAGACGGTGCGCGGTTCAGGCTATCGGTTCTCGACTCGCGCCGTTTGACCCTGGTAGGGCCACCGGAGCGATTGGACGATGCCACCTGGCGCGAAGCGCGCGATCTATGTCCTGGTGCGATTGCTGGCAGCCGTTGTCGTCGGTGCGCTGCTCGGTCTCGTCTTCGGGCACGTGTGGGCGGGAGTTGCCGCGGCGCTGGCGGGCTACCTCGCCTGGCAACTGTGGCTGTTGATCAGCCTCGACGCTTGGTTGCGCAACCGCCGCGCCGTTGACCCGCCTGATATAGCCTCTGGTGTGTGGGGCGACGTCGTGACCCAGGTCGTCAGATTGCATCGTCGTAAGCGCTTTCACAAAGATCGAGTGATGCGTGTGTTGCGCGAGTTGCGCCGCTCAACAGCTGCCATGCCCGACGGCGTCGTCGTCTTGAACGGTGACAACGAGATCCTCTGGTTCAATCAGAAGGCCGGCGAGTACCTCGGCCTCACGCGCAAGGCGGATCTCGGCTTGCGCATCGACAATCTGGTGCGTCACCCCGAATTCAATCGCTACCTGCACTCGGGTCAATATACGCTGCCGGCTGTCGTGCGGGTCGACCCGGGGGCCGATCGATATCTGGCGTTTCAGCTCGTGCGCTACGGCGAGGGGCAGCGTCTCCTGATGGTCCGCGACGTGTCCCGACAGGTGCGGCTCGAGCTGATGCGCAAGGATTTTGTCGCCAATGCGTCGCACGAGCTGCGCTCGCCCCTCACCGTGATATCCGGCTACCTGGAAACCTTGGCCAGCGAGCCGTCGTTGCCGCCCGACATCGCCGAGCCGCTCGGGGAAATGCGGCGGCAGTCGGTGCGCATGACCCAGATCATCGAGAATCTCCTGGTGCTGTCACGACTGGAAGCAACGGAGGGTCAGGTGGCCGGTGAGTCGGTGGATGTCGCGGAAATGCTGTCGACGCTTCGCAAGGACGTCATGGCGCGACCGGTCCATCCAGCAAAGGTCGACCTGCAGATCGAGTCGGACGCACGCTTGGTCGCTGATGAAGCGCAGCTGCACTCGGCCTTCATGAATCTGCTGGACAACGCCGCCAAGTACACGCCGGCGAGTGGCAGCGTGACGCTGCGCTGGTGGCACGATGCGCATGGCGGACATTTCTCTGTCATCGACACGGGGCCCGGCATCGCTCACGATCACATCCCTCGACTGACCGAGCGCTTCTATCGAGTGGACGTGGGGCGTTCGCGTGCCACGGGCGGTTCGGGACTTGGACTCGCCATCGTCAAGCATGTCCTGCAGCGTCACGGGGCGGAGCTCGAGGTGCAAAGCGAGGAAGGCCAGGGCAGCACCTTCACCTGCCACTTCCCGGCGTCACGTCTCGACCTGCCCGTGACGCGCGTCGCATCTGGTTAGTATTCGGCGCAACGGCCCAGCGGGATTCGAGTATCATCGGGGAGTTACCTTAATCCCGGGTGCCAGCATGGAAACGGCCGATCTCTCGCATCATATCTCGCGTCGTTACAACGCGGATCTCGAGCGTGTGCGCAGCAAAGTCATGGCGATGGGTGGTCTGGTCGAGGAGCAGCTCTCCAAAGCAGTCGCGGCGCTGATCGAAGGCGACAGTAATCTTGGCGTGACCGTGGCGCGCGACGACTACAAGGTCAACGACATGGAAGTGTCGATTGACGAGGAGTGCCAGCGCATTCTGGCGACTCGCGCGCCTGCCGCCGGGGACCTGCGCGTGATTGTCGCGATCATCAAGACGATCACGGATCTCGAGCGGATCGGTGACGAGGCTGAAAAGATCGGCTACATCGGTTCACGGCTAGCCAGCATGGAGCGCCCGGCCGACAAGTACCGTGAGATCAAGCACCTTGGACGTATCGTCGCCGAGATGCTGCACGAGGCGCTCGATTCGTTCGCGCGC
>Ga0116152_10001422_pt1 | contig 19647 bp, 9 predicted proteins | sample AD_UKC119_MetaG_FD_89894 | JGI IMG/M metagenome (GOLD analysis project Ga0116152, IMG submission 89894) | Active sludge microbial communities of municipal wastewater-treating anaerobic digesters from Hong Kong - AD_UKC119_MetaG | ecosystem: Engineered > Bioreactor > Anaerobic > Digestate...
AAGAGCAGCTATGCATACCTATAGTTAATCACATGTAACCGGAATACAAATGGTGAAAAAATCGTAATTTTGCAAATTAATAAATGAGCCAATTATGAAAATGACCACTTTTTTGGATATGGACCCTCAATTTTCGGAATTGGAACAGGCACAATATGTATTATTGCCGGTTCCATACGATAAAACCAGCACCTTTCAAAAGGGGGCTGACAAGGGACCGCAAGCGATTTTAGATGCATCTGACAGTATTGAGTTGTATGATGTAGTGACTGATAATGAAGCATATACAGCAGGGATTTTCACTGATGATCATATTTACAATTTTGACACCCCGGAGGATATGGTTCAATCGGTTTATGATCGGGTGAAATATTTTTTGAATCAGAAGAAAACAGTTGCTTTGTTAGGTGGTGAACATTCCATTTCAATTGGTGCGATCAAAGCATTCAGTGAAAAATATCATCAACTATCTGTTCTTCAAATAGATGCACATGCTGATTTACGAGAGCAATATCATGATTCCCCGTACAATCATGCCTGTGTAATGAGAAGAGCGCAGGAGTATGGCAATGTGGTTCAGGTTGGGATCCGTAATGTATGTTCTGAAGAGCGGGAGTACATCGTTCCGGAGAACATGTTCTATGCACATGAAATTAAGAAAAATCCAAATTGGATTGACCAGGTTATCAGCAAGTTATCCGATTATGTATATCTAACCATCGATTTGGATGGTTTTGATCCATCGGTGGTGCCAGCTACCGGCACTCCACTCCCCGGAGGATTAAGCTGGTATGAGGTCAACGATCTGTTAGAAAAGCTTTTTACACAAAGAAATGTGGTTGCTTTTGATGTAGTAGAACTGTGTCCCCAACAGGATGACAAAACCTCTGATGTACTTGCGGCAGTGTTGGTTTACCGGATTATATCGTGGATGGAGAAACTGCGGACAAAGGGAATACCCAAAACCTGAAACCTGATAACTCCAATCAGATTTTCTTCTCCATTCCGAGGACAACTGCATTGAACCAGTCGAAGAAGATCCGATAGAACGCTTTTCTGTATACTTTTTTGAAAATATATTTATCTGCTTCAATATTTCTCTGGATCACCGTTGGTTCCCTGAGGGGCATGATATTAGTGGTTTCTTTCATCAGATGACGGATCCGTTTTTTTCTATTTTTTAATCCCACATTTTTGACCAGATTGACATTTGGGTTTACGCACAATCCATCATGTGCCCAGATATGAAAGTTGTATTGGTATTCCCAGTAATCCAGTTTATATTTTTTTAAACTGTTATAAACCCGCATCCAGTATACTTTCTCTTTCAGTCTGGTTGCATATTTGGTGATGATCTCCTCCACATTGGTATCTTCCAATTCGGTCATTTTAAGGTCAAAATATTTCCATGTTCGTTTCCATGTAGCAAAACCCCAGGAGAAGGCATAAGCAGAGAAGAAGTAGGAATAATGATCCCCTTTTATTCTTTTATGTAAGAAGTTCGCTCCAATATGCATGATTTGGGGTGTATTCCGGTACTTGTCGAGCATATACTCACAGTAATGGAAAAAATCAACGTTAGGGATCGTATCGTCAAATAAAACAATACCCTCCTCTTCCTGTTCAAAAAACCAGGAGATCGCCTGATGGATCATTTTGGATTTCCCGATATGTTCCTCTTTAAAAAGTGTTTTCAGGTTGCATTCCCATTCAGGCATAATAACTGATCTGGCTCTTAAACAGTTGACATAATCGAGTTTCTGTTTAGGGTTTGCTCCATCAGCAGCTACATATAGCTTACTTGGTTTAACTTGTTTTACAGCCTGAAAGAGAGCATGTGTTTCATCAACACGATTGTAAATCACTAATAAAACGGGGACTTGAAACATATCCAATAATTTTTGTTCACAAAAATAATAAAAAATCGATCATCATCAAAGTTTCCTGTTAACCTCCATTATGGTGTTATCCACGCCATAATAGTGTCCAAAAAACTCCTTCACAACAATTCTCAAGAGGGTATATGCCGGAACGGCAAAAATCATTCCAAAAATTCCTCCAATTTGAGCAGCAATCAGTATTACAACAAAAATTTCAACAGGATGTGCTTTTACACTTTTCCCGTAGATAATGGGTTGTAATACAAAACCGTCAATCAGATTTGCCACACCAAATGCGATCATCACTTTGATCACAGATGAAGTTAAAAGTGTACTTTCAGGGGAGGAAGGGAGTAAGGTTGTAATGGTCATAATAATACTTAAACCAACACCAATAAGTGGGCCTAAATATGGGATTATGTTGAGCAACCCACCAATAACCCCTATCAAAAATGGATTAGGGATTCCCATGAAATAGCAAAGGAGTCCCTCTATTAAACCCATTATGGTCATTTCTAAAAAGACACCTGTAAAATAACGGATTAAAGGAGGTTTACTGGTATCTAATATTTTATGATAACTTTCCCTATAGGTGATTGGGATTGTTTTTTCAACAGTTTTAAAGAAAATGGATTTGTCTTTTAAGGAATAGAAAGTAAGAAATGTAACAGAAAAGACAGCAATAAACAGGGTAGATGCAAAAGAAAAGAGATTTCCGGCGATGTTTTGGATTTCAATACTATGAAGAACAGCCGCGAACTGGTCTGCTAAAATGGTACTTAAACTTTCATTTTGATTTAACATCCCGTACTCTTTTAACAGATCTTCTACTGAACACAGCCAAATCTGAATCTCATTGGTAAACAACTCCGGATTAATGGATGAGATCAACAGCAATTCTCTGCTAACAAGAGGAACGATTAAGATTACAATGGAAAAAATAAGACCCATTATAGCGAGTAGCGTGATTCCTGCTGCCAGTGATTGGGGTATTTTTTTCCCTTTTATAGAGATTTTCTCTAATAATTTCACCACTGGTGATCCAACAATGGAAAGTACCAGAGCTAGGAAAAAATAGATTACGATATCAATAAACATCCATCCAACAAACAGAAAGATGGTTAAGAAAATCAAAATGGTTAAAATTCGTTTTTCGTTCATAATTCTATGGATTGGTTTGACTCTGAATGGTTTTTCTATCTTTTTTCAGCTCCTCAAGATTTTTTCTACCATAAAACTCCTGTTTATAGATTAACCCAACACCACCCCCCTGAGTTGGCCGGGAAAGATTTTGGTAAAAATCATTTAATATGGTTTGATCATTAAAATAAAACAACCTTAAAATCCAGTTTCCCTCTTTATTGATCAAATATTCAAAACTAACATCCCCAATAAAATTGCTGTTGGCTGTTTGTTCGGTTAAACTCTCTGCATAACCTAAACGTGTTTTAACACGGATCCGATCGTTATAAAAAGGTTTATCCACATCTAAGGAATACTCCTTAAAATATTGGTTTGCAGAAAGGACATTCAGGTTCATATCCACAAATTTGATCTCTTGTAAAACCATATTGCTTATGGTAGATGCCAATACCTGCATGCTGGCATCAACAGCCTGTACGTCAGTTAGTTCTGTTGTAGTTGAATAAAAAGTTCCCAAATAAACCAAGGAGAAAAACTGAAGTAGATTGTTTTGACTATCTGTTGTATCGAGAACAGAAAACACTTGTTTCTCCTCTTCACTGGTTAATTTTGGAAATCCAAATGAAAATGAGGGTTGTGGATTCATTAAATCACCAGATAACGACAGATATGCATTCACTTGTGTTTTATTTACTTCAATATCTTCACTGAGTGTTTTCAAAGATACTGTTCTTGGGTATAATGCCGTTAATGATATGGTTGAAGATTTAATGGGGCCTACAAAGTTGATATTTCCACCCTCCATTAGATCAAATTTTCTAGGGAGTAAATTTTTGAGTGACATGAGTGACATACTAAACGTACCTGACAATAAATCGAGCCGCCCATCCATATTAAGGGCATCAGATTTTGAGTTGTAGGTCAATCTGATTTTTCCATTGGTTTTACAATCCAAAACCCCATCGATAGGATCTAAATCAATCCTTACATCAGCATCTCTATTTACATCAAACACTAAATCAAAATCCATTTCAAAAGGGGAATCTATCATTTTTGGTTTATCCATCAAGATGTTTTGGGTAGGTGTAATAAACCGGATTCCTCTATCCTCGTAAGAAGTGCTGGCATAAGATATCGGAAATCCGACTAAAGTACCCGGCAACGATTTGAGATTATCTCCTGAAAAGGTAAGTTTTTTAGTATCTCCAAAAATCCGGATAATTCCAGACGCAAAAGCATCCCCATAAAAATAGGTGTCTGTTTTTTTCACTCTGCTCATTGCGAGTATCCTTTGTGTTTCGATATTCAGATTGACATTAAAAGTACTGAAATTATGATGATACACATACCCGTCAACGGTGGCCTTATTGTTAAATTTATCTGTTACCTGAATGTTATCAAAAGAGATCCCTTTAGAGTCAAATTTTATTAGTTGATCTTTGATTTTATAAATGGTATTCAAAGGTGCAATTCCTAAAAGCGCCTCTTTGATATGAACAATTCCATCGAAATAGAGGGAATCTGGATTTGCAATAAAAGAGAGTTCCCCCGAAGCAACACCAGATACATGATTACTAAATGAAGCCAGAAATGGGGATAAAAAACCTATCCTAATGGTATCAATTTCTCCAATTATTCTCAATTCTTTCAATGGAGTGTTATAGGTTCCCCTCAGATCAGCCAGTTTAATTCTTCCCTTTTCAAAATTGAGAATATTGAACTGGTCAATTTTACCTAATTTTTGAGTAGAATCCTGAACAAAAAGGCCACCAAAAAATACGGGGGTTCCTGTTATTGGGGCTTCAGCAAATACAAAAAGAGTGCCTAACTCCTCTTCATTAAACTCAAAATTCTCAAAATAAGATTTTCCAATCAGAGTTGAATGGTCTTGTCTAGACTGATAAGTCATCAGGGCAGACATATTACCATCAAGGTGAATATTGATTTGAGATGTGATTGCATTGATCAGAGAGACATCAAAATTTTCAATCCTAAAATCTAGATCTTCATCGTTTTTGCTTGAATATGATCCGTTTACTTCAATTTTCCCTAATTTGGATAACAAAACCAGATCATCAATATTTACCTTATCTTTTTGAAAATGAACCTCATTTTTTCCCCTTGCACTCCAGATTGATTCTCTAAGAAACACTTGAGCATCCATGATTTTTACATAAAGATCCTCTTTTGTGGAAAAATCTGCATACCCTGATAGTTTAGAGCTGTTTTTTAAGTTTAAGGTATCCGGACTCACAAATGCCAAATTGAATTGTACCACCTGGTTTTTAATTGCAGTACTGAGATTGATATGTCTAAAATCCCAATCCGATTTAGATCGAAATATAATTGCTGAATCGGCATTTAAGGTCAGATTAAAGTTTTGATTCTCTTCCATTTTCCCCTTCACATTGATATTTACAATCCTATATTGATTTTCCCATCTAATTCTTCCGGATTTAATATCGATAGAATCTAAACTCCTGGTTTGTCCGATATATAGATCCACCGTTGAGTTCTGGGCAATTCTTAATCCGGGAACAAAGATATCCATGAATCTTCTGGTAGAGAATGTTTCTAAAGAGAGCGACAAAAAATGGGCTGGTTCTATTTCATCCGTTGTAATATTATTCTGTTTTTCAACATATTCAGGGAATAATGAAGGGAAATAGTAGGCTGCAATCTGTACCAATGAATCCCCTAGCTCGTCCAATCTGTAATTGGTAGTCAGATTAGCATTTAAGATATTTCCTTTTAGAATAAACTTTCTAACATCTTCGGGTAAATAGATGGAGTTGAGCCTCAACCAGTCGCATGTTGCCGTGTCATTTTCATTGAGGATCATCAGTTTATTTAATCCGATAAATCCTGTAAAATTCTGGAGTGTGCTCCCTTTTATCTCTGCATCTAAACTATTTACTGACAATGTTAAGTCAGGTTTTTTTCGGGCATATTGTACCAGATAATCTAACAGAACCGGTTTAAGGGTATCTATGGGGTATGGATAATTCTTAAAAACTTCTCCGTAAGCCCATTTATTCAATTGAATATTTGTTTTATAACGGGGTAATGACTCTTTTAAATTTACCCAACCTTCAAAATCAAAATCGATATTCTGATCATTGATCATCACGTTGGCAAAATAGTTGTTTTCTTCATAACGGGCATCAAACACAATATTAGTAGCTGGATATGCACATAAATCAAATTGTTTCAGATTCCCTTTTACATTTGCTTTTAACGAAGAGATAAATGGTTGATCAGCAAAGAATGGGGCTGCAGTTCCGGTAAACTGAAAATCCCCGTTTACAAATCCCAGGTGTTTCGTATCCTGAAGCAATTTACCAAGATTAAAATCTTTGGTATTTATAGCTCCTATAAAATCCATTAAAGAACTATTAGGTGAAGTTTTCAGAAAAACAGATGCATTCCCTATGGGAGTTTTACAGTTCAGATTTGTATTGAAATAATTGATAGTTCCCTGAAAACCTCCTGTAACAGAAGCTGTTCCTATCCGGGTTACCATCTCTGGCAACATCATTTGGGTTCCTCCCGGCAAATAAAACTGATTCAACTCGCTCAATAACAAGCTGGACTGTTGAATTTGAAAATCGTAAGAGCTGTTTTTAAAATCCAATATGTTGAAAAAAGAGAAATCTCCAGAGATAAATGAAGCGAGTTTATATTTCATATAACAATGGGAAATGGTGAGTGCATTTAGAGGTCCCTCTCCTTTTCCATTCATAATGATGCTATTGTGCATGCCTTCAATAGCAGGTGCAAAACAGGCAATATCATCCATATGTACGGTTGAGCTTTTAACATCTACATCAAATCTGATCTTGTTGAAAAAATCTGAATAATCTTTGTATTGATTATACCGGAATGCAAAATCGAGGTTTGCCATGCTCTTATCTGTTGTGAATGAACAATTTGAAACCAATAACTCATTGCTGTTGATCTTAAAATCTCCTTTGAATGTCTTAATTTTAAATCCTGTATATTGTTCAGTGGATACTTGTTGAATCTGACAAGACACTTCAGGCCCATTCACCAAAAAATGGTGTATCGAAGCATTGATATTTTTAAATTCAAAGAATCCATAATCGATAGTATGGTCATTTTTATATAATCTTGTATTGTCATTAATCACTGCAAAACGCCCATTGATCATAGTGATCTCTTTCAAATGTAATATAAAAGTTTCTGTAGAAGAACTTTTCCCAAAATGGGTTACCCAACGGTTCAAATTAACAACATCTTCCCCCTTATATGTTCTAAGTGTTAAATCTGGATTTTTTAAAACGATATCTTTCAGATAGATAGAATTGAGAGAAAATTTTTTAACATTCAATTTCCCGGACACTTCCTGTGCTGAAATCATATTGTTCCCATGGTGATCCTGAATAACAACCCCCTTGGCTTTGATTCTGAATGTGGGTGTTATGTAAATTTTTTGGATATCAAAATTTGATTTTGTTGCTTTAGATATAGAGGAAGTCACCCTTTCAATGATCAGTTTTTGTGTTGGAGGGGTAAAAACAAATAAAACAATCAATAAATCAAGCGCAACAAAAATGAGCAGGATCTTGAGAAAGATTTGCAGTATTTTTTTCGTAATTTTGCGCATCATAAAAAATTATAATAACATGTCAACATACATTTTAGGCATCGAATCCTCCTGTGATGATACTTCAGCTGCTGTTATTGAGGATACTACCATATTGTCTAACGTTATTGCTGGTCAAAAAGTACACGCCGAATTTGGTGGTGTGGTACCTGAACTAGCATCCCGCGCTCATCAGCAAAATATCATTCCAGTCGTCGATACAGCTCTAAAACGTGCAAAGATAAACAAAAAACAAATATCAGCAATCGCATATACCAATGGCCCCGGACTTTTAGGCTCATTATTAGTGGGTAGTTCGTTTGCAAAAGCACTTTCATTAAGTTTAGATATCCCCATTATCATTGTCGATCATCTCCAAGCTCACGTTTTAGCTAACTTTTTAGACTTCCCCAATGAGGCCAAGGTAAAACCTGAATTTCCATTTTTATGCCTTACTGTTTCAGGCGGACATACTCAAATTTTAGAGGTTAGGGACTATTTTGACATGAAAATCATTGGAAAAACCATTGATGATGCAGCCGGTGAAGCTTTTGACAAAGCGGCAAAAATTCTGGGGCTCCCTTATCCTGGTGGTCCGGTCATTGATACATTATCACAAGATGGTGATCCTCACAAATTTAAGTTCGCTCCAGCCAGATTGCCCGATCTGGATTTTAGCTTCAGTGGTCTTAAAACCTCATTTCTATACTTTTTAAGAGATCAGTTGAAGGAGAATCCGAATTTTATTGATGAAAACATCAACGACCTGGCAGCTTCCATTCAGTATGCTATTGTAAAATCACTCACAGATAAAATGGAGCTTGCTCTTCAACAAACTTCTTTTACCAATTTTGCTTTATCAGGTGGTGTTGCAGCCAATTCTGCCCTAAGAAATGCAATGGTCCAACTTTCAGAAAAATACCACAAAAAAGTTTGTATCCCCCCCTTATCATTAACAACCGATAATGCTGCTATGATCGCTATATGTGGCTATTTTAAGTATCTGCAGGGTGCGTTTTCAGATTTAACAGATGTTCCATACTCCTCAATCAAATAGAGATGTTCACCGTATATACAGCTTCTGCAGGTTCAGGCAAAACATCCAGACTGGTGGTGGAATACCTCTCCTTGGCACTCCCAGCCCCCAAAAAATATAAACATATTTTAGCAATTACATTTACCAATAATGCAACTGCTGAAATGAAGAATAGAATACTGGATGCCCTTAGATGCTTTGCATTCCAACCCTACCAACAACTGAACGATTCTCTAAAAGCAACCTATAACGCCATCCAGTCAATTCTGGAAACCCAGGGATTGGATCTCCCTTTTGACATTTATATTAAAAAACAAGCGCTCCAACTGTTGCAAGAAATACTATACGATTATGATAACTTTGCCATCAGTACCATCGATGCCTTCTTTCAGAGGATTTTAAGAGCTTTCTCTTTTGAACTAGGGTTAAACATGAACTTTAATCTTGAGATTCAATTGGATGAACTATATGAACAAACCATTGATTTACTCCTTAATAAACTTTCCATCGACAATAAAGAGCTCTCCAAAAGAGTCCTTGGAGTGATTGAATCCAAAATTGAAAATACCGGTAAATGGAAAATTGAAAGGGAACTCACAGCCCTATTAAAAAACATCTTTAACGAAGATGCTTTTGAAGCCCTCAAAGAACTTCGTACCCAAAGCCATACCAAATTTGACATGGCAGCCTTACACGTCAATCAACTGAAAAAGAAAGTTCAGAAAGAACACGATGAGGCTATGGAAAAATATAGACAATTTATTGAAAAACATCAAATTGACACTGCCTTTTTCCTTAAAATAATATCCAAAATGGATGAACTTACCGAGGATTCCTTTCATGAAAAATTAGAAAAAAAATACAAAAAAGGGCTTCCTCACGAAATAGAAGCATTGATTTATGAACATCAAAACCATATTGCTCAAATTATTGAGACCTATGACAATTGTGTCAAAATCAATTTTTTGGGGAAAAACTGCTCTCAACTTGCGTTACTGATTGATATTAAAAGTGTTATTGATGAAATAAAAGAACAGGATAACCTATTCTACCTGACTGAAACCAACGGCACCATCTATGATCAGGTAAAAGATGAAGAGACTCCCTATATTTTTGAGAAGCTCGGTAATAAATACAGCTATTTTTTTCTGGATGAATTTCAGGATACTTCCAAAATGCAGTGGGAAAATATTTTGCCATTAATTAAAAATAGTTTAGCCGGATTTAATGATTTCAATGAGAAAGGTAAAACTTTTATTTTTGGTGATGTAAAACAAGCCATTTACCGTTTTCGGAATGGAGACTCCTCTTTGTTGTACCATCTGTCTCAATATGAATCATTTAAGAAAATGGTAAATCCTTATGCCATTGAGGGTGTAGATTATCAGTTGGAAAATCTGGGTAAAAATTACCGTTCTTCCAGAGCCATTGTTGATTTTAATAATCGCTTTTATTCTTTTTGGGTGCAACAAAATGATTTTTCAGATTTGGAACCATACTATAAAGATGTAAATCAAGCTATTGATGAATCAAAATCTAATGGAATGGTCTCGATCAGATTTAAAGATAAAACAGATTCTGATAATACCATTGAATACCTATTAACCGAAACATTAAAAACGATTCAGGAGATTATTGGAGAGGGGATCCCTTATGGTGATATAGCAGTTCTGGTGAGTTCCAACGAGCTGGGTTCTGCTATGGGGGAATGGTTATCACAACACAATATTCCTGTGATCTCTTCAGATTCCTTACTACTATCTTCATCACAAGAGGTGATGGTGATCATATCATCGCTATACTACCTCATGAATCCTAAAAACAAAATGGCGAGGATGATTATAGGGCATTATGTGATACAATCATATCCTGACTTGCAGGGGGATCTATTTCAAAGTCTCGATGAAGAAACCCAATTTCATCAGTTTTTAGCACAGTTTGAGATCCGCTTGTCATCAAAAGAACTCATGGACACACCCCTCTTTACTTTAGTGAATAAGATCATTACGATTTTTAAAATCACAGAAAAAGATCCTTTTGTGATTATGTTACTGGAAAATATCAATGCATTTGTAAAGAAATCGATCGGTAGTATTCCATTATTTCTGGATTGGTGGGAGCAAAAAAAAGGGAAGTTAACCTTAACATCCCCAACCAAAATAAACGCAGTAACCATTACAACCATCCATAAAGCCAAAGGATTAGCGTACCCCATTGTGATACTTCCATTTACTCAATATAGTTATGCTAAAACCAAAAGCTACCATTGGGTCAAAGATAAAGATCAAATTACAGGATTGCCATACAGTTGGGTTTACCTCAAAAAAGGGGAAGTGCCTCATGATTATAAAGATCTGAATGACGATGAGCACCATTTCTCAACTTTAGATCAGATTAATAAACTATATGTGGCACACACCAGGCCTAAAGATAGATTATATCTCATCACACAGGGCAAACAGAAAGGGAACTATTCGAAATTACTAGATCGGTTTATCAATCAAAATATTACAGCAGAACAAACCGATTCAAACCGCTATTTCTATGATGGGGAAAGGTTTCTAACTCCGATCGAGAAGAAAACGATCCCGGAACCCATTCCTACCATGATGTACTCAACCGAAAAACATGTTGAAATGTCTAAGATTTTTGTTTCCGATTTTAATCTAGATCCGCAATATCTGGCTTTTGATGCGCATAAAGCATGGAATGAGGAACAAGAACGGGGTATCTATGTGCACCAGTTTTTATCAGAATTAAAAAGATTTCCTGAAAATCAATCTGAAATTCAGCAATTACTTATGGATATTCCTGAAAAATACAACCATTATATTCAACAGTTATTGGAAAAATTGATCCTGGATGATGAGTATGCACCGTACTTCCAAAACCATTTGAATGTGCTGAACGAAACCAGTATTATTTCCACTGATGGTTCAATTTTGCGACCTGACCGTGTTATTTTTATGGATGATCAAGTGGTTGTAATTGATTACAAAACGGGCTCCCCTTCAGAAAAACATCAGGAACAGATTGATCTTTATTGTACCAAACTAAAAGAGATGGGCTATAAAAGTGTGAAGGGGAAACTGCTTTACTTATGATCAAATCATCAAACAGGCTGTTAACTTTCCATGTTTTGGGAAGTCTTATAGTAATAATATGTATTTGAAAAATCCATTATAAAAAACTTCCAGTTTAAACACATAAAATGAACCCCATGAAAAAATTATCCATTATCCTTTTTCTATTATTGGTTTCCCCAATATTGATATTTGCACAATTTGAAAAAGTGCTTCCATCTTCCATCAAAAAAGCAACCATCTATCCTCAGGGTGCCCAACTGCAAAATGAGGTCTCATTCCCAATTCAGAAAGGACAGATGAAAATCAAACTTACAGGACTTACATACAACCTCAATGAAGAGAGTATCCGGATCATCAGCGATGGTAGTTTTACCATATTGAATGTGCAATATCAGACAGATTATATCAATGAGTTGGATAAAGATGCCGAGACCAAAAAATTGATGGACAAGATCGATGAATTGAAAAGTAAAGTTGAAGAGGAAGAGGTGTGGGTGAAAATCATCAAAGAGAAAATCGATTTTTTAACAGTAAACAAGCAAATCAATGGGAAAAATGAAGCCATCAATCCCGAAACGTTTAAAACCATGAATCAAATTTATGGCTCAAACTATGAAACCCTCGCTTTAGATGCCTTAAAAAGACAACGTCTCATTCAAAAATATAAAGATGAATTGGCTAAATTAACGGCCCAGCTACAAACCATCTCCAATCAGACAGGGACCCCTTCCGGTACAATTATCGTAGTGATAGATGGCAAACAAGCCAAAACGGCCAAAATGGTTTTTAGTTATTACACCTGGAATGCTTCCTGGTACCCTTCATATGATATCCGTTTTACCGGTTTTAACAAGCCTTTAGAGATTACTTATTTTGCAAATATTCAACAAACCACAGGGGTTGAATGGAAGGATGTTGATATCGTATTGTCATCCGCTAAAACACAGATTTCTGCTCAGATTCCATTCTTAAGTCCTTATTATTTGACTTATTTCCAACCCGTTTCAGTAACGAACACCTCAGTTTATCAAAAAGGTGCGGCTGTTTCATATGATATGGCGGTTACTGAAGGATCTGTAAATCGTGGAAAAGATGCAGGCTATTTTTCTCCTGCCCCTCAGCAATCGGTCGCTTCTGCTACGTCAGAAACCGTGAAAGAGTACATCGTCCAAAACCCTCAAACCATCATTTCATCTCAAAATACAACAGCAGTAACCTACGGAGAGGGTACTTTAAATGCGGTGTATGATTATCAGACCATCCCCAAACTCTCCGAAAACGTTTATTTGATTGCCCGTATTTTAGATTGGGGAAAAGCGGATTTAACCAGTGGAATGGCCAAACTTTATCTGGAAAACAGCTATGTAGGTAAATCAATGATCAATACTTCTCAATTCTCAGATACGCTGGATATCTCCTTCGGTGTGGATAATAACGTTACCATCAAAAGGGAAAAAATTACCTCTTTCTCTGAAAAAACATTTTCCGGTTCCAATGTTAAGGAAACAGTAGGTTTTAAAATTACAATCAGAAATAATAAATCTTATGCCATCACAACCTCCGTTTTTGATCAAATTCCAATCTCAACAGATGAGAAAATTGTGGTTGATTTAATCGAATCCTCTAAAGGGAATCTTACAAAAGAAACCGGTAAGATCGAGTGGAAATTGAATCTTCAACCCAATGAAACCAAAACGGTTACCATTAAATATTCTGTAAAATATCCAAAGGATAAAAAGGTAATTGTGCAGTAATGAGCCCTTTTAAACTGATCAATCCATTTCATGAGATTGCTGCTACCATCCATAACTTTGTTTTCTAAAATAACATTCACAAAGTATATTGGATACGCTTTAACCATTTTTTCTATCTTTGCCAAAAAGTTTTATATTTCATGAAAAATATTGGAAAATTTGCCCTGATCACTCTACTTTGCCTGAATTCACTCGTTAAAACCTCCGCACAGCTGCTCCCTTATAAAAACCCTAACAATCCTATTCCGGTTCGTGTGGATGACCTTCTCCATAGAATGACCCTGGAAGAGAAATTCTGGCAGCTATTTATGATTCCCGGAAATATTTCCATAGGAAAAGATCAACTCAAAAACGGGATCATGGGGTTTCAATTGACAGACCAGGCAACTGAAACAAGTGTGAATGAACAAATTTTAAATTATGAGACCTGGAAACCAATCAGTTCTATCCAAAGACTTCAGGAGATTAATGAATTACAACATTTTTTTATGGAAGAAACACGTCTGGGAATTCCGATTCTGGTTTTTGATGAATCTCTTCATGGACTGATTCGCTACGGTTGCACCTCATTCCCTCAGGCTATTGGAATGGCTGCCTCATGGAATCCTAACCTCATGTATCAGGTAGCGGATGCCATTGCAGCAGAATGTGAAATGAGGGGCGTAAACGATATTTTATCTCCAGTCGTTAATCTGGCTCATGATGTTCGTTGGGGCAGAACAGAAGAAACATACGGAGAGTGCCCATTTCTGGCCAGTGCCATGGGAGTTGCTTTTGTGTTTCCATTCGAAAACAAAGGGATCGTTACAACACCAAAACACTTCATCTCTAACGTCGGTGAGGGTGGCCGTGATAGCTATCCTGTCTTCTGGAGTGAATGGTTTCTCCGTCAAACACACCTCCTCCCTTTCGAAGCTTGTATAAAAATGGGTGGCTCTAGATCGATTATGAGCTCCTACAACTCCTGGAACGGAATCCCTTGCTCCTCAAATAGCAGACTCCTGCAGGATATCCTGAAAAAAGAGTTCGGTTTCAAAGGGTTTGTGATTTCTGATGCCGGTGCTGTCGGTGGGGCAAATGTACTCCATTTCAATGCTCAAAATTATGCAGAATCAACATCACAGGCTATCAATGGTGGGCTCGATGTAATCTTTCAAACCGATTATAACCATTACCCTCTCTTTAAAGAAGCTTTTGACAAAGGATTGATTTCTCAAAATAATATAGATGAAGCCGTTCGAAGAGTCCTTAATATCAAATTTGAATTAGGGCTTTTTGATAATCCTTATTTCGAAATTCCTGATTCAGATACCATTACCAATTGTAAAGCACATCGCGATCTTTGTGAACAGATGGCAGAAGAATCTTTTGTGTTGCTCAAAAATGATACCCAAACACTACCCTTGCAGAACATCAAATCTGTTGCTTTAATCGGTTTTGATGCAGATACCGTTCGTTTGGGTGGTTATAGCGGACCAGGCGCTCAGAAAATATCGATCCTGAATGGATTAAAAGAACGTCTCCCTAAAGAGATCAAAATCAACTTATCCAAAGGGATTGAAGAACTCAATCAATCAGATTTTCAAACCATAACCCCTCCTTTTTTCCCAAATGGACTGAAAGTGTCCTATTACAACAATATCCATTTTTCCGGTAATCCGGTTATGCAAAAAATTGAAACGCACATCAACGGATCGTGGACCCTTTTCTCCCCAAATCCTGATCTCATTCCTTACGATAACTACTCCATCCGATGGGAAGGTGAACTGGTGGCTCCGGAAAACGGCAGATTCCAATTGGGTATCGAGGGAAATGATGGATATAGGCTATCTATAGATAATGAAATTGTTATTGATAAATTCTATAAAACATCCTATAATACTACAACCATCCCCTTCAGATTTGTAAAAGGGAAAACGTACAACATAAAACTGGAATTTTATGAAACTGCTGGAAATGCAAAGATAAAAATGGTATGGGATTACGGTACAGATCCCAAAAAGCGTCAGCGGTTAATCCATCATGCTGTGAAAACAGCCCGAAACTCCGATGTGGCTGTCATTGTGGCCGGCATCCACGAAGGGGAGTTTCAGGATCGTGCAACCCTGGGATTGCCGGGAGATCAGGAAGCATTGATAGAAGCGGTTGCCAAAACGGGCAAACCGGTCGTTGTGCTCCTGGTTGGTGGAAGTGCCATTACGATGGAACGATGGAGGAATCAGGTGGATGCTATCATGATGATATGGTATCCTGGTGATGAAGGGGGTTACGCTGTTGCCGATGTGTTAACCGGTAAAAACACCCCTTCAGGGAAACTTCCCATCACCTTTCCCATTCATGAATCTCAACTTCCACTCACTTACAATCACTTACCTACCGGTCGTGGGGATGATTACCACAACTTAACAGGAGAACCCCTTTTCCCCTTTGGTTATGGATTGTCCTATACCACTTTTGCTTACGATCATCTTGAATTTTCTTCCGATACCATCACTGCAAACGGGTCATTTAAAGTCCAATTCATCTTGAAAAATACAGGTAAATACGAAGGGGCCGAGGTGGTTCAGCTTTATATAAAAGATCTTTTTGCTTCTGTCGCTCAACCGGTCATATCGCTCAAAGGGTTTCAAAAAATCAACTTAAAACCGGGAGAATCCCAAAAAGTAACCTTTGAGATCACACCATCACAACTTCAAATCCTGAATGCTCAAAACCAATGGGTTGTTGAACCCGGTGAGTTTAGAATCATGATAGGTAGTTCCAGCAAAGACTTAAGACTGAAAGGAAATATTACAGTTATTCCATAGCGTTTGTGAAATAGTCCCAGGCGATGACACAAAGATCTGCAATGATCGCATCGTTCACTTTTTCATTTTCAGTAGACTGTGAGACAAATACCGAAATAAAAAATGGAGTTTGATCTGGGAGTATGACAATTCCAATATCATTGGCAGCTGCTGTAACCCCCTTAGAATTCGTACCGGAGGAGCCCGTTTTATGGGCTACTATTGCCCCTTCAGGAAGTTTTCCTTTCAACCGGTTCAATCCGGTTTCAGTCTTGAAGAGGGTCTGTAATAAGAACAATCGGCTTGTTGAAGTTAAAATCGGACCTTTATTGTGATAAAAATCTATCAGAATCCGATTTGATTCGGCAGGAGTGATCCAGTTTTTAAATTGTGCTTCCCAGGATTTATGCATTTGAGCTTCATTTATTTTGACAGAAAAGTTAGGATACCCTCTGGAAACAAAAAACTGCTCCACTACTTCCGGCCCTCCCAAGAGCTTTAACAAAAGATCACACCCATTATTATCACTTAATGTAACGGTATATTCAATGATCTCCCCAATTGTCAGTGTCGTTCCCTTAGGATACTGATCCCGAATAGGACTCCAGGTTTTCGTCTTGAGATCAGATCTTTTGATTTTAATTTTTTGATCGATCGTAAATCTCCCCTGATCTATCTCAGCAAGCATCACCATGGCAATATGAAACTTAAAAACACTCTGCATCGGAAATGGCGTATTCCCATTGATCCATGCTACTACATTGCCAACAGAATCTGTAACAACAACCCCCACCTTGGCCTCTTTCCCTTTCAAATAGTTCTCCATCTCCCTATTCAAGGGGTTCACCCGTTGGGTCTGTGCATATATTGAACCCGACAGTAATAATATTAATCCCAAAACAATCTTCATTCTCATAATGGTTCATCTTTAAAAAACAAAAATACAAAATAATAAGCTAATGAGCTAATGAGATCAATAAGCTAATTTGATTTTATTTTTCAATTTCCATCCATCAGTTGCTCATTTACTATTGAACTAATTTGTAAATCTCTCTTGAATATCTCAATTATTTTTTGTACCTTTGCAACGTTTTAATAAAAGAATAAAACAAATATAACACTTTAAATATTAAAAAGTTATGTCAGATAAAAAATTTTTAACATGCGACGGTAACTATGCAGCAGCTCATGTAGCTTATATGTTTAGTGAAGTTGCGGCGATTTATCCAATTACTCCTTCCTCCACAATGGCGGAGTATGTTGACGAATGGTCAGCCTTTGGAAGAAAAAACATTTTCGGGGAAACCGTTAAAGTAGTAGAAATGCAATCTGAAGCAGGTGCTGCAGGTGCAGTTCACGGCTCATTACAAGCCGGAGCTTTAACAACCACTTATACTGCTTCTCAAGGATTGTTATTGATGATCCCAAACATGTATAAAATGGCCGGTGAGTTGCTTCCTGGCGTTTTCCATGTTTCGGCTCGTTCATTAGCAGCTCAGGCGCTTTCAATTTTTGGTGACCACTCCGACGTGATGAGCACTCGTCAAACCGGTTTCGCAATGTTGGCAACAGGATCCGTTCAAGAGATTATGGATATCGCTCCTGTAGCTCACCTTGCCGCTATCAAATCCAGAGTCCCTTTCCTCCATTTCTTCGACGGTTTCAGAACCTCTCATGAAATTCAAAAAGTGGAAGCTGCTGATATGGAAAAAATCAAAGGTCTTCTTGACTATGAAGCACTTCAAAAATTTAGAGACAATGCTTTGAATCCTGAAAATTCAGTGACTCGCGGTACGGCTCAAAATCCTGACATCTACTTCCAAACCAGAGAGCTTCAAAATAAATATTATGATGCACTTCCTGATTTAGTAGCAGATTATATGAAACAAATGAGCGAGTTGACCGGTCGTCACTATGCTCCTTTTACATATTACGGTGCTCCTGATGCTACTGACGTTGTGATCGCAATGGGTTCTATCACTGAAGTGGTGAGAACAGTTGCCGATAAATTAAATGCAGAAGGTAAAAAAGTAGGGGTGATCTCTGTACACCTTTACCGCCCATTCTCCGTGAAATATATGATGGCTGTTCTTCCAAAAACAACCAAAAGAATCTGTGTTCTTGACAGAACTAAAGAACAAGGTGCTAACGGAGATCCATTGTACCTAGATGTTGTTGAAGCTTTCTACAACGCAACTGAAAAACCAATCATCATTGGTGGTCGCTATGGACTCTCTTCAAAAGACACTACCCCTGCTCATATTTTATCCGTTTTCAATAACTTAGCTTCTGATCAACCTAAAAACCAATTCACTGTTGGTATCGTTGACGACGTTACTTTCAAATCTTTACCTATCCTTCCAGCGATCAATGTTCTTCCAAAAGGAACTTTCGAAGCTAAATTCTATGGGTTAGGTGCTGATGGTACTGTTGGTGCTAACAAAAACTCTATCAAAATTATTGGTGACAATACCGATAAATATAGCCAGGCTTATTTTGCTTATGACAGTAAAAAATCGGGTGGTTTTACCAGCTCACACCTTCGTTTCGGCGATCAACCTATCTTAGCTCCATATTTAGTTGGAACTCCAGACTTCGTTGCAGTTCACGTGCCTTCCTATTTGGAAAAATATGACTGCTTAAAAGGGTTAAAAGATGGTGGAACTTTCCTTTACAACTCTATCTGGGATGCAGAAGAAACCAAAAAACGTCTTCCGGACAATGTTAAACAATATCTTGCTGCACATAACATCAGCATGTATATCATCAATGCTACTGAAGTGGCAGAAAAAATCGGTTTAGGGAACAGAACCAACACCATCCTTCAATCTGCATTCTTTAAAATCTCTGAAGTTATTCCTTATGAACTAGCTGTTAAAGAGATGAAAAAAGCTATTCTGAAGTCTTACGGTCGTAAAGGGGATGATATCGTTGCCATGAATAATGCAGCGGTTGATGCCGGTGCTGATGTAATAAAAGTTGATATCCCAGCAGAATGGGCAAAAATTGATGTAAAACCTGTTGTTGATACTCGTGATATTCCTGATTTTATCAAAAATATCGTGGAACCCATGAATGCACAAAAAGGGGATGATCTTCCTGTTAGCGCTTTCTTAGGCTACGAAGATGGTACTTTCCCGGCAGGAACAACTGCATACGAGAAAAGAGGTATCGCAGTGCACGTTCCAACCTGGTTGTCTGAAAACTGTATCCAATGTAACCAATGTTCTTTTGTTTGTCCTCACGCTGCTATTCGTCCTTACGTTTTAACAGATGAAGAGTTGGCTAACGCTCCTGAGGGAACTACTACCATCAAAGCCCAAGGAAAAGAGTTTGCAGGTATGAATTTCCGTATC
>Ga0116152_10001423_pt1 | contig 19641 bp, 13 predicted proteins | sample AD_UKC119_MetaG_FD_89894 | JGI IMG/M metagenome (GOLD analysis project Ga0116152, IMG submission 89894) | Active sludge microbial communities of municipal wastewater-treating anaerobic digesters from Hong Kong - AD_UKC119_MetaG | ecosystem: Engineered > Bioreactor > Anaerobic > Digestate...
CCACCTCACGGGATACCGGCCTGTTTGCGGCGGGCCACCTTAACGGTCAGGCGCGCCGAATCAAGGTCGGCCAGGGTGACAACCAGCATCCGGGCGCGGTAGATACCGGCAGCCACCAGAATTTCGGGTCGGCTGGAATCGGCATAGTGCACATCCGAACCGGCATCACGGGCCTCCCTGACAATGGTGGGGTCCAGGTCGAGCGCCAGATAGGGAATACCCTGCTCCTCCAGAAACCGGGCCAGACTCTGACCGACACGCCGGAAACCACAGATGATGACATGGTTTTCGACCTCCTTGACATCCAGGCTGAACTGGTGTGCTGCCTTGTAGCGGTTTTTGAGGTAGCTGTCACGGAACAGCAGGCGCGACAGGCGGTCATTATAGCGCAGCAGAATCGGAGCCAGCGCCATGCTGATCACGATGGCCGCCAGCACGGCCTGGGCTTCAGCATCACTCAGCAGGGCATTGCTCAGGGCCAGTGACAGCAGGGCAAAACCGAACTCGCCGCCCTGGGCCAGCGCGACACCGGTACGCAGCGAGGTGCCGTAATCTTCGCCAAACAGGCGTGTCAGTGCCGCAATCAGCAGGGCTTTGCCAACCGTCAGGCCCAGCACCAGCAGGGCAATGTAGAACCACAGCGCCGGGATCACCGACAGGTCCAGCCTGGCACCGACACTGATGAAAAACAGCCCCATCAGGATATCCCGAAACGGGCGGATTTCACTTTCAATCTGGTGTTTGTACTCGGTTTCACTCAGCAGCATACCGGCCAGAAAGGCCCCCAGCGCCAGTGACAAACCCAGTGACTGGGTGATCCAGGCTGCGGTCAGGGAGACCAGCAGGACCGTGATATTGAACAGCTCCTGGGACTGGGTGCTGGAGATGGCATGAAACAGGGGGCGCATGGCCCTGTGGGCAGCCACCAGCACCAGCACCAGCAATAACAGGTTCAGCAGCATGCCGACACTCAGGGCCATGAGGTTGCCCTGGGCTTCCAGCCCGCCACTCAACAGCGGAATCACAATCAGAAACGGCACCACCGCAAGGTCCTGAAACAGCAGAATGCCCAACGCCAGCTGACCATGGCGGGTGCGCATTTCACCCTGATCACTCAGCTGCTTGATGACAATGGCGGTGGATGACAGGGCCAGTGCGCCGGCAGCAATAATCGCCCCTTTCCAGCTCAGTTCAAACAGTGACAGGACCGCAAAGGCACTCAGGGCCGAGAGCAGTACCTGCAATCCACCCAATCCCAGTACCACCCTGCGCATGGCCAGAAACTGGCGTACGGAAAACTCAAGGCCGATGGCAAACAGCAGAAAGACCACCCCGACTTCGCCCATGAACTCGATCGGCCCGTGTTCCGGCAACCAGCCCAGGGCATATTTGCTGGTAACGGCCCCCACCAGCAGATAACCCAGTATCGGGGGCAGCTTGATGACGCGGAATGCAGCCACCGACCCAAATGAAAGGACCAGCAACAGCAATATTTCCTGCAGCAGATTACTCCCGTGTTCCAATTATGATGCCCCCTTGTTTGTTCTGATACCTTTATCCGGCGCTTAAGCCCTGCTAACCTGCTTGGCAAGGCACCGCCCTGCCTGACGGAGTTGCCGAAATTCAAAGCTTAAGCCATCCATGGCGGAGGGTAAATAGCAGAAGCGAATGGCTTTCAATCCCAAATCAGCCCCAGACAGGAGTCGTCGATGGATCACGGTCACAAACACCGGTTCACAGCCACTGTGCAGGGATGGAATCCGGCCTTTGCCGATCTGCATTCGGCCTTTGTGCAACTCGGTCCGGAGCGATTCTGGGAGGCCTGTGCTGACTGGCCGGATTGTGAACGGCTGGGCCAGCGTCTGCCGCCGGGGCTGCGGACATGTTCCGGCGCTCCCCTCCGTTTTGTCCCCCAGGATACTACCCTGCCATTTCCGGCGCTTTACTACGAGGCACGTATTGCCCGCCATGGCATGGTGGCCACCCGCGCCAACTGGCACGATTTTTTCAATGCCCTGGTCTGGGGGCTTTACCCTGCAGCCAAGGTCGGCATCAATACCCTGCATATGGCTGATATTGCGGCTGGCGGAATGGGGCGGACACCTCGCCGTGATGCCCTGACCCTGTTTGATGAAAACGGTGTGGTGCTGACGGGAAGTGATGCGCAGCTGTTGCAGGCCGTGCTGGATTTTCGCTGGACCGGGGTTTTCGGTCCACAGGCTGGCTGGGGCAGCCGCCTGGCCTGCCATGTATTCGGGCATGCGCTGTTTGAAAAGCTCATGACGCCGTATGTGGGCCTGACTGCTCATGCGATCCTGCTGCAGGTGGATGCCGGCTTTGCTGATCAGCCCCTGATCCGGCAACAGGAACAGATCAGCCAGGCACTGGTCAATATTCTGGCACAGGTTGATGCACCGGGTGCACTGAGTCCGGTACCGGTACTGGGCATACCCGGCTGGTGGCCAACTCAAAATGATGAATTTTTCAGCAATACGGCCTATTTCCGCTCCAAACAGCGTATACGGCAGGCAAAAGTCTACCCCTTGCCCCCCAAAGGGGAGCGATAACGGGCTTTTACAGGGCGAATGTGTGCGACAAACTGCGCATGCGGGGACTTTATCTGGTATAATTCCGCGATTCCAAATTACGGGTCGAACAAATCAATATGGCCGATTTCGCCAAGGAAGTCCTTTCCGTCAATCTTGAAGATGAAATGCGCCAGTCCTACCTGGACTACGCCATGAGTGTTATTGTCGGGCGTGCGCTGCCGGATGTGCGTGACGGACTCAAACCGGTGCACCGGCGTGTGCTTTATGCCATGAACGAACTGGGCAACGACTGGAACAAGCCTTACAAGAAATCGGCACGTGTCGTGGGTGACGTGATCGGTAAATACCACCCGCACGGTGATACGGCGGTCTATGATGCCGTGGTGCGCATGGCCCAGCCGTTTTCACTGCGCTACATGCTGGTGGACGGGCAGGGCAACTTCGGCTCTGTGGACGGCGATGCACCGGCAGCCATGCGTTATACCGAAGTGCGCATGGCCAGGGTGGCCCATGAACTGATGGCCGATCTGGACAAGGAGACCGTGGATTTCGGTCCCAACTATGACGGGTCCGAGTCCGAGCCGCTGGTGTTCCCGACCCGGATTCCCAATCTGCTGGTCAACGGTTCCTCCGGTATCGCGGTCGGCATGGCCACCAATATTCCGCCCCACAATATCCGCGAGGTGATCAATGCCTGTCTGGCCATGATCGAAAAGCCGGACATGGATGTGGACGAGCTGATGGAATACCTGCCGGGGCCGGATTTCCCCACCGCCGGCATCATTAATGGCGCACGCGGCATCCGTGAGGCTTATACCACCGGCAAGGGCCGCATCCATGTGCGGGCACGGGCCGAGATCGAGGTTGATCCCAAGACCGGGCGTGAGACCATTGCGGTACACGAGCTGCCGTATCAGGTCAACAAGGCCCGCCTGCTGGAAAAAATTGCCGAGCTGGTCAAGGACAAGAAGCTGGAAGGCATCTCCGAGTTGCGTGACGAGTCCGACAAGGACGGCATGCGCATGGTGGTTGAGGTCAAGCGCGGCGAATCCGGCGAAGTGGTGCTCAACAACCTCTACAAGCAGACCCAGATGCAGACTGTGTTCGGCATCAATATGGTGGCACTGGTGGACGGGCAGCCCAGGCTGCTGAAGCTCAATGAAGTCATTGAAGCCTTCCTGCGTCACCGGCGTGAGGTCGTGACCCGGCGTACTATTTTCGAGCTGCGCAAGGCCCGTGAACGGGCGCATATCCTTGAAGGACTGGCGGTTGCACTGTCCAATATCGATGAGATTATCGAGCTGATCAAGCGGGCGGCCAGTCCGCAGGAAGCACGCGAAGGCCTGCTGGCACGGGGCTGGAGTCCGGGCATTGTGAGCGAAATGCTGGCACGGGCCGGTGCCGATGCCTGTCGCCCGGACTGGCTGGCAGCGGAACTGGGCCTGCGCGATGGCCGGTACTGGCTTTCCGAGGTGCAGGCCAAAGCCATTCTGGACCTGCAGCTGCATCGCCTCACCGGGCTGGAAAAAGACAAGATCATCGGCGAGTACCGTGACTTGCTGCTGAAGATCGAAGACCTGCTCGACATTCTTGGCAGCCCCGAACGTCTGATGCAGGTGATCCGTGACGAACTGCTGGAGACCCGTGAAGCTTTCGGGGATGAGCGGCGCACGGAAATCAATGTGGTCGGTGAAGACCTGAACATGGAAGACCTGATTGCTGACGAGGAGGTGGTTGTCACGCTTTCACATGCCGGTTATGCCAAGGCGCAGCAGCTCGACACCTACCGCGCCCAGCGCCGTGGCGGGCGTGGCAAGGCAGCCACCGCCATGAAGGAAGAGGATTTTATTGAAAAGCTGTTTGTCGCCAGTACCCATGACACCATTCTGTGCTTTTCCAGCCGTGGACGCATGTACTGGCTCAAGGTCTGGCAGCTGCCGATGGCAAGCCGCAACTCACGCGGACGCCCGATGGTCAACCTGCTGCCGTTGGAGGATGGTGAACGCATCAATGCCATTCTGCCGATCCGCGAATATGCCGAGGGCCTGTATGTCTTTATGGCCACCTCGAACGGCACGGTGAAAAAGACTCCACTTTCCGATTTTTCACGCCCGCGCAGTGCCGGGATCATTGCCCTGGACCTGCGTGACGATAATTATCTGGTCGATGTGGGCCTGACCAACGGCCATAATGAGGTGATGCTGTTCAGCAATGCCGGCAAGGCCATCCGTTTTGACGAAAATGATGTGCGTGCCATGGGGCGTTCTGCTGCCGGGGTGCGGGGTATCAAGCTGGACGAGGGACAGCGGGTGAATGCCCTGATCATTCTGGCGCAGGGTGACCTGCTGATTGCCACGGAAAACGGCTATGGCAAGCGCACCCGTGTGGAGGAATTTTCCCTGCAGGGGCGGGGGGGTATGGGGCTGATTGCCATTCAGACCTCGGAACGCAATGGCGAGGCTGTGGGCGCGGTGCAGGTGACAGAGGAAAATCAGGTCATGCTGATCACCAATGGCGGCACCCTGGTACGCACCCCGGTACGGGATATTTCCATGGTCGGGCGCAATACCCAGGGCGTGACCCTGATTCGTACCGATGAAGACGAAAAGCTGGTGCAGATTGCGCCGATTCGTGATTCCGATGCGGATGACGGGGACATGGACGAGAGTGAATCTGCAAGCGAGGGAGATGACGCATGAAAAAGGCATTCTGGAGCCTGATTGTATTACTGGTGCTGGGGGTGGCAGCCCTGCTGGGGGCGAGCTGGTACGGCGGCGGTCGGGTTGAATCCGAATTGCAGCAGCGGCTGGCCAGCGCGAATGACAGCCTGCGCAAGCTGAGTGACCAGTTACAGCTGGACCCGCCCCTGCAGCTCAAGCTGGCTTCCTACGAGCGGCGTCTGCTGGACAGTGCTGCCGTACTGAGTCTGGAGGGAGGACCGGCGGAGCTGCCCGAGGATCGGGCCCGGATCGACCTGAAACTGACGCATGGCCCGCTGCTCTGGCGTCCCGATACCAATACCGATGCCCCATTACTGGGACAGGGTCTGGGACAGCTGAAACTGGACCTGTCAGCGCTGGACCGTGCCGGTCAGGAACGCATCAGTCAGGCTTTCGGCGGCAGGGAGCCGTTGACCGGGCTGGCCTGGCAGGGGTTTGATGGCCAGACCCATTATCAGGTCGATCTCAATCCGCTGGATTACCGCGATGAGGCCAGCGGGGTGGCGGTCAGTCTGGCCGAGGCGAGTCTGAACGGTCTGGTGAGTGCCAGCCAGCGTGGCGGGCAGGAAGTCCTGACCCTACCCAGCCATTTCAGGGCCGGTGCTTTCAGGATGGAGCTGCCGGGAGAAAATGGTCCCAGCCATCTCAGCTTTTCCGGTATCAGCGCTGATGCTGATTATGACCTCAATGAGGGCGGGCTGGCCCTGCGCAGCCACTCCAGCCTGGAGGTGCCGAAGCTTGAATTCATGGCACCCGACCTGCCGGAGCCGGTCAGTTTCAGTCTGGTCAGCCGCAGCAGCATGAGCGATGATGCCGGCAGCCTGTATCTGGATTCAGACCTGAAGCTGCAGGCAGTCAAAACCCCGTTTGCCCCGGAAACCGAAGCCGGTCTGAACTTCAGGCTCTCGGGCCTGAATGAAGCTGCCATGACAGAATTCCAGCAGCAGCTGCAGGAGCTTCAGGCCAGCATGAATGAGGTGAATCGTCTGCGGCTGGCCGGGCTAGAGCAGCTGGCTGCTGACACCGGGACTGATGGTGCAGATACGGAGGCGGCGGATGCAGGGGATGCGGATGCACCTCCGCCACCGGCTGATCCGTTTGTTGCCGACGAAGCAGCGGGCCTGGAGGCTGCCAGAGCAGCGGCGGCGGAGTCAGCGGCAGCAGATGGTGCCGGGTTGAGTGCAGAAGACCGGGCCAGACTGGCCGAGCTGTCCGGCAAACTGGAACAGCAGCAGCAGGAATTGCTCGACCTGGCACTGGAAAAGCTCATCAATCCCGGTGAGACCCGATTCACCAATGCGCTGGCGCTCAGCAACGAGAATGGCAAGGCCAGTCTGGATATGGACCTGACCTATCAGGGTGGGCCGGATGGTATGGCCCTGAACAGCGAAACCCTGCAGACCCTGAGTCCGGAACAGCTGCTGGCACTGGTGAAAGGCAAGGTGGATTTCGGCTTTGATCCGGCCCTGTTCCCGCTCGCGGCCCTGTTTCTGGAGCATCCGGGTATTGCCAGGGAAGATGAGCGTTATGTGGCGCATCTGGAGCTGGCGGGCGACAAGCTGGTCCTGAACGGTCAGGACATGACGCTGGAGGAGTTCATGGTCCTGCTGCAACCTGATGTTGGTTCAGCCCTGATGGATCAGGGTGATCTGGAGGACGGGGAGCCGGTAGACAGTGAGTCCGTGGATATGGATAGTGAGTCCATGAATGCCGGGGAGAATGCGGACGCCATGGATGAGGACAGCGTGGGTGAAGATGGGCCTGCCATGGACGAAGATGGCATGCCGGAGGATGCACCTGCGGAGGCGACTCCGGTGGACGGGCCTGCTGCCGATAAAACCGGGGCGGACACCACCCCTGCCACCGCGCAATAATCAGCCAATCCGCGTAATGGAGTAATTCTGAATGCAGCGTGTCCATAATTTCAGTGCCGGCCCCGCAACCCTGCCGCTGGAAGTGTTGCAGCAGGCGCGGGATGAACTGACGGACTGGAACGGCTCCGGCATGTCGGTGATGGAAATGAGCCATCGTGGCCGCCATTTCATGGCCATTGCGGCACGGGCAGAACAGGACCTGCGTGACCTGCTGGCGATTCCGCCCAACTACAAGGTGCTGTTTCTGCAGGGAGGGGCGCATACCCAGTTTGCCATGATCCCGCTTAACCTGCTGCGTGGGCGGGCCAGTGCCGATTATCTCGATACCGGTGACTGGTCGCTGAAGGCGATTGGGGAAGCACGGCGGCTGGGTGGCGTGCGGGTGGTGGCCAGCAGTGCCGCAAACCGTTACACCACGATACCGCCACAGGCCGGGTGGGAGACTGATGCACAGGCTGCGTATTTCCATTACACCCCGAACGAGACCATTCGCGGGGTGGAATTTCATCAGGTGCCCGTGCTGGCCAATGCCGGGATACCGCTGGTGGCGGACATGTCTTCCAATATTCTGTCACGGCCTGTCGATGTCAGCCGTTTCGGCCTCATTTATGCCGGGGCACAGAAGAACATCGGTCCGGCCGGGCTGACGCTGGTGATCGTGCGTGAGGACCTGATCGGGCAGGCTCGGGCCGGTACGCCGACCATGCTGGATTACGCCACCTTTGCCGACAGTGATTCGATGTACAATACCCCGCCGACCTACACCTGGTACATGGCCGGGCTGGTGTTTCAGTGGCTGAAGCAGCAGGGCGGGCTGGCGGTCATGGCCGGGCGCAATCAGCGCAAGTCCGCCAGACTGTACGCAGCGATTGATGATTCAGACGGATTTTACCGCTGCCCGGTGGCGGCTGCCTGCCGTTCGTGGATGAATGTGACTTTCACCCTGGCGGATGCCAGTCTGGAACCGGTGTTCCTGCAGCAGGCCGAGGCTGCCGGGTTGTCGGGGCTCAAGGGGCACCGGCTGGTGGGCGGCATGCGGGCCAGCCTGTATAACGCCATGCCGGAGGCAGGTGTGGATGCCCTGATTGATTTCATGGCCGATTTCAGGCACCGCCACGGGTGAGTGCCGGCTTGGGAGGAACAGCGTGAGTGATGAACTGCAGGCCCTGCGGGTCCGGATTGATACGATTGATGAACAGCTGCTGGAGCTGCTGGCCCAGCGTGCCCGTTGTGCCGAGAAGGTGGCGCAGGTCAAGCTGGCCGAGGACCCGAAGGCGACCTTTTACCGTCCGGAGCGTGAAGCTTCGATTCTCGGCCGCATGCAGGCGCTGAATCCGGGGCCGTTGCCGGATGAGCAGATCACGCGCATCTACCGTGAGATCATCGCTGCCTGTCTGGCGCTGGAAGAATCCATGTGCATCGCCTATCTGGGGCCGGAAGGCACTTTTACTCAGGAAGCCACACTCAAGCATTTCGGTCAGGGCATCGCCACCCTGCCGGTGGATTCCATTGCCCAGGTCTTCCGTGAAGTGGAGGCCGGGCGGGTACGTTATGGTGTGGTACCGATTGAAAACTCTACTGAAGGCGTGATCACCCACACCCTGGATACCTTCATGCACTCGGGGCTGCATATCTGTGGTGAAATCCTGCTGCGCATCCATCAGAACCTGATGGGCACACGGCCGGCATGGCGGGAGGCAACCCGGATCTATTCACACCAGCAGTCACTGGCCCAGTGCCGTTACTGGCTTGACAAGCACCTGCCCGGTGTCGAGCGCATTCCGGTGAGCAGCAATACCGAGGCTGCCAGACTGGCGGCACAGGACCCGCAGGCACTGTCCATCGGCCCGAAACAGGCTGCCGGGATTTACGGGCTGCAGCTGGTGCAGACCAATATCGAGGACCACGCCCACAATACCACCCGCTTTCTGGTGATCGGAAATCAGGCGGTTGGCCCGAGTGGTAATGACAAGAGTTCGCTGATGGTTTCAGCTCCCAATCGCCCCGGTTCCCTGTTCAGCATTCTCAAGCCGCTGGCGGAAAACGGGGTCGACATGACCCGCATTGAATCACGTCCCTCACGCCATACCAACTGGGATTATGTGTTCTTTCTGGATGTGCGCGGGCATGAACTGGAAGATGGGGTACGGAGAGCGCTGGCAGCGCTGAAGTCCGAGGTCGATCTGGTGCGGGTATTGGGGTCTTATCCGGTGGCGGTGGTCTGATCAATCCGGCCGGACTGGGGCCCGTTCCGATGGACAGGCCCCTTGCGCGTGGTTTATGCGGCTCTTGTGGAATGGGTCACAAAAGCCGGATCAGGTTCAGTGACGCCCCTTGCCCTTGCCACCCGTGTGGCTGCCGCGTGATGTAACGGTGGTGTATTCCGCCAGCGTCAGGGTTTGGGAATAGTCGGTATCAAAGCGGGCAAAGCTCAGGATGCCGCTGTGGTCATTATGATCGTACAGGGCGGAAAATTCGGCCTGGGTCAGAAGGTCATTGCTGTTGGCGTCCGCGAGTGCAAACACATTGCTCCAGTAACTGCTTGATGTGGTACTGGCATTTGCCGTAAATTCAGCAAGTGTGAGGGTACTGCTGCTGTCGGTGTCCAGCGTGTCAAAGGCAGCAGCCAGGCGTCTGGCCTGTACGGCATTTTCCAGATTCTGGTATTCCGCCAGTGTCAGGCTGCTGTCACTGTCGGCATCGTAGGTATTGAAATCGGCGGTGCGCACGGCAATGATTTCGGCACTGGTGACAACGCCGTCACCATCCGTGTCGTATGCGGCAATATAGCCTTCATTGCCATGACCGCCACCCGCCAGTGCATTACCGGTAAGCGCCAGAATGGAAACCGCCAGTGCGGCCAGTATGGATTTTTGTTGGATACGCATATCAAAATGCTCCTCATTTCAGTTACAGAGAACTTACCCCAGTGGTAAGTGATTTGGCCCGGTGCTGATACCACCGGGTTTTTTATGGCCTGCCCCCGGAGGTGACAGGTCATGAAAAAATCGTATTGACAAATCACTGTTTTCAATGGGCCTGACCCTGACCATTATATGGCTCAAGGCGTAATACCCGCAGATTGCCATTGCCGTCGGATGCGGCCTTGATCTGGACCGACTCGCCCACCGTCAGCTGCGCCAGCGTCAGGGACTGGTGATGCCGGCCATCAGTCCCGTCACTCAGCAACATGCTGCTGTTGTCCACCAGCAGGGTGAGGCCGTTCACCTGCAGCGTGCTGTTGTCCAGATCAATGGCCTCAATGCTGCCATTCACGCGCTGGTAGGCATCCGCGTTCCGGGTCCGGCCCGGTTCGACCAGACTGGCGACCAGCTCACCGGAGGCATTAATGGCACCGGTGATTTCCAGACTGCCATTCAGCCGGATGCTATCCGGCTCCAGGTCTTTGAAGCGGGTATTGTCATCAGTGACCACCCATTGCCGGTCAAGCTGAAAGTGCTGCCGGGATTCCAGCACCGTCACCAGACCTTCCAGTTCAACCTGACTGTTTTCCGGAAAGTGGTGCTGTTTTGACAGGGTGATCTGCTGCGCCGTGACCCGACCATTCTGCAGGGCCTGACTGCTGCGGACCTTGACACGCAGGCCGTTGGCCAGCGGTGTGCCCGGCAGGCTGGCCTGGGTATAATCAATCAGCAGCTGATCAAGCCGGAAGCTTTGGGTCACGGTGGACAGTTCACTGATGCTGCCCTGGACTTCCAGTGAGGAGGTGGCTGCGTCAAAACGGCTGCCCAACCACTGGATGCTGCTGGCCTGAATCACGCCCTGTGCATCACGGGTGCCGGAAACCTCGGCAATATTGCCCAGTGCCAGATCCGACAGCCGGGCAATCCCGTGCAGCACGGTCAGTGAATCGGTACTGATGCGCTGGCCCATAATGTCCACACTGCGATCATCACTGGAAACGGCGGTGACTTCACCATTGATCAGGCTTTCAAACTCAACCGAAGTGGCAATCCCGCTGCTGCCGTCGGCGCTGATGCTGCCGCTCACCGTCACCAGTTCACCGAGATTGAAACTGTCCTGGCTGCTGACACCGGCTCCGTCACGGGTGAAGCTGGCCTGATCGACGTTGAAGTGAATGCCGTTGACGTAAATGCTGCCGAAACCGGTGATGGCCCCGACTGAAATGCCGGTACCCGACATGCCGCCCTCAGCCAGATTGGTGCCGGTTTCGACACAGGCTGTCAGGCTGGCAGCCAGCAGCAGTTGTCCGAGGAGGACGGCGTTAATTTTCATGTTCAACTTCCTGTTTTGCTGCAGGGCGTTCGAAATAAAAAATACCGACACCGGCCTGCATGTTCCGGCCCCTTCCCTGGGAACGGGGATTGCTGTCACGATCGCGGGCAGCCAGCCAGGTGTTGAAACGCACCAGCAGGTCCTGGGCATCCTGACGCACAAAGGCGCGGAATTCGGGTGTGACGCTTTCCGGGATGCGGTTGTAGCTGACTTTACGCTGGTAATACAGCTCCGTACCGGGTTTGTTTGTCAGGTTGTGCTCAATCGTGTCAATCAGCAGCGCGACATCGGTTCCCAGCAGGCGGATTTTTTCCTGTTCATCGCCATGGGGAATATAGACCTTGTTCTGCAGCCTGACCTGCTGTTTGTCATCCATGTGCACCATGTCGATCCGCTTCATTTCGTCCAGCATGGCAAAGCAGGACATGTCGCCGCTGTAGCGCCGGACCAGCGCTTCAAAGCTGCAGGTTTCCCCCCGGAAGGCCAGAACCCCGGGTTCACCGGCAGCATCCAGAAACTCCGGGTCATTGACCCAACCCTGCAGCACGCGCTGGCTGCGGTTGAATGTCATGCCGGTATCCTGCTGCCGACTCTGTTTCAACCGGGCCACATCTTTGCGGGTCAGGCCGGTAATGGCGGCCATGCGGGTCGTGGTAGGGCGCTCACCGGCAGCCAGCAGCTCATCTTCCACTACCTCCAGATAGGCCTGTTTAACCAGAAGGATAAAGTCTTTGTATGCCACGCCTTTCCGATACAGGACATGCATCAGTGCTTTCATGATCCGGAAAAAGGCTTGTTGCAGGACTTCGTTCATGAATGGGAATTTATTCCCATTCATGCATGAAATCAAGTCAATTTACATTCGGCAATCCGGTACGTTGCGGCATGGTGATGCCCCGTTACCGGTATGGATCACATGGCCGGTGTTGCTGTGCGCCAGCAGGTGACATGAAAATGTGACGGGAAGGAGAAAGCCTGCTGTCAGGCGGAAACGGCAGTCTCAGGCTTCTGGGCTGCCGCATTTTTACCATTGAGCGTCAGGGGCGCGTGCTGAAAGCCTGCCTTGCACTTTTCCCACAAACCCTTTCACGGATAAGGCAAAATCGGTATTTACCCTCCCGTGTGCTGGATGCCCTGCACCGACCCCGTTAGAATCGGAGATGTATGGCATATTCGAGGAGCAATATCACATGAAAATCTGTATGGTTGGAGAAGGTGCATTCGGACACAAGCACCTGGATGCACTCAAAAACATTGATGGCGTGGAAGTCGCCAGTCTGGCCGGCGGCGTTGCGGAAAGCAGCAAGGCCACGGCAGAAAAATACAACATTCCCTTCTGGTCGCTGGACCTGGGCGAGGCGCTGGCCCAGCCCGGTATTGATGCGGCCATTATCACCTCACCAACTTCAATGCATGCCGCCCAGGCCATGCAGGTCATGCGTGCCGGCAAGCATGTGATGGTGGAAATTCCGATGTCTGACAATCTGGCGGATGCCGAGGCGGTCTGCAAGGTTCAGAGGGAAACCGGTCTGGTGGCCATGGTCGGGCATACCCGCCGTTTCAACCCGAGCCACCAGTATGTTCACAACAAGGTCAAGGCCGGGGAGCTGAACATTCAGCAGATGGATGTGCAGACCTACTTCTTCCGGCGCAAAAACCTGAATGCACTGGGCCAGCCGCGCAGCTGGACTGACCACCTGCTGTGGCACCATGCTGCGCACACGGTTGACCTGTTCCGCTACCAGACCGGTGAAAATATCGTCGAAGTACAGGGGCTGCAGGGGCCGATTCATCCGGAGCTGGGCATTGCCATGGATATGAGCATTGGCCTCAAGTCCGAGTCCGGCGCAATCTGCACCCTGTCGCTGTCTTTCAATAACGATGGCCCGCTGGGAACTTTTTTCCGTTATATCTGTGACAACGGCACCTATATTGCCCGTTATGATGACCTCACCGATGGCAAGGACAACCCCATTGATGTGAGCAAGGTGGCGGTTTCCATGAACGGTATCGAGTTGCAGGACCGCGAGTTCATTGCTGCCATCCGTGAGGGCCGTGAACCCAACGCCAGCGTGCAGCAGATTCTGCCCTGCATGCAGGCACTGGATATGCTGCAACAGAAACTGCAGGCATCGTGAGTCCGGTATTTCACCTGCTCTGATGCGGATGTCTGGCTGAAGACCGGAAAACCGGCTTCAGCCAGCACTTTATCACCCGGCTGCTATGGTGATAAGTTCACCTTACTGTCCATTGTTGATTGGCGCGTCCGTGACAGGACCACAGAATCACCCCGGCTCCATCTGCTGTATTCCCCCCGCTCACATCCAAGCACTTTCCACCGGCTCCCTTGATCAAACCACCGGATAACTGCCAGCGTTGATTGTTTCCACCGTGGCAGGGCCATAAAATGATTTTGGCTCCATCCACTGTACTTGCCCCGGCAACATCCAGGCACTTTCCGCCCAGTCCCTTGATGGTATCACCGATAATCTGCCATTGCTGATTACTGTCACCATGGCAGCTGTAAAGGATTATCGGTGTTCCATTCATTGCACTTGCTCCTGCAACGTCCAGACATTTTCCACCCAGACCGACTATCTCGGCAGAAAGTACGGCACTGCTGGAGAGTGTTAACAAGATGGCAAAGACAAGCTTCCTGATCATTTTGGTGTACCTCTGACTGTATTGGTTATGCCATTGCGGCATTTACGCTATAAAAAGACCTCGGAATGCCTTGACCCGTATGGGCAAGCTCATCAGCACACCGGAAGCCTCGCATTGAAAAGTATCCATCCGGTTGTGCTTTCTTCGGGGTCGGGGGGGAGGGCACTTACTGTCTGCCGTGCAGGGTAAGCGGAAGGGGGGAAACAGCCGCCTCCAGATACTGTTTCAATACCATTATTGATCCAGAAAGAACATATTGCAACAGATGGTGATTTTATACCCTGGAAACGGCACTCAGGCTGACAGGCGTGTGCTGAAAGCACAGTGCTCTGGCCTGATAACCCGGACCCTGCCGGTAAAAGTGCCCGGTTGTTCAGATTTTGGTATTTAAATGGTATTTTTATGTGGTGGCACGCTTATGACCATCAGCGCTCCCGGTTTCACAGTGCAGACAACAAGATGAACGATTTGTAACTCCCTCACCCTTGAAAAAGAAAAACCCAACGTCCAGTATCCACAGGGGCCTTGGCCTGTTGAATGCCTGATTGCATCAGGTTGAGGAATAATTCATTGATTTTTAGCGTGATGATGAGGAAAAGATGATAAAAATCAACGCTCTGAGTCGTCATTATGGTGAGTTTAAAGCCGTTGATGACGTATCGTTTGAAATCCGGCGTGGTGAAGTGGTCGGCTTGCTGGGGCATAACGGGGCGGGTAAAACCACCATCATGAAGATGATGACCGGCTTTCTGGAGCCTACAGCCGGGAGTATTGATATTGACGGACTGATGATTGGGGTGGCAACGCGCCGGATTCAGCAGCGTATCGGTTACCTGCCGGAGAACTGCCCGATATGGCCGGAGATGACCGTGATTGACTACCTGTTGTATCAGGCCAGTCTGCACAACGTGCCGGAAGCACAGCAGCAGGCCGCCGTGGCCCGTGCCATTCGGCGCACGGCACTGAAGGAAAAAGCTACCAGTACCATCCAGACCCTGTCACGGGGTTATCGCCAGCGGGTTGGTGTGGCACAGGCCATTCTGCATGATCCGGACATCATCATTCTGGATGAGCCCACCAATGGTCTGGACCCGACCCAGATCAACCAGATGCGCACCCTGATCCGTGAGCTGGCCGAATCTGCGACCGTTATTCTTTCCACCCACATCCTGCAGGAGGTTCAGGCGGTGTGTGAGCGTGTACTGATCATGCGGGCCGGGAAACTGGTGGTGGATTCCCGCCTGGATGCCCTGCAGGCCGGGCACCGCCTGCTGCTGGTCATCAACAACCCCGATGCTGTCGCTTACCTGAACCAGGTGCCGGGGGTACGCCACATCACACCGGCTGGCGGCAGCGCACAGCACAACAGCTACCTGCTGGATGCGGATGCGGATGCGGCCCCCGACGTTGCTGCTGCCGTGCAACAGGCTGGTGACCGCCTGTTCAGTCTGCAACCGGAGGTTCGCACCCTGGAGACCGTGTTCTCGGATGTGAACGATGTGAACGGGGGGGCCGCCTGATGAAAGCCCTGTTTGCCGTATTCCGCAAGGAATTCAACAGCTTCTTTGCCTCTCCTGCCGCTTGGCTGTTCCTGGGGGCGTTTCTGGTTGTCAACCTGTTTATTTTCTTCTGGGCTGAAGCCTTTTTCGCCCGCAATATTGCCGATCTCAAACCCCTGTTCAGCTGGATGCCGGTACTGCTGATTTTCCTGGTGGCCGCGCTGACCATGCGCAGCTGGTCGGAAGAGCGCCGGGCCGGTACCCTGGAAAGCCTGCTGACCTCCTCTGCCAGCCCGTTGCAGCTGGTTATGGGCAAATTTTTCGGGGCGCTGGCACTGGTGATCCTGGCGCTGGCGCTGACCCTGCCGCTGCCGCTGACGGTGGCGCTGATCGGCCCGCTGGACTGGGGGCCGGTGATCGGCGGCTATCTGGCCAGCATTTTTCTGGCGGCTGCGTATGTGGCCATCGGGCTTTACATGAGTGCGCGTACCGACAATCCGATTGTGGCCCTGATCCTGACGGTGGCAGTGGCCGGGCTGTTCTACCTGATCGGTTCCAGCACCCTGACCTCACTGTTTGGTTACAACCTGAGCTCGGTGCTGGAGTTGCTGGGTACCGGTTCACGCTTTGATTCCATCACCCGTGGCGTGCTGGATGTACGCGACCTGTATTACTACCTGTCCCTTGTCGGTATCTTCCTGACCCTGAACCTGTACAGCCTGGAGCGCATCCGCTGGGCCGGCAATACCACGCGTCCGCGCCATCGTCAGTGGGGCTGGCTGGTCGGGCTGATGGTCGTCAATTTCATCCTCGGCAATGTTTGGCTGACGCCGATCGCCAGTGCCCGGGTGGACCTGACCGAGGGCCGGAGTTATTCACTGTCGGATGCCACGCGCCAGTACCTGGGCCAGTTGCAGGAGCCGCTGCTGATCCGGGGCTATTTCTCGGCCAGAAGTCACCCGCTGCTGGAGCCGCTGGTGCCCCAACTCAAGGACTTGCTTAAGGAATATCAGGTTGCCGGGGGGGATCATGTCCGTGTGGAGTTCATTGACCCGCACACCGACCCGGTACTGGAGCAGGAAGCGGCAGAAAAATACGCCATCCGTCCAATGCCGTTCCGCATGGCCAGCCGTTATGAATCCGGGGTGGTCAACTCCTATTTCAATCTGGTGCTGGCTTACGGAGACCAGTATGAAACCCTGTCTTATGACGACCTGATCGATATCAAGGCAACCAATGCCGGGGAGCCGGAAGTATTGCTCAAAAATCCGGAATATGCCATTACCCGCGCCCTGCGCAAGATCAGCAGTGCCTATCAGGCCGGTGGCAATGTCTTTGCCAACCTGCCCCGGCCTCTGACCTTCCATGGCTACATGTCGGCCCCGGATAAACTGCCACCGGAACTGGCAGCGCTGCGCAGCAGTCTGGAACAGACCCTCAAGACGCTGCAGGCTGAAGCCGGTGACAAGCTCAAGGTCGATTTTGCCGACCCGGAAGCCGATGGTGGCAGGCTGGGGCAGCAGCTGGAGCAGGATTACGGTTTCGGCCCCCAGATCGTGAGCCTGTTTGATCCACAGCCGTTCTGGTTCTACATGGTACTGGAAGGCGATGGTCAGCAGGTGCAGGTGCCGTTGCCAGAGGAACTGACCCCGGAGGCCCTGAAACAGTCTGTTGAAGCGGCAGTACAGCGCATGTCGCCCGGCTATCTCAAGACCGTGGCGATTGTGACGCCACCGGCCCCGCCAATGAACCCGATGATGATGCAGATGGGCATGCCGCCTCAGGGAGGCAAGCGCTATGAAAGCCTGCGCAAGGTGCTGTCTGAAAACGTGCGCCTCAAGGATACCGACCTCGGTGATGGCCATGTTCCTGCGGATGCCGACCTGTTGCTGCTGCTGGCACCGGAGCAGCTGACCGAAAAGCAGCTGTTTGCCGTGGATCAGTTCCTGATGCAGGGGGGAGCCGTAGTAGTGGCAAGTTCACCTTATGATGTGGCGATCAGTGATACCCTGAGTGCTGAGCAGCATGTCTCCGGCCTGGAAGACTGGCTGGCCCACAATGGCCTGAAGCTGGCGGACAGCATGGTGCTGGACCCGCAGAATGCCGCCCTGCCGGTGCCGGTGCCGCGTCAGGTCGGGCCGCTGACCCTGAATGAAATCCAGATGATGCCTTATCCGCATTTTCCGGATGTACGTCAGGATGGTCTCAATCCGGCTAACAGCATGACGGCCTCACTGGGCCAGCTGACCCTGAACTGGGCTTCCCCGATCGGGGTGGACACGGACCTGAACAAAGGGCGAACAGTAGAGGCGCTGGTGCATTCGTCTCCGGAAAGCTGGGTCTCCGGGGATACCAATCTGTTGCCGGATTACCAGCGTTATCCGGAGGGTTTCAAAGCGGAGGACCCGCGTGGTTCACAGCTGCTGGCGGTCGCACTGCGGGGCAGTTTTGAATCCTATTTCAAGGGCAAGGATTCGCCTTTGCTGGAGCCGCCGCCTGCAGGTGAGGACGCGGATGCTGCCGGGGACAAGCCGGCGGATCAGGATCCGGCAGCGAACAACGGCAATCCGGATGACATGGCCGGGGATGATGGGGATGATGGGGATGATGGGGATGATACTGAAGCGGCTGAAACACCGGTAAAGACCGTGGTATCCAGCGTGATTGAGCATTCTTCCGATTCTGCCCGCCTGATTCTGGTGGCCAGCAATACCTTTGCCACGGATGACGTGATTGATCTGGCTTCCCAGGGGCAGGGCACGGTTTATACCCGTCCACTGGAGTTCCTGCAGAATGCCATTGACTGGTCACTGGATGACGAGGGCCTGGTGCGCATCCGCAGCCGGGCACAGTTTGCCCGTACCCTGAAGCCGATGCCGCAGGGCACTCGCCTGTTCTGGGAGTACCTGAACTATGCACTGGCCCTGGGCGGCCTGGCGCTGGTCTGGGCGTGGCGGCGGCTGGCGCGGCAGCGCAGGCAGCAGCAATACGAACAACTTCTGGCGGAGGTATAAACCATGAAAATCCGGATTGGAATCCTGGCCGTGCTGGCCCTGCTGCAGCTGGGGCTGGTGGCCTATACCCACCTAAACGGTCCGCAGGTGGCCAGTACCTCTCCCACCGGCAGACTACTGACGTTTGATCGTGCCCAGGTGGATGGCCTGGTGATCAGGGGGGGCGCTGCTGCCGGGGAGCAGGCATCAGGGAGCAACACGGTGAGCCTGCTCCGCAAGGATGGCCAGTGGCAGACCGCAGACGGTTTTCCCGCCAGTCAGGGCAAGGTTGACAGTCTGCTGGACAAACTGTCTGCGCTGCAGCATGGGCTGGCTGTCGGGGTCAGTGAGGATGCCCTGCGGCGTTTCAAGGTTTCCGGGGAGGACTTTGAGCGCCATGTGGTGTTGAAAAAAGGGGATACCGAACTGGCTGGCCTGTATCTCGGCAGTGGTGCCGGTGCCCGCCAGAGTCATGTGCGGTTACCGGGCACGGGGGCGGTCTATACCGCCGATATCGGCAGTTATGATGTCCCCGATACGGAGGCGGACTGGCAGGACAAGGAAGTCCTGCAGGTGCCGGACGCGCAGGTCAAGGCCCTGAAGCTTGCCGGTCTGACGCTGGTGAAGGAGGCCGGTGGCACGGATCAGGATGCGGCTGCCAGCCGTGCGGTGCTGTGGCAGGCTGATCCGCTGCCTGACGGTAAGCTGGTGAATCAGGCTGCCGTCAATGACAACCTCTCGTCCCTGCTCAACCTGCGATTTACCCAGGTGCTGGGTAAGGAGGCCAAAGCGGAGTATGGGCTGGATCAGCCGGTCCTGACATTGACGCTGGAGCGTGAGGGGGGCAGCCGTGAGTACACTTTCAGCAAGCTGTCCACGAGCGACAATTATGTGCTCAAGGTGTCGGATCGGGAGGAATATTTTGAGGTTCCTGCCTATGTGGTTACAACATTGGTTGAAAACCTGACGCCAGACCAGCTGCTGATGACACCTGTCGCTGAAGCACCAGCGGTTGAAGCACCAGCGGTTGAAGCACCAGCGGTTGAAGCACCAGCGGTTGAAGCACCAGCGGTTGAAGCACCAGC
>Ga0116152_10001425_pt1 | contig 19627 bp, 18 predicted proteins | sample AD_UKC119_MetaG_FD_89894 | JGI IMG/M metagenome (GOLD analysis project Ga0116152, IMG submission 89894) | Active sludge microbial communities of municipal wastewater-treating anaerobic digesters from Hong Kong - AD_UKC119_MetaG | ecosystem: Engineered > Bioreactor > Anaerobic > Digestate...
ACGAGTATGATGTTTGCGTAGGGAGTGAACTCTCCTGTCTTCACGAATACTTTGACTTCTTTGCCTTGGAGACTGCCATTTAGAACTAGATCCTTAAATTCTGGATGAGGGATATTCTCCTCTACTATGTCGTTCCCCTTGTTCTTGATTTGCGAAACAATGTCCTTCAGTTGTGAATAGATTTCGGGGCTTACCGATTTAGTTTCGTCAGCAATAATTACCTTCTCGATTTCAAGTTCCTCGAGTACGACCTTAACGACATCTACGAACCTGGGGAGATCCCTTCCTACCGATACATCGATGCAAATTGTGTTTTCGTGCCTTGGGAATGGAAACCCTCTGTCTGTAATAACTAACATGTCGCCGTGGCCAAGTCTTGCCACTTCTCTTGCAAGATCGTTGTGAAGAATACCCTTTGTCTTCATTCTTTCACCTCCATTGATTTGTCATATTTCAGTTGATTCCCTCACTATAAGCTGTGAATCCAGCTCTATCTTTCTCGTGTGGACATCTTCACCACTCTGCTTCTTCATTATCTTCTCAAGAAGCAACTTCATTGCTGCCCTTCCGGCTTCATACTTCGGCTGATTCACAGTCGTCATCGCCGGGATTACTAGTGACGAGTAAAGAACATTGTCAAACCCCGCGATGGAGATATCTATCGGAATCTTTAAACCATGTTGTTTTGCTGCCTCGATTGCCCCCCACGCCATCATGTCATTCCCGGCAAAAATAGCAGTAGGTCTGTTCTTAAGTTTCAATATTTTCTGCTTCATTATCTTGAATCCGTCTTCATATTTGAAGCTACCGTAATAGATTCTTATATCGCCTTTGCGTATTCCATCTCTCTCGAGCTCGCTGCAGAATCCCTGAAGCCTTCTTACTGCGCTGGGCACATCTCTTGGCCCTGCTATGCAGGCGAATCTTTTGTGACCTTTGTTTAGTAAGTGTCTGGCTAATTGAGCAGAACCTTTGAAATTATTCGTGTAGATTACGTCAATTAGTGGATTCTCGATTGTGAGATGCCTGTCAAGAATCACCATGGGCATTCCATCTGAGAGATCTGCTAGAAGCCCCTCTTCCATTCTGGGTGCAACATTGATCACACCATCAACTCCGTGGCCAAGGAAGGAAATCAACGTCTCTTCTTCTCTGTAACTCTTTCCGTCGCTGTTGCAAAGAAACATCTGATAATCGTGATCGAGGGCAACGCTTTCCACGCCTCTTGCAATTTCTGCGAAGTACGGATTAGTTATATCTGGAACCAGAAGTCCAACCAGGAATGACTTTCGAATTTTCAGACTTCTGGCAATTTTACTTGGTCTGTACTGAAGGGCGTTTATGGATTCAAGGACAGTGCTTTTTAGTTCAGGACTCACGAACTTCTTCCCAGATATTACATTTGATACTGTGGCGACCGATACTCCAGCATGTTTGGCAACATCTTTCATATTAGCCATTTCATCTACCCTCTCTCGATTTCTAGTTAAACGTTTAGTTAATCGTTTAACTACAGTCTATCATGCATGAACTTGTATTCAAAACCCAGTTATGTTTGAACGAAAGCAGTTATCTTTGAAGGAGGGTGATTAAAATAGTTTTGCTAAGAAAGTCGCAAGTATTCAAAGTGAAGCCTGCTTATTTCTGACCAGTGGGAGCTGGTGCCATGATTGGATAATCTGAATGTTTGGCTTTGCAGAAGCGAAAAACTATTCACACGAAAACTGTTCGAAATCGCATTCGGCTTAGTGTTTGTGGAAATTGATCAGATTGTATTATGATGTATGAGTTTTTTGTAGTATTATTGCACAGAAGTCATCGTGGGAGGTGGTTATGTGAGCTTAGAGAAGAGGCTTTACAAGTCTAGAAAGGACAAAGTGATAGACGGTCTGGCTGCAGGAATAGGGGAGTATTTAGGAATCGATCCGGTGATTGTAAGATTGGTCTTTGTTGCACTTGTTTTTGCAGGTGGAGCCGGTTTGCTGATTTATATCATCGGCATGTTCATAGTGCCGAGGGCTCCAATCAACAAAGAGAACAATGTTGTGATAATGGATGAGGAGGGTAAGCCGATAGAAGAGGGAGAGAAAGAGGTGCTTTCGGATGACAAAAGCAAGCTGATTATTGCTGGGCTTCTCATTGTTTTTGGCATAGCACTCTTGTTGGGGTCATTCACTCCCTGGAACATTTTCAGCGGGATATTCTGGAAGTTTGTTATTGGAATAGTATTGATAGCAGGTGGAGGGTTCGTAATCTATAAGTCCGTAAGCAGGAGCTGATTATATGAGAATTGCAATGGGATTGATTTTCGTCTTGGTTGGTGTCTTGCTGATCTTTGGATTGTTTACTGGAGACACACTTCTCAATGCCCTGGTCAATCTCGCAAATTACTGGCCGATTATTCTTGTCCTGGTCGGGTTAAGCATTCTTTCGAGCGTAAAGGCCCTTCGCTGGATCAGATACGTTAATGTCCTGCTTATTGTCGCTTTTGTGCTGTTCATATTCTTTTGGCCCTCGCCATTTCTCTCGGGCGAGAAAGCCGTTAGGAATTCTGTGACACTTGAAGCTTCTGAGTCTTCCAGAAGCATTGAGATTTTACTCAACCTTGCGATGGCTAACATTACTGTTGAATCATTGATGGAAGATGTAGCGTCTTCAACGTTTGCGGTAGTCGAATATTCAGTTCGAGGCACCGATCTCAGGATTGAAGAGGATAGTACGCAGCTATCTCAAAGGTTTGTGATAAGACCTGATTCAAACGTCTCTTGGCTTGGAACAAGTACCGTAGTGATTAAGCTGAACCCAGATTATAACTATGTGCTCAAGTTTGACAGCGCGATAATGAATGGCAGGTTCAATCTGGCTGAGCTGAAAGTTGACGAACTGAAGTTGAACGGGGCTGTTATTAAGACAAAATTGATTATACCTGAAGTGGGCCCCTCAAATACTAAAGTCAATGCTGCCATTATCAACTCAGAGGTTTTTATCCCAGACGGTATTAGGTCTATTCTGAAAGCTAATGCTGCCATACGGAATATTAGAACAGATCTGTCATATACCGGAGACAAAGAGTATGTGTTTGAGGGTTCAACATTTGACTTCAGTTCATATCTTACTTTTGACAGTGCAATAATGAATCTGAGAGTCCTACGCTGAAGCCAGTTTTAGAGCTTTGTCGCAAATGGAGATTTCCATGGGCAGGGTTCCGACAACCTCCCCATCCATCTGAATAATTACATCTCTATCGCTTATGACAGAAATAGATCTGGCGTTTCTGTAGCTTACTGTATCTACGACTAGATGTTCACCGCGATAGATCTTCGGGAAGTGGTAAAGAAGACGGAGCTTTGACATCTTTGAGACACCAACTATGTCCATGAGCCCATCATCCACAAGTGCTTTGGGGGCGATTCTCATTCCTCCTCCAAAGTAGTTTCCGTTTGCCATAGTAAGAAAAAAGAATCTGTCCGAGAACTTTTCTCCGTCAATGGTGAAACTTAGCGGATAAGTTCTCGAAGTGATGAATTCGATCAGAAAGGAAAGCAAGTATGCCATCTTTCCACTGGTCTTGAATCTCGATTTGTTCATTCTGTTAGTGATTGCCGCATCGAAACCTGCTCCAACAACGTTTACGGCATATCTAGTTGAATTAGTGCCGTTGAAATCTTTGAAGTTTACCCTTAGCAGGTCGATCTCGCGAATTCTCTTTCCAGATGCTATTTTCACCATTTCTCTGTAGTCTTGTTTAAGGTTTATGGCTCTCGCGAGATCATTTCCTGAGCCAACGGCGACTATGCCGATAGAAGCTCCCGAATTGCCAGCTTTCATTCCGTTTATGACCTCATTCAGAGTCCCGTCTCCGCCAACACTTATTATTCTCTCGTAGCCGCTGTTAAGAGCCACAAACTGCAGAGCATCGCCTATACCCGTCGTTATGTGTAGGTCATAATCACCAAGTTTTTCGCGAATCAGTTCGGAGATGTAGCTTTCAAACTCACGGCCTGCTTGACCATGACTGGCATTTGGATTAACTACTACGAGCGTATTCAAAACACTTTACCTCCGCTTAAGCTACGATGGTAGATTCTATCACAAGTTATCAGACCACAGACTCGAGTTTGTGGACAATGAAACTTGCTACATCTTCAGCAAAAGTGCCTGGCCCGAATCCCGCGTCGTATCCCAATTCCTTTGCCAGTTCATGAGTTATTCTTGCTCCACCTGCCACCAAAACGATCTTCTTTCTAATGTTTTCCGCTTCAAGAAGCTCCACAAGGGCAGTCATATTCTTCAGATGAACGTTCTTGGCAGTTACAGTTTGAGATACCAGAATAGCATCGGCTTTTAGTTCAATTGCCCTTGCTACCAACTCCTCGTTTTGGACCTGGCTACCTAGATTGTGAGCATCAATGTTCCTGTATCGTTCCAACCCATAGTGACCTGCAAAGCCTTTCATATTCATTATTGCGTCAATGCCAACAGTGTGAGCGTCCGATCCCGTGCTAGCTCCAACCACAACTACCTTTCTCCCTATCCGCTCTTCAATGAACCTGTCGATCTCCTCCATAGACAGTTTCTCCATTGCTATCTTGGGAACTCTAATAGAAGTGTAGTCAACTGAATGGGAGGATTCTCCGTATGCTACAAAAAAAGTGAATCCGGTCGTCATCTCTCTTGAAAACGAGATCTGAGGATTTTTTAGGCCCATCTTTCGCATCAATAATCTAGCAGCCTCATCGGCCTCGGGACCAAATGGGACAGGAAGGGTGAAACTCAGCTGAACTTTGCCGTCGTTCATCGTGTCTCCGTAGGGAGTGATCCTGGTGAGATCTACTGCAGCCGGAAGATCATTCTTTTTGTATGAGTTTTTATCCATCACAACTCCCTCCAAGCATCTTCTCGATAAATGGATTCCTGTAGCTGTTTCCCTTTTTTACGACTCCCTCCAGTCCCTTCCCGCCGTGGAGTGATCGCCTTATGTCTGCAAAAGTTCCCTTCTCTAGTGTCTCAAACAAACCTACTGATTGAATTTCCTTCAGTAGATCCACGGCTTCATCTAACACTCTGGAAGCTCTTTCCTGGATTATGCCGTCTTCTTTGAATACTATCTCATCACTGAGATTTCGCAGGTTATTGAATATGTACCGTGCGTTTTCAATTGCAAGGTACCTATCGCTCATGAAGGGAGTGTGAATCGCTTCAGTAAGCATTCCTAAAAGTTGAATACCCTGATTAGTCATGATGGAAATCACATTGAAAAGAGTATCCTGAGCGTAACCCATGAAGATGTTTCCTGTCATGAACTTTGTAGGAGGCATGTATTTGAGTGGCGCCTTCGGAAATATCTCCCGGCTCATCTGCGCTTGAGCAAGTTCGTACAGGAAGCCGTTTTCTATTGAGGGATCCATTTCAAAAGCGTGCCCAAGACCCATCTGTTCCTCGGGAATACCTGCCATTAATGCCAGCCTTTCGTTTATGAACTGGGAAGCCAGTACCGTGTGTGCTTCTTCATAAGCATCGGCAGTAGTCAGGTAGTTATCTTCACCGGTGTTTATTATTACGCCTGCAAAACCATTGATTACTCTTGAGAAATACTGATCTATTATTGTTCTCTTCATGTTTATATCTCTGAAGAGGATCCCATAGAGTGCATCGTTTAGCATTACATCAAGTCTTTCAATAGCTCCCATTGCCGCAATTTCCGGCATGCAAAGTCCGGAGCAATAATTACAGAGCCTGATATATCTTCCTACTTCTTCTCCAACTTCATCAAGCGCAGACCGCATTATTCTGAAATTCTCTTGAGTGGCGTATGTTCCACCGAAGCCTTCCGTTGTCGGTCCAAAGGGGACATAATCCAGAAGGCTCTGACCCGTCGATCTGATTACTGCCACTATGTCGGCGCCTTGCCTTGCTGCCGCCCTTGCTTGAACCACATCCTCATAAATGTTTCCAGTTGCTACTATCACATAGAGATAAGGTTTCTTGCCTTCGCCCAGCTCCTGTATAAGAGAGTCGCGCTTAACTCGATTCAAGCGAATCTTCTCAACTGTCTCTTCCACTAAACCGTCGATAGCTCCAAAGACTTCGACTTCAGGTCCGTAACCGAGACTTCTTAGGTCAAGTCTGCCATGTGAGATCTCCTCGGCAATTCTCTGTGGAGAGAGACCGGTTACGAGTATGGCATTGCCTATTGCGTATGCTGCGCCTTCGCTTAATAGGTTGGCGGATTTGAGGTGATCGACAACTACGTTTGACATTGGAACATCGTACTCATCGACTCCATCTATCCCGAGAAGCCTACATATTGCTCTCTCTACACTTACTGTAGTATGTTCGTTGACGAAATTGTGCACTGCGTCGGCTATCTTTCGAGAGTAATTCCGCGCTTCTTCTACTTTATTCCAGTCTAAGTTCAGTTTTCCTTTCATTCACAGCCTCCCACAATATTGCCTTTTATCAGCTCTATGAATTCCTTGTCAAGTCCCATAATACGGGCGATTGCAATAGCCTCCTTCGGAAAGATTACTTTGTCCCTCATTTCTATAAGTGAGTGGTCAACGTAGTAAGAAATCTCCCTGTCTCTTTCGGTTTCAATTCTGTGGTGATCAACACCTTTAATCATAAATAACTGGGCGGAGTTGATTTGGAGTGCCTCCTCGTAATGAGATGTGAAAATGGAGCGGCACTTGGGGTTGCGACCGAGATAATCGGCAGAGGCTATCAAGAAAGCGGGACCTTCAACAGGATTAGTGCTCCGACCGATCTCGTCGAACAGGAACAGGCCCGCGATTTCCGCTTGAACTATCTCTATTGCTTCTTTCAGGTGTTGAATTTCTCCCGCAAACGACGACAGCCCATCGGTGAAAGACTGTTTGTCCCCGCTGAAATAAACCACCGACTCGTACACGGGAATGAAAGCTTTATTTGCAGGAACAAAGAGACCGTACTGAAACATTGTTTGAAGAAGAGCGACACTCCTGAGAAGAACGGATTTCCCGGTCATGTTACCGCCAACGATGACAACCTTTCGTCCAAAGTTTGCTGAAAATGGCTGGAACTCCTTCCCCTTTTTTCTGAGGCTCTCGGATATCTCTGGATTGAAGAGGTCTTCGAACTCATACTCTCCAGAAGAGATTTCTGGTTTCCTCAAGCCTAGCTTCTTATTCAGATCGGTGAGAGCGATTACTAGGTCTATGTTTCCGGTCTTGTTAATCGCTTCCTCGAGGACGTCACGATACTCTCTTAGTCTATCCGAAAGATCGGCTCTCACCCTCCTCTCAATCTCGAAGTTCTTCTGAACAAGTTCATCAAGACTCTTGGTATGTTCTCCACCTATACGCTGTAACCTGTGAAGCTCCTTCCTAACCTCACCGAGTGCATCGTCGAAGTTATTGGAGATATAGAAGCTCTCTGTTTGGGAATTATCAGGGTCTAGAATTGAAAGTACGGGCGAAAGGCATGGAAGTTGCATCCATGAGCCGCAAGTTCCTAGTTCTTCCCTTAGCTTTTCGCACCAGTAAGTGAAGCTCTTGATTTCAAAGAGCTCTATATCCTCAAGCAAATTTCCACCGGAGAGGTTTGAGATTGTCCCCCTAACATCCCGGATCCTTGATAAAATTCGCTTAAGTGAAGGTACGATCTCTTCCTTCTTGAGAATCTCCTCTTGCCTTCTGTGAATTTCTTCTATTGACTTTCTGTTGGTAAGAAAGGTGAGGTTACGCAGCGCCTCTCTTCCAATAGGTGTTATTGGCTCAATGAGAGAGATTATGTATTCAAATCCGCAGTCAAGGTATTTCAATTTGCCGTCTCCTCCAGAACATCGATTACGGGAACACTGATAAACTTCTCCAGGGCTTCTACAAGCTCTCTTGACTTGACACTGAAACCTGTTGGCGAATAAGGGTTCACCGTTACCGCGATGAGATTGGCTGGATAAACAACTTCAAGTCTTCCTCCGGATCTTTCGTACTTCACGAGAGTCTGTTCGTCAACGAAAATACATGAAAAATCTCTAATTACTACTCTCGTTCCGGGTTCTGCAAGACGAAGCAAAACGGAAGATGTCAGTGATCCGTTTATGTAGATTGTTTTCCCCACAGTATCTGTGCTTGAGTACGATGCTGTCAAGGATGAGGAGGATAGTCTTTCAAAGACCCCATTATCATCTATCCATACACCGATCTCGAGGGGGAGTAGGCGATTTCGGAGCTCTCTTTCTGCACCGGGAAGAGAGATCAGCTTCACCGCAAAACGTGTCTTTCTTACTAATTCTTCTAAGTTCATCGACAGAGCGGCACCGGTTGCAAGGATTATTCCGTCCGATATTCGTGGAGCTCCGGGGCTAAGTCTCGATGTAGAACCATCTATAAGAACCTTATCACAGCCATAGGATTTCAACGTCTTTACAGTTTCGCACAGATAGTCCAAAATAGATGGCCCCGAAATTATTACTTTCCCAGCAGTCTCTGCTCTTGCGAAGACCGTTCTGCCGAGAGGGGATCTGTAATCCCTCAGGTCTAACACAGTGGCGGAAAACCGTCGGTTGTGGAAGTCCTTCTCGGATGTTGCGAAATAAGTGCCTTTACTGACATTGATCTCGGGCTTTTTATTCAGGTAAATCTGGTCTATCTTCTCACCTTCAAGTCCCGTTGATGTCAGTCCAACAGAGACTCCCTCTTTTCTAAACTCTCTCAACAGCCGATTAATTACGACCGTCTTACCGGTGTTCTTTTCCAGGCCGATCACGGATACTGTTTCAATTCCATCGGTTAATTCAATGACGCTGATGGGAGGTCTCATTCTCCAGTGAAGAGCAGCAATGCTTCGCCGTCAACTGCCTTCTCTCCATTGCTCTTCTCGACAGTTGTACGAACCAGTAGTCTCTTTTTCTCTTCGTTTTTTTCGAGGATTTCGATAGTGATCTTCACTTCCTCTTCCAAAAAGATTGGCTTCAAGAACTTGACTTCTTGTCTCATATAGATAGAACCCGGTCCAGGAAAGTCATTTCCAAGGATGGCCGAGATGATTCCTACAGAAAGCATCCCGTGAGCTATCCTCCTTCCAAAACGTGTGTTTTTCGCGAATTCTTCGTCAGTATGAACAGGATTCTTGTCGCCAGTCAACTCGGCAAATGAATCTACCATAGCTGTTGTGATCACTCTCTTTGTGAAGAAACTTTTGCCTTCATAGAAATCTCGAAATCTCATTTCTTCACCTTCTTTTCTTTCCACTTCTTAATTCTTTCTCTTCTCTGAAGGGTCGTGGGTTCGAAACTCATGGAATTTCCATAAAGAAGGTCGGAGACACCCGTAAACTCGTATTTCTCTTTATAGAGACTGTCATCAACGTCGCTGGAAGTATCCTCCGGCTCATGATACGTGGTTATTACCCCTTCATAATTTCTTAGAACGACTACTCTATCTGACTCGGAGATGTTGTACTGGGGCATCACTCTAATCTTACCGCCTCCGCCGGGGGCATCGACCACGAACGTTGGAACGCATAGTCCCGAAGTATTTCCAATCAAAGACTCCATGATTCCTATTCCTTTCCTTATGGAAGTTCTGAAATGGCCAATTCCTTGAGAGAGATCGCACTGATATATGTAATAGGGTCTAACTCGTATTTTGACAAGCTGGTGTACGAGCTCCATCATTATGTAGGGGGAATCATTCACTCCTCGAAGGAGAACGGATTGATTTCCCAACGGTATTCCTGCATCAGCGAGCATTTCGCATGCTCTCGTAGAATCGGGAGTGATCTCCAGTGGATGGTTGAAATGAGTGTTAATCCAAATCGGGTGGTATTTTCTCAGCATTTCTACAAGTTCGGGAGTCACTCGTTGGGGAAGAACGACAGGTGTCCTGGTGCCAATTCTGATTATCTCCACGTGGCGGATCTTTCTCAGCTCGCTAAGAATGTACTCGAGATATTCGTCTCCTACAAGCAATGCATCTCCTCCGGAGAGCAGCACATCTCTTACCTCTGGGGTTTGCCTAATGTATTCAAGTGCATCGTCAATTTCCTTTCTCGTTCTTGGCTTATCGAGTTGACCGGCAAATCTTCGTCGTGTACAATGCCTACAGTACATCGAGCACTGGTCTGTAATTAGAAAGAGGACCCTGTCGGGATATCTGTGAGTGAGTCCCGAAACCGGAGAGTCTTCATCTTCATGAAGTGGGTCAATCATATCCCATCTGTCGATTCTCAGTTCCTTGTCCGTGGGAACTGCCTGCCTTCTTATCGGGCATCTTTGATTGATTGGGTCCATGAGAGTTGCATAGTACGGTGTAATTGACATTCGAAGTGTTCTAAGGCACTCGGCAATTCCGAGGGCTTCTTCTTCGGTGATTTCGATTATCTGCCTGAGAGCTTCAACAGTCTTGATTCTGTTGGCTACCTGCCAGCGCCAGTCACTCCATTGAGCAGTAGTAACCTCTTTCCACATTGGAATTTCCCTGTAATCTCGCATTGCTCCACCTCAAATGTATAGCTTCTGAAAAAGCCTTCTAATACTGTCTGATTCTCTCAAAATGTCCAACGCAAGCTCATCGTGGCCTTTGGTGTACCCGTTCCCGATGATCATGGTAATATCCTTCCCGACACCTTCTGCTCCTAGGGCCGCTCTGGTAAAGGAGGTGGCCATGCTGAAGAAATAGACTATGCCTTCGTTTTTGGTAACGAGTATCGAGCTCATCTCAGTGTTGGGAACATTCACATTGTTTACTACCACATCACAGAGCTTACCTGCTGTCAGTTCGTGAATCTTATTGTAGACTTCAAGAGGCTTTGTTGCATCTGCAATAACTACCTCATGGGCAAGGTTAAGCTCTCGGATCCTCTTCGCATTTTCTTCAGAATATTCTACTACAATCACTTTTCCTGAGTCACCGCATTTCTTCATCGCTTGGTAGCAACATAACACTCCGGATTTTCCGCCACCCCCAAGTATTGCTACACTCATACCACGCTGCACAAGCTTGTCGACTTGCGCCGGAGCTCCCGCAACGTCCAGAACTGCAAGGGCCATCTTAGCGGGAATATCTAATGGCAGTTTTGCGTATATCCCACTCTCAAACAGTATAGCCTTCCCTTCGACATCCACCTGATCTTTTTCGAGATGCACCTTCAGAATCCTCTCGATTTTCAGCGGCGTCAAGGATAGCGAAACAAGTGAGGCAATTCTGTCGCCAACTTCTAATTTACGGTCTTTAAGGGCTTCTCCTATCCGCGAGACTCGACCAATTAGCATTCCTCCTGAGCCTGTAACTGGATTCTGAAGCTTCCCCCTATTGTTGACTATATCGATTATCATGGCAGCGATTCCCAATTCATCGTCTTTGCAAGCTTCTCTCATCTGGGTGAAACTAGCGGAGTCAACGTTAAGGGTTTCCACATCAACGGAGATTTCGTTGTCATAAAGATCCTCTGAGTTGTCAATTTTTCTCGCTGCTTGAGGGAGGAATCCGAGCGGCTCAATAACTCTATGGCTCCCAAATGGACATCCCTTCATTTATCTTTCCTCCTAATTCCAAGTATTTCTCTTGCTTCGTTAGGAGCTGCTATGTCTCTGCCCAACTCTTTTGCGATTCTCACTACTCTCTCCACCAGCTGAGCGTTAGAAACCGCAAGCTCTCCCCTTCTATAGTAGATATTGTCTTCAAATCCCACTCTAACATGTCCTCCCATCAGGATGGCAACTGTTGCCAAAGGGAGCTCATACCTACCAATTCCTGCTGCGGTCCAGGTACTGTCAGTCGGTATATTGTTAACCATGTGAATCAGGTCTTCGATATTCCCTGGGCAGGCACCCGGAACACCAAGAACAAAGTCAAAGTGTATTGGGCTTCCTAACAGTCCTTTATTTTGCAAACGTAGAGCATTTTCTATCATGCCTCTTTCAAATACCTCTATCTCAGGCTTTATTCCTTTCTCTTTCATCTCCAGAGCGAAATACTCCATTGTTTTCTCTGAATTGAAGAAGACATCATCTCCAAAGTTGCACGTTCCGGCAGAGAGGGTCGCCATCTCCGGATTGATCTCAAGAGGTTGAGATCTCTCTTCCACTTTATGCCATACTGCTCCACCGGTGGATGGCTGGAATATCAGATCGCACTTGCTTCTGATTCTTTCCATAATTTCTCTATAGATTTCACGATCCTGTGTGGGCTTTCCCGACGAGTCTCTTGCATGAACGTGGACAATGCTCGCTCCTGAGAGAAAACACTCGTATGCTGCCTCCGAGATTTCTTCAGGAGAAACCGGTAGCGCCGGTTGTTGTTTTTTCGTGACTTCTGCACCGGTAAGAGCTGCAGTGATTATCAACTTATCCATCGTTTTTCCTCTGCTTGTTCTTGGGTACTACGCATGTACCACTAGCTCTGCATACTAGGACAGGTTCAGAAAGGCTCTCAGCCGCGGAATCATTGATATCAGGTCTTGCCTGAGCAACTTTGAAGGCTTGAAATGTCATCTTTCTAGATGTGTTGCCTCTAGAGACAATTTCCCCTGTTGCTTCAATGTAATCCCCTGCGTAGACGGGAGCGAGAAACTCAACGTTATCATAGGCTTTGAAAAGCCCTTCATCGCCATCGCTTGTAATCAAGAGCTCAGTAGCCACGTCTCCGAACATCTGAAGGATTCTTGCTCCATCAACAAGGTTTCCCCCGTAATGAGCATCATGAAGACTCATTCTCACTCTAACCATCGTCTTTTCCAAAACAGCACCCCCTTCATTTATTTTGCCTTCAAACTGTAACTTTATCAAAGCTCGCCGGCGCTAATTAGAAGCGTACAGGGTCGAACAATAGTTTCTATGTCTCTCTTTCTATTCTGTTATACACGATTTTTCCGAAAAATTACCTCTCCGCCTTTGCCGGGTAAAGCTCTACCTTTCTGGTATGCTATAGATATCGGATCTATCGGGAAGGAGAGATGTGCATGGTCAAGACTCTAATAATGGCTGGGGGAATAGGGGAAAGGCTTTGGCCTGTTAGCGTAAAAAAAAGACCCAAGCAATTTCACAAGTTTGGGTCAAACAAAACGATGATTGAAGAGACTATCGAAAGAATGGAAGAGCTTACCGACGAGACAATCATAATTACTACAAGAGAGCAATATCCTCTTATGCAGTACTATCTGCCTCTCTTCCCGAGTGAAAATGTGATTTTCGAGCCGATGAGAAGAAACACTGCTCCCGCCATCGCTCTCGGGAGCAGCAGGTTTTCTCCCGAAGACATTATGGTTATTGTTCCCGCAGATCACGTAATAAGAGATAAAGAAAATTTTCTTAAGACGTTAAGGACGGCGATCAGATTTGCTGAGTCTCACGAATCGCTTGTTACTATAGGAATAACTCCCACACATCCCTACACAGGCTATGGATACATAGAGAGGGGGAATGTGGTTGATGAAAACGATGAGGTCTATGCGGTGAAGAAGTTCCACGAAAAGCCTGACTACGAGACTGCTCAGCAGTATTTTCGGTCAGGCAGGTTTCTTTGGAATTCGGGGATGTTTGTTTGGAGGAAGAGCGTTTTTGATTCAGAGCTTTCAGAGAACTTCCCCGATCTATTTTCTGTAATCTGCGAGATCAAAGACAGGCCCGAAGAAATCGAAGAGATCTATGAGAGACTTCCGAAGATTTCGATTGACTACGGTCTAATGGAAAGGTCTTCTAGAGTTGTTACTGTGCAGGGGAATTTCTACTGGAATGACATAGGGTCCTGGGATGCGGTTTATGATTTGCTAATTAAAGACAAGAACGGGAACGCAATTGAAGGAGAATTCTCAACAAGAGAGGTGAAAAACTGTTTGCTGATCAATCACACACAGAAGAAGCTGGCAATATCCGGTATTGATGGCTATATTTTGGTGGCAAGTAGTGAGGGAACTCTATTATGCAAAAGAGGAGAGTCACAGGAAATAAAAGAGATAATAGTGTAAGGAGGAGAAAAGTGGATAGAAAACTTGACGAAATTGTGATTTCCCTGAAGGAGGAACTGGTAAGATCAATATCCGATTCAATTAAAATCAAGTCGGTTCAGGATACTCCGGTGGATGGCGGTCCCTTTGGAAAAGGGGTAAGGGATTCGCTTGATCAAACTATCAAGTTGGCGCAGAAGCTAGGCTTTGAGGCAAGGAACGCCGATGGGTATGTGGGCATAGTAGATTATGGATTGGGCGAGACTTTCGGTGTTCTTGGTCACCTTGATGTAGTTCCAGAAGGAGAAGGTTGGGAAGTTCCACCTTACAGCGGCCTGGTGAAGGACGGAGAGATCTGGGGAAGAGGAACTCAGGATGACAAAGGCCCTATGATTGCAGCACTTTATGCTCTCAAGGCAATAAAGGACTATGTTAAGAAGCCCTCCAAGAGAATTAGGCTGATTTTCGGAACAAACGAAGAAACTGGCTGGGAGTGTATGAAGTACTATGTCAAGCACGAAGAGATCCCGGATTTTTCTGTGACACCCGATGCCGATTTTCCTGTGATTTTTGCGGAGAAAGGAATAGTGAATTACGGGATTTCAGCACCTGCCATCAGTAGAGAGAAAGGGCTGGTAATCGAGAACTTGACTGCCGGAGAAGCACCAAACATGGTTGCTTCGTCAGCAAAGGTCGTTCTCAGGGGTGCAGACGACGAGATTCTAGAGAAAATTCGCTCCTTCTCACCGAAGAATAATACTAAACTAGAGATAAATAAGTCGGATAGAAGAGTTGAGATTTCGATAACGGGAATCTCCGCTCACGGATCAACCCCAAATAAAGGGCAGAGCGCATTGGCAGCTCTGGTAGACCTTCTCGCGGAGCTTCCCCTGGAGGATTCCGAGATGAAGAGGCTCTTGAGTACAATAAGAAACAAGATTGGTTACGAATTCTGTGGCGAATCGTTAGGAATTTCCGGAAGGGATTCGATGTCTGGAGAATTGACTCTCAATATGGGAACTCTCAGGCTTCAAGCCGGAGTCCTGAAGCTGGTAATTAACATCAGATACCCCGTTTTCTTCAATGAAGCAATGATAAGATCGCAGATTGAAGAGGCTTTCAATGGATTCCGGGTCGAAACCTACCATCACCAGAAGCCGCTTTATGTATCTCCCGATTCGGAATTGGTAAAGATGTGCAGGGAAGTATATAAGGAAGTGACGGGACACGATGAAGAACCGATAGCTATTGGTGGAGGAACGTACGCCCGGGCAGTACCAAATGCCGTGGCTTTCGGAGCTTTGTTGCCCGGAAACGTTGAACTGGCCCATCAGCCAAATGAAAGGATATCGATTGAAGATGTTCTTCTCGTGGCAAGAATTTACGCTCAGCTCTTCCTTAGGTTTCTGCAGACCTGAGTAAGAAGCAGCTTGCATGACAAGTTTACCTAGGGCCGAAGAGACTGTTACTCGGCCTTTTTTGATCCGGGTTGCTCCTAATCAACAACGTTTTTCAGCCACTTCCAGGTCAAGGTCCTTCTGACTCCCAGAATTGCCTTGAAGAGCTCTTCAATCATCATCGCGACGTAGACGAGAGTGAGCGGCCATTTCAGTACCAGTCCGGTGACGGCCACAAGAGGAATTCCCACTCCCCAAAGCGATGCAATCTCGATGATCATAGCTGCTCTGGTGTCTCCTCCGCTTCGGAGAACTCCAACGATGTTCACTGCATTAAACATTTTGATTGGCTGGGAGATGCCCACAATGATAATTATGGTTAGGACAATATTCTTAAGTCCCTGATCAATATTGTAGAAATTCACGATGATCCTCGAAAGCAGAATGATGATAAGGCCGGTTACCACTGCGGTCATCACAGTAAGCTGAAGCAACTTCTTTGCGTTATACTTTGCCTGAGTGAAGTTATTCCTTCCCAGTTCTGCTCCAACCATGACAACTGTCGCTGAAGCTAATCCACCAAAAATGACGAACCCGAAGTTTTCGATGGTGCTAGAGATATTCCTGGCAGCTATAAACTCAGTACCCATTCTTGCCATGACAAGCGAGTACATTGTAATACCCAGGCTCCACAGAAACTCATTTACTATCACCGGAGTAGCATATTTCATAAGCCTTTTGAAAAACGGTGCTTCGAACTTGAAGGCGAATTTTGAAAGCCTTACAGGGGTTTTCCTTCGCAAGACAATATTGACAAAAATCACGAACTCCACAAATCTTGACAGGAGAGTTGCGAGTGATGCTCCATAAACACCTAGAGGTTGGATTGGCCCAAAACCAAAAATCAGCACGTAGTTCACCACTGTATTGATCGACAGAGCGACAAGACTTACATACATAGGGATTCTGGCTTTTTCCACTGTTCTCAAAGCCATCGCGATAATAAAAGAAAATGATGTCAGGAACGTTGAAAAGGCTACTGGCCTTGCATATGTCGCGCCGGTTCTTATTACTTCAGTATCGGTAGTGAAGATCATTAATACTCTTTCGGGGAAAAAGAACAACAGCACAAAGAATACAACGGCGGCTCCCATGGTAATGTAGAGAATGTGCCCGAGCGTCTTCTCTATGTTCTTTTCGTCTCTTTTTCCCCAGTACTGCGAAACGAATATTCCGGCTCCGCTAGAAACTCCAAAGGTGAGAATATTGAGGATGAAAACCACCTGATTCACCAGACCCACGGAAGCTATTGCGGTTGTGCCTAATTGTCCAATCATGAGGTTATCAACGAGATTGAGGCCGCTAGACATCAGGTTTTGAAGTGTTATTGGTATCGCAATGGAAAGCATTCGCCTAGTGAAATCCTTCATATCGACCTCCAAGAAAATGAACCGTTGAATTATACAGCTATTTCTCGAGATAGGCAATAGTAGTAGCATTTACCGAAGAAGCTAAAGCATCATGAATTGCTATAATGATGATGATAAGTATTTCACATTAGAAAGGGGTGTCTCTGTGAAGAAAATCGGAATAATCATTTGTGGTCGCTATCAGAGTTGTGGGGGAGGGAAGTGTCTCAGAGCAATGAGAGAACATGTGGGTGGTTTTTCCATTTATCCTGATGAAGAAGAACTGGTTCTTGTCGGTTATTCTTATTGCGGAGGCTGTCCGGGGGGAAATGTAGAATACGTGCCTCAAGAGATGATCAAGAACGGAGCCGAAGTAATTCATCTCGCAACGGGAATGGTGGTGGGTTATCCACCTTGTCCACGACTAAGTCATTTCAAGGAGTTCATTGAGAGTTACCATGAGATTCCAGTCGTGATCGGGACTCATCCCATACCAATGAAATATCTCACTACCCACGAGAAGCTTTCATTCTGGGAGAAATCAGACATGTATGAAAAAGCGGAACACCTGATGAAAGAGGATAGGGAGATAATGAAGGCGTATGACTGATCCGGAATCTCCCGATCTTGTCGGGCCTGAAACCGGGGGAAGAGATGATTAGTGAGAAGAGAATCTCTCAGTATATTCGAATCGCGTTGAGCACTATCAGTGCCGACAGAGAATCGAAAGAGAAAATTAGAAGAGAAATGAACTACGATATCCAAAACAAGGTCTTCGACAGCGGTAAAGGGGATCCTTTTGAAGTGCTGGGAAACCCCGCTTCGTATGCCAGAGAATTTTTAGAAGAGAGGAAATCGACTTACACCCAGGTTCGCACGAGGTTTTCTCGGACTTGCGGTATCGGAGGCCACGCCGGTTATGAATTTATTTCTAAGGCAACTGTTTTAGGCCTGCCTTTCATCCACATAAATACGCGTCCGTTTGGAGTTGCAAAAGGCATCATTGCAGTCGTGAATGTGGCAATTGGAGTGTTGGCCATTGGTGGAGTTTCAATCGGACTACTCAGCTTGGGAGGGGTAGCGCTTTCTCTTCTGCTTTCTCTGGGTGGAGCATCTGCCAGTCTTTTCTCTGCATTTGGCGGATTGGCAATTGCGCTGTATCTGGCAGGCGGGGGCCTTGCGGTTTCCTTTGATTTTGCAGTGGGGGGAGCAGCTATTGCAAGAAACTATGCGATAGGAGGCTTTTCATCTGCAAGAGTGGCTATCGGAGGAGATGCAAGAGGTGTGGTTGCAATATACGAGCAGAATGGAGTTGGGAATTACCTTCTCAGATTGCCAAGAACGGCAGACCAGATAATTGACTTTGTGATCTCAAAAGGTGAAGAAATAAGAGACGTATTTGAATGGACCGTTAGGCTGATTTATTGACTCTTAGAGACAGCCCCCTCATTAGAAGCTCCACTTTTCTATCTCATTCTGAGTTGGTTCTTCGGATATGATAACCAGTCTGCTTTTGTCAAATCCTGGTAGAAGCCAGACGGACGCGGTTCCCGATTTTCTTCATATCTGCATCGATTTGACCGCAAGCTTTTTGGTTTGAATGACACATATGAAAAACAATGGCAGATGGTTTGATGTAAACTATTATCTGTTGGATGGGAGGTAGACTATGATAGAGAGATATGCGCTTTCCCCCCTGAAAGAACTTTGGGAACTGGAAGCCCAGTACAAAAGATGGCTCGAAGTGGAACTGGCCGTCGTCAATGCCTATGAGAAGACAGGGCGAATTCCTCAAGGAACGCTTGAAAAGATGAAGTCCGCTGCAAGAATTGATTTGGAAGCTATTTCCGAGATTGAAAAGCAAGTAGATCACGATGTCATTGCTTTCATAAAGTTCGTGACACAGGGAATGGGGGATGAAGCCCGTTATTTCCATCTTGGATTAACATCATCCGATGTTGTGGACACTGCCCTTTCGCTTGCCGTTAGAGAGTCCGGGCGCCTTATTGTCGGGTCTCTGGAACAGCTCTCGAGAGCACTGAAAGAAAAAGCAGTTGCCTATAAAGATGTAGTATGTATGGGTAGGACTCACGGCATACATGCTGAACCCACTTCGTTTGGGCTGAAGTTTCTATCGTTCTTTGTTGAAATAGAGAGGGCAATCCTTCGCTTGAACGTAGCTATAGATGGTTGCTCAGTTGGGAAACTGAGTGGAGCCGTTGGAAACTACGCTAATACTTTGCCGGAGATCGAGAGTATTGCTCTTGGCGAGCTCGGTCTGAGGCCGACCGCTGTTTCCTCCCAGATCATCCCGAGGGATATACACGCCGAGTTTCTTTCGGCGCTGGCAATTACGGCCTCTTCAATAGAGAGAATGGCTGTGGAGTTCAGGCATCTCCAGAGAACAGAGGTCCTGGAAGTTCAAGAGCCTTTTAAGAAGGGGCAGAGAGGTTCTTCCGCTATGCCTCACAAAAAGAATCCCATTATATGTGAAAGGCTCACCGGTATGGCACGTTTGATAAGAAGTTACGCAGGTGCTTCACTAGAAGATATCGCCCTTTGGCATGAAAGGGACATCTCCCATTCCAGTGTAGAGAGAGTAGTCCTGCCGGATGCGACAATGCTTCTGTACTATATGTCTGAGAAGTCTGTTTATCTGGTGAGCAATCTTGTTATCTATCCCGAAAGAATGAGAGAAAACTTCAAGGCCTCCAGAAACCTTGTTTTCTCCCAGAGGGTCATGTTGGCCTTGATCGAAAAGGGCATGTCGAGAGAGGAAGCTTACCGGTTGGTACAGGAGTTATCAATGGATTGCTGGAACGGCAATCTTGATTTCAAACAGTTGGTTCTGACTAATCAAGTGATCACAGGGCTCATGAATTCAGAAGAGATTGG
>Ga0116152_10001427_pt1 | contig 19622 bp, 16 predicted proteins | sample AD_UKC119_MetaG_FD_89894 | JGI IMG/M metagenome (GOLD analysis project Ga0116152, IMG submission 89894) | Active sludge microbial communities of municipal wastewater-treating anaerobic digesters from Hong Kong - AD_UKC119_MetaG | ecosystem: Engineered > Bioreactor > Anaerobic > Digestate...
GTAACATCAAAACCTTCTTGTGCGAGAATTTCAGAGAAAGGATTGGGAACTCCTAAATCAAGAATTTTTTCTTCTTTGGAAATTACCTCATTTAAAAAGCGAAGTGTGTGTTTGTATCTTTTTTTGGGAAACTTGCCTTCGTACATTTTTTCAATTCTGAATTCTGAGTTCTGAGTTCAGAACTAATTAAACTCTATAAACTATCGTATTAATATTCATGCCGGCACCAACACTTGCAAAAATAACAACATCACCTTGCTGGATGGAATGTCCTTTCAGTTCTCCATTTAAAACCAAATCATATAGCGTTGGAACAGTTGCTACGCTGCTGTTGCCCAGTTTATCTATGCTCATGGGCATAATTTTTTCGGGAGTGGTTTTATTGTAAAGTTTGTAGAAACGATTTACGATGGCTTCGTCCATCTTTTCGTTTGCCTGATGGATAAATATTTTTTTCACTTCATCAATTCCAACCCCGCTTTTGTCCAAGCAGGTTTTCATGGCATCTGGCACATGGTTTAATGCAAATTCATAAATCTTTCTACCGTACATTTTTATATAGCGGCGGTTGTCTTTTTTCTCCAGATTATTACTTTCACCAAAAAAAATGAAATGAGCCTCTTCAAAAGCATAAGTTGCACTAAAATGTGAAAGAAAACCGCCAGCTTCGTCAGTAAGTTCAACTACCGCAGCACCGGCTCCGTCACTGTAAATCATTGAATCCCGATCGTGCGGATCCACCACACGGGAAAGGGCCTCTGCGCCAACGACCAAACATTTTTTTGCCATTCCTGCTTTTATAAAAGCATAGGCTTGAACCATTCCCTCGATCCATCCCGGACAGCCAAAAAGTAAATCATAGCCCACGCAAGTTGGGTTTTGGATTTTGAGCTTGTGTTTTACTCGGGTTGCAATACTGGGCACAGTATCACTTTGAACGGAGTCGTGCTTAACATCGCCATAATTATGCGCCACGATAATATAATCGAGTTCTTCTTTGTTAATCCCGGCATTTTTGATGGCATTTTCAGCAGCAAAAGATGCAATGTCTGAAGTAGCTAGTTTTTTTGGAATATATCGTCTTTCGCGAATGCCCGTAATAGCTTTAAACTTTTCGATTATTACAGTATTTTCATTGCCAAATCGGGTGCCGTCCTCATTGTAAAAATGATGGTCGCCGAAATGCTCGTTCTTGGCAACCTCACTTGGAATATAACTGCCTATGCCTGTTATTTTGACATTCATAAATTGAAAAGTTTCGTTAAAAGTACAAAAAGCTTTAACAATTCAGAATTGTTACGCTTCCATATAAGCTTCAATTGGGTTGCAGGTGCATATCAAATTTCTATCACCGTATGCCTCATCAACTCTGCGTATAGATGGCCAAAACTTATTGTCTGAAATGTGTTCCATTGGAAAAGCCGCTTCCTGTCTGCTGTAAGGGAAGTCCCAAGTATCAGCGGTTAACATTTCCAACGTATGTGGTGAATTTTTCAAAACGTTGTTTGGTTCGTCTTTTTCAGCGGCTTCAATTTCTTTTCTGATTGAAATCATTGCGTCACAAAACTCATCCAAAGCCATTTTGCTTTCGCTTTCCGTAGGCTCAATCATCAAAGTTCCTGCAATTGGAAAGGAAACCGTTGGCGCGTGAAAACCGTAATCCATCAATCTTTTTGCAATATCTGTTACTTCAATTCCTTTTGCTTTAAAAGGGCGGCAATCCACGATCATTTCGTGGGCAGCACGGCCGCGCTCACCTGCGTAAAGCACTTCGTAATGGCCGTTCAATCTTTCTTTAATATAGTTTGCGTTTAAAATAGCGTTTTGCGTAGCTTTCTTTAAGCCATTCACGCCAAGCATACAAATGTAGGCGTAGCTAATAAGGCAAACCAACGAACTGCCATAAGGCGCTGCGGAAATTGCGGTGATAGCATTTTCACCACCTGTTTGAATTACTGGGTTTGAAGGCAAAAATGGCACCAATTGTTTTGCAACGCAAATTGGTCCAACCCCCGGGCCGCCACCTCCGTGAGGGATAGCGAACGTTTTGTGAAGGTTCAAATGGCAAACGTCTGCACCAATTGCGCCTGGATTGGTCAGGCCAACCTGAGCGTTCATGTTTGCGCCGTCCATATAAACCTGTCCGCCGTTTTCGTGGATAATACTGGTTATTTCGCGAATGGCGGATTCATAAACTCCGTGAGTTGAAGGATACGTTACCATCAAACAGGAAAGATTGTCTTTGTGTTTTATTGCTTGTGCACGAAGATCTTCAAGGTCTATATTTCCTTCATCTGTTGATTTTGTTACAACCACCTGCATTCCGGCCATCACGGCACTTGCAGGGTTTGTTCCGTGTGCCGAGGAAGGAATCAAACAAATATTTCTATGACTTTCGCCGCGTGATTCGTGATAGGCACGGATAACCATCAACCCAGCGTATTCGCCCTGTGCACCACTATTGGGTTGCAAGGAGGTACCTGCAAATCCGGTAATTTCGGTAAGTTGTTTTTCCAGTTTTTTAAGAACAGTTTGATACCCTTCGGCTTGTTCCACGGGAACGAACGGGTGTATATTGCCCCACATCGGGTCGCTCAACGGAAGCATTTCTGCGGCGGCGTTCAGTTTCATGGTGCATGAGCCCAAGGAAATCATAGAGTGGTTCAACGAAAGATCCTTTCGTTCCAGTTTTTTGATGTAGCGCATCAAATCTGTTTCGCTGTGGTATTTATTGAAGACTTCCTGTTGGAGAAATGTGGTTTTACGGGCAACTTCTTTTGGGATTTTATTACCGGTTTCCAATTCAGTGATCTTTTGGAAATCCTTTTTAATGGCTTCGGAAAAGATTGCTAATATTTTGTTCAAATCTTTAACCGTCGTAGTTTCGTTAATTGATATTGAAACTGTTTCGTCATTCGGATAGTAAAAATTCACCTCTTTCGCTTCGGCCAAGAACTTGATTTTAGTAGCATCAGTCTTGATGGCGATGGTGTCAAAATAGGACTCATTTATTTGTTCAAAGCCCAGTTTTTCCAAAGCACTTTCTAGTGTTTGTGCGCCATTGTGTACCTTTCTCGCAATGTATTTCAAACCTTCCGGTCCGTGATATACCGCGTACATTCCGGCCATGACCGCCAATAGGACCTGTGCGGTACAAATATTTGAAGTTGCCTTATCGCGCTTTATGTGCTGTTCCCTTGTTTGAAGCGCCATCCGTAAGGCACGGTTGCCATCGGTATCTTTTGTAACGCCAATAATCCTTCCGGGAATGCTTCGTTTGTATTCATCTTTTGTGGCAAAAAAGGCTGCATGTGGCCCACCGTAACCTAACGGAATTCCAAAGCGCTGTGTGGTTCCCACAACCACATCTACCCCAAATTTTCCAGGAGCTTCTAGCATTACCAGACTTAAAATATCTGCTGCAACGGCAACTTTTATTTGGTTTTGGTTCGCCTTTTCAATGAAATTTTTATAGTTGTAAACCTTTCCGGTTCTGCTTGGGTATTGGAGAATTGCTCCAAAATATTCTTCGGAAAAGTCAAAATTTTCGTGATTGCCCGGAACCAATTCAATTCCAAGAGGAATAGAACGTGTTTCAAGCACGGAAAGTGTTTGCGGCAGCACTTCTTCCGAGACAAAAAACTTGGAGGCGTTGCTCTGCTTTTTTCCTTTCTCGCGAACGTTGTAAAGAAGTGCCATTGCTTCGGCAGCGGCTGTTGATTCATCTAAAAGTGAAGCATTTGCAAGCTCCATTCCGGTTAAATCGCTAACTACTGTTTGGAAATTAAGCAAAGCTTCCAGTCTTCCTTGCGCAATCTCCGCTTGGTATGGTGTATATGCCGTGTACCATCCCGGGTTTTCCAAAATATTACGTTGGATAACGGGAGGTGTAATGGATTGGTTATAACCAAGCCCAATGTATGTTTTGAAAAGTTTATTTTTTGTAGAAAGTTCGGTGATGTGCTCCAGATATTCCTGCTCACTCATCGCAGTATCCAGATCGAGTGCTTTTTTTAGCAGAATATCATCTGGAACGGTTTCGTAAATAAGTTGATCAATAGAGCTTACACCAATGGTTTTAAGCATTTCGGGAAGATCGTTTTCCCGTGGACCGATATGCCTTAAAGCAAAAGAATCTGTGTTCATTGATTTGCGATTGAAATTTAGGTGGCAAAATTACAATATTAAACGTGAAATAGCTCCTTTTTAAGGGTTTGAAAAGTATAATTTTTCAACTAAATAACAAGGTTGTAAACACTTTGGTTACTTTTGGGGGTATGAAGGTTTTATCCCGTGTTTTTGCATTTTATATAAACAGTAGCGTTCACGTTGCTTTTGCGGTTGTGTCGCTTTTGGCAATTACCGTTTTGGAGTATGGCCTTACCGTTTCCTGGGAGTTGTGGAGCTTTGTTTTTTTAGGAAGTTTAACGGGTTACAACTTTGTGAAATATGCAAAAGTTGCCGGGCTGCACCACCGAAGTTTAACCAACTCCCTAAAAACAATACAGGTTTTTTCCGCAATTAGCTTTATTGCGCTTGTTTTTATTGCTTTTCGCTTGCCCATAAATGTTTTGTTGATAGCCGCGGCATTTGGATTGGCCACTTTTTTTTATGCAGTACCCTTTGTAAGGCATAAAAACCTTCGAAATTTTTCTAGCATAAAGATATTTATAGTAGCTTTTGTATGGGCAGGCGTTACGGTAATTGTGCCAATGGTAGCTTCTGAAACGGCTATTTCGGGTGATGTGTTGTTAACTTTTTTTCAACGGATTATGATTGTTTTGGCACTCATCCTGCCTTTTGAAATTCGCGATGTGCCTTATGATTCGCTCAACCTTAAAACTTTGCCACAACAAGTTGGTATTCGGAATACAAAATTATTGGGCTTGGCTGTTTTGTTGTTTTGTTTGGTTTTTGAGTTTTTTAAACACGATTCCGAAGTGGCTTACATTGTAAGTCTCTTGGTTTTTTGTGTGATTTTGGGTTGGATGTTAGTTGTTTCAAAAACTCATCAAACAAGATATTTTGCTTCTTTTTGGGTAGAAGGAATGCCTATAATTTGGTATCTGGTTTTTGTGCTTTTCGAACAACTTTAGGATTCGTTTCCATTGTTAATTTCCTGTTGAAGACGCTTTTTTAGCGATTGTTTTTCTTCAGGAAGGAGTGTTTTGAGGTTTGCAGATTTTATGGTTTTGGTAAGTTTTGTATTTCGTTTGGCATGGCCGCGGCACAATCCACATATTAAGATGTGCATTTTAAATTTTAATTTTTCGAGGAAACTAGCCTCATTATATTGGCTCCTGTCACAAACGTGAACGGCTTCATCACACTTTAAAAAAAACTTCATATATTTTAATTAAACCAATTTTTCTCCAAACATTCGGCCATCGATTTTCGTGCTCGGTGAATTATTACCCACAGGTTAGACGGCGTAATATTATATTCTTTACAAATAGCTTCGGTGTCAAAACCTTCAATGGTTTTCTTTTTAAAAATGACCGCTTGCTTTTCGGGAAGTTTATCTATACATTCCAAAATAGCTAGCCCCAATTCTTCATTTACCATAGTGTCTTCAGCGGTTTTGTCATAAGGATCAACTGCATTTTCTTCCAGCCAATCCCCTTCAGAATCATCGTCACGATAGGTAATATGAATCTCTGCCTTTCCTTTTTTTGAATTGATTTTACGGTAATAATCAATTATTTTTCGCTTTAAAATAGAAATAAGCCAAGTGCGTTCCGTAGCCTCGCCCTTAAAGTTTTTTTTCGATTTAAGTCCGGCCAAAAAGGTTTCAGAAATTAGGTCTTGCGCAGCTATATGGTCGTTTACCCTAACAATAGTATAATTGTAAAGGTAATCTGCGTATTTTTCAACCCACTTTTCGGGATTCAATAGTTCCAAAGGAATAGTTTTTAACCTATTTCAAAAATAGGGAAGTTTTACAAACATATACGGAATTACCTGCCTTTTAGTTTTTAGGTGGTTATGTGAAAATAGTTAAACTTTTATATTTTAAACCTAAATCCTGTAGATGTCTTATTTTTACAGAAATTAATCCTATATACTTCCCAATGAAAAAAATTATTACAGGAATTTTAATGTTCCTTTTATTTGCGTTTACTGGCTTTGCTCAAGAAGGCAATACTTTTTATGCCACAATGGATGCTGCCGATGCAATTACTTTTAAAACCCTCTATCCAGACGATATTGCAATTTTAGCAAGCAATGATAAGCAGGCTGCGGTGTTGCTTTCTGAAGAAGTGGCACATGCCATACACGACAATGTACGTACCCACGGTCCCGGGTATATATTCAGGGCTTCCGAAGAAAAAGCCGTTCAAGCCTTAAACCAAGTAGCAAATCGTGGCACACAAATAGATTATAGCATTACCGAAGATGCGTTTGTAAACGAGTGCCTGGATCTTGTGAATGGCCAGAACATTGAAGATGATATTTTAGAGCTTCAAGCGTACGGAACACGATACCATACTAAACCACAAGCGGAACAAGCGGTTTTGAACCAACAGGCAAAATGGGACGCTATGATCGTGGCTGCTGGAAGGACCGATGTGCATACCCGCATCTACAACCACGTAAATACCCAGATGCCTTCTGTGATTTTAACTTTTGATGGTGCGAATACGCCAGATGAATTTGTAATTATTGGCGGGCATATAGATTCTACATCCTTTGGCGATAAAAACAATGCTCCGGGTGCAGATGATAATGCTTCGGGAATTGCTTCCCTAAATGAAATGGTACGTGTGTTATTGGAAAAAGACTTTGTTCCTAATAGAAGTATAGAAATAATGGCTTATGCCGCAGAGGAAATAGGCCTTGTGGGTTCAGCTGAAATTGCAGAGGATTATGCAAATCAAGGGGTGAATGTTGCAGCTTACGTACAGTTTGATATGACGGGCTACAATGGTTCCAGTAGCGATATTTATATTACTACAGATTGGTACAACAGCAATGAGCTGAACATCTATTTAACCGAATTGATGGATCATTACAACGACAACAACCCAAACAGTGACCACAATTTTACCTACGGTTATACAGAATGCGGTTATGGTTGTTCAGATCACGCAAGTTGGGCCAATAATGGTTTTGATGCCGCTTTTCCTTTTGAAGCAGCTATGGGACAGAACAATCCAAATATTCACAGTCCGGGAGACGTTTATTCCTTTTTTAACGAACCCGACCATTCCGTGAAATTTGCAAAATTGGGGCTGGAGTTTTTGATTGAAGCTGCCAAACCCCAAATTCTTTCGGTAGATGATTTTTCTGAAAATGCAATTCGTGTTTTTGTAAAAGACAAAACTTTGAATTACCGTTTAAACAATATTGTTTCCAGCGTTAAGAACGTGTCTGTTTACAGCGTAGCGGGACAAAGAATAATTTCTGACGAAATGAATGATGAAGCCGGAAGTATTGAACTTCAGCAATTTGCACAGGGTTTTTACATTGCGCATTTTACCTTGGAAAACGGCCACACATTCACCAAGAAATTTATATTGAATTAATAGTGCTGTAGGCGATAGGCTTTAAGCCGTATGCAAAATTTTAAGGCTTCAGAAATGTTTAATTCCTGAAGCCTTGTTTTTTATTGTAGTAACCCCGCACGTCTCAACAGTGCTTCTGGGTCTGGCTTTTGCCCTCGGAATTTTATGTATAGTTCCATCGGGTCCATCGTTCCGCCTTGTGAAAGCACAGATCCTTTAAACCTGTCGGCCACTTTTTTGTTGAAAATACCCTCCTGTTTAAACAAGGCAAAAGCATCTGCATCTAACACCTCAGCCCATTTATAACTGTAATAGCCTGCGGAATAACCCCCTTGAAAAATATGCGAAAATGAAGTGCTCATACAATTTTCTTTCACGTCGGGGTAAAGTTGGGTGTCATCAAAAGCAGCAATTTCAAAAGCTTTTACATTTTTAATTCCCGAAGGGTCGCTGCCGTGCCAAGCCATATCGAGCATTCCAAAACTCAATTGGCGCAAGGTCGCCATACCTTCCAAAAAAGTAGCGGATTCCTTTATTTTTTCAACATATTCCATAGGGATTATTTCGCCCGTTTTGTAATGTGTGGCAAAGAGTTCCAAGGTTTCTTTTTCATAACACCAATTCTCTAAAATCTGGCTGGGCAATTCCACAAAATCCCAGTAAACACTCGTTCCGGATAGACTAGGGTAGTGGGTGTTTGCAAGCATTCCATGGAGGGCATGTCCAAACTCGTGGAACAAAGTAGTTACTTCATTAAAGGTCAAAAGCGAAGGTTTGCTAGCGGTAGGCTTCGTGAAGTTACAAACGATGGAAATATGCGGACGGTCATTTTCACCATTTTTTATTTGTTGTGGTTTATAGGAAGTCATCCAGGCGCCATTTCGCTTTCCGGCACGCGGGTGGAAGTCTGCGTAAAAAATGGCAACCAACTCCCCTTCGTCATCTTTTACTTCGTAGGTCTTTACATCGGTGTGGTATTTGTCTATGTTTTGTACTTCCTCAAAATGAAGTCCGTAGAGTTTTTCTGCAACGGTGAAAACGCCATTAATTACATTCTTTAATTCAAAATAAGGCTTCAACTTTTCATCGTCCAGATTGAAAAGTTTCTGTTTCAATTTTTCGGAATAATATGCGCCGTCCCATTTTTCCAAATGATCAATTCCGTCAAGTTTTTTCGCAAAAGCGGTCAATTCCTCAAACTCCTTTTGTGCTGCGGGTTTTGCCTTTTCAAGCAATTCATTCAAAAATGATTTTACTTTTTCGGGTGTTTCGGCCATGCGTTCTTCCAATACAAAGTGTGCGTGACTTTTATAACCTAATAAATTAGCCCGTTTATGGCGAAGTGTTGCAATCTGCAATACATTTTGCTGATTGTCCAGCGCATCATTATGAAATCCTTTGGCGCCAAAGGCAATTGCCAGTTTTTTGCGCAGTTCACGATTGTCGGCGTAAGTCATAAAAGGCACATAACTTGGATAATCCAAAGTGAAAACCCAGCCTTTTTTTCCTTTTTCTTCGGCGGTTTGGGCGGCGGCTTCAATAACACCTTCGGGCAGGCCCGAAAGATCTTTTTCGTCTGTAATGTGAAGTCCAAACTTATTTGTTTCTGCCAGAACGTTTTCACCGAAAGTGAGGCTCAACTTTGAAAGTTCCGTGTCAATTTTGCGCAGTTCGGTTTTCTTTTCTTCGGAAAGGTTAGCACCATTTCTTGAAAAAGCCTTGTATTTTTTTTCGAGCAGCATTTGCTGTTCTTCGGAAAGATTTAATGCGTCCTTTTGATTGTAAACCGTTTTTATTCTTTTAAACAAAGCTTCATTTAGTAGTATATCGTTACTGAACTCACTAAGCATAGGCGAAATTTCCTGCGCTAATTTTTGTATTTCGTCATTGGTTTCAGCACTGTTGAGGTTGAAGAAAATGCTGGTTGCCCTTTCCAGCTTTTCACCTGTGTTTTCAAGAGCTTCCACTGTGTTTTTGAAATTAGGCACTTCAGAATTTGAAGTAATTGCATCTATTTCTGCCTTTGTTTCCTCGATCAATTTACTGATAGCGGGAAGGAAGTGCTTGTTTTCTATTTTGGAAAATGGGGCGGTATCGTAGGATTGTAATAAGGGGTTGGTGTTCATAAAATATTAATAGTTTAGTGTCTGGTCGAGCGTAGTCGAGACCTCCTCGGCAGTTGGCTTATACTTTGAATGAGTCATATTTCTACATTCTGACAAAATTTGAAGCATATCATAATCTTCATTTGCCAAGGCTCGTTTCTTCTGGGCACTCCATTTTTTTATTTTCTTTTCAAAATATATTGCTTGCCCCACATCATTGAATTCTTGGTAAAACAATAATTCCAAAGGTCTTCGTTTGTATGTGAAACAGGATTTGTTTAATCCATTTTGGTGTTCGTCAAAACGCGGTGAAATGCCACGTAAACCTGTGTAAAGTAAACCATCTGAACATTCAAGGATGTAAATGTAGTATGAATTCATTTTAATTTACGTCTTCATAATTAGGTCTCGACTGCGCTCGACCGGACATTGGGATATTATTTTAATTTAAGTCATTTTAAAAAGGTCTCGACTGCGCTCGACTGGACATTGTGATTACTTTTTCTTTATAATTTGTTTAGCCCCTTCCTCGACCTTGATTTTTAGACCTTCTTTGTAGGCAACAATTTTGTCGAGAACCCACTTATCGGAAGAACCTATAATCTGTGCGGCCAAGATGCCTGCGTTTTTGGCGCCATTCAGTGCAACCGTTGCTACGGGAACCCCACCAGGCATTTGAAGAATGGAAAGGATGCTGTCCCATCCATCAATGGAGTTGCTGGATTTTACTGGAACACCAATAACCGGTAATGGCGATAATGAAGCAATCATCCCCGGAAGGTGCGCCGCGCCACCTGCGCCAGCAATAATTACTGAAATGCCACGGGCATGGGCATTCTTTCCGTAATCAAAAAGTTTGTCTGGGGTACGGTGGGCGGAGACGATATCTACTTCCACTTCAATGTCGAATCCTTTTAAAATATCTACCGCTTCCTGCATTACTGGCAGGTCGCTGGTGCTTCCCATTATTATCGCTACTTTGCTCATTGTTTTCATTTTATTCTGTAATAACCTCTATTGTTTTTTTAACCTCCTCTGCGATCTTTCGCGCTTTGTTGAGGTCTTTGTTTACTATGGTTACGTGGCCCATTTTTCTGAATGGTCGCGTTTCTTTTTTGCCATAGATGTGCGGCGTCACGCCTTCCATCGCTAAAATGCTTTCTATGTTTTTATAGACTACGGGTCCTGTTTGGCCTTCAGCACCTACTAAGTTAACCATAATGCCACCTACTTTGCTATCTGTATTGCCCAAAGGTAAATCTAATATGGCTCTTATTTGCTGCTCAAACTGGTTGGTATAGCTTGCCTCGATGCTGTAATGGCCACTGTTGTGGGGGCGGGGAGCGACTTCGTTTACGAGGATTTCATCATCTTCTGTTTGGAACATTTCTACCGCAAAAAGGCCTACATGCTTAAATGCTTTGGAAACTTTTGTTGCTACGGTCCTTGCTTTGTTTGCAACGGTTTCGTCTATACGTGCGGGGCAGATTACGTATTCCACTTGGTTGGCCTCAGGGTGGAATTCCATTTCAACCACGGGATACGTTTTTACTTCCCCGGAAGGATTGCGGGCTACTATTACAGCCAATTCATTTTTAAAGGGAATCAACTTCTCTGCAATACAAGCTCCTTCAGCTAATGGAATCATATCTTCTGCTTCACGGATGATGCTTACTCCTTTTCCATCATACCCGCCTGTACAGCTTTTCCAAACAAAAGGGAAGTGTAATTCTTTGTGGACAATAGCTTCGGTTAAGTCATTTTTATCTTTAAAAATTTTAAAAGGCGAGGTAGGTATTTGGTGTTCTTTATAAAATTGTTTCTGAATTCCTTTATCCTGAATATTGCGTAGGGTGGCGGCGCTGGGATATACTTTTATGCCTTCGTTTTCCAACTTTTCCAACGCATCTATATTTACGCCTTCTATTTCAAAAGTGAGTACGTCCACCTTTTTTCCGAAGTTATAAACGGTTTCAAAATCCATTAAATCGCCTTGCTCAAAAGTATCTGCGGCTATACGGCAGGGAGCTTCGGCGCTTGGGTCCAAAACGCTGGTGCGGATGTCCCACTTGCGGGTTTCGTAAAGCATCATTTTGCCCAACTGTCCACCGCCTAGAATGCCAAGGGTGAATTTGGTGGAGAAGTAATTCATTTGATTCTAGTTTCAGGTTTCTTATTGATTTTGCAAAGATAGGTATTTCGTGAAACGTGAGACGTGAGACGTGAGAAGTTTGTCTATGTTCACATAGTTGTAGTTGCTTCTCCATTCAGTTTTAAAGTTTGGGACTTGGTGTACTGTTGCCGCCGTCCAAAGCCATTTTCCAAGTGCCGTCTGCTTGCTTTTTCCAGATTGTAACATAATTGCCGAAGTACTAGTGGCTTTGTCCGCAGGTATCATTTGTTGGAGGGATTGGTCTGTGGTGTTGCGGTTATTGCAAGACCAAAAAATGATAAAAAGAGTATGTATTTTAGCTTCATAATTTGATTGATTTTTTGCTAGTAACACTAAGAGACACTTTGTAGTGGATTTAGTGCTATATTATAAAGCCTATTTATTGTTTGGGCATAAGAATTTAAGAAATAATCCGCTTAAGTTGTCATGGCCCTAAACTATTTTTAAACATTTTGGTCAAAGTGTTTTATTTTTTAACTTAAACCATTAATAAATTTTATACAGATGAAAAGATACATTCTAATTTTTCTACTACTTTTTTCCTTCGGAATAAACGCCCAAAACATTAGCGGTCAAGCCTATTATGAATCCAAGACTACAGTAGATATGGATGCTCTTGGTGGTGGTCGTGAAATGAGTGAGGAGATGAAAAAAACTGTTGCAACAATGATGAAAAGTGCTTTGGAGAAAACATATATCTTAACTTTCAACAAAGACGAGTCTATATATAAAGAACAGGAAAAACTGGATGCCGCACCTATGAATCCCGGTTTTATAATGATGATGAACAGCTACACGCCTGGCGCACAATATAAAAACCTGAAAACGGGACAAATTGTCGAGGAAAATGAATTCTTCGGAAAACAGTTTTTAGTGACAGATTCCATTAAGCCTATAGATTGGCAAATAACGAAAGAATCCAAAACTATTGGGCAATACATTGCTTTCAAAGCAACGGCTATTAAAAAGGTTGATCCAAACGATTACAGTATGGCGCGCCCCAAAAGGAAAGATGAAAAAGAAAACGCAACAGTGAAAAAAGATACAACCCAACCGCAAGACCCAATGGATATGATTGAAATTCCAAAGGAAATTGAAGTTACGGCTTGGTTTACGCCGCAAATTCCAGTTAGCAATGGACCAGGTGAATATGCTGGATTACCGGGACTTATTTTAGAATTGAATGTTTACAGAACCACACTTCTTTGTTCTAAAATAGTAATGAACCCAAAAGATTCCGAAAAAATTGAACCACCAAAAAAAGGAAAGGAAGTTACCCGTGAAGAATACGTGAAAATTGTAAAGGAAAAGACTGATGAGATTCGCGAGAATTTTAGAGGTCGTGGTGGCAATGGTGGTCGTCGAGGTGGCGGATTTTAAAAAATGTTTTTATTTAATCTCAAGGTTGCTGATAAATTATTTGTCCGGTCGAGCGCAGTCTAGGCCTCTTTTCTTCAATAAATGCTATGAAAAAAATCCTTTGGTTATCTGTACTTCTTTTTAGTTTTTCGCTTTCCGCCCAAAGTATAAAGGTGAAAGGAACAATCAAGGACAGCATCGGCAATCCATTGGAATTTGCCAATGTAATTGCTTCCATAAAAACTACCGGCGCTACTGAATCTTACGGAATTACCAACTATCAAGGGCGTTATCAGTTAGATCTTCCCAAAGGAAATAACTATATTTTAAGAGCAAGTTTTCTGGGGTATGAAACAAAGGAGCAAACCGTAAGTGTTCCCGCTGATGCTGAAAATATTGATTTGGACTTCATTTTAAATCCACAGGAAAACCAGTTGGATGATGTGGAGATTGTTTATGAAATGCCCGTAACCGTAAAAGGCGACACGATTGTTTACAATGCAGACAGTTTTACAAACGGCGATGAACGAAAGTTGGGCGATGTAATGAAAAAACTTCCCGGTGTTGAGGTGAACGACGATGGCGAAATTCAAGTAGAAGGAAAAACCGTCCAAAAGGTAATGGTGGAAGGAAAGGATTTTTTTGACGGCGACAGCAAGCTAGCCACAAAAAATATTCCTGCAGATGCCGTTGATAAAGTGGAAGTTTTAAGAAATTATAACGAAGTTGACCAAATGCGTGGCCTTGGCAACGATCGCGACAATGTGGCAATAAACATTAAGTTGAAAGAAGGAAAAAAGAATTTCTGGTTTGGCGAAGTTACAGCCGGAGGAGGGATTGCAGATGAATACGGTGATGATAATGGACGTTATTTGGTGCATCCGAAGCTCTTCTATTACAGCCCTAAATACAGTATAAACGTAATTACAGATTTCAACAATATTGGGGAGGTGCCTTTTACGTTTCGTGATTATTTCAACTTTACGGGCGGTTTTAAAAATTTCAATAAAGGGGGCGGAACCAGTTTTAGAATTAGCGATAGCGACCTCGGTTTTGCTGTTTCACAAAATGATCGGGCAAAAAGTATCGATGCAAAATTTGTTGCCGGAAATTTCAGTTATGCGGTGAACGACAAACTGGATATTAGCGGCTTTGGAATTTTGAGCGATAACAAAACTGATATCGTCAACAATAGCATCCGCCAATATATTTTAACTGGAATAACCGAGAATACCAATACCGAAAATGCCCAGCGCAACCAATTGGCAATGCTGAAACTGAGTAGTACCTATAAGCCAAACACGAACTTTCAGTTGGATTATGATGCGTTGGTAAAAACTTCGAAACAGTCTGAGGATGACACCACAATTTCAATAGTTGACAACAATCAAAACGATATTTCAGAAGTAAAGGAAAACCAACCGTTTTCAATAAATCAAAATGCAAATGTTTACTACACTTTAAACGACAAAAACATTTTTGCGGCACAAGTGCAACATTTGTATCAAAACGAAGATCCGTTTTATCAAGCGGTGCAGGATTCCATTCCGTTTCGTGGCGTTTTTACGGTTATAAATCCGTTGGATCCTTTCAATAGCGATTCTGATACTTTTGATCCTTTGGAGCAATCAGACCGCTATAATATTAATCAAAACAAAACAGTGAAAAGTAACAAGATAGATGCAAAGGTTGATTATTATTATGTTTTAAACAATGTGAGCAACCTTAATTTTACCGTTGGAACAACATACAGCAACCAAAAATTCAACTCTGCAATTTTTCAGATTTTGGACAATGGTACTCAAAATGCTTTTACTGATGATGATTTTAATAACGATGTAACCTACACTTTTACTGATGCCTTTTTTGGACTTCACTATAAATTGAAAAGTGGGAAATTTATTTTCACGCCGGGTGCAACCCTTCATAACTACAATTTGAAAAACGAACAATTGGGAACAACCGAAACCCAAAACGATTGGATGGTTTTGCCAGACGTAAACATAGTTTTGGAATTGAAGAAAAGTGAAAACCTTCGCTTTAACTATGCAATCTCTTCAGAATATAGTGATGTTAACGACTATGCCCAAGCCTACGTTTTCAATAATTACAACCGGCTTTTCCGCGGAAACCGAGAATTGGAAAATTCACTTTCTCACAGTTATAACTTAACCTATTTCAGTTTTAATCTTTTCAACTATACCAATATTGGCGGTAATTTGAGCTATACCCGAAGAATTGATGCCATTAAAACAAATACGGATTTGGTGGGTATTAACCAGGTGAGCAGTCCTGTAAATTTTGACAGCAACTTTCCGGATGAAACTTTTTCAGCTGTTGGAAGGTTTAGCAAGACTGTAAAAAAAGTTCAGTTTAAGCTGGATGCGGCTTTATTTTTGAGCAAAACGAACAATACTATAAATGATGAAATTCGGGAAAGTCAAAGTTTTACACAGAACTACAATGCTAGTTTACAAAGTAATTTTAAAACATTTCCAAATTTTGAAGTTGGTTATCGTTTCGTTAAAAACGAGTACGATAACGGCGGTGCAAAACAAACCTATTTCACGAACCGCCCGTATGCAAATGTGAATCTTCGATTTTTGAAAGACTTTAATTTTTTTGCCGAATGGGATTATTATAATTACACCAATGATGCCAAGACCATAGAAAATAAATATTCATTTTTCAACGCAAATCTATACTATAAACCTAACGACGGTCCATGGGAATTTTCGGTTCAGGCAACGAATATTTTAAATACAAAATCCATTAACAACGATAGTTTTAGCGATCAATTCAACACAACTTCACAGTATATAGTGCTGCCGCGTATTGTGATGTTTGTTATAAAATATGACCTCTAAAAATGCGCCCATCCCTTTGAAATGAGGGACGGTGGTGGCATGTTTTTTTGTATCTTTCCAATAAAAAAAGTGCCGTCATGCGAAACATCTTTCTCGGAATCGTAATTGCCTTTGTAATCGTTTTTGGCCTACGTTATTGTGAAAACCAAAAAGACAAGCGAGAACAATTGGAAGCTAACACGGCACTGATTCAAAAAGAACTAAAAAACGTTGGCAAATTAATTGTTACTGAGGGGAGTTATGCACAGGTTTTTACCTATAACGACAGTAAGGATTTAATGTATGGACTTTTTGACGCGAGAAAGAAAGCCTTGATTGTAGTCAATGCCAAGGCAAGCATTGCTTATGATTTAAGCAAAGTGAATACCGAAATTGACGAAACTAATAAAACCGTAACCATAACAGACATTCCGGAGGCTGAGCTTTCCATAAATCCGAATATTGAATATTATGATGTAACTCAGGACTATTTAAACCAGTTTACTGCTGAAGATTATAACAAAATAAAACAACGTGTTGAAAAATCGCTTCGCAAGAAAATAGAAGCTTCGGAATTGCGGAAAAATGCCGAAAATCGATTGATTTCAGAGCTTCAGAAAATCTATATTTTAACAAATTCTATGGGCTGGAAATTACAGTATAACGGAAAACCAATCCAAGAAGAACCAGATCTTCGAAAGCTAAAATTATAGTTTCTGGCTCAAACTAAACCAGCCGCCGCCATTCATTGCTTCAATACCATTACTTTTTAAAATACCTGTGGCACTGGCACTGCGCATACCACTGGCACAGCAGGCAATTACAGGCTTGTTCCATTTTTTTATTTCGCCAATTTTTGAGGAAATATTCTGAAGAGGAATATTTTTAGAGCCCGGAATAGCTCCACTTTCATATTCGCCTTTACTTCGAACATCAATGATGATGGCGCCGCGGCTTTTAAAATCCTGGATTTTTTTTGTTTTGTTTCCGAACAGAAAATCTAATAATCCCATATAGTTATTGTTATAATGTAACTCTGAGAGAAGTCAAAGTGTTAGTTAATAATTTCTTTAGTTTTAGCTTCTAAAAGTCCCAATCCACCTTCAATCAAATGTGCCACTTTTGGCCGTTCGTTTTTCAACTTTAAAAGATTATCCAATACTTCTTCCGTAAAAGCCGAATCGGTAGCCGAAACAAGCTCATAGATTTCCAAAGAAAGCAACCAATCTGTTGGATGGTTTTGTTTTAAAGTTTTAAAAACTTGCTGAAGCTTTGTTGCGTCTATTTCTTCAGAATTGCGAATAGTTCTAACTTCTTTATAAAGTGAATTCAGTTCAATTTCTATTTCCGAAAGTCGCGGACGAATGGTTTCGCTGGAAGAATTGTGTGTCACTAAATTAAACGAATGATAATCAGCGGCTCCTGCAAAGGCGGAAACAATTTCCTTGCCCACCGCCATGTCAAAGTCGCCCATTTCTGGGGAAAACAACATTTCGTTTTTATATTTTACGGTACAGTCCGTGAATTGGATGAGCATCAGCTCACCGCGGAGGTTTCGTATTCCCGTAACGTTCAAACCAGCAACGGTTATTCCGCTTTCAAACTCAAATTCAATAGGTTTACCATCGTAAAAATTATAGGCCTGTAGATCGCGCGGCCCCATGTTTTCTATAGCCAGATTTATTCCTTTTAATTTCCCCAATGGAGAACGAAACCCTTTTTCATGACGGCTAATCCCATGGCCGATCACTTCTTTTTCGCGATAAGACAGCGCAGTTTCGCCTTCGGTTTCAAAATACACCACCTCATTGTCCTCATTTTTTATCATTCGACTGAAATGACCACTAATCTGAAGCCCCGTGCTGATTTCAATCGTGCCGAGCTGTTTCGATTTTATAAGTTTTTTCAACCCGCGCCAACCGCCTTTCCGAACGGCCATTGTGTTTGCAAATTCCTCCAAAACTTCCTGCAAGTATGCAAAATCTGGCGTTACATAAAGCTGTGGCTGTGGTTTCGTAATGTCGAAATCTTGATAAGCCGCATCAATAGAGTAGGGAATTTTTTTAACTTCTTCCTTCATACACCAAACGCTTTCGCCTATGGAAGAAAGCAACCCAGCTCCATAAATCTTCGGATTCTCAACGGTTCCAACCATTCCGTATTCAACGGTCCACCAATGTAAATTTCGAATCAACGAAATTTCTGAAGGTTTTACTTTTTTGTTTTGAAGTGCTTCAACTCGGGCTTCCGCATTTTCAATTTTTTGCAAATATTCTTTTTGCGCAGGAGTAAAAACTCCCCCTCCTTTTGGGAGGGGGCTGGGGGGCGGGCTCTCCTTTAAAATGGAAAGCTCACGAACGGCTTCATACATATCAATATCGTGTGCGCTGGAAATGGCCTTTGCGCCCACTTCCCCAAAACGCCGCAGATATTCTGCATAATCGGGACTTGCAATAATGGGGGCATGCCCAGCACCTTCGTGGATAATATCGGGGGCTGGAGTGTATTCTATGTTTTCAAGTTGGCGAATATCGCTCGCAATTACAAGAACTTTATATGCCTGAAATTCCATAAAGGCATTCGGTGGAATAAACCCATCAACCGCAACCGCAGCCCAGCCTATTTCCTTCAAAATACGGTTCATCCCGTACATCGATGGAATTTCATCTATGGAAATCCCTGTTTTTTTGAGGCCTTCCACATAACTTTCATGGGCAACCTTTGCCAGATAATCCACGTTTTTTCGCATTACATATCGCCACACCGCTTGGTTTATGGGCGTGTATTGCTCATAGTTTTGAGGTTTTATGTACTGCTTTAAATGTGGCGGTAACCGGTCCAACAATTCGTTGGTTTCAATTTTAATTTCCATAATTCAAAAGTACTGTCTTTTGGTTTTAAAATAAATCTAAAACCCTAAAATTCCTATATTGCATTATCAATGAAAGCACTTTCCCGAAAAGACGAAATAATATCGGTAGCATCTCATCTTTTTAACGAAAAAGGATATAAAGCCGTTTCCATGCGCGATATTGCGCAGGCAATGGACATAAAGGCTTCGAGTCTTTACAATCATATTAGCGGGAAGCAGGAAATTCTTTCTGAAATCATTTTAAAGGTTGCTGAAGAATTTACTTTCGGAATGAAAAAGGTGGTTTCTGAAAACAGTTCAGCAATTGAAAAAGTGGAAAAGGTTATTGAAATGCACATTGATATTACGGTAAATTATTCCGAAGCACTTGCGGCATTGAACAACGATTGGATGCATTTGGACAATACAGATTTGATAGCTTTTGTAAAGATGCGGGAAGATTATGAGGAAAATTTCCGAAGCATTATAAAACAAGGAATTAAAGCAGGCGAAATAAAGCAATATCATCCCGAAGTGATCCTATTCTCGATACTTTCCACATTGCGGACATTGTATTTGTGGTATCAAAAACGCGGAAAATTGGACGTCAATATTTTGAAAAAAGATATGGTTTCGGTTCTCATCAAAGGAATACTATAAAGTGAAGTCATCTTGACTTTTTTCAATTGGCTAAAAAATGGCTCTTTTGAGCCTGCTTTTCGTCTTTTTATCCTTTCGTAACGCTGCTATGAAACTCAAAAAAGCCTTCAATCAAACTCAAAA
>Ga0116152_10001429_pt1 | contig 19599 bp, 12 predicted proteins | sample AD_UKC119_MetaG_FD_89894 | JGI IMG/M metagenome (GOLD analysis project Ga0116152, IMG submission 89894) | Active sludge microbial communities of municipal wastewater-treating anaerobic digesters from Hong Kong - AD_UKC119_MetaG | ecosystem: Engineered > Bioreactor > Anaerobic > Digestate...
ATACATTGGATAAGTTCCAAAGTAAGATCAAAATTGGCCTATGTCCACCAAAAGATTTTTCCTTGCCAGACGTATAATATATATTACATATAAACCAACGAAATTTACAATCTTTTCAGAATCAAAGAGGATAACAAATGACAAATAACGTAACCCGCCGTGACTGGCTAATCGGCGGATCAGCGCTGGCAGGTACCATGCTGGTTTCAAAAATGGCGGCGGCTCAAACGGTCCCCGCTGCAAATTTGAACCCGACGCCGGAAAACCCTATCCGTGCAGGTTTTAACGAAAATGTTTATGGTCATTCCCTGAAAGCAAAAAAGGTGATGGTAAAAGCGGCTGAGACAGCCCATCTTTATGATTTTTTCAGCCAGCGTGTTTTAAATAAAGTCATTTCAGAGATGGAAAATCTACCCGGCGATCATATTGCCATTGAAAACGGGTCAACCCCATTTCTTGAAAAAGCGGCCTATGCCTGCGCTATTAAACAGGGGAAAGTCCTGACCACCAACCCTACATATTCCAGTGTTCCTGGCACAGCAAAACAGCTCGGTCTGGAAGTAATTGCCGTTCCAGTTGGCGAAGATATGGGTGTTGATCTTGACACCATGCGAGCCGCGATGACAGATGATGTCAAATTGGTTTATTTATGTAACCCCAACAACCCGATCCCTAGTATCATTGAGAAAAATGCCCTTCGTGATTTCTGTATTGAAATGTCAAAACGTGCATTGGTTCTTATCGATGAAGCGTACTACGAATATGTAGACAATCCTGATTTTGCATCCATGAAGGATCTTGTCACGGATAATCCTAATATCATTATCTGCAGAACAGCTTCCAAAATTCATGGATTTGCCGGAGTTCGTATTGGATTTGCTTTCGCCCATCCGGATACTTTACGTCTTATCACCGGTCCTTTTAATCTGTCGCTCAATAATGTTGCCGTTGCTGGTGCGATTGAAAGCTATCAGGACATGGAATATCAGAATTTCATTAAACAGAAAAACCGTGAATCCATGGATATACTTGAAAATATGTTCGAGGAACTTGGGCTGCGGTACATTAAATCCAATTCAAATTTTGCCTTCTTCCATGCGGGCCGACCCTCTACGGAAGTGGCCGAGGCACTTAAAAAGCGCGGCATTTTAAGTGGACGCCCCTTCCCGCCATTTACGGACTGGGTGCGGATGAGCACTGTAAAACCCGAAGAAATGCAATATGTTGTTGATGTCTATAAGCAATTATTTGCCTAAGGAAAAACACACCAAAGGATCATTTTTTGAATGGCCGGATATTGATCCGGCCATTTTTTTATGCCTCTAATTTGTCTTGGACATTAATTCACATTTGTGATTATATGTTACAATATTGCAATAACAAAATATAGCCAAAATTGAAAGACAACATCATGACAACCAATCTAACGCGTCGCCAATGGCTTGCGGGGACTACTACTGTAGCAGCCAGCAGTTTGTTACTATCTGGTGTAAAAGCATCCGCACAGACTTTTATGGCCCCGAATGTAAATCCAACTGCAGAAAATCCCATCCGCGCCCATCTCAATGAAAATTCATATGGGCAGTCCCTAAAAGCGCGTAAAGCCATCGCTGACGCGGCCGATGATGCCCATAAATATGCTTTTGAAGATATATTCAAGCTTATTGGATTAATGGCAAAGCTGCAGGATATCCCAAAAGAATATGTTGGCATTGGCGCTGGGTCCACCGAGTTCCTGGAAAAGGCGGCCGTATTTAATGCCCTTGATGGCGGCGACCTTCTTCTGCCGACACCGACTTATGGGGATATCGGTCGGTTCAGTCGTTCACTAGGCTCAAACCTCATTGAAGTCCCTGTGGGCGAGGATATGGCCATCAATCTTGATGCTATGCGCAGGGCGATGACTAAAAATGTAAAGCTCATTTATCTATGCAATCCGAATAACCCGATCCCGACAATCATAGAAAAAAATGCCCTTAAAGAATTCTGTAATGAATTTTCACCGCAGGCGACAATCCTGATTGATGAGGCCTATTTTGAATATGTTGATAATCCCAATTATGAAAGCATGATCGACCTGGTCAAAGAAAATAAAAATATCATTGTGACAAGAACAGCTTCCAAAATACATGCTTTTGCCGGCACCCGTATTGGTGTTTGTTATGCCAATCCCGATATTATCAAACGCATGTTTTCGCTATTTGCCAATACGTTGAACCTTTCGGCAATGCGTGGGGCATATGCCAGTTATCAGGATTTTGAGTATCAGAATTTTCTGAAGCAGAAAAATAAGGAATGCCAGAAAATTATCTATAAAATGCTGGATGATATGGGGCTTGAATATAAGGAAAGCAATGCAAACTTCCTGTTTTTCAATGCCGGACGCCCATCTAAGGAAGTGGCGGAAACCATGAAAAAGCATCACATATTAACCGGACGTGAGTTCAAGCCGTTTACCAATTGGGTGCGCCTAAGTCTTTCAAAACCGGAAGAGATGCAACTATTCGCCGATATTTATAAACGTGAATTTGGATAAAAATTTCATCAGGGAGGAAACTATGAAAAATAATATAACGAGACGTGAATGGCTGGTTGGCAGCAGTGCGATCGCCGGAGGTTTAATGCTGGGCGGCGCCGCTACGGCACAGGAAATGGCCCAGATGATGAATATGGGAGCCCCGATCAGCAAAGATAATCCCATCCGTATGACCAATAATGAAAATCCTTATGGTATCAGCCCGAAGGTCATGAAAGTTATTATAGATGCCTATAAACTTGCGCATACCTATAATTTTACGACCGGCAGAAAACTGATCAAGGTAATTGCAGATATCGAAAACATCCCAGAAAATACCATAGCGGTTGGTGCGGGTTCCACCGAATATCTTACGGCCGCCGGTGCCCTTTGCGGTATTGCCGGTGGTGATCTGATTGCCGCATATCCGACCTATGCCAGCATAACAAGATCGGCTCAAAATTTTGGGGCCAAATTAATTTCCGTGCCCGTTGGTGGGGATATGAGTATTGATCTTGATGCAATGCGCAAGGCTGTAACGAATAACACCAAATGCATATATCTATGTAATCCGAACAATCCGATCCCGAGCATCATTGAAAAAAATGCCCTTGAGCAATTCTGTCTGGAAATGTCGAAAAAAGCGATGATTGTGATTGATGAAGCTTATTATGAATATGCACGTGATCCGAATTATTCAACAATGGCTCACCTGGTCAAAGACAATCCGAATATCGTTGTCCTCAGAACGGCCTCCAAGATACATGCCTTTGCCAATGTGCGCATCGGTTTTGCCTTTGCCCATCCGGATACTCTTAAAGAGCTTCTTAAATTTCGCTCAAATACAACATCCTATCCGGCATTAATGGGTGCCATCACAAGTTATCAGGACAAGGAACACCAAGAATTCATTATTGATAAAAATTATGAATCAATGGATATCCTTTATAAAATGTTTGACGATCTTGGCATGCGTTATATCAAATCCAATACAAATTTTGTCTATGCAGATGCCGGACAGGACGCACAAATCGTACATGACAAATTGCTCGAGTCAGGTATATTGATTGGACGCAAATTTGAACCATTCACAAATTGGATCCGGATCAGCACGGCTAAGCCAGAAGAAACGGAATATTTTGTGAAAGTTTATAAAAGAGACTTTGGCTGATTATTAATTATTGAAGGGGAGGAAAAATGACAAAACTGACGAGACGTGACTGGCTGAAAGGGACAACAGCCGTAGCAGGTGGGCTTGTGCTGGCAAAAGCCGCTCAAGCACAAAGCGTAACTATGGAAGGATATGTTCCAACACCGGAAAATCCAATCCGGATGAGTTCAAATGAAAATCCATATGGGGTTAACCGGGCTGCCCGCAATGCCATGAATAAATCCTATGACGTTGCCCATAAATATGGCAACAGCGGTCAGCGGGAACTTATGGAGCTGATCGCCGGACGGGAAAATATCTCAACGCAAAATATGATGATTACTGCCGGGTCTTCGGAGATTCTTCATACGCTCGCCCTGATCACAGGTCTGGAAGGCGGCAGTATCCTTGCCCCCAATCCGACATTTGATAATAACTTCATGAAATACGCCGACAGAATGGGCATAAACAAAATCCGTGTTCCCGTTGATGAGAATATGGCCATTGATCTTGACGCCATGCGTAAAGCAATGACGGATGATGTCCGGATTATTTATATTGTTAATCCGAATAACCCCACACCAACAATATTGCATGCGGATGAGCTTAGTGATTTCTGTAAGGAAATGTCCAAGAAATGCTATGTATTTGTTGATGAAGCCTATTATGAGTATGTGGACGACCCCAATTATAAAACCATGATCCCGCTTGCGGTTGAAACGGACAATATGATTGTGACCAGAACCGCTTCCAAAATACACGGGTTTGCCGGAGTTCGTATCGGGTTTGGATTTGGCACAACGGCCATGCTTCAGAAAATTAAGGACAAACTGACCGGGTCCGTCAGCACCGTCAGTGTGCATGGTGCCCTCGCCAGTTATAAAGATACCGATTATCAGGATTTTGTGATCCGTAAAAATAAAGAATCTCTGGCAATTCTGTATAAGCTTTTTGATAAGCATAATCTGCGCTATATCAAATCCAATACCAATTTCACTTATTTTGAAACCGGCATGGAAGCAAAAGAATTTGGTGACCGTATGAGAAAATATGGCATCCAGGTTGGTCGTCCGTTTGAACCCTTTACCAAATGGTGCCGGATCAGCACCGCCAAACCCGAAGATATGGAATATTTTGTAGAAGTTTACGAGAAAGAATTTACCTGAATTATAAACGAGAATAATAAGGAAATAAATATATGAGAGAATTAACGAGACGCGACTGGCTTAAAGGCACTTCATCACTGGCCGCAGCCAGTCTTGTGTTTGCAACATCAGCCGCGCAGGGGCAAAGTGTAACGGTTAAGGGATATGTCCCGACAAAAGACAACCCGATCCGCATGAGTTCCAATGAAAATCCCTATGGCATTACCCGCTCTGCCCGAAATGCCATGACGGCCGCTTTTGATGTATCGCATCTTTATAGCGGGTCCGGCCGCCGCGAATTATCGCAGCTTATTGCTCAAAACGAAGGAGTATCACCAAAAAATATTGCAATTGGATCAGGATCAAAAGAGTTTCTAAAGGCAATGGCACTGATCACAAAGCTGGAAAATGGCAGCGTCCTGGCCGCAAATCCGACCTATCATGATCTGGTCCGCTATAGTGGCTGGGTTGGCTCAAAGATACATTGGGTTGATGTCTCAAAAGATGATATGTCCATCGATCTTGATGCTATGCGGGCGGCTTATACCGATGATGTAAAAATCATCTATCTGTGTAACCCGAATAACCCGATCCCGACCATTATGCATAAAGATAAGCTTCGGGAATTCTGCGTTGAAATGTCAAAAAAATGTTACGTATTTGTTGATGAGGCCTATCATGAATATGTAACTGATCCAAATTATGAGTCCATGGCAAAGCTGGCAGCAGAAACCGACAATATGATCGTAACCAGAACCGCATCTAAAGTTCATGGTTTTGCAGGTATCAGAGTTGGCTTTGCCTTTGCAAAACCTGAATTACTTGATCTGATTAATAAACGCATTATCGGTACAGTAAATACCGCTGCGGTTCACTGTGCGCTCGCCAGTTATAAGGACAAGGAATATATAGATTTTGTCCTTCAAAAAAATAAGGAAGCACTGGATATTGTCTATAATTTGTTTGAAAAACATAATGTCAGACATATCAAGGCCAACAGTAATTTTACTTTTTTTGAAACCGGTATAAATTTTGACGAGGTAAAACAAAAGTTCCTCAATCATGGAATTGATGTCGGACGTCCATTTCCGCCCTTTTTAACCTGGTGTCGGGTAAGCACAGCGAAACCTGAGGACATGCAATATTTCGCTGAGGTTTATGAAAAAGAATTCGTTTAAGTCTTTTTTCCAGCCAAATTTTAAAAGGTATTCTGGATCATTCAGAATACCTTTTTTGCATCTAAACGAAAAACGTGACATTTTCTAAAAAACTGATATCTTTAGTTACATTATTTCATAACAATTTGAAAAATATAGGGAACACAAAATGTCAAACGAGATATCAAGAAGGGATTGGCTTAAAGGTGGCTCTGCCATGGCCGCCGTTGCAATGGTTATGGGCAATCGCGCCTATGCGCAGAATATGGCCGTGCCGGGCTTTGTCCCGACACCGGAAAACCCGATCCGACTGGGAACAAATGAAAACCCTTACGGACTGTCCAAATCGGCGCAAAAAGGGATTGTGGATGTTTTTAATATTGCCCATCAGTATGGACGCGGGCGCTATATGGATCTGGTCGATGTACTTTCAAAAATGGAAGGGGTTGATCCGAAAAATATGACATTTTCTGCTGGGTCCGGTGAAATTTTAAAAACCCTTGGCCTTATTACATTTGTCGAAGGCGGCAGTGTGTTGTCCGCCAACCCAACCTACCATGATCTTATCCGTTATGCGGAACGTCGCGGTGTCAAGATTAATCAGGTTCCGGTCACTGACACGATGACGATTGATCTGGATGCTGTCAGGAAAGCCTATACAGATGATGTGGGCATTATTTATCTTGTAAATCCTAACAACCCGCTTCCAACAATTATGGAAAAAAACAAGCTTAAGGAATTCTGCCTTGAGATGTCCAAAAAATGCCTGGTCTTTATTGATGAAGCCTATCATGAATATGTCGATAACCCGGATTATGAAACCATGGTGCCGCTGGCCACTCAAAATGAGAATATTATGGTGGCCAGAACCGCTTCCAAAATTCATGGTTTCGCTGGCGTTCGTCTAGGTATCGCCTATTCTTCTGAAAAATGGATTAATAAGCTTCGTGAATTTATGACAGGCTCCGTCAGTCAACTGGCTGTCGCCGGTGCGGCTGCCAGCTATCAGGATATTGAAACACAAAATTTCTGCCGCCGCAAAAACAAGGAAGCCCTGCAGATTACATATGATCTTTTTGATAAACACGGCGTTGAATATGTGAAATCGAACGCCAATTTTGTTTTCTATAAAACCGGCCTTGATATTAACGAAGTCAGGAAAAGATATCTGGATAACGGCATCGTCGTTGCCCGTCCATTCCCGCCTTTCCTTGACTGGTGCCGGGTCAGCATGGGCAAACCCGAAGATATGCAGTATTTTGCAAAAGTATTTGAAAAAGAATTTGTATAAAAAAATTAAGCCACTTTTAAAAAGGCATCGCAACACTTTGCGGTGCCTTTTTCTATTTAAGTGACAAACTGATAATATTTGCTATCCTTTTTAAGTTCAACAAATTGAAGGGAGACAACAATGACAAATAAAATTACGAGACGGGATTGGCTGATCGGGGGAACAGCCCTTGCCGGCGGTTTGGTGCTTGCCGCAAATGGTCATGCACAGAGTGTAACAATTGAAGGCTATGTGCCGACTCCGGAAAATCCGATCCGGATGAGTTCAAATGAAAATCCTTATGGCGTGAGCAAGGCAGCCAGTATTGCCATGTGCAAAGCCCACAAATATGGACATCTATATGGCGGGGGCGGCGCCCAAAAACCATTGACGGAACTGATAGCGGGCATTGAAAATGTCCCTGTTGAAAATGTTATGGTAGCCGGCGGATCAGGTGAAATTTTAAAAACAATTGCCCTTATCGTCGCCATGGAGGGGGGGAAAATTCTTGCCCCACAGCCAACTTACGACGACACATTTATGGATTATAGCGACCGACGCGGAATTGAAAAAATCTGGGTTCCGGTAGCCGATGATTTATCTATTGATCTTGACGCGATGAAAGCGGCCTATACGGATGATGTTAAAATTATTTATCTGTGTAATCCGAACAATCCGATCCCAACAGTTATGCATGGTGAAAAACTAAAGGCATTCGTTAAGGAATTTGCGCCTAAATGCTATGTGTTTGTTGATGAAGCATATTATGAATATGTTAATGACCCCAATTACCAAACCATGATCCCGCTGGTTACGGAATATCCGAACCTGGTCGTGACCCGTACCGCTTCAAAAATTCATGGTTTTGCCGGAATTCGTATTGGGTTTGGTTTTGGTTCGCCTGAATTCCTCGGCAAAATCAAAAGCCTGATGACCGGTTCAATTAACGGCCCGGCCATGTGGGGTGCCATAGAAAGCTATAAGGATAAGGAATATCAGCAATTCGTCCTGCGTAAAAATGCCGAAGCATTGCAGATCCTTTATGATTTTTTTGAAAAACATAATATGCGCTATATTAAATCCAATGCCAATTTCACCTTTTTTGAAACGGGTATCGATTCAAAAGAAGTCTATGACAGGGTCAGAAAACACGGCATTGCAATTGGCCGTCCTTTCCCGCCCCTACTGAAATGGATGCGCATATCCACGGCTCGGCCGGAAGATATGGTTTTCTTCACTGAAGTTTACGAAAAAGAATTTTTCAGTTAACCAACAAAAAAGGGCGTCCATAGATAATGGACGCCCTTATTCTCTATAAACACTGAATTAGGCGTGTTCTTTAATCCAGTTTTCAAAATCACCTTTGGATGTATTGCCAACTTTCATTGCAGCAACTTTGCCATCTTTAAACATAAGCATCGTCGGAATTCCGCGCACACCAAATTTTGTTGGTGCTTCCGGGTTTTCATCAATATTAACTTTTGCAAAAGTTATATCAGCCATATTATTTGAAACTTCCTCAAAAACAGGGCCAAATTGTTTGCATGGGCCACACCATTCGGCCCAGAAATCAACAATCACTGGCTTGTCTGATTTCAATACTTCCTGTTCAAATTCAGCGTCATTCACGGCTATAGTGCTCATTCTTTATTCCTTAAATATATATTTGCTTTGACTAGAACTTAAGAAGACGGGCCGCCAGCGTCAAGAGGCAACATGACTAAAATTCAATTTTATTTAGCTGCGCTTCGGGAATTTCCATTAATCGGCCAATATCTGTCCAGAGCAGAAATGAGCGAACATGATGTTCGGGATAAACATTATTAAGCACCGCACGATATGCCGCCATCTGGCGCTGATATATCATTGGAATATTTTCGGCCGATTGCGGCGGCGGACGGTTGGTTTTATAATCAATGATATAAATTTCATCTTCAGTAACCGCCAGCCTGTCAACCTGCCCGCTTAAGGAAAAACTGCCAATCTGCCCGACAATTGGAACTTCCGAGCGGCTATTTTCACCAAACAGCACTTTAAAGTCCTTATTTTGCAAAATTGATATGACTTCATCGGCAATCTGACCAATATCGTCATTCGGTAAATCAAGGGCTTTTTGTGATAAATATCTGGTCGCGGCGTCTGCCCGTTCCATGTCCGGCAATTGCGGTAATATTTCCAACAGCTTATGGATAAGCCGACCGCGATGATAATGTTTTTTGTCCCGCTTCATGGCTTCCGCACTTCTAAGTGGGCTGCTTATGGTTTCTTCTTTATCATCAGGTTTTGACGGACTGAGTGGTCGGCTTGGTACCGGTTCCGCCATAGGGATGGCAAAAGCCCAGCTTGGCAGTTCTGAAATTTCCCCTTTTTCGTCCATATGCTTTACAGATGATATTTTTGGTGTTTCTTTCTTATGCTCACGCCTTAAAATAATTTCGTCACCCTGCCTTATTTCCTCTGTGCCGTCCATATCATGTACAGCGTTTCGGATCAGGTCATACCAGCAATTATCCTTACGGTTAGTGTGATGGTCATTTTCCCAACCGGTCACATATAACCTGTCCTCCGCCCGGGTCATGGCAACATACAGCAGACGTTTATTTTCCGCCTCCACATCCGCTTTACGGGCGTCATAGGCAATTTTACCTGCCCCGACCCTCGTTTCCGCATTCTTAACCCACAGCATATTTTTTGAATATTTCTGCTCATACCAGAACAATGTGTCTTTAAGGTCCGTCGCCTGACAGGTGTCAGGCAGGAAAACAATTGGTGCCTGAAGCCCCTTGGCCCCATGAACGGTCATGATCCTCACCATATCACCGCCTTGTTCCATATCCCGTTTAATTTTAATTTCGCCTTTTTCAATCCAGCTTAAAAAGCCCTGCATTGATGAAATATTATTCTGTTCATATTTCATTGCCTGGTTCAAAAATTCATCTACCGGATCATTTGATTGTTCACCCAGACGCGCGATCAGTTTCTCTCTGCCCCGAAGTGGCCCAAGCAGGTATGAGAAAAACTCAAACGGCGGATAAAAATCAGCATAATTGGTTAGTTTTTTAAGAAAGTCTGCCGCATTTGAAAATGATGTTTTTTCCGACTGCCTTTTAAGAAGTGCCGACCATAGGCTTTCTCCCTTGCCCCGCGGATAGGCAAGCTCAAATAGATCATTTTCATCCATTCCGATAAAGGGGCTTTTTAAGACCGTCGCCAGCGTCAGATCATCGCTTGGAAGCAAGGTAAAATTGGCAACAGCAATCAGATCCATCACCGCAAGCTGATCGGTCAGCACCATCTGATCCAGTCCGGCAACATTGATCTTGCGCTTTTTTAAGGCCCGGATCATGAAATGGACGAATTCCTTTCGTTTCTGTACCAGTATTAAAATATCCCCAGCCGTCACCGGGCGACCTTTTGACGCCAGTATTTCCCCGCTTTCAAGCCAGGTCGCAATTTTATCGGCTATTTTATCGGCCAGTTTTTGTTTTGGATCATGGGCCGGTTTCTGAATTACGGGTGGAGACCAGTTTTCATCTTCTTTCTTTTCTTCCGGTAAAATTGGATCCCATATTTCAACAAGCCCCGGTTCATCAACACGGTGTGTGGAATGGCTGATTTCCTGATAATCAAATGAAATTTCAAAACGGTAAGCGTCTGACCTAAAGACATGATCCACCACCTCAAGGATGGCTGAAGTTGAACGGAAGGAAAGGTTCATCGGAACATTGTTGAAGTTAAGATTTGCTTCTGAAACCTGTTTCTTAAAATAATCCCTCGTCAGGTTAAACTGTTTAGGTTCCGCCTTTTGGAAGGAATAGATCGACTGTTTTACATCACCTACTGCAAATATTGTCCGCGGATATTCCTTATACTCATCCTCGTCTCGTGTGCCGATCCCGGAAAAAAATTCAAGCGCCAGTTTCCGGATTATATCCCATTGCTCGGGGTTGGTATCCTGTGCCTCATCAATCAGGATATGATCGATCCCTTCATCAAGTTTATAGAGAATCCAGCTGGCGCTGACATTTTTAAAAAGTCCGGCGACTTTCGAAATCAGATCATCATAATCAACCACATTACGGCCGCGCTTACGGGCATTATAAGTTTTAATGAGCGCATAGCCCATACGCAATATGGCACTGGTATTTTCAAAAAGTGTAAAGGCCTTAAGACGCTCACTCACGAAGTTTAAACGTTCAGCTTCCTTCATTAGCGCGTCCAGATCATGCGGGCACTGATCGCTCAGTTTTTTTGTCATAAGCCGCGCGCGGATTTCACCACTTTTTGTTAGAAATTCTGCGCAATAATCATAAAAACCATTTACCCGGTTTGCTTCGTCTTTAATCCATTTTGCCACAGACTCACCGCGGGCGATATCAGTCGCCGATCCTTTCATTAGCGTTTTGGCGGCACTGTATAATCCAAGCTCATCAAAATGACCTGCTTTGCAGGCATCTTGTAGAATTGTTTCACGGCTTTCCTGATTGGAAAATTCAAGAAGTTCCTTTAAGGACGTTTCCACCTGCCTGAATGATGACGAATTTCGTCGAAGCAGTTCTTCAAGTCCCGCCCGTTCATTGGTCAGACTTTTCATTAATGTGGCGAATGTATCCTCCGCCATCATTCCGGAAAGATAATTTAATGTATCGGCCAGTTTTTCATTATTTCCACCCTCAATTTGCTGCAGCATTTCATCCTGTGAAAATTTAAGCTGCTCATTGATCGTAATATCATCAAGCAGGTCAAAATTAGGGGAAATGTTCGCTTCAATAGGAAACCGCCCAAGCAATGACTGGCAGAATGAATGAATGGTCTGAATTTTTAGCCCGCCAGGAACATCAAGCACACGGGCAAAAAGTTTCCTTGCCATAATCATCTGGTCTTCCGTTGGCGGGGAACCAAGAATGTCCCTAAGCTCGCCGTAAAGGTCATTATCGGCCATGGATATCCACTTCGATAATTGCCCATTAACACGGATTGCCATTTCCGCCGCCGCCGTATTGGTATAGGTCAGACAGAGTATTTTATCAGGCCGGCTACCCGCCAGCATAAGACGAAGCACCCTGTTTGAAAGAACAAATGTTTTTCCCGTTCCTGCCGATGCCCCCACCCAGACCGATGATTTGGGATCAGATGCTGCCAGCTGTTCGGGCGTTTGCTTTACCATCAGACATCCCCCCATTCTTTTGCGCGGGCAAGATGATCAAACTCACCGTAGCCTTTTTCAAGTGGGTTTGGACTGCTTAAATAGGGGATATGATCATGATCAAATGTCACAACAAGATTTTTTAATCCTTCATAAGCGGTAATGCTTTCATCCATGACATCAATTTTCTTGCTTTCATTAAACGGGGTGATTTTTCCTGCCTGCTCACCCCCTGAAAGCTGCCAATAGGAAAGTTCTGACACCGTTGATGCCGTAAGAAGTGAAAACCCGCCCTTGATGGCAATCGCCGCTTCAAGTGGCAATTGCGGGGCATAGCCCGCCTTTAAGGCCCGGAGTGTTGGTGGAAGTCCGGTTTTATAATCAATGATGCTTAAACTGCCATCCGCAAACTGATCAATCCTGTCGGCACGAGCGGTAAGCTTAAACGGGCCCAATGGGACATCAATTTCAATTTTCCCTTCTGTTTCCGTTAGCAGTGTTTTCATTGTTTTTCTGCGATCTGTTTCGGTCTCAATAAACCATTTGGCAATCTGCTTAAACCGTGGCCACCAGAAGGCTCGGACTGTCGGTCTGTCGATGGCATCGGCAAAATATTTGCGGGCAATTTCAATAAGTTTTTCTTCCGCGTCATCCGGCAGGTGATCTTTATAACTCCCCATGAAATCCGCCAGAATGTCATGAATAATTACCCCTTTATCAATGGCACCCGGGTCCTGATCAAGGTCATCAAGTTTTTTCAGTCTCAGGATTTTACTGGCATAAAGGCTATATGGGTCCTGCATCCAAAGCTGAATTCGGGTCACGGAAAGCTCCCGTGGTCTGGAGGATACCGGCGGCGTCGGTTTTGGCGGTTCAATATTAATCGGTTGATCCGGACGATCAAGCCCCTCGTACCAGTGCAGCCACATCTTACTATCCGCTTTATGATGATCATCGCCGATAAGCGCATGAAGGCGGGACAGCCAGCGCGATTTTACCATTGGTGTACCATCCTGCTTTTCAGCACGGGTGATAACCACATTCTCTGCCGATGCGGTCTGTACAAAATCATGGGCACTTAGCCCAATTTTCTGGTCCAGATCCGGCAAGCCGAAATCCCGCCTCATTGGCCGGCTCATCCACGGGTCAACCGATGGTTCAGGCGGCCAAATTCCTTCATTAAGGCCGGACAGAATCATCAGGTCAGCATGCTGCAGGCGGGCTTCAAGCGGTCCCCAAATATTAAGCCGCGGGTGCTGGCCATATTTTTTTCTGACTGTGACTTTGCTCATGAACTGATCAAAAAGCGCACTATACTGATCCGCTTTAAAATGGCGCAGGTACGGAGCAGCCTCGATCAGCTCTTCAATCAGCTTGGCGGCTTCCTCGCCTGCATCGCCTTTCCAAAGAACAGTGTCCCCGCTTACCTCATCAGTTGCCGCAAGTTTCTCCGCCATTTCAATATGGGCACTTAACATCTCCCCAAAATCGGCATTTTTTTTCTGAAATAAATTGGCAAATGGCTCAATGATCTGACTTAGGTCAAACCACCAGTTGGTCAGGTCATCATCAGCGGCACTTTCATGTTTAAAGAGCATTTCTATGCCGTTAATGCCGGGTGCCGGTCTTACGCCACGCAGGCAATATCGTTCAAATTTTCTGACCCGGTCACGGAAGTCACCAATATTTTTACCACCAGCCGAAAACGGATGTTTAAGAGTACTCATCAGGGGTATCGGGGCTAATTTTTCCGATACCATCTCGGCACAAAACCGCAGAAAAATTCCCGGTGCCGTATTAAAAAGCGGGGTTCCGGCACTATCATCAATTTCAATATCCCATCTTTTTAATTCACCAGCCACTTGTCTTGCTAGCATGCGGTCCGGCGTAACCAAAGCCGCTGTTTTTCCTGGTTTTTCTAACTGTTCCCGCATCAGCAGGGCGATGATCCCCGCTTCCTCACGTGTACCCGGCGTGACAATCTGCCGGATATTCCCCATGGCATCCAACGGCTTCCATTTTAGATCACGCCACTGATCCGTTGTTTGCGCAGGCCTCATGATTTCACGAAACAGACGTGTTTTTATATGGTCTCTATCTTCATCTTTACCCGACCAGCTATTTACTTCAATACGGTCGACACCAATCGCGTCCAGAAGATGCTTCATAGTCGCCTGCGGATGACTGTCTTCAATCGCATCCCAGCTTCCATCATCAAGGTCCTGATCAACCCCCGGCAATATCACCATTCCCTTCGGCAGCCTTGCGATCACTTCCAATAGTGCTGAAGTTGCCTTGACTGACCCGGTTGATCCGGCTGCAATAATCGGGAATGTGGGCGGATTTTCAAGCCACATCTCCCGCAAGCTGGCCAGCAGGGTATTTCGTCTGACTGCCATATCCATATATCCGGTTTCGGCCAAGACCTCCGGCCAGTATTCCGTTAAAATACGCAGGAATTTTAACGTTTCCTGCCAGTGGATAGCATATTGCTCCGGGACAATCTCTTCCAGATCGGCGAAGCTGATCTGCTCGGTCTGAACCTGATCGAGAAGTTCCCCCAATGCCTGCGCAAGTACGGCACAAGCCGCATTTTCCGGCTTTTCTTCCAGACTTTTATCATACCAGCTATGGATGATATTCATCAGAATTATTTGCCGGATATAGGTCGGCACAGCCGGCTTTATATCCAGATCGTCAAATAATGTCCCTCCGCCCATAATCAGCCCGTCTTCGTCCACATCGCCGATTGGCTGCATATTGGGCAATATTGTCGATTTACCGTTGCTATGCCGTAAAAAGGCATCCCGTAGCGAACGCACCGCCCGGCGATTGGGCAGCAAAATCATAACCTGACTAAGGGACAGTGGATCACTGCCAAAACGGGCAATAACACCTTCGGCAAGGGCATCAACAAATGACAGATGAGCCGGGATATTATAAATTTCGGGATTTTTTCCAAGCCGTCTTGGCATCACTCCCCCTTAAGAAGTTGCTCCGTCTGCTTTACGGATTCCGGTGTGCCGACATGATACCATGAACCTTCATGGGGCAAACCATATAAACGTCCCTTGGCGGCAGAATTTCGAAAAATTTTCCGGAGGGAAAAAATCCTGTCTTCAATTCCATCAAAACATTCCGGGCGCATAATAAGCACGCCGCCATAAAAATAATCACTATTGGGATCATCGCCCCGGAAAGTCAGGCGTCCATCCCGGGCCATATGAAAATCCCCCGGGCCGTCATGACCATATGCTTCATGGCGCCTGATAAGCAGCATCAGTATATCCATATCATCACACCAGGCAGTTGCCAGTCTGAGCAACGCATCCTGATGATGACTGGTCCAGAGCATATCACTATTTAAAATAAAAAAAGGCTTATTGCCCAGCAAGGGGAGAGCTTTTTTTACACCACCGCCACTGTCCAGCAATTCATCACTCTCATCAGACAATGTGACCTTTGGCCGCCAGTCTTTCCGCTCTGCGATAAACTGATCTATCTGTTCGGCATAATGATGCTTGTTGACCACCGCGTATTTAATGCCCGCTGCCGCCAATGCATCCAGACTGTAGGCCAGTAAGGTTTTGTCGGCAATTTTTATAAGCGGTTTGGGAATATTATCGGTAAGCGGTCTCATTCTTTTGCCAAGGCCCGCGGCCAGTATCATGGCATGGTCCGGTCCCAATCGCTGCGGTTTAAATGGACTGTTCCTTTTTTCCGGCACCTCACGGTCCATCCAGATTTTGATATCCTCAAGCACTGGATGCTCAAAACACCGCTCAAGCAGCCCCCACATCCGCGGGATAAGTTTCAGATATGTATCCTTGCCATCCCGCAAAAACAGCCTGGCAAAAATACCAATGATTTTGGTGTCCCGCTGGGCGCCTAAAATGGCATAATGTTCTTTAAATATTTGCTTATCACGGCCAAGTTTATCGGCCATATAGTCAACCATTTTTTCTTCTGTGTCGGAGTCAACATCCCGCCTCGCATCCTGTAGCAGTGAAACCAGATCATAAGCCGCATGTCCGATTACAGCATCCTGAAAATCAAGCATGCCTATTTTTCCATTCTCAAGCGACAACAGGTTTTCCGCATGATAGTCCCGTAGCACCAGACATTCTTTTGCCGTACTTACTTTTGCCAGCACATTTTTCCAAAGCTCTGCATATTCCTGCCGCTTCTTGAATGGCATTCTTTTCCCGGTCAGGGCCGGATAATACCAGTCTGAAAAAAGAAAAATTTCATTCAGCAACAGATCCATATCATAATGGGGAAGCGTATATTTTCCTTCTCCGTAAGGGAGTTCTGACGGTGGATCAAATCTGTTGATCAGAACCAATTCATCAACCGCCTTTTTATAAAGGGTAAGTTCCTGTAAGGGGTCCTTTTCCAATACTGTTTTAAACAGATTGTCGCCCAGATCTTCCAGCAGTAAAAAACCCTCTTCAAAATCACGCGCCAGTATTTTGGGTGCCGCAAGGCCGAGATCACGCAAATAACTGGCGACAGCGACAAATGGCCGCGTGTCTTCAAACTCAGGGGGCGCATCCATCAGAACAGCCTTCTGTCCGTTCAGCACCACCCGATCATACCGTCTGAATGAAGCATCTCCGGCAAGGGGGGTAACCTCCGCCCCTTTCCATCCGATATCTTTTAAAAACAATCTTATTTTTTCTGATCGCTGCATATTAAAAGTTTAAATCCTTAAGTCTTGACTGCCAATAGTCATTTCCTTCAAGAACAATATTTCTAGCCCCTTTTTTTTCAGTCATTGACAGCGTAATTCCAAGATGCCCTTCCGGCAGACTATTGCCCATCCGGTCAGGCCATTCAATCATTGTCACGGCCGTATCGAACCCTTCTTCTATGCCAAGCTCATATATTTCGGTCATATTTTCAAGACGGTAAAGATCAATATGCCAGACGGCAGGTGTATTGATGTCATCAAGGTCCGGTTCATAAATCTGCACCAGGTTAAATGTCGGGCTTGGCACATCTTCATGATAGCCCAGAGCGTGGATAATCGCCCGGCAGAATTCTGTTTTCCCGGACCCCAGATCACCGTTTAATGCCAGTATGTCCCCAGTCCTAAGCAGTGGCGCAAGAGAAGCGGCCAAACGACGGCTCGCATTGATATCTTTAAGATAAAATTCTTTTAGGATCATATAGGCAACTGATTTATTTCATGAATTGTTTCTACTGCTGACAATTCATCAGAAATAGGGAAATTTTTAGGCAGTTTGCAGATCATTTCCGTTCCCATACCAAGATTACTTTCAACAAGTATTTTTCCGCCATGCTTTTCAATAAATATTTTTACCAGCGACAGTCCAAGTCCAGTTCCCTTTCCTTTCGGAACGTTTGAACCCGTGTAAAATTTATCAAAAATATCATCAAATTCATCATGACTGATTCCGATCCCGTCATCCTGTACGCTGATATAATAAAAGTCGTCATCCTGCCACGTTTTAACCGTAACATGGCCGGCTTCCGGCGTAAATTTAACAGCATTGCTCAACAGATTGGAAATGGAATGCTGAATGCGTTTCTCATCGCCATGAACCAATGTCAGGTTATTGTCCAGAGAAACATCAAGTTGAATGGATTTCTGCTTTATCCGTTCTTCAAGTTTGCTGACGACCCCATTAATGGTTTCATTAACATCAAAATCCGCCGCTTCAATATAAAGCCCGCCTGCTTCAATAACAGAAAGGTCAAGAATGTCATTTATCAGATCAAGAAGATAATCTGATGCACTTAATATATTGCGCATATATTGATGTTGTTCATCATTCAGTGGGCCCTGATATTCTTTTTCAAGAAGCTCTGCAAAGCCAAGCACACTATTAAGCGGATTGCGCAGTTCATAAGACATATGGGCAAGGAAATCTGTTTTGATATTTTGCGCTTCCTCAAGGGCTTCATTATGTTTGCGCAGTGAATATTCAACCCTGTAACTATCTGTAACATCAATAAATATCACAAGAACCGCCCCATCAGGCAGCGGTACGAGAGAGAAGTTGATGACTTTCTCATTTTTCAGTTTAAATTGTCCGGCGGACGCTTCTTTCTTCACTTCACCACCGACGATCAGATTTTTGAATTCCTCAATCGGACTGCTGCTTTCAAATAATTCAGCACAACGATTTAGAACATCAATTGCATGTGGTTTCGATTGAAGAAAATCTGATTTAATCTCCCATATGTCAATAAAACCATCATTAAATAGCTGAAGCCGACCATCAACACCGAACACGGCAATCCCTTCATGCAGATTATCAAGCGTTTCCCGCTGTACAGCGATCAGGGTATTATAGGAACTTTCGAGAGCAAAATAGTCAGTGACATCCTCATAAAACACCAGCATCCCACCAAGAGGATGCTGCTGCATAACGACGCGGAGAGTCTTGCCATCAGGCAAATGCATCATTGATTCCACCGGGTCAATCACCTTGGTATAGGCATCAAGCTGTTTTTTCTTCCATTCCGGGAAATTTGCCTGCTCCGGTAATTTTCTTGCTTCTCTTAAAGCTTCAAGAATTTCACCGTAATGCGGATGGCTGAATAATAAGCTTTCCGGAAGCCCCCAAAGGCGTATATATGCTTTGTTATAATATTCAAGTCTCATTCCGCTATCGAAAATAGCAACAGCAGAGGAAAACTGGTCCAGGGTTTCCGCGTAAGATTCAGTATGATCGGCCAGGCTGCCACGTGCCTCTTCCAGCTCAGTAATATCCTGCGCATATCCAAGAATAGCTTCCTTATGATCATCAATTTCATATGGAATATTGTGAAAATCCATTGAGCGGCGCTCACCATTAATAACTACAAAATGGCTTTCAGAACTCGGCTCACCGCGCTGGCTTACATTTTCAGCCATGCTTCTGATGTTGACCCCAAGCGTGTTAATAGCAAGTTCAAGATTATTTTTGATGACATTGCTGAAACTACCGCCATCAACGGCCTCAACATAAGCATTATTCACCCATAGCAGATTGAGGTCTTCCCCTCTGATCCAGATCGGAAATTTTGCCCTGTTCAGTGCATTTTCAAGAAGGCGCGCCCTGTCACTTCTTTCCTGAGATTCCAGAGTTTGATATCGCTGTATTTTTTCGGCGATGGTATTATCTTTTATCCAGACGACATAGCAGTCTTCCATTGCACTGCCGATAGAAATTTTATTGCCTGAAATCAGCAAATGCATATTAAA
>Ga0116152_10001431_pt1 | contig 19595 bp, 20 predicted proteins | sample AD_UKC119_MetaG_FD_89894 | JGI IMG/M metagenome (GOLD analysis project Ga0116152, IMG submission 89894) | Active sludge microbial communities of municipal wastewater-treating anaerobic digesters from Hong Kong - AD_UKC119_MetaG | ecosystem: Engineered > Bioreactor > Anaerobic > Digestate...
ACCAACTTAATTTTAGATATAGATGCTTTTAACAGAATTATCCCGTTGGGACAAATCAATCCACCCGGACACACATTTCCGACAGATCACATTTATTTCGTCTTGAGTAAATATTCGCAGCCGGTTTATGCTCCGGCGAGCGGGAAAGTTCTTTATATCGATGAACCCGGCGATTATGGAGATAGAGCGATTAGGATCGGCGTTACAAAAACAATGTCTTACTATCTCGGACATATTCTTATTTCAGACGGCCTGGAAGTCGGGGATATGGTCGTTAGCGGTGAACAAATAGGGGTTACCGGAAACACGTCTTGTGTCGATTTCGGGGTATTGAATCTAAATATTGTAAATCAATTTCTGAACACGAATTATCCGAGAACAACAATATACGGAGACAAACCCTTATCCTTTTACACCGAACCTTTGAAAACCCAGTTATATTCGCTTGTTTTGCCGCATGAAGCGTTAGATACAACTTATACTTATGACTGCGGCGTAACCGATGGTACATTTGTTTATGATATAAATGGCACGCTTTCAGGCAATTGGTTCCGAGAAAGTTATCTGGATGAAAATGACTGGTATGAGTGGGCGGACACCCTTTCGTTTTGTTATGACGTTTACTATACAGACCAGATCAGAATAGCAATAGGTACCTGGTATAATGCGTTTGCAATAAATAATGACGATAGTCCTTTGAAACCAGAAGAGGCTAATACTGCATCGGGAATCATAACTTACTATCTCTACAACGCCAACAACACGGCTTACGGACTTCCGACAGATACCCAGCCGATGGCTGTTATGTTGGTCCAGATGATAAGCGATACCAGAATCAAAGTGGAAATATTCGATTTTGCTAATGCAAGCGGGGACTTTTCAAGTGCTGCTACATTTTATGTCAGGTAAAATGTAATGATACCTGTTTAATGAAGATGTTACCAAATATTGCGTAAATATTTGAATAACGGAGCATAGGGATTATATGAGGTGGTTTGTTTGGAAACATACGACTTATTGATAAAAACGCTTGTCGACCAAGCAAAAACAATTTTTCGGGGTAATCTGGTCGGCGTTTATTTGCATGGATCCATGGCAATGAATTGTTTTAATCCTAGAAAAAGCGATATAGACATCTTGATTGTAGTCGATGACAATATTACCGATCACACAAAAAAGGAATTCATGGATGGAATCATGCATTTGAACGAAAAGGCGCCTGAAAAAGGGATAGAAATGAGCATTGTAAGAAAAAACGTTTGTAAACCTTTTATCTATCCGACGCCTTATGTTTTGCACTTTTCCAACGCTCACACAAACTGGTATATAAAGGATCCTTGGGACTATATAAAGAAGATGCAAGGAACGGACAAGGATTTGGCCGCTCATTTCGTTATTACGCAAAAATATGGCATTGAACTATACGGAGAAAAAAAAGAAACAGTTTTTGGTCCTGTTCCGAGAGAAAACTATATCGACAGTATTTGCTACGATATCGAAGATGCCATTGACGGCATTGTCAGTTCACCGTTATACTTCACTTTGAACTTGTGCAGGGTACTAGCATTTCTGAAAGACGATTTGTATTTGTCGAAAGCTGACGGAGCCAAATGGGGAATAAGCAATCTATCTAGAGAATATTCATTGCTTTTAAAAAAAGCAATGGAAAGCTATCAATCTGATGCCCCGTTTGTGGTAGAAAAGGATGAATTGATTTCGTTTGCCAAATATATGACGGAATCAATCGCCAAAAACAGGTAAACCAAACATAGTTGATGATTTAAGAAAAAGGATATGCAGCAACAATATTCAATGATCAAATATGATGTTACCAATCTTCGGTAACATCATATTTACTATTTGCTTTTTTACATAACGAAATAAGGCTAAATATAAAAATTAAGCAGCCCAATAACACCCAAACTATAGCACCAAATAAGATTTTCATTGAATAAAACCGTTCATTAGGAAGAACAATCGTTATTAATGAAGATGATGTGATCATCAGCACGCTATACCATAAAAGCTGTTGATACGAAATAGGCGGATGATCGGTTTGTTCTACTTTGTCATATTCTTTAGATAACGACAAGATAAACAAAGGACCAAATATCAAATAACTTATCCAGATTGGTATCTGATTCATCAAAGTTATGGCATCGAAACGAATCCACAATGTCCCGAATACATATAGTCCTAAAAGCAGGATGCACATTATTATGAACGTTTGTTTTCGGGGCATGATATCCTTAAGCGTATACTCATTGGTCAAATGTCTTCGTTTCAATAGATAAATGACGAGCAACATCGGCACAAGCATCGAAATCATCGACAGCAATAGAATAGGAAAAGTTCCGTTTATTGCGGCGAATACGCCGATAATGGCGAATAATGATATGATACCCGCCTTGCGGTTGAGGATATGCTTCATAAAATTTGGCAGTCCGTCAAAGATGTATGATGATTTAAGCAAGGTTCGTTCCAGCAGGGCAGACGGGATAATGAAGGAGAATATCGGATGCCAGAACGGCACCAATATGAGATATTCGATCAATCCGATCCCAAGGAAAATATGGGGATCGTCGGAAAACCCGATCCACAACACCTTCGTTATATATGCTTCGTATAATGCGAATAGCATGCCGGCGAAATACATTGTGCGAAAAGGAATGACTTTGCCTTTTTGAAAACGAATGATGATCGTCAACAAGATTATCACATGAAAACCATATAAGGGAATCACCACGAACAAACCCCAAAGATCAAACAACGGGTAGTTGCTGCTTCCCGCGATGATTTCAGCGAAGAAAACACTATATAAGCTTAGTAAAAGTAAGAAAACCGCTTTGCTTAATTTTTTCATGTTTTTCCACCAACCTGTTTAATGCTAATATTATACCATATTGAAAAATATTTTTGATTTTGGATTAATTATATTCGGGATCACTTTTTTAAACATCCATAGTATAATTAGCATAAACTAATAAATATCATATTTTATATGATCAATTAAACTAGAGGTGACTATATGTCAACAAAATGGATCTTTTTCGATCTGGGGTCCACGCTGATCGATGAAACGAAAGCGTATATTCATCGTATCCGGGAAATGACAGAAGGAACCAAGGTTTCCTATGATGATTTTGAAAACAAAAGAATTGAATTCGCGGGCAAAGGTCTTGACGACATCCAGGAAACAATTAAATATTTCCGGCTTAAGAAAACTCCCTGGCACTTGGAAGACGAGATTTTGTTCATGGATTCTGTTGAAACGCTGGACTATCTGAAAAATCGCGGATACAAACTGGGAATCATTGCCAATCAAATGCCTGGCGTTTCACAAAGACTTGATAGGTGAGGAATATTAAAATTCTTCGACATTGTCGTATCTTCGGCAGAACTTGGAGTGTCAAAACCGGATAAGCGGATATTCGAAAAAGCGTTCGAACTGGCCGGTTGCTTACCGACAGAATCCGTTATGGTCGGCGATAGACTAGATAATGACATCAAACCCGCGAAATCTCTCGGAATGAAAACAATCTGGATCCGAACGGAATTGTCAAAATACCAAGACTCGAATTACGGAAAAGACATAGCTGACAAGACGATAGATTACATTTCCAAACTGCAAGACATCTTTTAGCAACGAGTGAAAATTTGAAACACAATGTGCTTAAATATGAATGTTTCTTATCCGAAAGCGATTTTTTATCGCAAAAATAAAGATTATGAAAACCAAGAAACAAGATTAAGTATTATACGATGTTATCACCACTTTTCTTATACGTAACGATAAGTGTCTATGATGTCCTGACCTGATATGCTATATTATATGCGAGAGGTGAAAACATGAGCATCGGAGAAAACATCAAACAATTGAGACAGGAGAACAATTTGACTCAGGAAGAATTGGCTTCGAAAATATATGTCACGAGAAACGCGATTTCCAAATGGGAGACCGATAAGGGAATTCCCAGCATCGATAACCTAAAACAGTTGGCGACACTTTTCAAAGTGTCTCTCGATTTGATAGTGAACGAAGACGACAGAATCGCATTGGCCATGGTCAATACCGAGAAAATCAGAAAATTCAACGACATTATTTCCAGCGTCGCCATATTTTTTGCCTATTCCTTGAGCGGGATTTTGATACCCTACATTTTTTTTACCTTGAACAGATACGATGATCCGGCCATTGATTATATCTTGTTGCCATTGATTTATATTTTGATCGGACTGATAAGCGTCCTAAGAGAAATATCCTGGAAGTATTTACTGATCGGTTCGGCACTGGCCATGATTCCCGTTTACATGTTTTATGACATCTTGCTTCCCGAATCCACTTTGGGACTAATCGGACTTGGGCATTATGTTCTGTTTGTAACGGCATATTTCCTTATGGACTTATGCATCAGGTTTCTTCAGAATCGTTTCGATTCGGCGATACTCAAAAAAGTATTTATGTATACCGCTATTTTGATAACCGGCGCATATGTGATACATACCATTATCGCTTCCATTTATCTATATAATTGTTTTGTCTGCAGTGCCCCGTGGTATCTGGAAGTCGTAATTAATTCGCTTTTGTATGCCGTTCCCATTGCTATACCGGTCATATTATATTTTCACTTCAGTCAGATATCTGCGAAATAAGAAGCAAGCAGTCATCTTTATAATCCAAATTAATCTGTCAATAAAAAACAGTCCGTTGTTTCAGGACTGTTTTATTAATGGTTTGCGTTTGTTTTCTTCGTTTCACGAAACGATATACCAGTAGAAAAAGCCACGGAAGCTGTCGGGAGCCCTGTTTGCCGGCACATTGCGGAAGGCTTCATAGATCACGCCGTTATAGGTAACCTGATCGCCTTTGTCATATTTGAGGGTTGGATCCCATTCGTCCGGCGCCATTGTCCATTCGCCTATTTGGAGAGTGATCTGACTATTTGAAGAAAGACTGTCGAAATAGCTGTATCCGACATATGTTATGGAAGAAAAGGACATGAAAAACACAGCGATTGTCAGTATTACGACTAGCATTTTTCTTTTCATGGTCATACACCTCCTTTGTTTTAGGCTTGTATCTTATGGATCACAGATCAATTTCCGGAATGAATATCGGAATCATCTTCCGTTTCATCGGAAGAACTGTCCGTTGATTTTTCTAATGTTTCCTGTTCCTGACAATCATCGGGTTTTTTCTTGGTTTTATTCGAGTCGGAAACCAGTTCGAGCAGAAGGAAGAGAATCAGAATATCCGAAATCAGCACGATCCGGCCGAAGAATGATTGGGCGAATAGCAGGAAACCTCCGATTTTTGGAATCGTAAGAACATGGATTCCGACGATATCTTCGTCGTACAAAGTCCAGGGATCCTGATGTTCGCTTACTTCTGGATGGGTGAGGAATGTTCTGACGCCTTCGTCTTCGCTGATTGAGTAGATGTAATGCACGACGATCTCGTCGGTTCCATCACCGTTGATGTCAGTATAGAAAGCGATAATATCTCCCACCGAAAGATTATCCGGATCAACTGATGTGTCGATGATCACGACGTCATGGGTCATAATAACCGGCTCCATGCTTCCGGTGGCTATCACAAAGTAATCGTACTTGGCGATAAAGGGGACGTAATTGAAAACTACATATCCCAGTCCAAGAATAATAGCTACAGAAAGGAAAAACCGTATACCTTTAGATATACTGGATTTCGGTTTTTTATTTGACGGTACCGATTTTTCCTGAGCCATGATTTATCTCCGTGAAATTGTGATTGTATTATTCAGCGGGTTGATTAGAACTGTTGCTGTTGGAAAGAAGGAATCCGATTGCGAAGTTTGTTGTCTTACCGGCGACTCTTTCATAATCAGAGGCATCAAATCCGGCGCTGCCGTTATCTGCCAATGTGATGGTGACGGTGACTTCCACGGTGTTGTGGTTGTAATAGAATGCATCGGTGAAATCCCATTCTCCGGTGGAAGAAGTTGTGGCGGCGGCTTCATCGGTGCCGACTGTCACTGTGAACAATCCTTCCTCACTGTTGAAGAGTTCGGCGATTCCAGCGATTTGGAAATCGGTGATATCGACAGCCAGATCGGCTTCCATGCCGTACTGAAGATCGTCTTCAAGACTCAGGGTGTATGTGAAAGCATAGGATGTGGTGTAATCAGCTTCGTAAGCGGCATAGAAAGATTCGGCGGGAACCAAAGCTCTTTCATCCTGGACAACGGTCGGAACTTCCAATCTTACGCCATATCCGACAACATAATTACCGTTAGTGTTCTGCTGCAGATTATCCCAATAAGCATAAGCGGCGACACTGGAACCAAACAATAATGCGATGATAACTACTAACAAGATATTTCTTTTTTTCATGATAATTCTCCTTTTAATTTTTATATTATATTTTTTTTTTTTTTTTGAATTAAGATTGATGCTTATTCACCTGTGAAAGTGAGAGAGAAAGTGATTTGGCCGTTCTTGATTTCATCGTAAATGGCCTGGGTCGAAGGCATATCAAGACTAACAGTGACAGTTACCAAGACATTGGCGTCATTGACAGTAGTTGCTGCCTGGGTAATATCGATATTGATCAGATCGGCATAAGTGCTTGAACCACCGATCAAAACATTGGTTGCGACGACGCTGAGGGTCAATGGGTCTATGACTGTCTGATCCAAATTCACGTTGTAAGTTAGTTGAATTTGATCGACATCATCCGCCGTCATTGTGACACCGGCGGGTACGAGAACCTTGTCTGCGGGGGCGGTAGCGACGGCCGTTACGACCAATGTGACGCCTTCACCGATCTGCAAAGTTTCATTTTGTTCCCGGGAAAGATTATCCCACCATGAGAAAGCCAAAGCGGTTCCCCCGAGAAGCAGTGCAACTAAAATTGCGACAAATACCTTTTTCATTTTTAATACCTCCATAAGATAGAATAAAAGCCAAAGTAAATAACGGATGGTAGCTGGCTATCCCGAATGGGACCCTATAGTTTTCCGTCACCGGATTGCTCCGACTTTGGCTTTTTCAGTCCTATGTAGTTTTCTCGGTCCTGAGAGTAAAAAAAATGCCCTCATCTCGATTTGAGACAACGGCAACTGGCTACCATCTTGCGAAGGCCCTATAGCTTTGCGTCACTAACTTTCGTTAGTTTTGCTTTTTACGACACTGATTATAACGGATAAACAATTCGATGTCAAGAAAAAAAACACAAAAATATCTTATTTTTTACATGAAAACGTTTTTAGATTGCAAAAACGGCCATTTTCAGCCTTTTTTGAGAAGATATTATTTTGAAAACAAGAGTATGATATATGTTTATATCACGAAAACATGATTTGAATAATATCTAAATTTTGATAATTATCTTAATAAAAGAACAAGCAAAATCGTTTTTAAAATGAATAGAAAATAATGAACGCGACAAAATAACAATAAATATAATAAGAAAAGACGGTCAATTTATAGTCGGATAACAAAATAAGTAAAAAATAATTAAACTTGTAATAAACAGAGATAGTGAAAATGTTTTCTGCAAGTCAAAATTATTGACATTTGCCCGAAATTATCGTATATTTAGTATGGAATTAGCAAGATGGTTGTTAATTCCAAAATCATCAATGGTGAAAGGAGATTCTTGAAATGATAACAACATTTAAAGCAAGTGTAAAAAAAACAGAAAAGGGTCTACAAACCGAAGGAACAGCGAGAGGATTCAAGATCATTCTTGATGAGCCCGCCGGCTTGGGCGGGTCAGATACCGGAATGAATCCGGTGGAAGCGTTACTGGTTGCTCTCGGAGGATGTCAGGCAATTTGCGCAGCAGCTTTTGCAAAAGCCAACGGAGTGAAATTCGAAGAATTCCATACAGAACTTGAAGGAGACATCGATTTGGACGGCTTTATGGGTAAATCCGATGTAAGACCCGGATTCCAGGAAATCCGTTTCACGATGCACTTCAAGACCGACGAACCTCAGGAAAAGATCGACAAATTCGTCAAGTTTATCGAGAAGACCTGCCCGGTCGGGGATACGATCGGAATCGGCACAAAACTTGTGTGCGCCGGTGGAGTCATCGACAAGTAAGAAAGAAAGATAAAAAAAAGTCCGCTTGCAAAAGCGGATTTTTTATTGAAAACATAGCAGAAGAATCATTTGATGCTGAAACGTTTGATGATTTCCCTGATGAATCCTTTTCCGAGAACCGCGGCGCTGGCCAGTAAAATGGCGACAGAAAGTGAAATCAAGACAATCATCGGCCAACTCATTTGTTTCCATCCGGATATGGCAACGACGATTCCGATGATCGAGGCGATGATCACCCACATCATCGGCATGATATTCTGCCTTTGGATATTGATGTTGGAAAAGAAGAACACCGCGATGACGGCCAATCCGCCGAAACAGATGATCGGTATGACAAACATTGCCCACCCGAGGGAGTGGATGATATCGATCAGCGCCAGCAAAACGCAGGTGAAAACAAGAAATTTCGCTGTTTGGCTGATCAGATTGTATTCCACGAGATCGGGTGAAAAAGCAAATGACCAAACGAAAAGCAAAAACCAGAGCACATAAATGCTCCAAGCCGGACCGCCTGCCGAGATGTTGATGATCGGGCAGACATAAGCGGAAGCGACGAAAAGCCACTTTACGACGCTTCTTAATAGAAGCGCCCGGCTCTTTTTACGGTCACGGGCCGGATAAGTGATCTTAACTTCCATAAATACCGCTCCCTTCCACTATGACATCGATGCCGTCCGACTTCAGTAACTTGTACATAGTTTCTTCATAGGACGGGTCAAGTGTCAGTTTGGCGATCGAGAAAGTGGTCTTGTTGTTGTATGAAACGACAGAACAGGATACTCGGTTTGTGATCGATGTGCCTAGCAGAAAATCGAAACCGACGACATGCGAAGCCATCTCTTCGGGAAGATTGACGATGCCGAGGTTTGAAAGCGTGTTGGAAAAAGCCTGATCTCCCAGAAAGCCGTATATGATGCGAGCTACCGGATTCTTGATGAAAAGCGGAACGAACCGTAAAGAGCGGACGAGTCCCTTGGCGGCGTTCATCATTTCGTTCATCGGGCCCAAAGCGCCTTTTTCAACTAACTGTCTGGATATCTCCGGTAAAATTGATTCGCAGTCGGTTATCTTTGTCAAAGGGAGCTTGATGCCGCAATAGAGCGAAAAGTTGCGCAGAGTGCCGGAAGGGTAGTATTTACGCATATCGACGGGAACTTGGATCGACATGGATCCGGAAGGCTCGTCGGTGGCTGATTTGCCTGCCAGCATCATGTTGGCGACAAGATATGAAGTGATAGTTGAATTCTTGCTTTTGGCAACGGCTTTCAGTTTGTCGGTATCCATGATGAAATGTAATACGCGGCAAGGTTTGGTCCGTGAAAGCGATCCGCTCAATTGGACGGAAGGACGATTCAGAAATCCGGAAGCCTTGTTTTTTGGTTCCACAAAGAAGAAGGCATCAGACATTTCCCCGTCCACCGGAGTTTCATTGATCGGAAGAATGGTTTTGTCATATGTTATGTCGATGCCTTGCAAACGAAGATATTCGGCGACAAGTGTTTTAAGAAATACCATACCGCCGTATCCGTCGGCCAAAATATGAAAGATTTCCACGCTTATCCTGTTTTCGTGATATAGCAAGCGGAAAGTTTGGGAACCGCTCAAGGAAACGTCCAAAGGACGGCAGGGAATGTCATATTCTTTTTCAACGACAAAGCGTCTTTTAGTCGTATCGAGATAATGCCAGAAGAACCCCTTCTTGATCGTGGTTGAGAAACACGGGAAGCGTTTGATCGTGAAGCTGAGGGCAATCTGGAGAATTTCCGGATTAACGGTTTCCTTCATATAGGCGGAAAGCCGGAAAACGGCCATTTGATTGCGACGCATCGAAAGCGGATATATTTTTGCGGCGGTATCCAAAGGAAACCACCTGATCGCCGGACGCGAATAAAAACCACCCAGGTTTTTCGTATCGAGCCTTTCAAGAGACTTGTCGAGCCTGACTCCGAGGGAATCGAAATACAGGATGGCTTTTTCAAAATCGGAACGCATTTCGGATTTTCCTTTTTCCGGTAACAGTACGTGTTCGTCGAAACTGGCAAAAAAATCCGTCAGCAATTCATTGCTTTCGGAAGATAGTGACTGCCTGTATTGTTGGAATGGACTGACTACGATGTGCTTTTTCTTCATATGTCCACCTTCCATTTGATTTTATCACAAAAACAGATCCATATCAAAGAAAAAAGGATATCCCGTCAATTAATATCAAAAGATATGCCAGACAGTGTTAAACAGCCAGGATTCTATATTGACATATGTTAACATTGTGGTATAATGTTAGCAACCTAACAAAAACGGGATGTGAGCGTATTTTGAAAAAAAACGACTTGCTCGGATGCAAGATAATATTTCTTTCCCATTTAATCAAACGCAACCGCGAAGAAGAGATATCCAAAAGCACTGAAGGATTGACCTTTTTACATTTTCGCATAGTGAAATTCATCAGACATAACGATGACTTGCCGATATTTCAAAAGGACCTCGAAAAAGAATTCAACGTCCGCAGATCCACGATGTCCGGAACTCTGGATTTGATGGAATCCAACGCTCTCATCGAAAGAAAAGCAGTATCAGGCGATAAAAGGTTGAAACAGATTTGTCTAACAGAAAAAGCGATAGAGATATCGCATAAGGACGAAATAGACCTTACCCAGTTTGAAAGAAAACTGGCGAAAGGCATAGACGACGGGAAAATGGCCGATCTCATGGAAATGCTCGATATCCTGATTGGAAACATGGAAAACTATAACGGAGAGACGAAAAATGATTAGGAAACTTGCGAAGAACATCGGGAAATACAAATTTGATACCTTCATGTCACCGCTCATGATATCTTTAGAGGTCGTCATGGAAGTGATCATACCGTTATTGATGGCCAAACTGATTGATGACGGCATAACTCCCGGAGACCTGTCGGCCGTTGTGAAATTCGGCTTGTTACTAGTGCTAAGCGCATCCATATCTCTGGGCTTCGGTTCGTTATCTTGCGTGTTCTCGGCCAATGCTTCGGCCGGATTTGCGGCAAACATCCGAAAAAAAATGTTTGATAACGTTCAGGACTTTTCGTTCCGGAATATCGACAAATTCCAGACTTCGTCGATCATTACCAGACTTACAACCGACGTTTCCAACGTCCAGAATGCCTTCCAAATGTTGATAAGGATAGCTTTCAGAGCCCCGATTATGCTCGTGGCCGCCCTCATCATCACGATTTCCATCAGTCCTACATTGTCGCTTACCTTCCTGCTTGTCATTCCAATATTGATAATCGGATTCATTTTCATCATCAAATCGGTTTTTCCGGTTTTCACGGAAGTGTTCAAGAAATACGACGGGATGAACAACATCGTCCAGGAAGACATCGCCGGCATCAGGGTCGTTAAGACCTATGTACGGGAAGATTATGAAAAAGAGAAATTTCGCGCCTCATCGCAGGAAATCTATAAATACTTTTCCAAAGGAGAAAAAATTTTGGCGGCCATGAGTCCGCTCATGCAATTTTCGATGTACGTATGCATTTTGGTGATCTCCTATTTCGGAGCCGTGCTAATCGTCAAAGGAATCGGCGGGAACATGATTACGACCGGGGAACTGACCAGCCTCATCACCTATTCCGGAATGATTCTTTCCAGCCTGATGATGGTTTCCATGGTGATCGTGATGATCACGATTTCCAGGGCTTCCGCCATCAGGATAACCGAATTGCTCGATGAAAAAAGCGACATCACCAACCCTAACAATCCGGTAACGAACGTAAATAACGGCGACATCATATTCGATCATGTCGATTTTCGCTACTCGGAAAACTCGGAACGGAAAGTGCTTGATGACATCAATTTTAAAATAAAATCCGGCCAGACGATCGGTATCATCGGCAGCACCGGCAGCTCGAAAAGCAGCTTAGTCCAGCTGATCGCCAGATTGTACGATTCCACTGCCGGAAGCATCTATGTCGGTGGGAACAATGTCAAGGATTACGATATCGAAGCCCTGAGGAATTCCGTCGCGGTCGTCTTACAGAAAAACGTGCTGTTCTCCGGATCGATTAAGGACAATCTCCGGTGGGGAAACGAAAATGCCACCGAAGAAGAAATGATCAGAGCCTGCCGGATGGCGAGAGCCGACGAATTCATCCGGGAAATGCCGAAAGGATATGACACCCATATTGAACAGGGAGGCACTAACGTTTCCGGAGGCCAGAAACAGAGGCTTTGTATTGCCAGGGCATTACTAAAGAATCCGAAGATTCTGATTTTAGATGATTCGACGAGCGCCGTCGACACCAGGACCGATGCCGAAATCAGAAAAATGTTCAAGAACGAACTCCAGGGAGTGACCAAAATCGTCATCACCCAAAGAATTTCGTCCATTGAAGACGCTGACGCCATCATCGTTATGGAAGGCGGTCAATTGAATCAAATGGGCACACATGAGGATCTTTTGGCCACCAACGCGATTTATCGCGAAGTATACGAATCGCAGAGCAAGGCGGTGATGGAAAATGCCTAAGCCTTTCAATGCGGGACCCCGCGAGAAATTCAACATTAAAAAGCATGGCAAAACCCTGAAGCGTCTGCTCGGATATATTTTCCGCGACTACAAATGGCGTTTCATATTCGTATTGGTCTGTATCCTTTTCAGTGCCATCGCCGGTGCTGCCGGATCAATATTCATCCGGATTCTGATCGATGATTACATCACGCCGATGATCGGCGTTTCCGACCCGGTATTTTCGGGACTTCTGACGGCGATCGGCATACTGGCGCTGATCTACGTCGTCGGGATCGCTTCTTCCTATCTGTACAACCGGACAATGGTCGTGATGGCCCAGGGAATCATGAAGAATATCCGCGACGAAATGTTCTCAAATATGCAGGATCTGCCGATTTCTTATTACGACGGTCATACCCACGGCGATCTGATGAGCCGGTACACGAACGATGCGGACACCCTGAGACAGATGCTGGCGCAGAGCGTTCCTCAGTTTATCTCCTCGATGGCGACCGTCATCGTGATATTCTTCGCCATGTTGTTTTCCAATGCCGTTCTGACACTGATTGTCATCGTCTGCGTTGTGCTTATGATGATGATTACGAAGAAGATCGCTTCTGTCAGTGGGAAATACTTTGTCGCCCAACAGAAATCGCTTGGCGAGACCAATGGTTTCATCGAAGAGATGGTCGAAGGCGAAAAAGTGATCAAGGTATTCTGTCACGAGGAAAAAACCAAGGAACAGTTCGATGTTTTAAACGACAAATTGCGGGTTAATGCGACGATGGCGAATAAGTTCGCCACCCTGATGATGCCGGTGATGAATAATCTCGGAAACCTGCAATATGTCATTATCGCTGTCATCGGATCTGCTCTTTGTATCTTGGGCTTTCCGGGAATCACTCTCGGAGTCGTCGCCAGTTTCATGCAACTATCCAAAAACTTCACGATGCCGATCAATCAGATTGCTAACCAATTTAACTCGATTATCGTTGCTTTGGCCGGCGCCGACCGGATTTTCCAATTGATGGATGCGAAAAAAGAGGAAGACGAGGGTTATGTGACGCTCGTGAATGTGGAAAGGCAACCGGACGGAACTCTAAAGGAAACAAAAGAAAAAACAAATCTTTGGGCCTGGAAGCATCTGCACAAGGACGGCAAGCTCGAATATGTGCTTGTTCAGGGAAAAGTGACGTTCAACGACGTAGATTTCGCTTACGAACCCGGAAAAACCGTTTTGCACAATATCACCTTGCAAGCGGATAAAGCAGAAAAAATCGCTTTTGTCGGCCATACGGGAGCAGGTAAGACGACAATCACTAATCTGCTCAACCGTTTCTATGACATCGCCGACGGAAAGATCCGGATCGATGGAATAAATATAAACAAGATCAGGAAACCGGATTTAAGACATTCGCTGGGAATGGTTTTGCAAGATACCAATTTGTTTACCGGAACGATCAAGGACAACATTCGCTTCGGTAAACTGGACGCAAGCGACGAGGAAATCATCGACGCGGCCAAAAGATCAAACGCCGACGGCTTCATCAGAATGTTGCCGGATGGCTACGACACCATGCTTACACCGGGGGGAAACAATCTTTCCCAAGGGCAAAGACAACTGTTGTCGATCGCTAGAGCCGCCGTCGCCAACCCGCCGATATTAGTGCTTGACGAAGCCACCAGCAGTATTGACACCAGAACGGAAGCCATAGTCCAGAAGGGAATGGATCGGCTCATGGAGGGAAGAACCGTATTCGTGATAGCCCATCGCCTTTCCACCATCCACAATTCCGACGTGATTGTCGTACTCGATCAAGGAAGAATAATCGAAATCGGAAACCACGAGAAATTGATAAACAAAAAAGGAATGTATTACCAGCTTTATACCGGGGCATTTGAACTCGAATAGAATTTCAGATAAAAAAAGGCCGCGAAATCGATCGCGGTCTTTTTTGGATTCCTGATATTGAATTATTCTTCTGGAGCGAGTGCTTCGATAGCGGCGGTAATCTGAGTGATGAATCCCGTCTTGTCGATTGTTCCGTTGGCATAAAGCGTGTAGATCGGGCCAAGGGTTCCCATGCCGAAGTTCGAAGGCATGTCATTCTGCCACCATGAATAAGCCTTACCGGCGTTCATCCAGGTAACAAGAGCCTGTGAAAGCCCTCCGGAAGGAAGCAACGTGCAGGATTTGAAGGCCGAGATCATGCCAGCCTGATTGACCGTGTAATCCATTCCGGCTGTTGTCGAAGCAAGATCATTCAGGAACAATTTGGCGGTGTCGATGTTCTCGGAATCGGAATTGATGACATAGTATGACGGGGCGGCGATGAAAATGCTGTCGCAAGTTCCGTATACGGAAGCATGTGGAGCATATCCCATTGTGAATGTCGCTTCGTCCAGGTTCGGATCGATCCAGTTGCCCTGATGAATAAAAGCGGCATGTCCAGAATCGAATTTTTGTACTTGGTCATCGTATGTGCCGGTTTTGAGGATTGTCTGATCGGAATATTCGAACAAAAGTTCGACCCAATCGGCATACTGGCTCATTCTTGTGGCGTCGACTTCGCCATTGTTGAGCTTGTCGATCACTGTGCTGTCGCCATAGGTTCACCGCCTAGATTTCTACTCAAGCCAATTGTATCATAAAGAATGGACTGATGATAAGAAAAAATGTAAAAACAGATTAATATTGATGTATAAAATTTTCGTTTTGCAAATGCTATAGAATATTTACAACATGGTGAAACGGCATTATAATTAGACTATAATAAATATTTATATACTGCATCAATGCTTCGGGAAGGCGTGAAATACCGATGAAACAAACAGAAATACAAAACAGATGCGTTGCCGAGGTAAATCTCGAGACATTGGCGGAAAATTATCGCATTCTGAGTGAACGCGTGGGTCCCAAAACGGAAGTTATGGCGGTTGTCAAAGCAGATGCTTACGGACACGGGGCGGTTAAGACCGCTTGCAAGCTGGCCGAAATCGGGGCTTCACATTTCGGTGTCGCGACTCTCGAGGAAGCGATTGAACTAAGAGAGGCCGGGATCAAAGGAGAAATCCTGGTATTCGGACTGATCGACGCGTGCGACTTTTCCTTTTTGACCGAGTACGGGATAACCCCGACGATGATATCGGTAAATCAGGCGAAAGAATACGCCAAGCATAAAATTAGATACAAAGCGCATATAAATCTAGACACCGGAATGTCAAGGATGGGGATCTTATGCCGGACGGAAGCGGAAACGGAAACCGCTTTTGCCGAGATTATGGAAATTATCCGAACCGGATTTTGTATAACGACCGGTATTTACACGCATTTCGCTATCAGCGAAAACACGGAAAATCCCTTTACGGATCTCCAATTTTCGTTGTTTTCAAAAGTGCTGGATAAGTTAGACAAAGCTGGCGTCGACATTCCTCTGAGGCATTGTTGCAACAGCGCTGCAACTATTCTTCATAAAGAGATGCATCTCGACATGGTCAGATGTGGAATCGCCTTATACGGTTTGCCTCCGGTAAAAACCGATCTTCGGTTGAAACCAGTTTTGACTCTGAAAGCAAGAGTGGTCAGGGTCGCTAAACTTAAGAAGGGAATGCCGGTAAGTTACGGATGCCGTTATGTTGCAAAAGAAGATATGGAAGTTGCGACTATCTCCATCGGCTATGCGGACGGTCTTTCAAGACTGCTTTCCGGTATCATTTCCGTATCCAAAGACGGGAAAGAATTTCCCGTTATCGGAACCATCTGTATGGATCTTGCCATGGTGGGAATAGAAAAAGGCGAATTGAAACCAGGGGATTTCGTGGAGATATTCGGTACCGGTGATATAAATGCCGACACCATCGCAAAAAAGATCGGAACAATATCTTATGAAATCCTTACTGACATATCACCAAGGGTAAAAAGAAAATATATTTGAATAACAAATATAAAAAGCGGCTCCGTCAGACAAATGCAATTCGCCAGACGGGGCCGTTTCCTTTAATTAGTATAAAACAATTAACGCTTACAGATATCAACGAATAATCTGTGAAAATAACGGTTTTCCGTCAACTCTGGATGGAACGCGCATACAAGAATATTATTGTTGCGGCAGGCAACGATATTTTTTCCCATAGTGGCTGCTTTGAAGACATCGGGGCCGATTGACGTTATGATTGGCGCCCTGATGAAAACAAGCGGAAATAATGTATTGTCCTCGGTTTCTCCATAAGCGAAAAAACTGTCTATCTGGCGACCGTAGCCATTTCTTTTGGCCTCGATGTCGATTGAGCCAAAGGAATCTTGGCATCCGTCATTAACCTTGGCGAGCAATATGAGTCCGGCACATGTGCCGAATGCGGGGAGTCCCTTGTCAAGCATATCCTTGAGCTTATCCCACATGGAAAGTCCTTTGAGAAGCTTAACCATCGAGGTGCTTTCCCCGCCAGGAATGACAAGACCATCCATCGGTTTCTCCAGATCTTTACGATTTCTGATTTCATGAGTGGAAATCCCGATATCTTCAAATGCCTGTTCGTGTTCGATAAATGCTCCCTGAAGGGCCAAAATACCGATTTCCATGAGATCATTCACCGCGGTTGGCCATCAACAGCGCGATTTCCTCCTCGTTTGTCCCGACCATTGCTTCACCGAGATTTTCCGAAACCAAAGCGAGAATGGCGGGGTCGTTGAAATTGGCAACCGCTTTGACGATTGCTTCCGCCCGCTTGGCGGGATTTCCGGACTTGAAGATTCCGGAACCGACGAAAACGCCTTCCGCCCCGAGTTTCATCATAAGCGCGGCGTCGGCGGGAGTGGCGATTCCTCCGGCTGCAAAATTTACAACCGGCAATTTACCTGTCTTTTTGACATCTTTCAAAAGATCAATCGAAACGCCCAATTCTTTTGCGGCTTCGTAAATTTCATCTTCGGAAAGTGATACGACCCGCCTGATTTCCGCTTGGATCAGACGCATGTGTCTGACTGCCTGAATGACATCACCGGTTCCCGGTTCGCCTTTTGTCCGAATCATTGCGGCTCCTTCGGATATTCTTCGCAATGCTTCGCCAAGGTTTTTTGCTCCGCAAACGAATGGCACTTTGAAAGCTGTTTTGTCGATATGATAAATGTCGTCGGCCGGTGAAAGGACCTCCGATTCGTCGATATAATCTATTTCGAGCGCCTCCAAAATTTCGGCTTCGACAAAGTGACCGATCCGGACTTTTGCCATAACCGGAATAGAAACCGCCGCTTGAATGTCCTTTATGAGTTTGGGATCGCTCATCCTGGAAACTCCGCCTGCCTTTCTGATGTCGGCCGGAATTCTTTCGAGAGCCATTACGGCGCAGGCGCCGGAAGCTTCGGCGATTTTGGCTTGTTCCGGCGTGGTTACATCCATAATCACTCCGCCCTTAAGCATCTGAGCCAACTCCTTGTTCAGGTCATATCTTGTTTTTTCCATTTTGTTTCCTCCTTTATAAGTCTGCTTTTCAAATATCCACAATTATTGTATAATGATAACTGACATTTGATAAATAGCCAGAATGACATAATATAAGAAGGTCAGATATGATAACTTTATATTTGAATACCGACGGCAAGGAACCGTTGTATATGCAACTTTACATTCAGATCCGCGACGCCATACTGGAAGGTAAAATATATCCGCAGGAAAAAATTCCGTCCAAAAGAAAATTAGCCGAAGATCTTGGGGTCAGTGTCCAGACAGTTGAAAACGCCTACGGACAGCTGACTGCCGAAGGCTATATATACTCGAAACCAAAGAGCGGATATTATGTCGAGGATGTCAGTGTGTTTTTTCAATATAGCAAAACAGATCGGGTTAAACAATATGAGCATATTGTTATAAAAAAGAAAAACAAAGCCGATGTCGCATATGATTTTTCGACCAATGTTGTCGATGATATCGAGTTTCCCTACGAAAATTGGTCAAAGGAATTCAGAAATGTTTTTGCCGAGCGGATTTTATTCGATATAAACGGATCATCTCCATCCGGACTTGAATACTTACAAACAGAGATAGCCGGATATCTGTACAGATACAGGGGAATAAGCGCGAATCCAAGAAGCATCATAATCGGTTCGGGAACTGAATACACCATCATGTTAATAAGACTTTTATTAGGAGACAACCGAAAAATCGGCGTGGAGAATCCCGGATATCCCAAATTAATGAGAATGTACGAAGCGATGGGAATATCGACAGTGCCAATCAATTTGGACGAAAACGGAATAAAAATCGATATGTTGACTGAATCCGAAGCAAATCTAGTCCATGTCACTCCGTCACATCAGTTTCCCTGCGGAATGGTTATGCCGGCATCCAGGCGTTCAGTCCTTTTGAAATGGGCGGAAATAAAAAACGATAGATATATCATCGAAGATGACTATGACAGCGAATTCCGTTTTTCTGGCGCTCCGATCAGGGCGATGAAAAGTCTTGATTTCAATGACCGTGTCATCTATGTAAATTCGTTTGCCAAAAGCCTGTTTCCCGGTTTGAGAGTCAACTACATGGTATTTCCGGATCATTTAGCCAAAAAATTGGAATCGGACTATTCCTATATCACATGTCCTGTTCCCGTGTTTGTCCAACAGTTTCTGGCAGACAATATCAATACGGGAAAGTTCGAACAGCACCTTGCAAGAATGAAAAAAATATATAAATCAAAAAGGGACACTCTCATATATGCATTATCGCAATCCAGATTAACAGAAAATTTCGGTATCAAAGGAGAAGAAGCCGGATTGCATTTTTTGCTTGAATCACAGTCGGAAATCGACGAATTAAAATATATGGAGAATGCAAAAAAAGCAGGGATTAAAATAAAGGGACTCAGGGAATTTTGTTTAAAAAAAATCCCTTTGGCTTCGTCTTTTGTGATGGGTTATTCAAAAATGGAAAAAACCGCTATGACAAGTGCCGTTACGGCACTGGAAAACGTGTTTTGCATGCTGGATCCGAAAATGTGACGAATACCGAAAAAATAGGCGAATG
>Ga0116152_10001432_pt1 | contig 19571 bp, 16 predicted proteins | sample AD_UKC119_MetaG_FD_89894 | JGI IMG/M metagenome (GOLD analysis project Ga0116152, IMG submission 89894) | Active sludge microbial communities of municipal wastewater-treating anaerobic digesters from Hong Kong - AD_UKC119_MetaG | ecosystem: Engineered > Bioreactor > Anaerobic > Digestate...
CATTGGTCGGATACCAGCCCACGGGGATGAAGCCCTGGGCCCGGGATTCTCCGGCTTCTTCAACATCAAAGACCGCCAGGCAGTTGTTATTGGCATTGGCGACAAACAGAGTCTCTCCGTCTTTGGACAAGGCCAGGCCATTGGTGGATGAGCCGGTCGGTGCGTCCGGGTACAGAGCGGTCTGCAGGGTTTCGATGATTTTCCGGGTTGAGATATCGATGACCGATACGCTGTTGGTGCCTGCGTTGGCGACATAAAGTATTTTACCGTCTTTCGATAGCAATAGTTCATTGGGATTTTCTCCCACGGTGATCTGTCCCTGTTCCCGCAGATCATCGGTAGCGTAGATCGCTATTTTCCGGGCTCCCCATAGAGAGACGAACAAGCTTTTTTTGTCGGGGGATAGCAGACAGGTATAGGCTTCAGTACCGAGCGGAATTTTCTTTTCGATGTTTTTGGTGGACGTGTTGATCACGTAGAGGGTACTGTCATCCTTGGTCGTGACGTATAATCGCTTCTTTTTTACATCGATGTCCAGCCCGGTGGGAGAGAGTTTCTTCGGCCAGGGCTTGGCCAGCACGATGGTGTCTTTGATGACCAATTTCTGATCCTCGACCTCCATTAGATAGATCCAATTGTCATTGCCACCGCTGGCATACAAGATATGGTTGTCGGCGAACTTCAATCCGTAAAATGCTTTGCCAACGACCACCTGATCCATCAGTTTGCCTTTCTGCGCATCAATCAACTGTATGCTTTGTATGCTCTGACCGTTGTTAGTCACCGCCAGGAGCGATTGATCAGGGCTCACGGCCATATTGAGCGGTAAGTCGCCCAGCGGCAGCATCCTGCCAGCCGGCGTCAGGCTCCAGCCGTTGGGAAGGAGCGTTTTGGTACCAGGGAGCTGGGCGTGGATCGTCGAAAGTGAGGTAATCAGGATAAAAGCTAAAATAAACGGACGCATGCTATTGAATCAATTGATATGAGTAAAGTTAACACCTTGTGGGGATTGTAGGTGTGAAGTTTGTGTGAAGGAGGGAGGGTAGAGGGTTGGATGCTATATACCTACTTGTGTTCTTTATTCTAAGTAGTATATAGACTGGAGTTTTTTTTCTACATCATTCGTAGAAAAAAATCGTGATAACTTGGCTAATCCTCTTCATGTCTTATAGAAATTAACACACAAAAAAATAATTCATTGTGCGGGGTGTTAGGCTTTAGATTATGTCTTAAAATGCTGAAATTCCAGCATTATTATTCAATTTTTAAATACTCACAAAGAATTCGGGTTCTTTCCTTAATTGACATTGCATCATTTGTTCCTTGTTGTGACATCCTTTCAAATTCTAATAACTCATAATTCGATTGTGTTATATCTTCTTCCGCAAGTTGTCTATTCCGAGCAATTAATTCATAAAAATCAATTATGCTTCTTCGGGAAACTTTTTCTTGTGCATCATTTGCAATAGCTTTTTTAAATGTTAAATAATAAACGGAAATTGATGATTGTGATCTAAGTAAATCATCGTAGTTGCCAAAAATATTTGTCATTTCATCAAGGATTAATCTTGTAGATTTCAATAAATGATCAGGATCTTTATCAAACTGCTTGTATTCTATTACCATTTTGTCCAAAAAGGGCTTTTTTGTGTCGGCAAGCTTACCAGTTGTATTTAAAATGTATTCTAAAAAGAGAATTCTGGCAGATACTTCTCTATGCTGATAGCGATTGTTATTGAATTTTACTTTTTTTGTAAAAAAATCATGAAGCGCCAAATCTCTTATAGCTCCAGCCATGGGACCTCCTAAAGCATTGCGCTTTTCGGCAGCATTTAATGGCACTGCTTCATTTAGGCGGCTAAACATATCTTCAATTAAATCAATGTCATCAGTTTCTACAAGAATGACTGGTAATAAGTATGAATCAAATCGTATTTTTATTTTTGGATATTCACTAGCTAAATCACTATATGTTAATCCTTTGGCGTTAACACTTGCATCTGCTAAATATTCAAAATCGTCGCTAATCGAAAAATCACCATTAATAAATTCCCATATCGCTTCAATTCTTTGACGTCCGTCAATAATTGCATAATCATATAGGCTGCCACTTTCCTCTTTTTGCTCTGTGTTATAATAATGAAAATATAACTTAGGGATATCATAGTCATTCAAAATAGAGTCAATCAATAACTGTTTTTTTTGTCTTGTCCAAACGCCTCCTTTTCGTTGATATTCTGGATTTATATTTATTACATCATATTCAGAGTTAATACGTAGAATTGTACTATTCAGGAACGGAAAGGTTCTGATTGTTGCCATGCGTCTTAAATTTTATGTGCGATACTTTCGAGTTCCGGGAATAATTGAAATCTATCAATCCCCAAAATGGCTAAGTCCTGTTTTAGCCTCTCTTTATCTTTAGGTAGAATAATGTATCTCCACGAGTGATTTTTTGGAGTTCCATCCGCACCTGCTTTGTCCACGAATAAATTCTCGCGATGACTAATGGTAAAAACCCCTTGTTGGGCTTGCATTCGAGGGCTGTTTCTTGGAGCAATGGCTGCCATTGGGTATAATTTTGACTTGTTTTCCCTCGCAATTGTACTCGGGACATAGCCAAGCATGTGTTCGTCCTCAAAAGAAGGAATCTCGAATTCAAAATCAGGCCTATAGTTACTTATTAAATTCAGATCACAAGGTAATAGTACCCAAAGTGCACCAGGCTTATCTAAATGAGTTAATAAAGAAAAATAAAGGCCCACTAATGGGCTTTCTGTCCAGTCTAAAAGTCGAGTTGGGACACCATAATGCTGCATTAAAAAAAGCCATTCAAATTCATTCTTAGGTTGGTGATTTAATATCATACTTGCATCTTGCTTAAATTTATTAAGATAATGGGTTTCTGGAGGGCTTTCAGCTAGTCTCATAAATTTTGGTTCAAGATTCCAATCGGCGTCTGAATGACCTCTGTACCAAATTGGTCCTTTATAATCACCAATATGTCTTTTTAGCCTTTCAAGGAGGTCGCCTATGGATTGTATGTTTGAGTCTTCATATTTCATTTTGTATTTTATTTAGTATACTATCTTGGCTTATATTAGGAATGGTGGAGCTTATGTGTTTGGGAGTTAATTGTTAATTTTTTATCTATTTAAAACATTTTGAATATGCTTGATGGATTTTCAGATGTAATTCTTCCATAAAATTCCATTGCGTATCTATCCGTCATGCAGGCAATATAGTCACAAATCGTTCTATACTGATGTGTTTCTATACCAGGCTTTTGTAAATAAATGATTTTGAAATCATCAGGAAGAAGTTTAGGAGGATTATTGCCATTTGGTAATAAATAATCAAAGATTTCTCCTACTATTCGTTTGCCTCTAAGTTCTTGGGCTTGAAGTTTAGGAGAGAGGATTTGAGTCTTAAATGCAATTCTTTTAAGAACTTCAACCCTAATTAAATCAGAAGTGTCAAGCCAGATTTTCGAAAAGACAGGTTTGTCTTCATTTAATTCAAAATTAATCCCACTTATTGTATGTTTAATTAATTGGGATGAAAAATGCGCCCTTGTGTATCCGTTTTTAGTTATTAAGTCATTATATCTAGTTGTATATTGATTTTTTAAAAAGGAATATTCCTCGCCAGAAATGTCATTTCTATTAAGATTTTCAACACCTTCAATCTCTAATGGAAGTTGAAACATGAACTTGAAAAGGTCTGAAATGATATCTTTTATGCTGTCAGGGGTGATTTTTTCCGACTTGTCTGCAAATTCATTATTTTGAATCAAATCATTTACTTCTTTGCTAATCCCTTCGTAAAAGAATGTGTCTTGAATAAGCATATCGATAGGAGAAATGAAACCGGCTTTAAAAGCATCTTCTAAATCATAGGTCGAATAAGTAATGTCATCTGCAATGTCCATTATTTGGCATTCAATTGTCTTAAAATTTTTAATTTTATACTCGCCGGAAACACTTTTTTTAATCCATTTAACTAATTCGGCTTCTTCGTCATAATAGCCTTTAAAAACAATTTTATTTTTATCTTTTGAGTGCTTAATATTTTCTTTGATATTGAAGTCATATTTTAATATAGAGGCTAAAGATCTGGAGGTTAAATTCATTCCTCCGCGATAATCATCACCTTTTTTATTAAATCCTCCATGGCCTAATAAACCGTCTGGTCGAATTATTTTCTTTTCAATTTTTGAGAGTATTCTTAAGGTTTGAGCATTTCCCTCAAACCCTCCATGATTTCTCATTTTTTCAGCTAATATTTCTTCGCCTTGATGTCCAAAAGGTGGGTGTCCTATATCATGTGCTAATCCTGACAATTCAACTAAATCTAAATCAATTCTAATATCTTTATCTATTTCTTTCTCATCTAAGGTTCTGTTAATTTTAAGGGAGATTGACTTTGCTATTTGTGCGACTTCTAAAGAATGGGTGAGTCTGTTTCTGAAAAAATCAGACTCATTATTTGGAAATAATTGTGTCTTGCCAACCAATCTCCTAAAGCTATGCGAATGAATGACACGTGCTAAATCACGGCGGAATTCGGTTCTGTACTCAGTGGGGTCGTGTTCTCGTGGGTCATACTCTAATTCTAAATAATGTCGTTTCCTATCGTTGTTTGTGTACATTTTTAATTTGTTTTTTGTCATTTGATTGATTTTCTTCAATAATAATTTTATTTCTGAAGGCCTTGGGAATATATAACTCCTTGGCAATATATTTATTGGCTATTTTAAATGGTTTGATTATTAAATTATCTTTTTTCATATTTTAAAATATTTATATAAGGGCTGATTGCTTAACGCATTATTTTAATATTACTTTTTTGGCTTTGATGAGGGTTAAATAACGATTCCTTAATTAAAAATGACTTTTCAATTCAGTAAGTTTTGAGGTTATGTACACATTTGAAATTGTTGGATATAGTTTTTGGGTTAATCAAAGTCCTTTTATCTCTATATGAAGCGTAATATTCTACAGTTGATATATATATGAATAGAACTATGGGCATGGTAAGTTTAGTATAGGGTGAAAGTAGAAATAATTTTTGAAAATCGGTAGTCAAAAGACATTTAAATAATAGAGAATTATGGCGCCTATGGACGATCTGTGTCCATATTTGATTAGTAGGTTGACCTATACACGGCCATCCTACTGATGTTCAAATTCCCCCTTTTGCTTTCTGGCTTTAGACGGATACCAGTTGCGATAACCGGTTCAAACACCACAATTCGCTTATGCCCTATGCATGTTCCTTGCTCCACCTCTTTCCAAGTTCCATCCTTCAGCACTTCCAGGCTATATACTTCCACTTGCTCTCCCCCCGTTATTTCCTCCTGGATGACCACCCGGTCGATGGTGGTGGGCTGGTCAAATTTAATTTCCAGGACATTTCCTTCACCACTGGTTTCGTACAGAGGGATATCGTACTTGGCCCGTATAGCCGCGCCCCACTCCTGCAGCCGCCGGACATCCACCTCCGGAAGCAGGCCACTGGTGTCGGGGGTGAGGCCCATGATCAGGGTGGCATTGCGGCCCACCGATTTTTCGTACATATTCATCAGGTCTGTGACAGGAAATAAGTGGTCCTCATCGCCCGGCTCCCAAAACCATTCGTGCCTCCCCTGGTAGCCTCGAAGGGGGGCATCGGCCATGGCCGGCATCCAGTATTGACCTTCGCGGGCTCCTGTCTTTAGCAATTCATAGTTATTGGCGACGATCTCGGGGTGGCCACTGGGGCCGGTACCTACCGACACATAAGGAAAGGTGGCCCAGCAGGGATAATTCACCGTGCCACTCTCAGAGCCGCCCCAGCGGGCTTCCGCCAGCTGCAGGTTGTGGTAGAAGAGGCAGTTGGGCTGGTATTGCTGCACGATGGGCAAGACATCCGGAGCGCCGTGGGCAGGATCGTCCGCACCACCGTCAAACCAGATCTCGAAGAGCTCACCGTAGTTGGTGCAGATCTCTTTGACCATACCTTCCACCATGCGGTTGTATTGTTCCTGTCGTTTCTGTTGAAATGCACCGGTGCCATCGACCTTAAAGTCATGCACCCCGAGGAAGGCATTCCAGCGGATGCCCAGGTAGATGCCAGGCTTGATGCCGTATTTGCGGCAGGCCTCAATAAAGTCGCGCACCAGGTCGCCCTGGCCATTCTGGAAGTTCAAAGCACGCATGGAGTAGGGGTTGACCTCCGACTGGTAGAAAGCAAAGCCGGTTTCGTGGCTGGCCGTGAAGAGGGCGAACTTGAATCCGGCCTCCTTGATGGTGCGGATCCACTGGTCGATGTCCAGGCGGCTGGGGTTGAAGACCTGGTAATCTTCGATGGGGGTGATGCGGTTGTCGCCTTGAATATACTTCTTCCCGTCAAAGACATGCAGGTCGTAGTGGAAGATCGCTCCCAGCTCGGCTTCCTGCCAGGCTAGCTGGCGGGGATTGGGACGCGGATGCTCCGGATAACGGATGGGGATGAAAGCGCAATACGAGTCGTCGCCTTTTTTGATCGCTACGCTCAGCACGGCCGGTTTCCCATCCTCGTAATAGATAAAAGGTCGCTCCATACGGTCTGGCCGGATGGAGTCCCCGTTCTCCAGCCGGAGGTATTTGTGGGTGACGACGTATTCGGTTGCTTTTTTCCAGTTGATGCCATCGGTGGATGCCATCATGCCAATAAATGAATGGGCGTGAAAGATGCCGTAAAACCGCTGTTGCTTGTCATCGTACCACAGCGACATGTCTTCGGTGTCCAGATTGTCAATCACCGGTTTGGGTTGCATGACGAAGGGGCCATCTGGATGATCGCTGATCGCGATGGCCTGGTCGCGGATGAAGCGCGTCTCGTTGGGTTTGTCGCCTTTGACGACGAGATAATATTTGTCATCAGGGCCTCGGGTAACCGCCGGGTTGACGGTGAGGGTGGTGATGGGGCCGGAGGGTTCGATGAGGGGCTGATCCTGGCGGATCCAGGGGCCACCCAGAGACTCCGCCACGGCGACGCCGGTACGCTGGTTCTCGCGTAAAGGCCACCAGTTTTTATGAGAATAACCTGTCCGGGCAGTTTCGATGAGTTCCGCCTCACTCATGCCTTCCGGACCGGCATGCGTGCCGATGTAATAGAGGTAATACTTGCCATTGAAATATTTGATCTTGGGGTTGTGGGCGGTGATGGCGTCCCAGTGGTCACCACCCCGGCCTTTCAACACGGTCTCCTTGTATTTCCACGGTCCCCAGGCATGCTCAGATACAGCATGGGCGATCTCCGAATGGGTCAGCCAGCCAGTAAAAGTGAGGTCGCGCCGCCAGCGCGCATAGAAGAGGTGATACAGACCCTGCTCATCCCGGATGATGGAGGATCCCCAGTTGTAATAATCCGGGTCGGAAAAGATGTTGTCGGTGGTGATGGGTTGGAGGTAGTCGCGGATGAAGAGTTCGTCACGGTTTTGTGAGAAGGAAGGAATACGAATAAGAGTAAATAGGGTGAGGATGCAGAGACCTGATAATCGAAATTGCATGTTGGTCAAACGATTTATATATTCCGAATTTACATTTTATCATCGTTGTCATTTCGACTGAAGGCGAAGAATGAGCCGAAATGGAGAAATCTATATTCAATCGAATACAATTTAGTCGTTGATTAGTATTTAATAGATCTCTTCGCTCACTCTATTCAACCGGCTCAGTCGACCTGCCCCTACATTCCTACGGACCTGCCCGTCCGTTCAGGCGGGGATTACAATTATTGTCGTACATCGTCACTTAACGACCATAGATTATTTAATTTGCTGATTAAGCTGGAAAAGAATTAAGAATGATTAATCGGCAAACACTAGGGAGCATCAACCTGAAGACCAGAACACTAGCTATATTTCTTTCTTTATTGCTGGCAAGCATGGGTTGCAACCAGCCAATATCTGAACAGAAAACCTACGACCTCGTCATTTACGGCGCGACCTCGGCCGGAATAGCAGCGGCGATCCAGGCAGTTCGCATGGAGCATACCGTGATCCTCATCTCGCCGGAAGCACGCATCGGCGGCTTGACGACGGGTGGGCTGGGACAGACCGATATCGGTAACAAGGTAGCCATCGGAGGTATTTCGCGGGAATTCTACGAACGGGTCAAGACCTGGTACGATCAGCCGGAACATTGGAAATGGCAAAAAAAAGAAGAATACCAGGATGGCGGTCAGACCCGTACGGCTGAAAACGAAAACTCAATGTGGACCTTCGAGCCGTCGGCAGCTTTGGCCATCTACGAAGCCTGGCTGAAGGAAGAGCAGGTGGAGGTAGTTTTAAATGAAAAGCTAAACCGGGAAACGGGCGTCGGAACGGAAGATGGAGCCATCCGGTCCATCACCATGCTTAGTGGCAAGACCTACACCGGAAAAGAATTCATTGATGCAACGTACGAGGGCGACCTGATGGCTGCCGCCGGGGTGTCCTACCGTGTAGGCCGGGAAGCAAACAGCGCGTATCATGAGACGCTGAATGGCGTGCATCCGCAAATAACCGATACCACCATGACCGGCCGTGTATCCCATGATGCCTATAACCACAACTTTGTCGACGGCGTCGATCCATATGTGGTCGCGGGCGATCCATCCAGCGGATTGTTGCCTTACATCAATCCGGACGGTCCGGGCGTCCCGGGAGCAGGTGACCAAAAGTTGCAGGCTTATTGTTTCCGCATGTGCCTGACCGACGACCCAGACAACCGCATCCCGTTTGCCAAACCGGCAGACTACCAGGAGATCAACTATGAGTTATTGTTGCGTAATTACGAGGCCGGGGAGGCTGGCTTTCCCTGGATCAACTCGTCGATGCCGAACCGCAAGACCGATACCAACAACCGCACCGGTTTTTCTACCGATTTCATCGGGCAGAATTATGCTTATCCGGAAGCCAGCTATGCCGAGCGGGAGCAGATCCGGGAGGCTCACCGCAGTTACCAGCAGGGGCTGATGTGGACACTGGCTAATAACCCGCGTATCCCGGACCAAATACGTAACGAGGTGGCGCGTTGGGGTACCTGCAAGGACGAATTTGCTCGCTCTGACGGCTGGCAGGAGCAGCTATACATCCGTGAAGCACGCCGCATGGATGGGGTGATGACGATGACGCAGTACCATTGCGAGGGGCTCGAAGTGGTTGAGGATCCTGTCGGCATGGGTGCCTATGGGATGGATTCCCACCACATCCAGCGTTACATCAATGCCCAGGGTTTTGTGAAAAATGAGGGCAATGTGGAAGCGCCCGTCCGTGCTCCGTATCCCATCAGCTACCGGTCGCTCCTGCCCAGACCGGAAGAATGTACCAATTTGCTGGTGCCGGTCTGTCTGAGCGCCACACACATTGCTTTTGGCAGCATCCGCATGGAGCCGGTCTTTATGGTATTGGGTCAGAGTGCCGCTACCGCAGCTTGCCTGGCATTGGCTGGTAGGGTAGGTGTGCATGAACTGGATTATGGTAAGTTGAGAGGAAGGTTGCTGGCAGATAAGCAAGTGTTGAATTAAATCGCTGTTCGCAGTTCGTTGTACGATACTTGCTGGCAACGAAAAAATAATTTACTGCCACGAATTACACAGATTACTCGAATAAACGGGAAGCTTTTTACGCTGTACGCTGTAAGCTGTTCGCTGTTCGCAGGTAACGAAAACACGAAAACACGTAAACACGTTTTAACTGCCACGAATTACACAGATTACTCGATTTATTGAGAGGCACTCAAAAGTGCTTATCGCAATTGCAAAATACAGTAGAACCCGATTCTTAGTGGTTCTTCGTGTACTTTGTGCCTTAGTGGTAAAAAAGTTGATCGCTGTTCTCAGATAACGGAAACACGAGAACACTTAAACACGTAAACGCTTTTTTTAACTGCCACGAATTACACGATTTATTGAGAGGCATTCAAAAATGCTTATCGCAATTGCAAAATACAGTAGAACCCTATTCTTGGTGCTTCTTCGTGTGCTTTGTGCCTTAGTGGTAAAGAAGCTGTTCGCTGTTCCCAGGTAACGGAAACACGAGATCACGTAAATACATAAACACGTTTTTAACTGCCACGAATTACACAGATTACTCGAATTATTGAGAGGTATGCAAAAATGCTTATCGCAATTGCAAAATACAGTAGAACCCTATTCTTGGTGCTTCTTCGTGTGCTTTGTGCCTTAGTGGTAAAGAAGCCCGTCCGCTTTGGTAAGCACGCTTACCACGCTGCCAGGTATATCACTTAATGCACTCATTAACACATTATCGCTATGTAAAAGGGGATTGCCTTCGGCGATCCAGGGGATGGGGTGAACCAAAGCTTCAAAAGGCCCAGGGCTGTCGCCCTTACTTTTTTCATGCCCGTCCGCTTAGGTAAGCACGCTTACCACGCTGCCGGGCATAAAAAAAGCCTTGAGCTCATCGCTCAAGGCCTTTTGAAGCTTTGTCGGGATGACTGGATTCGAACCAGCGACCCCTACGTCCCGAACGTAGTGCGCTACCGGACTGCGCTACATCCCGCTACCGGTTAAGGTGGCGCAAAAATAACAAAAAAGGAACTTCAAGCAAGTGATTATAAGTCCTCACCCCGTTTTACCTGCATAAAGATGCCGACTACCTTATCGACTTCATCGGCGTCAACGACCACGGAAAATTCATTGGCGGTGGAGACGAGTTCCACGACGTTGATCCCTTGCCAGGCCAATGCCCGCAGGAGGAAGTAATAGAGCCCGTACATTTCGGTGTTCCCCGGTGGTAACAGGATGGTTATTGCGGCCAGGTTGGTGCGGCGGCTGCGAATCTGACCAATGGGGATCAAGGATTCCAGGCTGCCTGCCAGGTGTTCACTGATGACCATCGAAGTTTCGTAGATGCCCTGACTGAAGGCATAGAATGCCGGCTGGACCTGTAATACGGAGTCCAACGTCTGGCGGATGCGGGCCATCAGATTGCCAGAAGGTACGAAGGACCATACTTCGAGGTTGGAGCGGACCAAGATGTCACCCAATTTAGCGATTGCTTCCCGGATGGATTTGGTGATGTGCAGCAAGGGGGAGGCATTACGCCGGTGGAGAGCCATCAAAATGGCTTCATGCCGAACAGACTTTCCAGTTTGTTTTTCGAGGTAAGGTTGGATGCGCCGAGCCAGCGCGGCGAGATTGATAAGTCCCTCGGCCATGGCCTCTTCGATAAATGGCATGCGTCGTAAGTGTTCTTCCAGGGCATCAGCTAGCCGTTTCATGCAATGATTTGTTATAAATATAACAATATGTTAGTTATATGTTCTAATTCTATTGAAGTAATACTTGAATTGGTTTCACTGATTACCTTTGGCGGCTCAAAAGCAAATTGGCTATGGTCATCTATAAATTTGGAGGTACTTCAGTAGGCAGCCCTGAACGGATGCGCGAGGTAGAGGCTATTATTACGCGGACAGGGGAAACCAAGATCGTAGTCTTGTCCGCAGTTTCCGGGGTCACAAATGCCCTCGTGCGGATCGCGGAGGCTAGCGAGGCACGGGAGCTTGTCCTTGCTGAACAAGAGCTGGAAGCACTTGACCGTATGTATTATCCTTTTCTCACGACTTTATTCCATAAAGAAGCGACTCAACAGCAAGGGAAACAAATCCTGGACGAATCAAACAGAACCATACGTCAGACATTAACTGGCGAATGGGAGGATGAATTCAGGAAAATCATATTGGCCCAGGGTGAGCTGGTGTCCACTCAATGGTTCCACCTGCTGTTGAAGGAATCCGGCATAGATTCGGTCTTGCTGCCCGCTCTGGAATTTATGCGGACCAATGCGGAAGGAGAACCTGACGTAGCGTATACCAGCGACAAGCTGAATCAGATGCTCGCCTTATATCCGGGGATCCCACTGTTTATTACCCAGGGCTATATCTGCCGCAACCACCAGGGGGCCATTGATAACCTCAAACGCGGTGGCAGCGACTATACGGCTACCTTGATAGGTGCAGCGTTGAAAGCCGATGAGATCCAGATCTGGACCGATATCGACGGGGTACATAATAACGATCCAAGGGTAGTTTCCGAGACCCATCCTATCCGGTTTATGTCGTACCGGGAAGCGGCCGAGCTGGCTTATTTCGGAGCAAAAATTCTGCACCCTTCCTGTGTGATTCCTGCCGAGGTGGCACTGGTACCCATCCGGTTAAAAAACACCATGCAACCCGAGGCTCCCGGCACCCTGATCAGCCTGCGTTCTTCTTCGCAGGCAATCACCGCAGTGGCTGCAAAAGATGGCATTACGGTCATCAAGATTTATTCGCACCGTATGTTTATGGCGTATGGTTTCCTTAGACGTGTCTTTGAAGTATTTGAGAAGTACCGGACTCCATTGGACATGATCACCACCTCTGAGGTAGCCGTTTCCCTGACCATCGATTTCACCGATCACATGCATGAAATCATCCGTGAGCTCAAGCAGTTCGGTGAAGTGGAGTGGGAGGGAGAACATACCATTTTATGCGTGGTAGGTGACAACCTCATCAAACGTCCCGGTATCGCGCAGCGGGTGTTTGCCGCCATCGAAAAAATGCCCATCCGCATGATCTCCTATGGCGGAAGCCGGCATAACATCTCCATTCTTATTCCGGAAAATTACAAACGTGAGGCGTTGATTCAGTTGAATACGTTGTTTTAATGCGGTAGGCCTGAACGCTCTAAACTCGGTCTGCCCGCCTCCCGGAAAAAGCAGAGATGACCAGTTTTTGGGGCCATTATTTGCGGCAAAATAAAGTAGTACCAAAATTCTAGGTGTTACTATGTGTCCTTAGTGTCTTAGTGTTATAATAGATAATCGTGGACTTCGTAAACACGTGAACACATTCATCACACCCTTTCAAACAACCACCAGGCCGGCTTGCGTTTGCGGACGACATAATGTTTGTCGATGTATTTCATGATATGATCCATCCCTTCCCGAACATCATTGGTCAGGAGGACCAGCTTAAGATCATGCGCGGAGATGGTCCCCTGTGCCACCATGGACCTGAGGAATTCCATGAGTTGCTCGTAAAATTTGCCATCCATAACCACAATGGGAAAGCGCTGGATAATGCCTGTCTGCACCAGGGTCAGCGTTTCAAACAATTCGTCCATGGTCCCGAATCCGCCGGGGAACACTACAAAAGCATAGGAATATTTGAGCAGGAGTACTTTGCGCACAAAAAAGTAGCGGATGGTCACCCACTTTTTCATGTAGGGATTATGGAACTGTTCTTTGGGTAAGATGATGTTGCAACCGACCGAGTGCCCTCCATTCTCAAATGCTCCACGGTTAGCTGCCTCCATAATTCCCGGGCCACCCCCGGTGAGCGTCGTAAACCCTTCTTGCGCGATGGCGGCCCCCATGGATTGGGCCAGTTGGTAATAAGCATGTTCTTCGCGGAAGCGGGCAGAGCCGAATACGGTGATGCAGGGACCAATGAAGTGCAACGCCCGAAAACCCTTAATGAACTGGATAAAAACGCGAATCGCGAACCCGAGTTCGCGATGTCTTGGTTTGGGACCATCCAGATAAATATCCCGTCCACCTTTTAAACTTTCTTTGGTTACCATAGGCCTAAAAACAAGAAGCCACCGCATTAAAACTTAATGCAGTGGCGTTCCTCAAACTAATCAACTGCAATCGTTTTAGTGACCTTAGCCGGTGTTTTCACAGATTTTGGCAAGGTTACGTACAATACACCTTCTTTGTAATTGGCCTTAATCGCATCCTCTTTGACATTTTCAGGAAGCCAGAATGACCGCTTGAATGAAGTGTAATTGAATTCTTTTCTCGTGTAGTGGTCCTCTTTCTTTTCTTCTTCGTGTTTCACTTCTGCTGATACCACCAGATTTCCTGCCTCAACTTCAATATGGAAGTCTGCTTTTTTCATTCCAGGAGCAGCTACTTCGATATTGTACGCTTTGTCGGTTTCAGCTATGTTGACGGCAGGGACTTCAAATCGTTCCGGTAAAGTAGGCCAGAAGTCATCTCTGAAGAAGTCATCCATCAGGGAGACCATCGAACGACGAGGTTTCCATAATGTTACTGACATAGCTCAAAGTTTAAAGGTGAACAAATCGTTATTGTCGGATTCAAATAAGGAGGGTTTTGGATGGAAATGCTATGACCCCCATCAAATGAATAGCTGACTCATATCACATAAATCAATAACTGTCCGAAGCACGGAACAATGGATTATTTGTTCGAGCCACTGGCTGGAAGCGTAGGTGGGGCTTTTAATGGCTAATCGGATACAGGATATTACACCTTGGCAGCCGAAATTCAAGCCAATTGGATCAATATTTCACAAACCGACCAACTTGATCCTGAATACGAAGGACATACAAGCCAGAAGCTAAACCGGATACATCGATCGTTTGATCGTGAATTTTTGCAGTCCGGATCAATTGACCGGAGAGCGAAAAGACACGTGCTTCCGCCTGAAGATCACCAATGGGTGATTGGACAAATAATTGGTTATCTGCAGGGTTGGGGTAAAGCCGCAATGCTTCCGCAGGCGCAAAATCATGGACACCAGTGGTGCTGTTTAATAAGCTGGAGCCAACTGCATATACGGTTTTGGTCTCTATATTCTGAATAAAAGCAATGGGATAGATCTGGTTTGAAATCCAGCCCGACTCCAGGTTGTATGAATAGCTCATGCTCACCGTATTGCCGGCTTGGGGCAGGCTGATGACATCGCCGGCGTTGGAAGTGAGGAATCTGCGGAAAACATCAGGATGCGTAGACTCGCCATTGGGTCCTGTATAATCCAGTGTACGCTCAGCGACCAGGACAAAAATCCGGGCATTGTTACCGGCATCTACGGTACTGTTTGCGGTGATGTTGACATTAACCAGACTGCTTAATCCATCCGGAGACCCGGACGGTGCATTAGTCACGGTAACCGACAGGGGCGCCGCCGACGCGATGGCATTGGTCAGTTTGGTTTCATCCAATAATTTACTGCCGCTGCCATTGGACCCATTGATGTAAGCCGATGGGGATCCGAAAATGCCGTAGTAATTCATCCGGGCTTCCTGGTCCGGCTTATTGGCCTGATACAGGATGCATTGATTATAGGGAACCGGGATGTGATAAGCTATATGGACCACATCGTCCGGATATTTGGCGATGGTTTCATAGAGGGAAGGGTTTCTGCTGGCACAAATCGGGCACCAGGTATTGGTGAAGTGTTCCACCAAAACAGGACGCTGGGCATCAAGGAGTGCGGTGCCGGTCATAACAAAAAAGCAAAGCGTGGTAATGATTGTGTGTTTCATAATGTATTCACTTAATGAGGAAATAGACGTAACATCAAAGTTTGACCTTTTTTTGTAAAATTGCAAGCAGTCCGGGATGCAAGCAAACTTCATTTCGATCTGTATTCCATTTACCCTGAAATGGCCGCAGCGCGACACCTGCAGGATTCCAACTATTTCTGCCATGCATTTGGTTGATAATCAGTAGGTAAGAATAAATGCCCTATCAGTCGCCGGGCGGTTTTGACACGGGGAGAGGAAGATTAAAAAACTGACCATTTGGATATGACGACGACACTTTTAATGGCTATGCCTGATTTTGCCAAGCCTGAGATCTGGGTCGCTTTGCTGACACTTACCTTTTTGGAGATCGTTTTGGGCATTGACAACATCATATTTATTACGATTGCTGCCAACCGGTTGCCCCGGGAAGAACAGGCCAGAGCCCGGAATATCGGGCTGATCCTGGCAATGATCTTCCGGATCCTGTTGTTGCTGGGTATATCGGTGTTCATGGCCATGCAGGAGCCTTTCGTCGAGGTAAATCTGGGTTGGTTTTCCGGAGCGATAACCGGACAGGCCGTTATTCTGTTTGCCGGTGGTATCTTTCTGCTTTACAAAGCGACCAATGAAATCTACCATAAGCTGGAAGGAGATAATATGGGGCCGGAGAAAACCGTCCAGAAAGGTAAATCGAACCTCACCGGGGCTATTCTCCAGATTGCCTTGATCAACATTGTGTTTTCATTTGATTCTATCCTAACCGCCATCGGTCTTACAACGTACGTTGTGATCATGATCATTGCCGTGGTGGCTTCCATTTTGATTATGATGCTCTTTGCCGGTCCGGTTGGGCAATTTGTCAATGATCATCCTTCAATTCAGATGCTGGGTCTGGCTTTCCTGATCCTGATTGGGTTCATGCTGGTCGCGGAGGCGGCTCATCTGGCCGAACTAACCATCTTCCATTCTGAGATCGGTTCGGTTCCAAAGGGTTATCTTTACTTTGCGATTGCCTTTTCCTTGTTTGTTGAATTTCTCAACATCAGGTTGCGCAAACGGCAAAAACCTATACAATTACATGGTATTGGGGAAGAAGCCGAAAAAGAAGGCATGTTCGATTAACCTAAACAAAAAAAATTATGCGTTCGGATCCGTTGTTTAATGAGGGGAACCGCGATGTCGGGTTACTTATATTACGAGTGATGTTGGGCCTATTTATGTTTTACGGTCACGGGATGGGAAAAGTAGGCCGGTTATTTGGTGATGACCCGATTTCATTTGCTGACCCATTTGGTCTGGGTCCGACAGCATCACTGGCCCTGGCTGCTTTTGCCGAAGGGATATGTTCCATTTTCGTCGTGCTTGGTTTATGGACGCGGTGGGCACTTATCCCGTTGATCATAACCATGAGCGTGGCATTTACCAGACACATGGGAGACGATTTCGGTCAAATGGAAAAAGCCCTTTTTTACCTTTTTGGTTTTATAGCATTGTTCTTTGCCGGTCCAGGGAGGTATTCACTGGACTATTGGCGGTCAAAATAACGTAAAATCCATGCGTAGCTTTACCTGGTTCTTGCTGATAGCGGTATCCGCCTGCCGGCAAACCATCCCGGATGTCCTGACCCGTCTGCAGGGTGAGACAATGGGAACGTATTATCAAATCACCCTGTACGGACCAAGCCCTGATTCGAGCCTGATCAACGGACTGGATTCCGTATTGCATGATGTAAACTATTCGATGTCCACCTATATGGAGACGTCGATCATCAGTCGGTTTAACCGGGCCGATACGCTGTTTTTGCTTCCTGATGATTCCATTGAATTACCATCTTATCATCATTTTCTGGTGAATCTGGAGGCGGCCAAAACGGTAACGGCTGCTTCAGGCGGGTATTTCGATCCCAGCGCCATGCCGGTGATCCGATACTGGGGATTTGGAGGAGGAAGGAAACATCCATCGGAGGTAGATACCAATGAGATCCACCGCCTTTTACAACTGAAAGGCATTGACCGGATCCGGCAGATCGACCGGGATGGCCAAAAGTATTTGCACAAGCCAGCGGGTGTGGAATTGGATTTCAGTGCTTTAGCCAAAGGATATGGTGTGGATGTGGTCCATGAATTTATGCTTAAAATGCAATATCCCAATCACCTGGTCGATATCGGCGGCGAAGCACGGGCGAGTGGGAAAAAAGCCAACCAGGTGCCCTGGGTTCTTGGGATCAATGTGCCGGATGACAAAGCCGGACTGGAAGAGACGGTGGTTCAGTTTGTTTTGCAGGATCGGGCAGTTGCAACCTCCGGTAACTACCGCAATTTTTATGAACTGAATGGACAACGTATCGTGCATACGACAAATCCGCTTACCGGTATGAACTATCCCAGCGATCTGCTTAGTGCTACAGTGGTCATGGATGACTGCATGCATGCCGATGCATGGGCAACCGCCTTCATGTCCATGGGCAGGGAAAAAGGAATGGAGATCCTGGCCACGCATCCCGACTGGCCGGTAAGTCTTATCTTTAGTGATTCAACTGGTGCTATGCAGTTATATCATACTGAACCCTTTAAAGCCATGATGCAATGAATGTGCCTTTGCTGAAGCCAATTGTTTTTTTTGATATCGAATCAACGGGGCTTCATGTCTTGCGTGACCGGATCATTCAGATTGCCCTGATCAAATATTTGCCCGGACAGTCTGATCCGGAAGAACTGATGTTGATGATCAACCCAGGAGTGCCGATTTCGGAAGAAGCGATGGCCGTACACGGAATCCTGCCCAAAGACCTGGCCAATAAACCGACCTTTCAACAGGTGGCGAAGACCCTGCATGAATTCATCGGGGATGCCGACCTGGCGGGATTTGGTTTGATGCGGATGGATATACCCATGCTCATGGAGGAATTCGCCCGCGCAGGCTTTGAATTTCCCATTGATAAAAGGCGTATCGTTGATGTACAGCGGATCTTTTACCGGATGGAACCACGTACATTAAAAGCTGCCTACCGTTTCTATTGCGAACAGGAACTCGAAGATGCCCACGATGCGATGGCTGACGTCCGTGCAACCATTGGCGTGTTACAGGGACAGATCGCCCGTTATGAGGGAGAGGACCTCATCACCGAAGATGGAGAACGCATTATAAAGCCCATCGTGCCGGATATCCAGGCACTCCATGATTTTACGAACGATGCCCGCATGATCGACCCTACCCAGAAATTGAAACTGGATCATAATGGGGTGGTGGTCTTCAATTTTGGCAAATACCAGGGCCAGCCGGTTGCCCAGACCCTCTACGAAGACCAGCAATACTACAACTGGATTTTAAACAAGGAGTTTTCTACCCAGGTCAAGCAGTTGGTGAAACAATTGCTGAAAGACTATAAAAAGAGCTTACGTAATTAACAATCAGGAATATGCGGACAATTATAGTTTTAGCCCTTGTCCTAGGACTGTGGGAATCAAATGCATCAGCTCAGGGATATCTTTATAAATGCACGACGGTTCAGGCGGCCCCGGGTCAGCTGATGGCCTTGATCGATTACCTGAAAGCTGATCTGGAAAAAGTCCGGCAGAGTGGGGAAGAACCGGCTTATATGTTCCGTCATCAGCAAGGTGACCGCTGGGACCTGATGGTCATGGTGCCTGCAGGTAGCTATACCGATTATTTTACCAGTAAGACGGCCCAGATACTGGAGCATCCTTACGGTTCCGATTACTACAATTATGTGGCGCTGCAAGAGGAAGGATTTGTGCGGGGGCCTGCCCTTGACTTGTTTCGTGAAACCTGGCAGAACAACACGTACTTTCATGCTGAAATGTTTGTCGCATTGCCAGGAAAACATCAGGACCTGTATCACGAACGGGAAATGGAAAATGCTTATTCCCAGGCCCGTGGCGGGATCTACAACATGATCTTCACCAAAGAAAATGGTTTTGCCTGGGACATCTTCACCCTTGGAGGATATCGGGATTTCAAGCATTACGCGGATACCCAGATGAGCACGGCAGACAAAGAAGCCGCTGCCAAACAGGCTGGTTTTGAATCTGCAGTAGCAATTGGTCCGTACCTGCGGAGTCTGATCAATTACCATCACGATACGCTGGGCGCGAAGGTGGAATAACGTGTTCACGCGTTCACTCGTTTCCGTGTTTACGAGCGAACAGCGAACAGCCAACAGCTTACTTACCCTTTGTCATCTCGACTAAGCCAACTGAAAGTGGCGCACGGAGAGATCTCAGATAACGTATATACGTGTTCACGTGTTTCCGTTCCCTGCG
>Ga0116152_10001434_pt1 | contig 19567 bp, 18 predicted proteins | sample AD_UKC119_MetaG_FD_89894 | JGI IMG/M metagenome (GOLD analysis project Ga0116152, IMG submission 89894) | Active sludge microbial communities of municipal wastewater-treating anaerobic digesters from Hong Kong - AD_UKC119_MetaG | ecosystem: Engineered > Bioreactor > Anaerobic > Digestate...
CACGCATACGTCCCCGCCGGCACCGCCGTTTTCCAGCGCAGCACTCACGGCACGCATGATCAGATCGCGCGCGCCGCCGCCAATGCCGTCCAGTTCCGTTTGAACCTCAATCATCGCGGCAGCTCCATTCCCGGATACCGGATCCGTTCGTGCATCAGCCCTATAAACGTCACAAGGAAGCTCCTCTCGATCAGGTCTATCTCCGCCAGTGTCAGCGGGCATTGCTTGAGCTGGCCGTCGTCCATCTTTCCCTGTACGATTTTCCGCATCATCTGGGCGACTTCTTCCCGGGAGGGTTCGTTCAGCGAACGAACGGCCGCTTCGCAGCTGTCGGCCAGCATGACGATTGCGCTTTCTTTGGAGCTCGGCAGGTTCCCCTGATAGCGGAACAGCCGCTCGATCACCGGTTCGCCGTCCTGTTCCTGCATCTGCTTGGCTTTGTAATAAAAGTATGCCACAAGCGTCGTGCCGTGATGCTCGTTTGCAATTTTCCGGATTGCGGACGGCATGCGATAACGCGCAAGGTAGGCCTCGGCGTCTTTCTGATGCGCAATGATATACCCCGCGCTCTCCTCAGGCGAAAGCGAATCGTGGATGTTCACGCCGTTTTGATTTTCCCGAAAATATTCGGGCCGCCGCAGTTTTCCGACGTCGTGATACATCGCGCCGGTCCTTGCCAGCAATGCGTTTGCGCCGATGGACTCCGCTGCGCCCTCGGCAAGCGACGCCGTCATCATGCTGTGATGATACGTGCCCGGCGCGCTCGTCATCATGCGCTTGAGCAACGGGTGGTTTGTGTTCGCCAGCTCGTGCAGCCTGGCCGGGGTCACGATGTCGAACACGTTTTCCCAAACGCTGAGCATTCCGACACAGAACACCGAAAGAATCAGCGCCGCGGCCATTGTCAATCCGGCATAGATGATAATGCTGTTCCAGGAATATTCAAGTATCGCGCCGCCTGCGGCGACGACCGCCGCGCCCGCAAGCCCGTCCGTTGCATCGGCGGCAATCAGCGAGCCGCGCTTTTGACTGCGTTCGGCCACAAGGATCGTCGCTTGTCCCGCCGCGAGCATGGAGGCCATGGAAAGAATCGAATCGGACCCAAACAGTGTAGAACCGCTGCCGCCGGCAAGAAGCGCAAGCGACATCGCCAGCGCAACGTTGACCGCCTGCGCGACCTCTTTGGAAAGCAGCAGGCAGGTCAGCAGCACGCCGAACACGGCGGGTGTAATCCGCGGATCGACCAGATAGCAAAGCCATTCGAGCAGCACCGTGATGCAAAGCACCAGCGCAAGGATCGTCATCTTTTTGCTGGAGCAGAACGTTTCCCGCTCAAACGCAAGCAGATAAAACATGAACAGCAGATAGATACACAGCAGGTAGGCAATTGCGCCCGGTGCAAGATGGCTGGTCGCCTCCGCGCCTTTCACAAGGTCGAGCGAGAGCAGCAAATCCATCTGGTCGGCCGTGACTGTCTGCCCTTTTTCAACGATGGTTGCACCGCGCGCAATGTACACTGTTTCAACTTCCGCGGCGGCTTTTTCCTGCGCACGCGTGGTTTCGACAGAGTTGATTACGTTGGTCGGCTGCAGATACGCTTCGTAGACCGTTTCACCGAGCGACTTGAGCCAGACGGAGAATGTGGAAAGCTTTAAATCCCGCTCAATTTCGGAAAGCGTGCTCGAAAGATCGTCTTCAGAAACACCCGAGCGAAGTTCGCTTTGCAGCGTCGTGAGCACGAATTCCTGCAGTTCGTCGATGTCGGTATCGTCCGCCTCCAGTATGGCGTATCCAAGCGACGTGTCCGTTATGGAAACCGGCAGTTTGACCAGCATTGCAAGCAGATCGTTGGAAGATATGACTTCGTCCCATTCGCGCGTGTCGTCGAGCTGGTATTCAACGCCGTCTTCGCCGGTCTGTGTCGGAACGGTCGCCGCGCGGACCTCTTCGGCTGCGTTTCTATAGCTTTTTACCGCGGAAAAGAAGCTCTGGGCGCCGGAAATCAGCGTGTCCGCCAGATCTGTGTCGACCGAATAAACCGGCTCGACGTTGTTGCGCGCAGCCTGCTGCAGCGCTTCCGTCATGACGGTGTTTTCCACCATGCGCGGCGCCGTGATCGTGTCGCTTGACACGCTTCCTTCGGAAACCTCGTAGCGTTTGGGCGTAAGCGACGTGAGCGTAACGATGCAGCTCAGCGTAAATACGGCTGCAATCGTAAACAGCCCGTATGCGCGCGTCTGCTTTTTTGCGCCGTTCCTGCGTTTTCCGCTTTTCTTTGCGTTTTTCTTCGTTGCTGCCACGTTTCCTCGTCCTCGTCCTTACGATTTTTTTCGTTCCGGCGCACTCTGCTGCGGCCGTTTCTGTTTTTCGTAACGCTCATAGGCGCAGATGATACGCTGCACGAGTTCATGCCGGACAACGTCCTTCTGCGAGAGCCGGATGATTTTAATCCCTTCCACGCCGTCTAGGATGCGCGCCGCCTGCACAAGCCCGCTTGCGCGCTCCTTCGGCAGGTCGATCTGCGTTACGTCCCCGGTGACGACCACGCGGGAGCCTTCGCCGAAACGCGTTAAAAACATCTTCATCTGTTCGCTTGAACAGTTCTGCGCCTCGTCCAGAATGATGTACGCGCCGTTAAGCGTTCGTCCGCGCATGTATGCCAGCGGGGCGACCTCGATTGCACCGCGCTCGTAAAGCGCGCGATAACTCTCCAGCCCCAGAAATTCCTGAAGCGCATCGTAGAGAGGCCGCAGATACGGGTCCACTTTGGACTGCAAATCCCCCGGCAGGAAGCCGAGCTTCTCGCCCGCTTCCACGGCGGGGCGCGTCAGGATGATCTTTTCAACTTCCTTATTCTTAAACGCCTGCACGGCCATTGCGACCGCCAGATACGTTTTTCCCGTGCCGGCAGGGCCGATGCAGAACACGAGTTCGTGTTCCTTGAGCGCCTGAATATATTTCTTTTGACCGAGCGTTTTGCATTTGATCTGCCTGCCCTTGTTCGTGATGGCGATTACGTCCCCCATGATCATTTCGATCATGTCCGCGTTGCCTTCCTTTGCAAGGTCGACCGCATAGCGGATGCGGCTCCGGTTGATTTTCTCGCCGCGCCGCTGCATGGCGAGCATTTTCTCGATTACGACTTTTGCAATGGAAACGCCCTCTGCGCCGCCGGAAATGCGCACGCCGCTTTCCTCGGCGCGGATGCTCGCGCCCGTCTCCTGCTCCAGCACGCCGATGTTTTCGTCGAACACGCCGAACAGACCCAATAGCTCGTCCACATTCTCCAGCGGAATCGATGTGCAAACCCGCTCCGATATTTGTGTCAACCGGTCATTTCCCCCGTTTCCGCCTGCCGTATTTTGCTTGTTTTATTTCATATGAGCCGGCTTTGCGGCTTATTTTGGACACACCAAAAACACCACGCTGCCGTTTAGGCGATTATAACACAACCTCACTTCAAATACCATAAACCCGCCCGCGTATCTATACCGTGGTTTGTGAACGATTCAATAACAATATTCCAACTGTTTTTGTTGCGTGACGGACTCCGGGCAGACACGCCGTCCTGTTATGACGAAATCTTGCTTGTTTTATACGCGATGTGTTATAATTTGTTGATTTAAATAATGGGGAGGTTCGGGCTTGTTTACTGCAAACGGATATTACTCTCAGCTTCACGGCAACTATCTTTTTTACGAGGTTGGCAGACGCGCGGCGACGTTCGCCGAGGCGCATCCGGAAGCGGAACTCATCCGCATGGGAATCGGCGACGTAACGCGTCCGCTCGTTCCCGCCGTAATCGAAGCCATGCACAAAGCCGTGGACGAAATGTCCCATGCCGAAACGTTCCATGGTTACAGCCCCGCATTTGGTTACGACTTCCTCCGCCAGGCGATCCTGGAGCGCGACTACACCGCGCGCGGGATTTCGCTCGATCTTGACGAAATCTTCGTTTCGGACGGCGCAAAATGCGACGTTGCAAACATTCAGGAGCTCTTTTCGCCGGACACCGTTGTTGCGGTCATGGACCCTGTCTATCCCGTCTATGTGGACACAAACGTCATGAGCGGGCGCGGCGGCGCGTTCGACGAGAAAAAAGGCGGCTACGAAAAGATCATCTATATGCCCGGCAGCGAGCAGAACGGTTTTGTGGCCGACCTGCCGCAGAAGCGGCCGGACGTGATGTACCTCTGCTTTCCGAACAACCCGACCGGCGTAACGCTCTCAAAAGAGCAACTCAAGCGTTTTGTCGACTATGCGCGCAAAAACGGCACTCTTATACTCTATGACTCCGCTTACGAGTCGTATATTTCCGAGCCGGACAAGCCGCACAGCATCTACGAAGTTGAAGGCGCAAAGGAATGCGCGATCGAGTTTCGTTCCATGTCCAAAACCGCGGGCTTTACGGGTACGCGCTGCGCGTTCACCGTCGTGCCCGAAGCGCTTACTGTGAAAGATTCGTTCGGCAACACCGTCCACCTGCGCGACCTTTGGGCGCGGCGCGTTTCCACAAAATTCAATGGCGTTGCGTACATCACGCAGCGGGGCGCCGCCGCGGCATACGGCAAAACCGGGCAGGACCAGATCATGGGCGTCGTCGCCGACTATATGGAAAACGCGCGCATCATCCGCGAAGGACTGCAAAAAGCCGGTTACACGGTGTTCGGCGGCGTGAACGCACCTTACATCTGGCTCAAAGTTCCCGGCGGCGACAGTTGGAAATTTTTCGACGAACTGCTCAAAAACTATCACATTATCGGCACGCCCGGCGAGGGCTTCGGCGCGGCCGGCGAAGGCTTTTTCCGCATGACGGCATTCGCTACGCGCGAAAGCACGATTGAAGCAATGGAGCGCATTCAAAAAGGCGGCGTATGACGAAAATTATTGCGTTTGAAGGCATCGACGGAACGGGAAAAACCGTCCAGCTCCAGCGCCAGTACGAACGGCTGACGAACGAACGCGGCCTTTTTGTAAAGACGATTTCTTTCCCGAAATACGATTCATTTTTCGGCAAAGAAGTAGGCCGCTATCTTTCCGGCAGCGGCGGCGTGAAAGCCAGCGACGTTGACGGCCGGTCCATGGCGCTTTGGTACGCGCTCGACCGCTTCGAAGCGTTCCGCACTTTTGAATATGCGGACGCGGACGTGCTGCTCATTAACCGCTATCTTCTGAGCAACGCCGTGTATCAATCCGTGCGGGACCGCGATCTTGGCAAACCCGATCTGCTGGACTTCGTGCTTGAGCTCGAATACGGACATTTCGGCATCCCGCGTGCGGACGCGCACATCGTGCTGGACATGAACCCGGAGCGCGCCTGCATCAACGTCGGGAAAAAGGGCTACCGCGAATACGTCGGCGACAAGCCGGACGTATACGAAGCGCTCCCCGGCATCCAGGAACGCGCGCGGATGAAATATATCGAATACGCAGGGCGGATGGACGGCATTTATATCGTCCCCTGCATGGAGCAGAACCAGCTTAAAAGCATTGACGCGATCGGCAAGCTGATCGACGGCGTGCTTGAAGATATCATTTAGGAGGTAACGACATCATGAGAAAAATTGGTATTCTGACGGGCGGCGGAGACTGCCCGGGTCTGAACGCGGTCATCCGCGGCGTTGTTGAGGAATGTGCCGCAAACGGCATCGAAGTATACGGCTTTTCAGCCGGCTGGCGCGGCGCGCTGACCGGCGAAGGCCGCTGGCTGACCCTCAAGGACGTTGCAGGGCTGCAGACGAAGGGCGGCACGATCCTTGAAAGCTCGCGCACCAACGTCATGAAGGAAGAAAACGGTCCCGAACGCGTTCGCAAAACGCTCGAAAGCCTCGGTCTGGAAGGCCTGGTCGCCATCGGCGGCGACGATACGCTTGGCGTCGCCAACAAGCTCTCCAAGATGGGCATGAAGATGATCGGCGTTCCGAAAACCATCGACAACGACCTTTCCTGCACGGACTATACGTTCGGCTTCGACACCGCGAGCAACATCGCTATGGAGTGCATCGACCGTCTGCATACGACGGCCGCAAGCCATGCCCGCTGCATCGTTGTTGAGTGCATGGGCCGTCACACCGGCTGGATCGCCGTTCAGGCGGGCCTTGCCGCGGACGCAAACCTGATCCTGATTCCCGAATTTCCCAAGACATTCGACGAGATCATGCAGGTCATTCGTTCGCGTTATATCAAGGGCGAGCGTCACACGATCATCGCGATCGCCGAAGGCTTTGAGCTCAAAGGCGAATCGGACGAAGACGTCGGTCTCGACGCGTTCGGCAACAAGTTGCTGCTCGAAAAAGAGATTGCCAAGACGCTCGCAACACGCATTGAAAAAGCCATGCGTGCAGACGCTTCGCTGGACGAAAAGCGCAAGTATTTTGAATGCCGCTCGGTCGTGCTCGGGCACATCCAGCGCGGCGGCTCCCCCTCCTGCTTCGACCGTGTGCTCGGTACCCGCCTTGGCTTCAAGGCAGGCGAACTGGTCGTTTCCGGTGAGTACGGCAACATGGTCGCTCTGCAGGGCACCAACATCGTCAAGGCCGACCTGGACAAGGCCGTTTCCGAACGCAAGGAAGTCGATCTGGACTTCTACAAGTCCGTATCGATTCTGTTCAAGTAAGATACAACGCAAAAAAAGAACCGGGGCAACCCGGTTCTTTTGGTCGTCAAAAAACCAGTTTTTTGACGGGATTAACCACGTTTTGCCTCTCGCCCTTCGGGTTCTCGGGCGGCAAAACGCACAGGGAAACCGCCCTAAAGGGCGATCCGTTGCGCCGGATGAACCGGCACAGCCGGAAAAACGAGTTAAGGGCTGCGGCCCTTAACAATCCCAAGAATCTTTTTGATAAACTAAGAGCCGGGGCAACCCGGTTCTTTTTTTGCAGCCGTTACATTAGAAGATTGTCGCTGATTGTCTTTCTTCCCTCCGCGCCGAACGAAAGGGCGTGCTTTTCAAGCGAGTAGGTCAGAAGCCCGGCCTGATGACGCGGGAGTTCCGAAACAACGGTTCCGTTCTCATCGAACGCCGCAGTGGGCGCGCCCTGAAAGCGGTCGCAATTGTTCACCGAAACGATGGGAAAGACGTTTTCGACGGCGCGCGTGCGCAGATGCGCTTCTATCAGTTTGTACCGTGCTATGCTGTCCTCGGTCGTCCGGTCATTGAAGAGAACGAAGACCGCGTCCGCATGTGCGGCATACAGTTCCCGAAAAAATTCCGGGAATCGCACCTCAAAACAAATGCGCACACCAAGGCGAAACCCGTCTGCTTCAAAAACACCGCTTTGTGCTGCGTTGCCGGCAAGAAAATTGTCCCGGTCCCATCCCCAGAGGGCACGTTTGGCATAAATCGGCGACACGCTCCCGTCCGGTTTGGCCAGAAACGCAGCGTTTTGCAAGCCGCCATCTGCTGCATGCATGCCGCCGAACAGAAGAAACATTCCGTGCTCGCGGGCCAATCTCCCGAATTCCCCGTACAGCGCGCAGCTGCCGATTTCTTCAATCAGATGCCTTGCCTTTACATTGCCCTGAGGATAACCGTTCACGGAACACTCCGCAAAGGAAAGGACGCGCACGCCTTCATCTGCGGCAAGCCGAACGCCCTTTTGCATATGCCGTATGTTGTCCGCCGCGTCGTATGACACAGGAAACTGATATGCGCCGATTTTCATCTTGGTAACTCCCGTGCCAAAAGCTCACAACTGAATCGTCCGTACGTTCCTGCACCTCTTTTCTTCATAAAGAAAAAAAGAGGAAAATGTTTTTATTCGCCCTGCATCCTCCGTACGCGCTGTGCAACGGCTTTGCCGGTCGGCGTGGTCGCCAGACCGCCGCGCGCGGTCTCGCGGTATTCCGGGCGAATGTCCTTGCCGACTGCATACATCGCGGCGACGACTTCGTCAAACGGAATCAGGCTCGTTACGCCGGAAAGCGCCATGTCCGCGCAGAGCATAGCGTTGACCGCGCCGAGTGCGTTGCGCTTGATGCAGGGGCATTCAACCAGTCCGGCGACCGGGTCGCAGATCAGCCCCATCACATTTTTCATCGCCATAGCCGCCGCGTCGAGCGCCTGCACCGGCGCGCCGCCGCTGATTTCGACCAGCGCCGCCGCCGTCATGCTCGCGGCAACGCCCGTTTCGGCCTGGCATCCGCCGCCCGCACCGCTGATGGTCGCATTCTTTGCAAACAGCAGCCCGACCGCACCGGCTGTAAAGAGACCTTCAACCATCGTTTCGTCCGACCATCCGCGCTGGCGTGCACTTTCGATCAGTACGCCGGCAAGAATGCCGCTCGCGCCGGCCGTCGGCGCGGCGACGATACGTCCCATGGACGCGTTGACCTCTACCACCGCCATTGCGGATGCGGCGGCGCGACAGGCCGTGTAACCCGAAAACGGATTGTGCTTTCCATATTTGAACAGCCGCCTCGCTTCGCCGCCCGAAAGGCCGCTGACCGACTCCACCTTTTCATTCAGCCCGCGGTAGACGGACTCCTTCATCACGTCAAGATTCTTCTGCATCTCCGCAAGAACCTGTTCGCGCGAACATTCGGACTGTTTTTCTTCGCGGCGCATCATAGCCTCATAGATCGGGATGCCGTTTTCCAGGCAGTATCGCCGCAGCGACTCCCCGTTTGCAAATGCTTCCGATAACAGCACGGCGTTTCCTCCCTTTTCTTTAAACGGCAAACAGCTTGTTGATGCCGCTGCAAAGCCTTGTGATCATGCGCTGCATATCCTGTGTGACCGGCTGATCGGTTTCAATCGTCATATATGCGTCCTCGCCCTTGCCATGCCGGAACACACGCATAAACGCGATGTTTACGCTCAACTGGGCGAGCACGTGCGAAACTTCCGCAATCACGCCCGGCTTGTCCGTATGCTGAATCACGAGCGTCGGATATTCGCCGGAAAATTCCACGTCCAGCCCGTTGATTTCCGTAATCAGGATATTCCCGCCGCCGACCGATTCGCCAATCACGTCCGTCACCTGCCCCTGTGAACCAATGATACGGATACGCGCCGTATTCGGGTGTTTCGGCGGCTCGTCGGAATATTCCACCGAGACCAGCACACCCCGTTCGCGCGCAATGCGGTATGCGTCCTTGATGTCCGCGTCGTCCGGCTCCATACCGAGCGCGCCGGCAATCAGAGCCTTGTCCGTTCCGTGTCCCCTGCCGGTTTCAGCAAACGAGCCGTAGAGCGTGAACGCCGCTTCGGCAACGTCGTTTTCCGCAATCTGCCGCGCAATGTGCGAAAGCCGCACCGCGCCCGCAGTATGCGAACTGGAAGGCCCCGTCATGCGCGGGCCTATGATATCGAATACCGAAAAGTCTTCCATAACGCGTTCCGACCGATACCCTTTCTCATAATAAAAAATAGAACCGGCGCACCGTTTCATCCGATGCGCCGGTTAAAGTTTTGCCGCGCACCCGTTCTTTGACAAACACGTCTCCGGGCGACGCTCCGACAGGTTGCTCCTTTCAGGTTGCCCCGCGGCACATCGCAGATTCCGCTGAATGCTGCTTCCGTCAGGACCTGACATGGTTCACGGCCTGCAATTGCACGGGACCCGACGCTCAACGCCCCTTATCGGGATCCGGCCCCACAGACGCTTGCCGGGGAACGGGACTTCAGCCCTGCTGCAGCGGATTGCAGGTACAGGGCACCGCTAACTCCCCGCTTAGCGCGGCAAACTTGTTGACGAAGCTTATTGTAACATGAGAACCGAACGCTTGTAAAACGAAATTTCAGTTGTTTGCTTTTTCTTCCGTACTTTGTTGCAAACGCTTGATTGCATACGCCGCCGCAACACGCACCGCCTCGCGCGGGTCGTCCGTCCAGGGACGAATCAGCGGCAGCAAGTCCCGTCTGCCCTGCTTGGCGGCGATCACGCAGGCATGCTGAATCAGCCTGCCGTTCTTTTTCAGGTTTTTACCGACGATTTCGAGCGCGTCTTTGCAATCTCCGCTGAGCAGTTTTTCCAGTGCGAACGCGTCCGGCGGCGACATAATCGGCTCGATCCCCGCGTTAAACGGGCACACGCTCTGACACGTCTCACAGCCGAGGATACTGCCGAGCGCGTCCATGACCCATTCCGGCATCGGCTCTCCGTCCATGTATGCGCGTGCGCATTTCGTAAAATCGTACCCGCCTTGCGTAATCGCGCCGCTCGGGCAGGCGCACTCGCAGGCGCGGCAGCCCCCGCAGGGGCATTCCGCGGGCGGTTTTTCCGGCGTATACACAACGTCCGGAAAATTTACGGCGACGGTCTGCACGCTGTAGCGCGTGCCGTACTTTTTAACCGCGGTCAGGCCGTTTCGCAGCGGTACGCCGACGCCGCTTCGCGTCAGCAACTCGCGTACCGGCACATAGACCCGCTCGGCGCGAACGCCGCGCTCGCCAAGCGCCTTTATCAGCCCGTTCGCAGCATGGTACGCCGCGTTGCTGGAAGGATAGTTGCCGGAAACTGGCACACCGTCCGCATAGGGCCGGTACGGCATAATCAGCGCAAGAATTGCGTTCGCCCAGGGCAGTTCACCCGCCGGGTTGGAGACCAGATGCAGTGCCGCAGGATGCAAAGCGCCGTCCTTCAGACGGCGCTCATACAAATCGAACGGCTGCGCGGGGAACGCAAAGCATTCGGCAAACCCGTATTCCTCTGCGAGGGCGGCGGGGTTCATCTGCCCTGCTCCTGCAGCATTTCTTTGGTTTTCATCAGCCGCGTAAGGTTTCCGCGCTCGTTTTCGTCCAGCTTCATCTGAATCCGGCGGATCGCCTCGGTAAACTGCGGAATCATAACGTATTCCAGCGCGTTGACCCTGCGGCGCGTCTTTTCGATTTCGTCGGCCAAACGGCTGCAGGCCTTCTCAATCTCCGCAAGCTGCACAAGCAGCGGCAGGACTTCGGCGAGCAACTGCACCGCCGTGTCCAGATCGGCGCTGGTGGTTGCAAACCCGTATGGATAGGTAAACCCCTCCTGCGTCTCGATGCCGAGTTTCGGCACCTGAATGGAGAGCACATGCTGCACGCCGGCGGTCACTTCCGCGGCGCGCGCGGGATACATGAGCGCCTCCTCGATCTCCGCGCCGCTCATGGAAGCGCGGGCAAGCACGAAGCTCTTCATCGCGCGGGAGAGTTTTTCTTCCACCTCCGCGCGGAGGGCCTTATTCTGGCGTGCATAATCGATGAAGCGGCGAACGAGTTCGTCCCGCTTGTCCTTCATCATTTTGTGACCGCGAACGGCAACCTTTTTGCGTTTCTTCAGGTTGCTCAGTTCCATACGGGTCGGTTTTACCTGTATGGCGGCCATTGGCTACGCCTCCTTGGGATAGTATTTCTCGATGTATTCGTCGCGGATACGCTTGAGTTCGGACTTGGGCAGGATGCCAAGCAGCTTCCAGCCAAGGTCCAGCGTCTCCTCGATGGTGCGGTTTGTGTAGTACCCCTGCGACACATACTGCTCTTCAAACGCGTCGGCAAACTTTGCGTAGAGTTTGTCGGTTTCGGAAAGAGCCGCGTCGCCGAGGATGACCGCAAGTTCCTTTGCGTCCTTGCCGCGCGAATACGCGGAGAAGAGCTGGTTCATCGTGTCCGCGTGATCTTCGCGTGTTTTGCCCTTGCCGATGCCCTTGTCCTTGAGTCGTGACAGCGACGGCAGCACGTTGATCGGCGGGGTCAGACCTTTTCGGTACAGTTCGCGTGAAAGGATAATCTGCCCTTCCGTGATGTATCCGGTCAGGTCGGGGATCGGGTGCGTCACGTCGTCTTCCGGCATGGACAGGATCGGGATCATCGTGATGGAGCCCGCGTTGTCGCGGATCCTGCCCGCGCGCTCATACATCGTTGCAAGGTCCGTGTAAAGGTAGCCCGGGTAGCCGCGGCGGCCGGGAACTTCCTTACGTGCGGCGGACACTTCGCGCAGCGCCTCGGCGTAGTTCGTGATGTCCGTTATGATGACCAGCACATGCATGCCGAGCTCGTACGCGAGGTATTCCGCGGCGGTGATCGCCATGCGCGGCGTCGCGATACGCTCGATGGCCGGGTCGTTGGCCAGGTTGATAAACGTAACGGTCTTTTCGATCGCGCCGGTCTTGCGAAAATCGTTGATGAAGAAGTCCGCTTCTTCAAACGTGATGCCGACGGCGGCGAATACGACCGCAAACTTCTCGTCCGAACCGAGCACTTTCGCCTGACGCGCAATCTGCGCGGCCAAGTTGGCGTGCGGCAGACCGGAACCGGAGAACACGGGCAGTTTCTGGCCGCGGACAAGCGTGTTCAGTCCGTCGATTGCGGAAATACCCGTTTGAATGAATTCGCTCGGATAGTCGCGCGCAGTGGGGTTCATCGGCGTGCCGTTGATGTCCAGATGCTTTTCCGGAATCAGCGCCGGGCCGTGGTCGATGGGCTTGCCCATGCCGTCGAAAATGCGGCCGAGCATGTCCGGCGCAACGTCCAGCTCGATGGACTTGCCCAGAAAACGCGCCTTTGAGGAACTGATCTGCAAACCCTGTGAGCCTTCAAAGAGCTGAAGCAGCGCTTTGTCCTGATCGATTTCGAGGACACGTCCGCGGCGGACGCCGCCGTCGGCCTGCTCGATTTCCACCAGTTCGTCATATTTTACGCCGGACACCTGTTCGACAAGCATCAGCGGCCCGACGACTTCTTTTATGGTGCGATATTCCTTACGCATGTGCTTCGCCTCCCTCGCTCAGAGTGCGAATCTGGTCGTTGAGTTCTTTTTGAATCGCCTCGTACTGCGCTTCCACGCCGTCTTCCGGCACATACTTCAGGCGGCCGATCTTCTCGCGCACCGGCAGGGCGGCGAGTTTGGAAAACGGCGCGTCCTCCTGCAATGCAACAAGGCTCTTGTCGTAATACGCCAATATCGCTTTGAGCATCAGATACTGCTTCCTCGGCGAAGAATAGGTGTCCACTTCATGGAACGCGTTCTGATGCAAATAATCCTCGCGGATGGAACGCGTGCATTCGAGCGTGAGGCGGTCTTTGAACGAAAGCGCGTCGATGCCGACGAGGCGGACGATTTCGTCCAGCTCGCTTTCTTCCTGCAGCAGCGCCATCGTCTTTTGGACAAGCGCCGTCCACTCACTTGAAACATTCTGATTAAACCAGCTCTCCAGACGGTCGAGGTAGAGCGAATAGCTCTGCAGCCAGTCGATCGCCGGGAAATGCCGCGCGTACGCAAGCTTGCTGGAAAGTCCCCAGAACACTTTGACGATACGCAGCGTCGCCTGCGAAACCGGCTCAGAAATATCGCCGCCCGGAGGCGAAACGGCACCGATGGCGGAAACCGCTCCTTCGCGGCCGTCCGTGCCGAGCGCAATGACGGAACCCGCGCGCTCGTAGAACTCCGCAAGGCGGCTGGAGAGGTAAGCCGGGTAGCCTTCTTCACCAGGCATTTCTTCGAGGCGGCCGCTCATTTCACGCAACGCCTCCGCCCAGCGGGAGGTCGAATCCGCCATGATGGCGACTTTATAACCCATGTCGCGGAAATATTCCGCAATCGTGATACCCGTGTAAATCGAAGCTTCGCGCGCCGCAACCGGCATGTCGGACGTGTTGGCGATAAGCACTGTGCGCTTCATGAGCGAAAGTCCCGTGCGCGGGTCCTTGAGCTCCGGGAACTCCATGAGCACGTCCGTCATCTCGTTGCCGCGTTCGCCGCATCCGACGTAGACGATGATGTCCGCATCCGCCCATTTTGCAAGCTGATGCTGAACGACCGTTTTGCCGCTGCCAAACGGACCCGGAACTGCGGCCGTGCCGCCTTTTGCAACCGGGAAAAGCGTGTCGATAACGCGCTGTCCTGTGATCATCGGTTCTTTCGGCGCAACCTTTTCGGCATACGGACGGCCTTTTCTGACCGGCCATTTCTGCAGCATCGGCAGTTCGGCGATCGTACCGTCGTCTTTTTCCAATTTGGCGATCGGCGTAACGATGTTCGCTTCCCCTTCAAAAATCCAGGTCAGCTTGCCGGAAAGCGCCGGCGGCACCATAACGCGATGCAGCACCGCTTCGGTCTCCTGCACAGTGCCGAGGATGTCGCCGCCCTTGAGGACGTCTCCAACCTTGGCGACCGGCGTAAACTTCCATAATTTTTCGTGATCCAGCGCGTCCACCATGACGCCGCGCGTGATGCGGTCGCCCGCCTGCTGGCGGATCACGTTCAGCGGCCGCTGGATGCCGTCGTAAATCGACTCGATCAGCCCCGGCGCAAGCTCAACGGAGAGCGGCGCGCCCGTGGTCTCCACCGGCTCGCCCGGTCCGATGCCGCCCGTCTCCTCGTAAACCTGGATGGAGGCTTTATCGCCGCGCAGTTCGATGACTTCGCCGATCAAGTGCTTTTCGGAAACGCGCACAACGTCGTACATCTGCACGTCCGCCATGCCGCTGGCAACGATGAGCGGCCCCGAGACCTTGATGATCGTACCTTGCATGTTCTTTGCCCTTTCGTAATCAAATCCTGTATCGTCAACCCCTCGCGTCACAGCGCGCCGCAAAGGGAAACAGTCCGTTTCTTATCCGTTCTATTGCGTTATGTGTTCGAGAGGATGTCCATCCCGACCGCTTTTTCGACGTTCCGTTTCAGCGCCTGCTCGCCCACGCCGAGCGAACCCTGGTTGTCCGGAATCGGAATGATGGCGGGATATGCACGCCCCTCGTATTCCTGAATGGTCTCTTCGCAGGCGGGATACAGCTTTTCCGTTACAAACACCGCGGCATAGCCTTCCCGTGCGAGACGATGGAGCGTGCGGTTCGCGCTCTCCCCTTCGTCTTCAAAATATACGTCCAGTCCCACCGCCTTAAACAGCAGGACGGAATCGCGGTCTCCAATTACGCCGATTTTAGCCATACAGTTCCCTCAGCCTTTCCGTGATCACGCCGTCGTCCAGCCCGTTCCGCTTCACGGTGAGTATCATGCGGACCGCTTTCGCTTCGCGGTCGCGCGCAATATAGTACCCGACCACCGGAAAGATCGTCATCACGTCGTGCCGGTGCTCGTTGACCAGTGAAAGAAGATAGTCGTCGCGCGCTTTTTCAAGCATCGAAATGTTGCCCGAAATCAGCATCTTTGTGAGGCCTTCGTGCATGGCGGCTTTCGCCACGCTTCCGGAAAGCGCTTTTGTCAGCGACTCGGACGAAAGCTCGTATGCGTCGACCAGTACGTCCGAACCGATGCCGGCGCAAGGCAGCAGCACGTCCCAGAGGTCCTCTTTCTGCGCACCCATTGCACGCATGCGCAGGAACGTGATTACATTGTCAAAATCACAGAGCGCTTCAAAATACCGCTTCGCAAACGGCTCGGCGTTTTGGGTTTCCGTCAAACAGTGCTGCAAATAGCCGTAGTCGGCCATGACACTCACCATCTGCGGCTCCACCTGTATTTTGAGTTTGCGCTCCAGCTCATTCAGAGCGGCGCATACCGGGCCGGGCAGTTCTTCGTACTTTTGCTCGGCTGTCATTTCGCGCAACTTTTCGACCGGATACAGCCCGCCTTCCAGCAGGACCGTATCGCTCGTGCCAAGCAGCCGCGCCTTGATCAAAACCTTCAGGTTATGCACGTCGGACTGCAGCAGGAATAAATCCGTTAGCCGCGGGTCGGGCGAAAGCTCACGAATCGTCTCCGCCGTCTGTCTGCGCACGTTCTCAATCATCCGTTCGCAGTCTTCGCTGGTCGCCTCCGGGATGCCGCCGTAGCGCGCGTCCAGCAGCGCCCGCATCGCATCCTCCAGGCTTCCTTCGGCCATCTTCCGGAGGGCCTGCCCGCTGAAGAGTCCCTTTTCAAGCGCGCTGATGCGCGCGCATGCATACGGGTAACTTGGCTGTGGCATGTAACCTCCCTCCGATCAGTCGAACAGCATCTTTGCGATGTTTGTTTCTTCGTCACTGCGGATTTCGTTCATAAGCGACTTGAACGAGCAGTCCTTCTCGTAGCTGCCGCTCACGAGAAGGAATCCGCCTTCAATATCCGCGTCTTTTTCCGAAAGCTTGAGCGAAACGTCCTGCATCGCGGCAATCGCCTTTGCAACTCCCGCCCGGTCGGCTTTGGCGGGCACGACCGTTTCGCCGCCCTCCGCTTCGGTGCGCAGCAGCTTTTTACAGATCTCCGCCCTCGCGTTTTCGTCCAGCGCAATCACCGCGGTATACGCCACGCTGAACGCCTTGTCGATAACGACGCGTTTCTTGGCAAGCGCGCTTTTCCGCCCGTCGAGCGCGGTACGCGTAACGAATCCGTCGAGCAGGCTCTTTGCCGCGGCGTCGCGTTTTGCGGCGAGTTTTGCGCGCTGTTCGGATACGGCCCTGTCGCTCTCCGCTCGGATCGAACGCACGCTATCTTCGGCGTCGCTCAGAACTTTCTTTGCGTCCGCCTCCGCCTCGCCGACGATTCGCTCGGCAAGCTTGTTCGTTCCGGATATGGATATGGTTGCCATTGACTGCTCCTTAATCGTACCGTTAACTTTCTCAGACCCTGACGCCGTTGACCAGCAGGAAGGAAATGAGCAGCGAGAGGACCGCGTAGGTTTCCACCATGACGGTCATGAGCATCGCTTTGCCCTGCTCTTCCGGCTTCTTGGCGATCATGTTGATGCCGGAAACGGCGACTTTGCCCTGCGCAATGCCCGAAAGCAAACCGCCGAACGCAATCGGAACCGCCGCCAGCAACAGCGTTAATCCCGCCGTCGCGGAAATAGAAGCGCCGCCGGAAAGCAGACCCGCCTTCGTCGCAATCACGAACGCGATGAGCAGTCCGTAAATACCCTGCGTACCGGGCAGAAGCTGGAGCAGCAGGCACGAACCGAAGCGGTCCGGATCCTCGCTCACAACACCCGCGCCCGCCTGACCTGCCATGCCTACGCCAAGCGCACTGCCGATACCGGCCAGAACCGCCGCCATAGCGGCGCCCGCCGCTGCAAAAATTGTTCCCCACTGAAGTTCCATAGTGAGAATTCCTCCTTCGTTAATCGCTCATGGATGAAGGTTCATCCGTAATTCGAACATGTTTTGTGTGATATCCCAGAGGACGGAAGGCCCTGCCGCCCGTCTCATAGAATTTACCGTAAAACTCAACATACTGGAGCCTCGCACAGTGCACGAACGCGCCAAGCGTATTGATGGCTATGTTGAACGCATGCAGCGCGACAAGCAGCGCGCACGCAACCAGAATGCCGAGGATTTTCAGCACCAGCACCGGCGAACCCATCAGCATACTGCAGAGCTCGTTGAATACGGACGCAATAACGCCCGTTGCAATACCCAGCGCGAACAAACGCGCATAGGAAAGAATATCCGAAAGAAAGCCGGTCACCTGATACAATTCTCCCAGGCCGGAAATCGTCCGCATAATCGGATTTTTCTTATTGCGTCCTTTGAAGAGCAGGATCATCAGCGCACCGGCCGCCGCGGCGATCAGTCCCGCCGTACCAACGGCCGCCGGAATGCCTTCCACCGCAGACGGGACTGCGTAAAGAATCAATCCGCAGACGATCAGAATCCAAGACAGATTGTCAAAAATTGCCGTCTGCCAGTCGCCTCTGGAGAACGACAGTTTCATCTTCAGGCCTACGCCGAAGAGGATGTGAATCACACCAAGGCCAAAACAGAGGATCAGCATGCCGATTGGGTTCGACATCGGGTCGAGAAACAACGGAAACACATCCGTCGTGCCGAACAGCGTGTCGAAATCCATGCCGAAAAACGTACCGACCAGAACACCCCAGACGATTGTCGAAAGGCCGCCCCAGAACAGCACGTGCGCAAACCCGCCGGACATGCCGGTCGGCTTTTTCAGTTTTATGTACAGTGCGGTCAAAATGGCCAGCACAATCCCGTAGCCCGTGTCGCTGAGCATCATGCCGAACAGCAGCACGTAAAACGGCGCCATATACGGCGTTGCGTCGATCCCCTTCGGATCAGGCCGCGAATACAGGTTCGTCACCTGCTCGAACGGCGTCGCAAATTTTTTGTTCTCCACGACGGACGGCGGAATTTCGCCTTCAGCAGGATCGCGGACAGAGAGATAATACGCATCCGTAACGGACAGGATCGCTTTTTCTACAAGGTCGGTCTTGTCCTCCGGCACCCAGCCTTCCAGCTGAAAAGTAGCGCTCGTCGTGGCGAGTTCTGCGGCGGCTGCCGCGCGGTCGCGTTCGATCACCGCGGCGTCGAGCGCGCTTTCAACCATCTTCGCGCTGCCGCTGGCTTCTTTTGCAAGCGCCTGCTCCAGGTCGCTTTTCTTTTCACTCAGCTCCCGGTTGAGCTCCGTGAGTTCCTTGACCGCCAGCGCCGGCGTTCCATCCCGCTTCGGGAAAACAAAATCCGTCCAGTCAAGCGACTTTAAAAAGTTTGCAACGCTCTTTGCTTCGTCTTCCGGACAGGCGACGACGCAAGTGCGCACAACGCCTTCGTTGAAGAGTTGATACTCGGCGCAGGCGTCGATGTCCTCCAGCTTTTCAACGTCGGACGCGGCGATCAGCCCCGTAAAATACTTTACGCCGCAAACATTTTGGAACGTCTGCATGTCCGCCGGGAAATTTGTCCAGGGACGCAGCGAGGCGATCAACGCTTCGTTTTTTTCGATCTCCGATTTTGTTGAGGCCAGGTCGCGCGCGATTGTTTCCAATTTGTCGGAGAAATCGATCGCCGCAGGCAGTGCTTTGCCAATTTGCTCAACGCTTGCTTCCGGCTGCGCGGCAAACAGGCCTTGCTTTTCCCCAAAGGGACGCAGCGTCGCCAGCGCCTCGCTCAATTTTTGAACATTGTCTTCCGCATGCTCCAGCGCCGCCTGCCCGGCTTCCTGCACGCCGCCTTCCAAAATCTCGACGGACTGTGTTGCCTGCAGCGCCTGCAGAAGATGCGCTTCGTCGTCTTTATGGGCAACGAGCGTCATACGTTTCATCTGAACAATCATGCTCTATGCCCTGCTTTGTACCTGATCCACCAAATACCGTACCGCGCCTTCCAGACGCTCTTCGGCGTGTGCGCAAAGTTCGTCCGCCTCGCGCTCCATTCCGGCAAGCGTCTCTTTTGCCGTTTCTTCACCGGTTTCCTGCGCCTTCTTCAGCGCGGATTCCGTCTTTTTACGCTCCTCCGCGTCCAGCGCAGCAAGCGCCTTCTCGGCTTCTTCCTTCGCGCCGGCGGTCATTTCGCGCGCCTTAACAGCCGCGTTCTGGCGGATTTCCTCCGCTCGTTCTTCCGCTTTTGCGATTTCATCGATAATCGACCGCATGATCAACCTCCGTATACTACGGATCGTTTCACCAAACCGTGCCGTCCCACATGCCAGAAAGAGCGCCTTGCGCTCTTTAGGCCGCGGTACGAATCCGGTTTGAAAGATCCTGCGCTTTCACGCACATTTCTTATATTAGCACAAAATCCACAAAATTCACGAAAAAATTCGCATTTCTTTTTCCGCTGTTTTTTGCGAACGCCGGTTCCGCTCGTTCAATCCGCCGTTTTTCGTGATTATTTCGTGCCGAACAGACGGTCGCCCGCGTCTCCGAGGCCGGGAACGATGTAGCCATGCTCGTTGAGCTTTTCGTCGATATGCGCAACATA
>Ga0116152_10001436_pt1 | contig 19557 bp, 15 predicted proteins | sample AD_UKC119_MetaG_FD_89894 | JGI IMG/M metagenome (GOLD analysis project Ga0116152, IMG submission 89894) | Active sludge microbial communities of municipal wastewater-treating anaerobic digesters from Hong Kong - AD_UKC119_MetaG | ecosystem: Engineered > Bioreactor > Anaerobic > Digestate...
CGGCATAGACCGCGAGCGTCGCCAGATCGCCCAGCGAAAGCCCCAGCGCCTGCATCGCCTGCAACGAGATCTGGCTGCCCGCCGTCGCCGCCGCGCCCGAGGGGCGCAATTCGACCGCGACCGTCCGGCCCGAGGCCGCGACGACCCGCCCCGGACGCGGCGCCGTGACCAACCCGGTTGTCAGCCAAAGGCCCCGGTCGGCCGGCGCGCCCAGCCCGGCCAGCGTTTCACCCAGATAGCCGTCGGCACCGGCCGGCGCACTGGCCTGCACGGCGGCTGGCGCGGCCGTTTGCGGATCGGTCTGCGCGTCCCCGGGCCGGGCCTGGGGGTGCGTCACGCTGTCGCCCGGGTCGAGGGTCACCGCGACATCCGGCGCCGGTGCCGGCGTGTCGCGGCCGGGCAGCGACAGGCCGCAGGCGGCCAGCAGGGGGATCAGCAACAGAGTCGGGGCACTACGCATGGCCGAACACTAGCCCCGCGCCGCGCACCCGGCAAGGCGGCTGCCTTGTCTCTCACGCGAACGCGCACTAGCTTTGCCGCAACCGGAGGTTCCATGTCCACCAAAGCCCCCCTTGTCGACCCCTTTGCACGCGCGATCCAGTATCTGCGCGTCTCGGTCACGGATCGCTGCGATTTTCGCTGCACCTATTGCATGGCCGAGCACATGACCTTTCTGCCCAAGAAGGATCTGCTCTCGCTCGAGGAACTCGACCGGCTGTGCACGGCCTTCATCGGGCTGAGCGTCGAGAAGTTGCGCATCACGGGCGGCGAACCGCTGGTGCGCAAGGGCATTCTGACGTTCTTTCAGGGGATGCGGCGGCACCTGGACAGCGGTGCGCTGAAGGAGCTGACGCTGACCACCAACGGTTCGCAACTGGCGAAATTCGCCGCCCCGCTGGCCGAGGCGGGGGTGCGGCGGGTGAATGTCTCGCTCGACACGCTCGACGACGCGAAATTCGCCACCATCACCCGTTGGGGACGGCTGTCGCAGGTGCTGGCCGGTATCGACGCGGCGCGCGCGGCGGGCCTGGCGATCAAGATCAACGTCGTCGCGCTGAAAGGCTTCAACGAGGACGAGCTGGTCCCCATCACCGAATGGTGCGCGCGTGAGGGGCACGACCTGACCTTCATCGAGGTGATGCCCATGGGCGAGATGTCCGAAGAGGCGCGTCTCGATCAATATTGGCCGCTCAGGGACCTGCGCGCCCGCCTGGCCGAGGTCTTTACCCTGACCGATCTGCCCGACCGGACGGGCGGTCCCGCGCGCTATGTCCGCATCGAGGAAACCGGCCAGCGCATCGGTTTCATCACCCCGCTCACGCATAATTTCTGCGAAAGCTGCAACCGGGTGCGCGTGACCTGCACGGGCGAGCTGTTCATGTGCCTGGGGCAAGAGGACATGGCCGATCTGCGCGCGCCGCTCAGGGCCTCGGACGACGACCGGGTTCTGGAGCAGGCGATCCGCGCGGCCATTTCGCGCAAGCCCAAGGGCCACGATTTCGATTATTCGCGCCAGCGCGTCGCCGGGCAAATGAGCCGCCACATGAGCCATACAGGCGGCTGACGCCCGCCTCCCTTACGGGCCCGCCCGGTGTCGCCCTGGAGGGGGCTGGACAAGTGCGACGCGGCAGGGTCTGGTGGCGCCGCGGGGGCAGGGCGATCCCCTGGACAGGAGCACCCGGCGCATGGCGGATTGGACGGTTTTCGCGACCCCGGCGATGCTGTGGGTCACCGTGCTGGCGGTGTCGCTGGTCGGGCTGTCAAAGGGCGGGCTGGGCGGCGCCTTCGCGCTGATGGGCGTGCCGGTCATGTCGCTGGTCATGCCGCCGGTGCTGGCGGCGGCGGTGCTGCTGCCGATCCTTCTGATGATGGATGCGGTCAGCCTGTGGACCTGGCGCGGCTGGCGCGACGGGTCGGTGCTGCGGGTGATGCTGCCGGCCGCGCTGATCGGCATCGGACTGGGCTGGGCGACGGCGGCGATCACCTCGGACGCGGTGGTGCGGCTGATGGTCGGCGCGGTGGCGCTGGCCTTTGCTGCGCGCGCGCTGCTGGGGCGCTGGCTGGGCCGGGCGCCGCGTCACATCCCGGCGATGGGCTGGCTGTGGGGGGCGGTTGCGGGGTTCACCTCGTTCGTGGCGCACGCCGGCGGGCCGCCGTTCCAGATCCAGGTCTTGCCCAAGCGGCTGGACCCCCGGACCTATACCGGAACCTCGGTGATCTTTTTCGCGGTGGTGAACGCGATCAAGGTTGTGCCCTATGCGGCGCTGGGGATGTTCCAGCGCGACGTTCTGATCTCGGCGCTGGTGCTGGCGCCGCTGGCGGTGGTCGCGGTGCGGATCGGCGCGGCGATCGTCAGGCGGATGCGGGCCGAGGTCTTCTATCCCTTCACCTATACGATGGTCGCGCTGGTCGGGGTGAAGCTGGTCTGGGACGGTCTAGCCGCGCTCTGAGCCGTCCGGGGCGCCGGGCAGGCCGGCGCGCGCCGCAACCCGGTTCACGGCGTCCAGAACCGCGTCGGGGTGGGAATGATGGGGCATGTGCCCGGCCCCCGCCAGCACCGTCAGCCGGGCCGAGGGCACCTCGGCCGCCAGCTTGCGGGCGTGGATGTCGATGCCGACCACGGTGTCCGCGTCGCCGTGCAGAACCTCGATCGGCAAGCAAAGCGCGGCGTAACGGGGCTGCATCCGCGTGACATGCGCCAGCAGGGCATTGACCTGCCGCGTGTTCGCCGCCTGCGTCTGCCGCCTGAGCGCCAGGCCCGGGCCAAAATGCGCCGCATAGCCAATAGGCACCGGCGCGGGTGCAAAGACCGCGGCCAGCGAGGCGTCGATCATCCGCCGGGGCGCCAGCCCCGCCGCCAGCACCCGCGCGGGACGGCCCAGCGGCGTGGCATTCACCGCATACCAGGCGCCCAGGCCGTAGCCCTGCCACGGGTGCGTGGCCCCGGCCAGCAGCACCAGTCCGGCGGTCTGCGGGTCCTGCAAGGCCCAGCCCATCGCCACCGATCCGCCATAGGAATGGCCCAGCACGACGGGCCGCGTGACCCCAAGCGCGGCCACCGCCTGACGCAGCACGCGCGCCTGCACCATCGGGTCGCTGTCGGCCTCGCCCCAGCCGTCGGACCAGCCCATGCCGGGCCGATCCACGGCGATCACCCGGAACCGGCCGGCCAGCCGATCCGCCAGGTCAAAGGTGAAATCCCTCAGATTGCCGTTCGCGCCGTGGATCAGCACCACGGCGGGGGCGTCCGTCCGACCGCTGACATGCGCATGGATGCGGCGCCCCTCGACGGGGATGAACTGCCCTTCCGGCGGAAAGGCGTGGCGCCAGGCGGTCTCGCGTCGCCGCGCGTTCAGCAGCGTCAGCGCCGACGAGCCGGCCACCACGCCCGCTGCCGCCGCCAGCAGGCTCATGCCGGGTCCTGATGGCCTGCGAACCGACCCGCGCGCCCGCCGCGACGGCGCTGCGTCGATGGCGTCGCGCGCGCGGCCTCGGCCAGAAGGGCGGTCATCGGGTGCGCGGTGGCGGCGTGGCGCGCGTGCAACCGCGCCGCCGTCGCCGGCTGATCGGCATCCAGTGGCAGGCTCAGCGCCCAGTCCATCAGGATCGAACGGCACTCGCTCTCGGTGATCCCATCGATGCGAAAGCTTTCGCGGATCAGCCCCTTGGGGTCGTCGGGGTCGGGGGCAGGGCGGGTCATGACCGCTCCAGCACCGCGACGCCGGGCAGGACCTTGCCCTCCATCCATTCCAGGAAGGCGCCGCCGGCGGTCGAGATATAGGTGAAATCCTGCGCCGCCCCGGCCCGGTTCAGCGCCGCGACCGTATCGCCCCCGCCGGCGACCGAAATCAGCGCACCCGCGCGCGTCCGCTCCGCCGCCCTGGCCGCGGCGGCGTTGGTCGCGGCGTCGAACGGCTCCAGCTCGAAGGCGCCGAGAGGGCCGTTCCAGATCAGCGTCTGGGCGCTGTCGAACAGGTTGGCGATCGCCGCGACGCTGGCGGGGCCGGCGTCCAGGATCATCGCGTCGGCGGGGCATTCGGCCACCACCTCATGCGCGGCATGGGCCTTGAATTCGCGCGCGACCACCAGGTCCGAGGGCAAGAGGATCGTGCAACCGGTATCCGCGGCCTTGTCCAGGATCGCGCGCGCGGTGTCGGCCAGGTCGTGTTCGCACAGCGATTTTCCGACCGGCTTTCCCTGCGCCGCCAGAAAGGTGTTGGCCATGCCGCCACCGATCACCAGCGCATCGACCCTGGCCACCAGATTGCCCAGCAGATCGAGTTTGGTCGAGACCTTGGCCCCGCCCACCACCGCCACGAGCGGGCGCCGGGGGTTGCCCAGCGCCGCGTCCAGCGCCCGCAGCTCGGCCTCCATCAGGCGGCCGGCGCAGGACGGCAGCAGCGTGGCGATGCCCTCGGTCGAGGCGTGCGCCCGGTGCGCCGCCGAAAAGGCATCGTTGACGTAGATGTCGCCCAATGCCGCCAGCGAGGCCGCCATCATCGGGTCATTCTGTTCCTCGCCCGGATGAAAGCGGGTGTTTTCCAGCAGCAGCACGTCGCCCGGCTGCATCGCCTGGATGGCCTGCTTGGCCGGGGCGCCGATGCAATCCTCGGCAAAGGCCACCGGCCGACCCAACCGCTGGGCCAGCGCGGGACGAACCTGCGACAGCGACATGGCCGGCACGACCTTGCCCTTGGGACGGCCGAAATGGGCCAGCAGAACCACCCGCGCGCCCTTTTCGGCCAATTCGCGGATCGTCGGCAGAACCGCGTCGATGCGGGTGAAATCGCTCACCGCGCCGTTCTCGACGGGCACGTTGATGTCCACGCGAACGAGCGCCGTCTTGCTCGCGAAATCGAAGGAGTCGAGGGTTTTCCAGCTCATCGCGCCTCTCCGGTTCTTTGGCGTTAGGGATGCCCGCATGGGGCGCCCGCGTCAACCGCTGACGCGCGGTCGGGGCGGCTTCCTGCCCAGCGCGGGCTCAGATGCGGATCTTCTGGAACCCGTCGCGCAGGGCGTTGGACCAGGCCTGCGACATGGCGCGGAAATCCTCGTCCTGGGCCTCGATCCGCTGCACCTGACTGACGGTGCAGGCATCGCGTTCGATCACGCAGTAATCCAGCGGCATCCCCACCGACAGGTTCGAGCGCAGCGTGGAATCCATCGACAGCAGCACCGCCTTGCGCGCATCCTCGAGCGAGGTGTCGGGCGTCACCACGCGGTCCAGGATCGGCTTGCCGTATTTGTGCTCGCCGATCTGCAGATAGGGCGTGTCCTCGGTCGCCTCGATGAAATTCCCCTCGGGGTAGATCAGGAACATGCGCATCGCGCCGCCCTTGCGCTGACCGGCGACGATCATCGAGGCCGAGACGCTGACCTTCGAGGCGCTCATCTTGCCGTCGATGTCCTGGCGGACCGAGGCCAGCGTGTTGCCGACGATCTCGGCCACCTCCAGCATGGTCTGCGCGGCCAGGATCGAGCGCGCGCCGTCGGTTTCGGGGTGTTCGATCGACTCGCGCAGACGGGCGATGGTGGTCTGCGTCACCGACAGGCTGCCCGCGGTCAGCAGCACAACAGCGCGCTCACCCGGCACCTCGAAGGTGAACATCTTGCGATAGGTGGCGATGTTGTCCAGGCCTGCGTTGGTGCGCGTGTCGGACAGCAAGACCATGCCCGCCTTCAGAAGCAAACCGACGCAATAGGTCATCGCCACCCTCCCAGGCCGACGCGCGGGACCCCTCTGACCCCGGTGCGGCAGCCGCGCAGACTACTGCTGCGCCGCGGCGACCGCAACGGCGATTTCCATCACTTCGCGTGCCCCGCCGCGGGCGATGCCGCGGATCGGTGCCGCCGCCCTGGCATCGGCGCCGCAGCCCAGCCGGATGTAGCGTTCATCCGGACAGCAGCGGTTCGCGGGGTCGAAACCGACCCAGCCGAGCGTGTCGATCCAGATCTCGGCCCAGGCGTGGGCGGCCTCGTGCGCGGTGCCCTCGGCATCGGCGAACAGGTAGCCCGAGACATAGCGCGCCGGCAGATCCCGCAGACGCGCCAGCGCGATCAGCGCGTGCGCGTGGTCCTGGCAGACGCCTTCGCCCAGCGCGAGGGCCTCGGCGGCGGTGGTGTGGGCATGGGTGGCGCCGGGCCGATAGGCGATCGCCGCCGCGACGCGCGCCGACAGGTCGTGCGCCAGCGCCAGCGCGTCGGCCCCGTCGCCCGCCGCCGCCATCTCGCGCAGCACCGTATCGGGACGGGTGGGCGCGGTCTCGTCCAGCCAGGCGGTGACGGGGATCCCCTCGCGGTTGCCGCGCAGGATGCCCGAACGGTCGTGCGTCTCGACCGTGCCGCGCACGGTGACGTCGATGCGACTGACCGGCCCGCGCACCGTCCAGCCCTGCACCCAGTCGCCGGCGCCGTCACGGAACGCGCCGCCCTCGAGCCCGTCGCTGACCGTGACCGTCCAGTCCAGAACGCTCTGGTTGCGGCACAGGGTGGGCGTCAGCCGGTGGCTTTGCACCACCAGCCGCACCGGTTGCTCGTAAAGATAGCTGGTGACGTGATCGACAGTCAGCCTCATCGCATGTCCCCGCTGAGATAGCTGTCATGAATCTGCTGGCCGACCTCGCCCGCCTCGCGGATGAACCGGGTGAGGAACTCGTGCAGCCCCTCGTCGAAGATTTCGGCCACGGTGATGCCCGACATCCCGGCCAGCAGGGCGCGCCCCGCGGCCTGCGCCGGGGTCGAGACCCCATAGGCTTGCCGCAGCCGGTCCAGATGGTGGCTGATCCCGTCCACGCAGGTGATCAACCCGCGCGGGGTCTTGTCGTTCAGGATCAGGAAGTTGGCGATCTTGGTCGCGCTGATCTCGCCGCCCTCGGCCCAGTGAAAGGCACGGTGCAGGCCCATCGCGCGCAACAGCATCCGCCACTGGTAATTGTCAGCCCCGACCCGACGAAATCGACGTGCGGCAGCAGGACATAGTATTTCACGTCCAGCAGCCGCGCCGTCGCGTCCGCGCGTTCCAGATAATACCCGAGGTTCAGGAAATCCCAGCCGTCGTTGCGCAGCAAGGTGGCGTCGATGGCGCCGCGCACCATCGCCGTGTGCCGCCGGGTCCATTCCGTGAGCTGGTCCAGCGACCCGTCGCGTCGCGGCGCACGCTGCAAGGCGCGCAGCTCTTGAAAGGCGGTGTTCAGCGCGTCCCAGACCTGCGTCGTCAGCGCGGTGCGCACGATGCGCCCGTTCTCGCGCGCCCGCCCGATGCACGAGGCCACGGACGAGGGGTTCTCGGTGTCGTAGAACAGATGGCTCTCGATGTTGCGCTGCACCGGGTCGCCGTATTTGCGCGCAAAGGTGTCGGCCATGCCGCCGGCGTGCAGCAGCGCCTCCCATTCGTTGCGGTAGCCCTGTTCCGAATTGGGCAGCAGCGCCATCCGCTCGCCCACTTCCAGAAGCCGCGCCACGGTTTCCGCGCGCTCCATGTAGCGCGCCAGCCAATACAGGTTGTCCGCGGTTCTGCTCAGCATGATATCGCCCCCCTCGCACGCCGCGCCCCATCATCTTGTCGGAAATACGCCGCGGGGGTCCGGGGGTGCGAAACCCCCGGCGCCTGCCACCGGCGCCGCGCTGACCCTCGGGCGCCCCTCATTCCGCCAGCACCCAGGTGTCCTTGACGCCGCCGCCCTGGCTTGAATTCACCACCAGCGAGCCCTCGCGCAGCGCCACCCGGGTCAGCCCGCCGGGCACCAGTTCGATGCGTTCGCCCACCAGGCAATAGGGGCGCAGGTCCACATGCCGCGGCGCCACGCCTTCCTCGACAAAGGACGGCACGGTGGACAGCGCCAGGGTCGGCTGGGCGATGTAGTTGTCAGGGTCGGCGACGATCTTGGCGCGGAACGCCTCGATCTGCTCGCGCGTCGATTTCGGCCCCACCAGCATCCCGTATCCCCCCGAGCCGTGGACCTCCTTGACCACCAGGTCCGCGAGGTTGTCCAGCACATGGCTTAGGTCATCGGCCTTGGCGCATTGCCAGGTGGGCACGTTCTGCAAGATCGGCTCCTCGCCCAGATAGAAGCGCACCATCTCGGGGACATAGGTGTAGACGGCCTTGTCATCCGCGACGCCCGCCCCGGGGGCCGAACAGATCGACACCCCGCCCGAGCGGTAGACGTCCATCAGACCCGGCACGCCCAGCATCGAATCGGGTCGAAAGCAGAGCGGGTCCAGAAAGGCGTCGTCGATACGCCGGTAAATCACGTCAACCTGTTTCGGTCCCTGGGTGGTGCGCATCCAGACGTGCTTGCCCTCGACGAACAGGTCCTGCCCCTCGACCAGTTCGACGCCCATCATGTCGGCCAGGAAGCTGTGCTCGTAATAGGCCGAATTGTAGTGCCCCGGGGTCAGGATCGCGATCGTCGGATCGCCGGCGCAGCCCTCGGGCGCGACCGAGGCCAGCGTGCGGCGCAGGAGTTCGGGATAGGCCTCGACCGGCTGGATGCGGTTCTGGCGGAACAGGTCGGGGAACATCCGCATCATGATCTCGCGGTTTTCCAGCATGTAGCTGACACCCGAGGGCGTGCGGCAGTTGTCCTCGAGCACATAGAACTCGTCAGGCCCGGTGCGCACCAGGTCGATGCCGACGATATGCGAATAGACCCCCTTGGACGGGCGGATGCCGGCGACGGCCTTTTCATAGGCCTCGTTCAGATAGACCAGCCGGGCAGGGATGCGGCCCGCGCGGACGATCTCGCCCCGGTCGTAGACATCGGCCAGAAAGGCGTTCAGGGCGCGGGCGCGTTGCTTGATGCCGCGTTCCAGCCGGAACCATTCCTGCGCGCTGAACACGCGGGGGAACATGTCGAAGGGGATCAGCCGGTCGGGATCGCCTCCCTCGCCATAGACGGCAAAGGTGATGCCGATGCGCCGGAACAGGGCCTCGGCCTCGGCCTGCTTGAGGTTGCGCAAGTCGGCGGGCATCTGGCTGACCCAGTCCTGCAACTGCGCATACGGTGGGCGAACCGCGCCGCCGGTCATCATTTCGTTGAAGAATATGCTCATACTCGCTCACCCCCGTGCGCCGAGTTTAGACGATCCCACGCGGGCGGCAATGGTAAGAGATCGGGCAACGTCGCCGGGCCGCGGGCAGGGAATTGCCCGAAAAACAGGCACAAAAGTCCGGCGCGCGCCGAAAAAAGCGGCGCGCGCCCGGGGTGGAACCGTCGCGATCCTTTGCCCCGCTCAGCCGCGCGGGCGATGGTCGGCCGCCTTGCGCCCGGTGTAAAAGGCGCTCTGTTCGGCGGGCGCGGCGGATTCGTCCACGATGCCGATGAAGATGCCCTTGCCCTGCGATTCGCCGCGCGCGGCCATGATCGCCCCGTTCGAGCGCGTCTGCCGTTGCGACTGGCGCCGCGCCCAGGCGAAAAGGTGTTCGTAGAGCCCCTCGATCACCTCGGCGTGGCCCTCGGAGGCGCCCAGATCGACCAGTTCCTGCGGGTCCTCGACCAGATCGAACAGCACCGGCCGCGCGCCGTTCTCGAAATGGATCATCTTCCAGCGGTCGTCGGCGACCATGAACATGCGCGCCTCGTCGGGATGCAGGTTCATCCGGCCGGCGGCGGGGCTCATCGACCAGTCGTATTCGCAGATCGCCGCCTTGCGCGTGGTTGCGCGCGCGGTGCCGTTCAGGATCGGGCGCAGCGAGTGCCCCTCGAGGATGTGGTCCAGGTCCTGCGCCTTGCCGCCGGCGACCTCGACAAAGGTCGGCAGCAGGTCGATCTGTTCGATCAGCGCGTCGCAGGTGGTGCCGCGGGTGGCGTCGGCCTCGGACGAGGGGTCGTAGACGATCAGCGGCACCTTCACCGAGGTGTCGTGGAAGAACATCTTTTCGCCCAGCCAGTGGTCGCCCAGATAATCCCCGTGATCCGAGGTCAACACGATCATCGTGTCCTGCATCCGGCCGGTGTCTTCCAGATGCTGGAACAGCCTGCCCATCTGGTCGTCGATCTGCTTGATGAGGCCCATGTAGGCGCGCAGGACCTTGTCGCGGATGTCGTCGCGGGCAAAGGCATTGGCCACGGGCGCGTTCATGAAGGCGCCCAGCACCGGGTGGTCGGTTTCGCGTTCGGCCTGGGTGCGGACCACGGGCAGGAAATCCTGCGGGCCATACATCGCGTGATAGGGCGCGGGCACGACATAGGGCCAGTGCGGCTTGATCAGCGACAGGTGGCACAGCCAGGGCTGATCGCCGCGCGAATCGATGAACGCCATGCCGCGCCGGGTCATGTAGGGGGTTTCGCTGTCTTCCTCGGCGATGTTCGCTTCCTGGTCCGAATTGCTCAGGAACCAGCCCGACAGCACGTTGCCGTCGTCATCCAGCCCCGAGTTGGCGAAATCGTGCCAGGGGTTGTCCGAGACATAGCCCTTGGTGCGCAGATAGTCGTTATAGGCCAGGGCGCCGCGCGGATCGTAGAAGCCGGCCGGCCCCTCGCCACGCAGGCCGTCGTCGCGTTCCCAGACGTCGAAGCCGCATTCCGACAGCCGCGCGCCGATCACCGAATCGGGTTCGAGCCCCAGACGCTTCATCCCCTCGGCGTCGGCGGCCATATGCGTCTTGCCGACCAGCCAGGTCTCCATCCCCAGGGCCCTGAGGTGGTCGCCCATGGTCATCTCGCCGACCTTGAGCGGCACATTGTTCCAGGTCGCCCCGTGCGAATGCACGTAGCGGCCGGTGTAACAGCTCATCCGGGACGGGCCGCACAGCGGCGACTGGATGCGCGCGTTGGTGAACCGCACCCCCATCGCCGCGAGCCGGTCGATATGCGGCGTCTTCAGATGCGGGTGGCCATAGCAGGACAGATAGTCCCAGCGCAGTTGGTCGCACATGATGAACAGAATGTTCTTGGCTTTGGCCATCGGGTCCTCCGGCGGGCGTTCAGGTCAGGGTGGCGGCGGTTTCCGCCAGGCGGTCCAGAAACCACGACAGCCCGGCATCGGACTGGCGGGCGCGGTTGAACTGGGCGTGCACGTGGATCGCCGGCGCGTCGGGCAGGGGGGCGACGGCCAGCGGACGACGGCGGCACAGAAGGCGGGCGTAGAGTTCGGGCACCACCGCCACGCGGGCGCTGCCCTCGATCAGGTCGGGCACCTGGGTGAACTGGGTCACGACGATTTCGGCCCGGTCGAGCAGACGCGCGGCACTGTGGTGTCCCAGCCCGCCGCGGTGCCGCCGGGGCGCCCCCAGCCGCGCCGCCACCACCGGTCGCCCCGGCGCGGGCGCGCCCTCGGCGGGATCATAGAGCAGCGCGTAGCGATCTTGCAGCAACAGGCGGTTCGATTGCTCGGGCGTCAGGAATTCCTGCGGCATGATCTGGACATCGGCCTCGCCGGTTTCGACCATCGCCCAGTTGCCGGGCAGCAGCGGCAGCAATTCCAGCCGCAGATGCGGCGCGCGGCTGCGAACGGCGCGCATCATCGGGGCGAACAGCAGGTCGGTCAAATGGTCGGCGGCGCTGACGACGATGCGGCGCGCGCTGGTCGCCGGATCGAAGGGTCCGGCGCCCAGGGTCATCGCCTCGGCCTCGGCCAGAAGGCGCGCGGCAGATTCGGCCAGGTCGAGGGCGCGCGCGGTCGGCACCATGCGGTGACCCGAGGGCACGAACAGTTCGTCACCGAACTGGTTGCGCAACCGCTGCAACGCACCCGAGACCGCCGATTGCGACATGTCGAGCTGACGCGCGGATTCCGACACGCTGCCGGTTTCCAGCAGCTTGCGAAAGGCGACAAGCAGGTTGAGGTCGAAGCCGTTGAAGCGCATCGGGTCGGAAAATTCTATCGATCTGCACGATACCTATGGCTGACGATTTCGTTTTGTCAATGAGACGAGACACCGCCGCACACCGGCCGCGGTTGCGCCCTTCGGCGGTCGGCCGCGCCGGGGGCCCGCCCGCCGCGCGGCCAGTGATTCGCCCGACCGCAAGGGCGCAGCGGGCCTGTTCACCCGGTGGCGCGGTTGTCGGCGCGGCCGGGATTTATCGTTCATTTTCAGTGCAGAATTTTGCGATCGGCCGGCGCGCCCGGGTGACCGCGTGCGCGACCCGTTGACAGCGCGACCCCGGATTGTTCATAGTCGCATATAGCGGGACCATGGTTCCATATTTTGCAACTTTAGGCAAGAGATGTCGATACTCAACTCCGCCGCCAATGTCCTGCGCTGCTTTGGTGCCGATTGCACCGAATTGACGGTGATGGACACGGTCGAACGGCTGGGTATCCCCAAGAGCAACGCCTCGCGTCTGCTCAGGGCGATGCGCGACGCGGGGATGCTGGAAACCATCGGCAAGACCAAACGCTACCGGCCGGGCGTGCTGGTGCTCGACGCGGCGATCAGTTACCGCCGGTCCTCCAGTCTGGTCGAACGCGCGGCCGAGGTGGTGGCACGGATCAGCGCCCAGACCGGGCACACCGGCTATGTCAGCAAGCTGATCGGCACCGAGATCGCCGCCGTGACCGACCATCCGGGCACCCATGCGCTGCGCGTCGTGTCGAACATCGGCCGCCGCCTGACGGCGCATGGCAGCGGCACCGGGCGGGCCTTGCTGGCGCTGAAATCGGATGCCGAGGTGCGGGCGATGTTCCCGGACGGGATTGTGCCGCCCTCGGACCTGTCGCCGCAGACCCTGGACGAGCTGTTCGAACGGCTGACCGAGGTGCGGCGCACGGGCGTGGCCTTTTCGGGCCAGGAATCGACGCGCGGTGTCGATGCCCTGTCCGTCGCCGTCGAAGATGCGGAAACCGGCGAGGCGGTCGCGCTGTGCATCGTCTACCCGGCGGCCCTGGCCTCGGCCGAGGACCGGACAACCATCGAAACCCTGTTGCTGGACGGAGCGGCCGAAGTGACCGGCGTCCTGGGCGGCAGGACACCCAGGAAAAGGTGAGACACGGACATGAACGAAGCAAGCAGTGCGGCGCGGTGGCGGGTCGGGTTCGACATTGGCGGCACGTTCACCGACTTCATTCTCTATGACGCGGTCGAAGGCGCGGTGACCCTGCACAAGCGCCTGACCACGCCGCACGATCCCGCCGAGGCGGCCTTGATCGGGCTTCAGGAACTGGTCGCGCTGCGCGGCATCGCGCTGTCCGACGTGGGCGACATGGTGCACGGCACGACGCTGGTCACCAATGCCGTGATCGAGCGCAAGGGCGCGAAACTGGGCCTGATCACCACCCGGGGGTTCCGCGACATCCTTGAGATGGGGACCGAGCAACGCTACGACATCTATGACCTGTTCGTGGAATTCCCCGATCCGCTGGCGCCGCGCGACCGGCGCATCGAGGTGTCCGAACGCCTGACCGCCGAGGGCGCGGTGCTGACCCCCCTGGACGAGGCCGGCGTCACCGCCGCCGCCAGGTCGCTGGCCGCGCAGGGCTGCGAGGCGATCGCGGTCGCGTTTCTGCATTCCTATGCCAACCCCGCCCACGAACGCCGCGCGGCCGCGCTGATCCGCGCCGCGGTTCCGGGGGTGTCGGTGTCGATCTCGTCCGACGTGGTCGCCGAGATGGGCGAATATCAGCGCACCGTGACGACCTGCGCCAACGCCTATGTGCAGCCGCTGATGGACCGTTATCTGAAACGGCTCGAGGCTGACCTGCGCGCGCGCGGTTTTGGCGGTGCGCTCAGGCTGATGCATTCGGCCGGCGGGCTGGTCTCGTTGGCGACGGCGCGCGAACTGCCGATCCGTCTGCTGGAATCGGGTCCGGCGGGGGGCGGGCTGGCGACCGCGCTGTTCGGCGATCTGGCCGGGCGGGCGGACGTGATTTCCTTCGACATGGGGGGCACCACGGCCAAGGCTTGCATGATCGAGGACAACCGCGCCGAGATCGCGCCGATGATGGAGGCCGCGCGCGTCCATCGCTTCACCAAGGGCTCGGGCCTGCCGATCAAGGCGCCGGTCATCGACATGATCGAGATCGGCGCGGGCGGGGGCTCGATCGCGGCGCTGGACGAGGTCGGGCTGCTCAAGGTCGGGCCGCATTCGGCGGCCTCGGACCCGGGCCCGGCCTGCTACGGGCTGGGCGGGCTGCAACCCACCGTGACCGACGCCAACCTGGTGCCGGGCTATTACGACCCCGGCTTTTTCCTGGGCGGGCGCATGACGCTGGACCTGGACGCGGCGCGCCGCGCGGTGGCCCGGGTGGCGACCCCGCTGGGCCTGACGATCGAGGAGGCCGCGCTCGGCATCCACAAGGTCGTGGCCGAGAACATGGCGGCCTCGGCCCGGGTGCACCTGATCGAAAAGGGCAAGGACCCGCGCCACTACGCGATGGTGGCCTTTGGCGGCGCCGGGCCCGCGCACGCGGTCAACGTCGCCCGCGCGATGGGCGTGGCCGAGGTCATCATTCCGCCGGCCTCGGGCGCGGCCTCGGCGCTCGGGTTCCTGGTGGCGCCGCTCAGCTTCGAGGGCGTGCGCTCGCACCGGGTCGAACTGTCCGACGATTTCGACGCCGCGCCCCTGAACGCGCTGTTGCAGGACCTCGAGGTCGAGGGCCGGGGCCATCTGACGGCCGCCGGGGTCAAGGCGTCCGACATCACGATCGAGGTTCACGCCGACATGCGGCTTGTGGGGCAGATGCACGACATCTCGGTTCCGCTGCCGGCGGGGCCGGTGGCGGCCGAAAGCCTGCCCGCGATCCGCGAGGCCTTTGCCAAGGCCTATGAGGCGCGCTACACCAAGGTCTTCGAGGGCGCGCGGATCGAGGCCGTGACGTTCCGGCTGCGCTGCGTCGGTCCGCAGCCGGCGATCTCGGTCAAGGGCGCCGTTGGCGGTGCCGGGGTCGAGGGGCGCGTCAAGGGCCACCGCCGCGCCTGGTTCGGGGACGGTGCCTTTGACGCCACGGTCTATGACCGTTACGCGCTGGTGCCAGGCGACCGTTTCGACGGCCCGGCCATTGTCGAGGAACGCGAATCCACCACCATCGTCGGCCCGCGCGACCGGGTTCGGGTGGATGACGCGCAGAACCTCTGCATCGAGGTCGCCGCCACCCAGGAGGCCGAGACCCGCATCACCGCCGGCATGAGCCGCGACGATGCCGTTCGCGTCATCCAGGCCGATCCCATCGGGCTCGAGATCATGTGGAGCCGGCTGGTCAACGTGGTCGAGGAAATGTGGCAGACCGTGTGCCGCACCGCCTTTTCGCTGGTCATCTCCGAGGCGCAGGATTTCGCCTGCGAATTGCTGGACCCCACCGGCGAGACACTGGCCCATTCGCCCCGCGCGATGCCGGTCTTCAACCTGACCTTGCCGCGCGCGGTCAAGGCGCTGCTCGAACGCTACCCGGCCGAGACGCTGAAACCGGGCGACGTGCTGTTGACCAACGATCCCTGGCTGTGCGCCGGGCACCTCTTCGATATCGCCATCGTCACGCCCGCCTTCCGCAACGGCCGGCTGGTCGGGTTGATGGGGACGGTTGGCCATGTGTCCGACATCGGCGGCACCAAGGATTCGCTGAAGGCGCGCGAGATCTACGAGGAAGGCCTGCAGATCCCGCCGATGAAACTGTATGACGCGGGCGTGCCGAACGAGACGCTGTTGCGGATGATCGCGCAGAACGTCCGCAACGGCGCGCAGGTGATCGGCGACATCCAGTCCTTCGTCACCGCGAACGTGATCGGCGCGGAACGGCTGGAAGCGTTCATGGGCGAATACGGGATGGAGGATCTGGGCGCGCTGGCGCAGGTGGTTCAGGACCTGTCCGAGGGCGCGATGCGCGACGCCGTGCGCGCCATTCCCGACGGCACCTATACCGGCACGATCACCAACAACCCGCTGGGCACGTTGATGACCTATCCGGTGGCGATCCGGGTCCAGGGCGACGCGATGGAGATCGATTTCGACGGCGCGCCGCCTCAACTGGCGCAAGGCGGGCTCAATTCGACGCTGAACTATACCGCCGCCCATGCGACCTATCCGTTGAAGTGCATGTTGACCCCCAAGGTGCGCGGCAACGCCGGCTGCTACCGTCCGTTCACCGTGAAGGCGCCCGAAGGCTCGATCCTGAACTGCACCTACCCGGCCTCGGTCAACATCCGCACCCGCACCGGCTGGTATCTGGCGCCCAACATCTTCCAGGCGCTGGCCGAGGCCCGTCCCGGCGACGTGCAGGCCTTCACCGGACTGGCCGTCGCCTCGACCGTCTATGGCCAGGATGCCGACGGGGCGTTCTATTCCGACATGCTGTTTTGCGGTGGCGGGCAGGGCGGGTCCGAACGCGGGGACGGGCATTCCGCGCTGCTGTGGCCGACCTCGGCGGCGAACACGTCGATCGAACTGATGGAAAGCCGCGCGCCGATCCTGGTCGAGGAAAAGGCGCTGGTGGCCGATACCGGGGGCGCGGGGCGTCACCGGGGCGGGCTGGGCCAGCGCGTGGTGTTCCGCAAACTGGTCGCCGACGGCCGCATGACCCTGGCGTCCGTGTTCCCCGAGGGGGTGAACAACCCGATCCCGGGCCTGTTCGGCGGGCAACACGGCGGCATGGCCAGCGGCAAGGTGCTGGCCTGCGACGACACGCTGATCGAGGATTGCGGCACCGGCAAGCTGGTCGAACTGCACACCCCCGGCGAGCGGGTCGAACTGATGCTGGGCGGGGGCGCCGGGTATGGCGATCCGTCCGAACGCGATGTCGCGCTGGTGCAGCGCGACCTTCGGCTGGGCTATGTCACCCGCGATTATGTCCGCCGTTTCCATCCTTCGGCCCTGACCGCCCCACCAGAAATGGCGGCAACGGCCTGAGACCCGACCACCCGATCCCGGCCGGTGCCGACCCGGCCGGTCTTACCCAACATGGAGACCCGAATGTCCACGATCGACCTGAAAACCCTCTCGCGCCGGAGCTTCCTGGCGCTGTCGGGCGCCGGCCTGGCCGCCGCGACCTTTCCGAAAGAGATGTTCGCCCAGTCGGGCCGCAACATCCTGGTGATTGCCTCGGGGCAGGATATCCCGAACTTCGATCCGCACACCGCGACCGGCTATTCCGCCAGCTTCTTCCTGCGCAACACCTATGACCCGCTGGTCCGCGTCGCCGGCAACCCGCCAGAGCCCGTTCCGGCCCTGGCACAAAGCTGGGAGGTCAGCGGCGACGGCAAGACCTATACCTTTGCGCTGAACCCCGACGCGGTGTTCCACGACGGTTCGCCGGTCACCGCCGAGGACGTGATCTTCTCGTATCAGCGGGCGCTCAGGCTGGCGCGGGGCAACAGCTGGATGATCCGCGGCATCGTCGATCCCGACGCGATCACCGCCCCCGACGCCCGGACCGTGCGCTTCGAACTGGCCAGCCCCTTTGCGGCCTTCCTGCAGGTCATTCCGTGGATCTTCATCGTCTCGAAGGCCCAGGCCGAAGCGAACGCCGGCAGCGACGACAGTGCCGCCTGGCTTCAGGCGAACGTCGCGGGCTCGGGTCCGTTCACCGTCCGCCGGACCGAGGCCGGCGCGCTCTATCACCTGCAACGGGCCGAGACCGCCTGGCAGGCGAACGGCGGCAACCTGGATGGCGTGATCTGGCAGATCGTGCGCGAAACCTCGACCCAGCGGCTGATGTTGCAACGCGGCGAGGTGCATATCGCCGTGGACCTGACCAGCGAGGACATGGACGCGCTGGAAAACGCCCCCGGCGTGGTGCGCGTGATCGAACCGGAATACCGCACCTTCTCGATCAAGATGAACACCGAACACGGGCCGATGGCCGACATCAACATGCGCAAGGCCGTGGCCTATGCGATGAACTATCAGGCCATGCTCGAAGCCTCGGGCTATGCCGAACTGATGGTCGGACCGCTGCCCACCGGCATCCTGGGTCACAACCCCGACCTGGCCGTCTATCGCCAGAACCTGGACCTGGCGCGCGAACATCTGGCGATGACCGCCACGCCAGAGGGCGGGATCACGCTGCGCATGGTGCATGTGAACGGCCTTGAGCAGCAACGCCGCTGGGCGCTGATCCTGCTGGACAGCCTGCAGGCCCTGAACATCCAGCTGGACATCACGCCGATGAACTGGCCGGACATGGTGGCCGCCTGCCAATCGCCGGAAACCTTCCCCGACCTGTTCCCGGTCTACCAGACCGCGAACTACGGCGATCCCGACAACATCGCCTATGCCGCCTATCATTCGTCGCGCAATGGCGGCTGGCAGAACGCGGTCTACCACAACCCCGAAGCCGACCGCCTGATCGAGGCCGGCCGCACCGAGATCGACCCCGTCCGCCGGGTCGAGATCTACTATCAGCTTCAGGACCTGCTGGTCGCGGATTGCCCGGATATCTTCGGCGTCCTCGAAAAGCGGCGCCTGGGGATGCGCGACACCGTGCAGGGCTTCCACTTCACGCCCGTTGCCTCGAACGCGATCGAGGCCTGGCCGCTGTCGCTGTAACCCTGTCCGGTCCGGGCGCGGCGCTCCCCCGCGCCCGGTCTTTTTCCTGCAAGACGAGGCCCCGACACGATGCTGCGGTTCATCCTCAGGCGGATCCTGCTGGTTCTGCCGGTGCTCTTCGGCCTCACGGTCATCATGTTCGTGATTGCCCGCGTGCTGCCGGGCGACCCCGTGGCGCTGGCCGCCGGTCCCAACGCGACCCGGGCCGAGATCGCCGCGCTGGCGCAGGAGTTCGGCCTGGATCAACCGCTCTGGGTGCAATACGCAACCTATCTGGGCGGCCTGTTGCACGGGGATTTCGGCACCTCGATCTTCACCCGCCGGCCGGTGGCGCAGGATCTGGCGACCTATTTGCCGGCGACGCTGGAACTGGTGCTGGCGGCGCTGCTGCTGGCGATCGTCGTCGGCATTCCCGCCGGGCTGATGGCCGCCGTCTGGCGCAACCGCTGGCCCGACTACCTGTCCAACATCCTGAGCGTGGCGGCGATCTCGATGCCGCGCTTCTTCCTGGGTCTGCTGCTGCAACTGTGCTTTGCCATGTGGCTGATGTGGTTGCCGCTGGGCGGGCGGTTTCCGATCATCTTCGACCCGCCGCACACGGTCACCGGGTTCTACACCGTGGATGCGCTGATCCAGGGCGACTGGGAGGGGTTCTTGACGGCCGCCCGCTACCTGGCCATGCCTGCCATCGCCATGTCGCTGTCGCCCCTGGCGACGATCCTCAGGATGATGCGCGCCTCGACCATCGAGGTGATGCACCAGGACTATGTCACCACCGCCCGCGCGCTGGGTCTGTCGCCCCGGTTGATCGTGTTCAAATACGTCCTGAGAAACGCGATTTCCTCGTCCCTGACGGTGATCGGTTTGTATTTCGGCTGGCTTCTGGGAGGCACGGTTCTGGTGGAAACGGTCTTTGACTGGCCGGGAATCGGGCTCTACGCCACGCAGGCAATCGTCGCGCAGGACTTCATGCCGGTGGTCAGCGTGGCGCTGGTGATCGGCGCGCTGTTCATCTCTGCCAATATCGTCATCGACGTGCTTTACGGCGTCATCAACCCGAAGGTCCGCTACCAATGACCGAGGCCGTCCAGGACACCCGCCGCAGCGCCCGGGCCGAGGCCCTTCACCGCGCGCTCTA
>Ga0116152_10001438_pt1 | contig 19547 bp, 17 predicted proteins | sample AD_UKC119_MetaG_FD_89894 | JGI IMG/M metagenome (GOLD analysis project Ga0116152, IMG submission 89894) | Active sludge microbial communities of municipal wastewater-treating anaerobic digesters from Hong Kong - AD_UKC119_MetaG | ecosystem: Engineered > Bioreactor > Anaerobic > Digestate...
CCAGATCTCGTCGGGTGTGACGGAGCCGCGCTCGTCGGTGAATCGCTGCATGGCACGCCACGTAGGTTCGTAGTCGACCCGCCCCAGCCACTTGATCACCATCGGTGACGTCCGCACCGCTGCTGCCGGCAATGACGCCGTCATCCGTGCGACGAATTATCGAGGCCAGCATTGTTGCCCGCGAGCGCCTGCTCCGCACGATAGCTGGAGCGAACCAGGGGACCGGCCACGCATTCCCGAAAGCCCCGCTCGAGTGCCAGGCGCCGGTAGTGATCGAACTGTTGCGGGGCAACGAAGCGCTCGACGGACAAATGATTGACTGTCGGCCGCAAGTACTGACCGAGCGTGAGTATGTCCACGTCGATCGCCCGCAGGTCATCCATGGTCGCGACGATCTCTGCGTCCGTCTCGCCCAGACCTAGCATCAGGCTCGTCTTGGTGAGCACTGCCGGTCGATAACGCTTCGCATGCGCAAGCACTGCCAGCGTCTGCTCGTAGCTGGCGCGTGGATCGCGCACCGGATGCGTCAAACGCCGGACTGTTTCGACGTTCTGCGCAAAGACGTCCAGACCGGAATCGACGACCACTTCGACATCGCGTAGCACACCCTCGAAGTCTGGCGTCAGCGCCTCGACAGCGACCTGCGGCGTGCGCCGCTTGATGGCGCGGATCGCCGCTGCATAGTGAGCAGCACCACCATCCGGCAGATCATCGCGATTCACCGACGTGAGCACGATATATTTGAGCCTCATCAACTCGACGCTACGCGCGGTGTTCTCGGGCTCATCCGCATCCAGCCAGCCGCGCGGGTTACCGGTATCGACCGCGCAGAAACGGCAAGCTCGAGTACAGACTGCCCCCATCAGCATGATCGTGGCGGTGCCGGCGTTCCAGCACTCGCCGATATTTGGACACTTGGCTTCCTCACACACCGTCGCAAGCCGATGCTCGCGCACGTTGCGGCGCACTTCGTTGAAGCCGTCGCCTGCTGGCATGCGCGCTCGCAACCACCGTGGCTTGCCCACGGGCGCGCTGCGCGCGCCGCCGGCACGCGTCTTGACGCCATCCTTTATAGCGGTAAATCCCTGCGGCGTTGTGTACTTGGCACCGCTCGGGGGCGCCGCGCCCTCAGGCTCTCGCGGTGCAACGACAGGGATGCCTTTGAAATCGGCCATACGGCGATTCTACCCCGCAGGCCGGTCGCCGCGCAGTTCCAGATCGAGCATCGTCAACCGCAGCGGTGTACCGATGTCATGCCAGCGGCCGGCGTGCAGCTGGCCGGTCAAGGCATCGTCGACCATGGCGCGACGCAAGAGCGGCAGCAGCGGGAACTTGCCCGGTTGGCAGTCGCGAAAGAATTCGTGCGTGTAGATACCAACGCCGGAATAAGTCCAGCTAGTCGCATCATCGTGTTCGCCGATGCGACCATCGCGCAGGATGAAGTCGCCGCGTGGATGCTGCGGCGGATTGCTCACCAGCACGAGGTGGGCCTGCGACTGGGGCGGCAGTTCGACGGTTCTGAAATCGATGTCCGTCCAGATATCCCCGTTCACTAACAAGAACGGCCGATCTCCCAGCAGCGGCAGTGCCTGAAAAACTCCGCCACCGGTTTCGAGCGCCTCGGGTCGCTCATGACTATAGGCGATGTGCGCGCCGTAGCGCGAACCATCGCCGAGCACCGCCGGCAGCAGATGACCGAGCCACGCTGTGTTGATGACGATCTCCCGATAGCCTGCCGTCACCAGTCGCTGCAAGTGATACTCGATCAGACGGTGACCAGAAACTAACAACAAGGGCTTCGGTAGCACGTCGGTCAGTGGCCGCATCCGCTCGCCTCGCCCGGCCGCCAGGATCATCGCCCGCATCGCTGACTTCATGACCGGCTGACTCAGTAGTGTGTTATTTGGCGCGGCGCGCTGTCTTGCGCTTCTTGATGACACGGACCGGCCGCCCGCGCTGGCTTCTACTCACCTCCCGTACGTTGGCTGGTGCCAGTCTGGGTACGATCCTCACTTCGAGCCAGCGCACGAACTCGGTCAATTCCGTATAGCGTGCGCAGGTGTCGCGCACATAGTCCAAGGTGAGCGGCAGATCGCCCAGATAGCCCACCTTGCCGTCCCGATGCCAGAGGCGCGCGAAAATCCCCAGCACTTTCAGGTGCCGCTGGACCCCGGCGAGATCGAACCAGCGCAGGAACTCTTGGTCGTCCGCACCTGTGTCCAGTCCGCGCGCTCGCACGAGGCGGCGATGATCCCGCAGCCAGGCCTCGACTCTCGAACGTGGCCAGGCGATGTAGCAGTCTTTCAGCAGGGACACCAGGTCGTAGCCAATCGGGCCCCGCAACGCGTCCTGGAAGTCCAGCACACCTGGGTTATTAGTGGCCGTGACCATGAGATTGCGGGAGTGAAAATCACGATGGACGAACACCATCGGCTGCTCGAGCACTTCGGACATCAGGAACTCGAAGGTGACGGTGAGCAGCGCGCGTTCTTCGGGCGTGAGCGTGAGCTTGAGATGGCGCTCCAGGAACCACTCGGGCATCAGATTGAGTTCACGGGACAAGGGCGCGCGATCGTAGGGCGGGAGCTGCCGCGCCGCCTCGAGCCCTTCGACCTGCAAGCGCGCCAGGCACGCGAGCGCATCGCCGTAGAGTGAGTCCGCATGGCCGCCGGCTCGCAAGCGCGTCAGATACTGGGTATCGCCCAGGTCCTCGAGAACGACATAGCCGCGGCGCAGGTCTGCCTCGTGCACCTGGGGCACGTGTATGCCCGTCGCCGCCAGTAGCTTGGAGACTTTCAGATACGGCGCGCTGTCCTCTTTTTCGGGCGGCGCATCCATCACGACGAAAGTCGCGGCATCACGCCAGACCCGGAAATAGCGGCGAAAACTGGCATCGGCCGACGCCGGTGCGATCCGCTTCACTCGCCAACGCAGCCCTGTTGTCAGCCAGCTCTTCAGTTCGGCGAGCCGCGGGTCTTTTTGATGCATGCAGTGGATCGGCGGTGGAGTGAAACGGGCATTATAATGTCTCACATCATGCGAGACATTGGCTTGGGCCGCGGTTTTCATGCCGCGATGGGCGTCGGTTTGCTGTTGGGCGCCCCATGGGCCCTCGCTGCCGACCCCGTGTGCACGCCCAACACGGCGATTCCGCCGCTGCAGCCGCTCGACACTGGTTCACTCGACATTGGTCCGACCGACAGTACCGCATCCGACCGAATCATCATCGCGAGCGACGTCGCCGACGTGGAAGCGTCCGGGGACGCGGACCTGTCGGGCAATGTTGAAGTCCGGCAAAACGACAAGCGAATTCGCGCCGATCAGGTCACCTATGACGCCGCAACTGGCGAATTCCGTGTCATCGGTTCCGTGCAATACGAAGACTCGCTCGTGCGCGCCACGGGCGGCAGCGGCAGCTACTCGCAGGTGTTGGGTGCGGAATTCGAGGGCGCAGAGTTCGAGTTGCTGGAACGCAATGCGCGCGGTAGCGCCAGAGCCATGCGGCTCGAACCTGGCGGTCGTTTCGAGTTCGACGACGTCTCGTTCACTGGCTGTCCGGTGGATGACGAAGCCTGGCGCATCCAGGCAAGCCAGATCGCCCTCGATCCCCGCACGCGCAACGGCACAGGTCGCAATGCGCGGATCGAGTTCAAGGGTGTGCCGATACTGTACACGCCGTGGATTTCTTTTCCTCTTGGCCCGCAGCGCAAGAGCGGCTTTCTGTTCCCCGACGTCGGCGTGTCGTCACGTAACGGCGTCGAGCTCACCGTGCCTTACTACTGGAACATCGCCCCCAATGTGGATCTGACCTTCGCGCCGGCGATCTACGCCAAGCGGGGGCTCGATCTCGGCGGCGAGTTCCGCTTCCTCAGTGCCAGGCAGCGCGCACTGCTGGAATTCAATTACCTGCCGCGCGATCAACTCACGGACAGCGATCGCGGTCGCGTGCATCTCGAGCAGCGCTATCAACTGCCGTCGCGCTGGCAATTTACGGCCGATGCCACGCATGTGAGTGACAACAGCTATTTCGAAGATTTCGCGCGCGGCTCGGAGAACACCAGCATCCCGTTCACCGAACGATTTGCGGAATTCTCCTACCGCGACCTCAATTGGACGCTGCGCGCGCAGGCACAGCACTTTCAGATCCTCGACAGCGAACTGGCACTGATCGATCGTCCATATACGCGTGTGCCGCGACTCGTGGCCAACGGCGAGTGGACGCTGGGGAATGTCGGCGGATTGGCTTGGGGATTCGACTCCGAACTCGTGAACTTCGAACGCAGCACTGGGGTGACAGGCTGGCGCCTGGACGCCGCGCCGCGCCTGGGTTTCGACTGGAGCGGGCCAGGCTATTTCCTGCGCCCCCAGGCGGGCTACCGCTACACCTCTTATTCACTCAACAACACCGCAGCGGGCGTTAACGACTCACCCAGTCGTGAGCTGCCGTTCGTCACGCTCGATAGTGGGGTCATACTCGAGCGCCCCTCTGGCTCTCGGGGCCAGCGCCGGCTGACCCTGGAACCTCGCGCGCTCTATTTGTATACACCGTACCGCGCACAGGACGAGCTGCCGGTCTTCGACACGATCGTCCCGGATCTCAATACCGTACAGCTGTTTCGCACTACGCGCTACACGGGCGCAGACCGTGTGAGCGATGCAAACCAGCTCAGTATCGGCGTCACCAGTCGTTTGTTCGATACCGCCAGCGGCGCGCAGTTCGTCTCCCTGACGCTTGGCCAGGCGTTCTATTTCGAGCGAACGCGGGTTTCACTGCCAGATGAGACGACGCCCAATCGCAACAAATCAGATTTCGTCGCGCAGCTCAGGCTAACAGCTTACAACGATTGGTCGCTCGACGCCGCGCTGCAATTCAACCCCGAGGACAATCGCAGCGAGCGAGCGCAGTTCTCCATACAGTATCGACCGGGCAACGACCGGGTCGTCAATCTCGCCTATCGCTCGCAACGCAACAGCATCGAGCAAGCCGAAGTTTCTGCAGCCTGGCCAATCGGCGCGCGGTGGTCGGCGTTCGCGCGGGTGATCTATTCGCTGCGCGAGAACGAGTCGCTCGACCAGTTCGCGGGTTTCGAGTACCGCGCCTGTTGCTGGCGCGTGCGCACCGTGGCGCGCCGGTTCGTGTCTTCGCGCACCGGCGAACAGGACACCGGTGTGTTCCTGCAGCTGGAACTCACCGGCCTCGCCAGTGTCGGAACACCAGCCGATGCTTTCCTCGCGCGCTCGATTCGGGGATACTCGCCGGAGAAGTCGGCTCGCTGAACCTCAAGTCTCTGATCCGTAACGAAATACTTGGAACACGCCATGCTTTTCAGTACTCGCGCCGTTATCTTTTTGCTCACCGCGCTCTGCCTGCCGACGGCTGCCGTCCTGGCGCAGACGCGCGATCTGGGCTCGAAGGGCGAACTGCTCGACCGCGTTGCGGCGGTCGTCAATGACGGCATCGTGCTGCAAAGCGAGCTGGAGGATCAGGTGACGCTCATCACCGAGCGCTTGCGAGCGCAGAACCAGGAAATGCCGCCGCAGAATATTCTGCGCCAGCAGGTGCTCGAGCGGCTGGTGATGCAGGAGTTGCAAATGCAGCGTGCCGACCGGGGTGGTATCAGGGTATCCGACGAAGCGCTGAACAACGCGCTCACCGAAGTGGCTGCTCGCAACAATATCCCGCTCGCGCAGCTACCACGCGCGCTGGAAGCACAAGGCATCGACTATGCCGCGTACCGCGATGGTATCCGCAAGGAACTCACCTTGCAGATGTTGCGGCAGCGCGATGTGATCGCCCGCATCAACGTCTCGCCGCGTGAGCTGCAGCAGTATGTCGACAAGCAAAGCAAGCTGCCGTCGGACGCCAATGAGTACAACGTCTCGCATATCCTGATCGCCGTGCCGCAGGCGGCGACGCCCGATCAGCTGGATACTGCCGCCAAACGATCCGATGAGGTATATCAGCGCGCCTCCCAGGGCGAGGATTTCGCACGGCTCGCCGTACAGTTCTCGAATTCGCAGACCGCACTCGATGGCGGCACACTCGGCTGGCGCAAGGGCCCCGAGCTGCCGACGTTTCTCGCCGAGCTGGTCGCCAAGATGAAGGCGGGGGATGTCAGTGAACCGTTGCGCACGCCGTCGGGCTACCACATCATTCGGCTCAACGAGGTGCGCGGCAACACCCAGACGATCGTCGAGCAGGTGCACGCACGCCATATTCTTCTCAAGCCCACCGAACTGCTGGATGATGCAACGGTGAAACTGCGTCTCGAGGCCATTCGCGAGCGCCTGCTGAAGGGTGAAGACTTCGGTGCCATCGCGCAGGCTACCTCGGAAGATCCCGGTTCGGCGGTGGAAGGCGGCGATCTCGGCTGGACGGGGCCGGGCTCCTTCGTGCCCGAGTTCGAGCAGGTGCTGGAGTCGCTCGCGGTCGACGAAATCAGTCAGCCGTTTCGAACCCAGTTTGGCTGGCATATCGTGCAACTCCTGGGCAAGCGCGAGTTCGACAGCACCGATGAGATGCGCCAGCAGCGCGCATTTGCGCAGCTGCGCGAAAGCAAAGCGGACGAAGAAACCGAGCTTTGGTTACGCCGGCTGCGTGATGAGGCCTACGTCGAGTACAAATTGTAGCCACGCCGAGGCAACCGGTCCTGATGACGAGGGACGCACCCAGGATCGTCGTTACCGCAGGTGAGCCGGCCGGTATCGGGCCGGACATCTGCGCCGCCTTGGGACGAGCTCAGTTCGCAGCCGAGATCGTCGTGCTCGGCGATCTGCCACTGCTCAGACAACGCGCAGGCGACCTGCATCCCGACGTAACATTCGAAGAATGGCGTTCAGATGACGCGGCGGCGGCGAAACGCGGCAGCGTGCGCGTGCTCCACGAACCATTGGCGACGCGCGCAGTTGCCGGCAAACCAGACCCTGCCAATGCCAACCACGTTCTCAAACTGCTCGACCGCGCGCTCGCCGGTATCGCAGACGGAGCGTTCGATGCAATGGTGACGGCGCCCGTGCAGAAGAGCGTCATCAATCAGGCCGGCGTCCCCTTCAGCGGCCACACCGAGTATCTCGCGCACAAGCTGGGCACGCCACGCCCGGTGATGTTGTTAGTGTCGCAACAGCTGCGCGTCGCCTTGGCGACGACGCACCTGCCGCTGCGTGCGGTACCTGACGCCATCGACTCGCGGCTGCTCGACGAAGTGCTCACCATCATCGACCAGGACTTGCGTCGTTTGTGGGGCATTGCACGGCCCAGGATCGCCGTGTGCGGCTTGAACCCCCACGCCGGCGAGTCCGGTCACCTGGGCGACGAAGAGCAGCGCGTCATCGGCCCAGCCATCGATCGAGCACGGCGCAGCGGCCTCGATGTCACAGGACCTATGCCGGCCGATACGGTGTTGGTGGCGCGGACCTGGCAAACTTTCGACGTCGTACTGGCGATGTATCACGACCAGGGACTGCCGGCACTCAAACACGCGAGCTTTGGACAGGCGGTCAACGTCACGCTGGGTTTGCCGATCATCAGAACATCGGTAGACCATGGCACAGCCCTCGACATTGCCGGCAGCGGCCGCGCTGACAGTGGCAGTCTCGAGCAGGCCGTCGCACTGGCAATCGAGCTTGCCGAACAGGCGCGCCGCGGACTGGCACCGTGAGCGTCACGCGGAAACGCTTCGGCCAGCACTTCCTGCACGACCGCCACGCCATTGAGCGCATCGTCGCAGCAATCGCGCCGACTCGCACGGATCGGTTGGTAGAAATCGGCCCTGGTCGTGGCGCGATCACCGCGGCGCTGCTGAGACAAGCTGGCGAATTGGACGCCATCGAGATCGATCGTGATCTGGCTGCAGGATTGCACGAACACTATGCGGGGGAAGCTGGCTTCCGCCTGCATGTCGCTGACGCGCTCGAGTTCGATTTCGCGTCACTTGCAGCCCGACGCGGCGGACGACTGCGCATTGTTGGCAACTTGCCCTACAACATCTCCACGCCCCTGTTGTTCCATTTGCTCGACCAACGTACGGCGATCGACGACCTGCACGTGATGTTGCAAAAAGAAGTGGTCGATCGAATCGTGGCCGCGCCCGGCTCGAAAGACTACGGTCGCCTGACAGTGATGCTGGCGCCGTATGCGGAGACCACACGGCTGCTCGAGCTGGGTCCCGGCGCGTTCTCGCCACCCCCGTCCGTCCGGTCGGCGGTGATTCGGCTGCGGATGTTGCCGGAGCCGGCCTTCACTGTGCCGCCGGCCTACGCGCGCCTGGTGGCTGCAGCCTTCTCGCAGCGCCGCAAGACGCTGCGCAATGCGCTGCGCACGTTGATCGATGCTGCGGCGATCGAGCGCTGCGCCATCGATCCAGGCTGTCGCGCCGAGACCCTTGCGCCGGCCGACTTTGCCCGGCTCGCCGCCTGCTGCATTGCGGAACGGAACCCTCAAACTGCGCTAGACTCGAACACCTCATGAGCACCATCTGCAAGATTCTGATCGACGTTGAGACTGCCTATCTCGAAGAGCAGTCCGAACCCAAGGATCATCGCTACGTGTTCGCATACACGATAACGATCCGCAATGAGGGACCACAACCGGCGCAATTGCTGACGCGCCATTGGATCATCACCGATGCGAACGGCAAGGTGCAGGAAGTGCGTGGCGATGGTGTCGTCGGCGAACAACCACATCTTGCGCCCGGCCAGGGGTTTCGGTATTCGAGCGGCGCGGTGCTCGAAACGCCGGTCGGCTCGATGCACGGCAGTTATCAGATGGTGGCCGACGACGGTGCGCAATTCGATGCACCCATCCCGGCGTTTCGACTGGCAATTCCGGGTGTCTTGCACTAACGACTCAGCCGGATGGCCCGCTATGCCATAGGCGACGTGCAGGGCTGTCGAGCAGAGCTCGAACAGTTGCTGCGCTCGATCGAATTCAAGGCCGATCGCGATGAACTCTGGTTCGCGGGTGACATCGTCAATCGCGGGCCCGATTCACTCGGCGCTTTGCAGCTCGTGCAGGCGCTCGATGCCAACGCGATCGTGGTGCTGGGCAATCACGATCTGCACGTCCTGGCGGTAGCATTGGGACCAAAGCGCGGGCTGAAGCGTGGCGACACGCTGCTCGGGCTGTTGGAGGATCCGGAATGCAACAAGTTGCTGGAGTGGTTGCTGCATCGGCCGCTCGCGCATTGGGACGCCGCACGCAACGATCTGCTGATCCACGCCGGACTGGTGCCCGAGTGGTCCGCCGACCTTACGGCCACTTTAGCCCGGGAAGTGCACGCCGCCATGCTGCGCGACCCTGCCAGGTTCTTTCAGCACATGTATGGCAACGAGCCCGATCGCTGGCGAGCGACGCTCCACGGTGACGACCGCAATCGCCTGGTCGTGAATGTGCTGACGCGGTTGCGGGTCTGTACCGCGAACGGTACCGTCGACTTGCAGTTCAAGGGTGCGCCGACGGAGGCACCAGACAACTACCTACCATGGTTCGAGCATCCGCAGCGCGCCAGTGCCACTGCGCGCGTGATCTTCGGGCACTGGTCAACGCTCGGCTTGTTACGCCGGCCCCGCCTGTTGGCGCTCGATACAGGTTGTGTCTGGGGTGGCGCTTTGACTGCAGTCGACCTGGACGATCCAGAACGTCCGCCGATACAGGTGCCCTGCGCCGGCTACCAGAATCCGCACTAGCGCGCCTAGCGCGCGCGCCAGCTGATCTGGAGAGCTGCTGTGTCGCGGCGATAAATGCTGGATGGCAATTCGAGATCGACGAACGCCGTGCCGTCTTCGGGAACGGGCAGGATCACGCGCTGCGCGCCGTACACTTCGAGCTCACCGAAGCTGCCGGGCCGCACACGCACCGCCACGCGCATCGGCCAGCGGTGGCCGTCTCCGAGGCGCGCGGTCATCGCCCCGCTGCCGCCGACCCCCTGCAGATCGATCACGACTGTGTTGCGTCGCCAGTACTGGGGAACGCTCGCCCCATTGCCCTCGAAGACAAACGTGCTGGCCGTTTCCGGCGCGCGCGGCGCCTGCTTGCCGAACGGCCAGATGCGGCCGCCGCTACAGGCCGCAAGCGACAGCGTCAGCAGAACAACAACGGCGAATCGAATCAAAGGAACCTCCCACCGGACAGCGACCACACTTGGCGCCCGTCCCAGCATTGCAGGTGCCACAGATTACGCGGATCGCACTGGCGCCGCGAGTCCCTGACGCCGCACAGCGACAGTCACGCAATTGGGTGGGTGAGATCGGACGCCTAAGCGCTTACCATTGCAACGCAGCCGCCAACCCAAGCGCGACGCCCCAGCCGTTCGCGCGCACACGGGATACCCGTCCGTCGACCATGATTGCCAAACTGACTATCGCAGGACTCGAACACAAATTCGAACTTGACCGCGGGGTGTCGCTCGCCATCGCTACTGATTTCGGTGCCACGGGTCTGCAGCACTTTGGTGCACCCGCGCCCGTCTCTCAGCCGCTCGCAGTCGGCAGTTTCACGGGCGAGGTCGCAAGCGGCGCAAGTGCCAATTGTCGAACGATCAGCCTCACGCCCCACTGTTCCGGCACGCATACGGAGACGGCGGCCCATCTGCTCCAAGATCCGAGCGACGCCTGGCGCGTGGTGCCAAAGGGCCTCGTGCCCGCGGCGGTCATCAGCGTTGCGCCGGAGCCCGCACGTGAAACCAGCGAGAGCACGACACCGGCGCCCTGGGGAACCGACATCCTCATCACCGAACGACGTCTGCGTGCCGCATTCACGCGCAACCGCCCCTTTACACCGCGCGCATTGATCGTACGCACGCTGCCTAACGATCCGGCCAAGAAGTCTGGGCAATATGGCCATGAAATTCCGCCCTATTTCACGCTCGAAGCGGCCACCTGGCTGGTCGCGCACAACGTTCAGCATCTCGTGCTGGACGTGCCGTCCCTCGACCGCATTCAGGATGATGGCAAGCTCACCGCCCATCGGATTTTCTTTGGCCTGCCCGCCATGAGTCGCGCAGCCGCCGACGTCGCTCGACCCACGTGCACAGTCACCGAACTGGCATTCGTACCCGACGAGCTCGCAGATGGCAGTTATGCCTTGTCGCTCGCGGTTCCCGCCATCGGCGGCGATGCTGTTCCCAGTCAGCCAATCCTGTATCCATACCACAAATGAAAGACCGCGAACTTGCAGCGATCGAGCAGGCCAGCGAGCTCGACCAGAATGATGCATTGGCGCCATGGCGTCAGAAGTTCGCGTTGCCCCGCAAACCAGGCGGTGCACCGCTGCTGTATTTTGCCGGTCATTCCCTAGGCCTCGCCCCGTTGGCGGCGCTCGATCTCGTCAGCGAAGAACTGGCCGACTGGTCGCGTCTCGCAGTGCTCGGGCACCACACGGCACAACGACCCTGGATTGACTACCACAGCTTTGCTACGCGCGGCCTGCAGCACCTCACGGGCGCGCTGCCTAACGAAGTCGTCGCGATGAATTCGCTGACGGTGAATCTGCATCTGCTGCTGGCAACCTTTTATCGACCCACGGCAGAACGTCCCAAGATCCTGATCGAAGCGGGCGCGTTTTCGTCTGATCACCTTGCCGTCGCCTCACAAATCGCCTGGCATGGGTACGATCCTCACGAACACCTGGAGCTGGTAGCGCCGCGTCCGGGCGAAGACAATATCCGGCTGGAAGACGTCGAGGCGACGATCGAGCGGCTTGGCTCGGCGCTCGCCGTGGTGCTTTGGCCGGGCGTACAGTTCCGGACAGGTCAATGGTTCGACTGTGCGCGCATCGCCGCCGCAGCGCGTCGGGTCGGCGCCGTCGCGGGATTCGATATGGGGCACGCTATTGGTAACCTGCCGTTGTCGCTACACGACTGGAACGTCGATTTTGCAGTCTGGTGCAGCTACAAGTACCTGAACGCCGGCCCGGGCGCGATAGGTGGTTGCTTCATACACGAGAGACATGTCACGAATCGCAACTTGCCCCGACTCGCGGGCTGGTGGGGGCACGAGCCGGCGACGCGCTTCCAGATGCGTCCGGAATTCGTACCGAGCCGCGATGCTGCCGGCTGGTCGCTGAGCAATCCGCCCGTCCTCGCTGCTGCGCCGCTGATCGCATCGCTCGATATTTTCCGCGAGGCTGGCGTCGACCGCTTACGCAACAAGTCAATCGCATTGACCGGCTTCCTGGCCAAACAACTGGCGCTGCTCGACGATTCAGGCCTGAAAATCGTGACGCTCGCCGACCCGCAGGAACGAGGTTGTCAGATCTCGTTGCGTATCGTTGGCGGCGGCTCGCGGGGCCGGCGCGTTTTCGACGCCTTGGGCGACAAGGACGTGATCTGTGACTGGCGGGAGCCCGATCTCATCCGCATGGCGCCGGTGCCACTCTATAATTCCTTCAGCGACGTACAGCAGTTAGTCGCGCGGTTCGCCGCCAGCTTGCGTGAAGTACAATGACGCTGCCACGTGGCGCAATCAACCTGGTAGGCGCCGGCCTCGCAGGCACATTGCTGGCGCTGCTGCTCGCGAGACGCGGTTTCAGCGTATCGGTCTATGAGCGACGACCCGACCCGAGGCTGACCCCTGACGACTCTGGTAGGTCGATCAACCTGGCGCTGGCGACGCGTGGCCTGCGCGCGCTGGAACGGGCGGGACTTGCAGAGGAAGTGTCAGCACTGCTCATGCCCATGCGCGGGCGATTGGTACATGATCGCGCGTGTCAGAGCGCCTTGATGCCCTACGGCCAGACGCCGCGCGAAGTGATCTACTCGGTGGAACGCGATTCACTCAACAAGCTGCTGCTCGATGCAGCAGATGCACATGCCAATGTGGCATTTCACTTCGAACACGATTGTCTGGGAGCACGGCCTGCCGAGGGTGCGTTGCTGCTGTGCGATCGAGCGGCAAATCACGGCTATGAAGTCGCGCTGCGGCCAACGATCGCGACGGACGGCGCTGGATCCGCCGTGCGCGCGTCGCTCGCCGCGGCGGGCCATCTCGCGGCCCGCGAAGAATTGCTGGAACACGATTACAAGGAACTGACCATTCCAGCGCGCGACGGACGACACGCCCTCGACCAACACGCCTTGCACGTGTGGCCGCGCGGTGATTACATGCTGATAGCGCTCCCGAATCCCGGCGGCTCGTTCACCGCGACACTTTTCATGGCCAGGAACGGACCCGAGAGTTTTGCCAACCTCGACTCCCGCGCGCAAGTCGCGGCGCTGTTCCGCCGGGATTTTGCCTCCGCCGCGGCCTTGATGCCCCAGCTATTGACCGAATTCGAACGCCATCCACAAGGCATCATGGGCACCGTCTACTGTGACCAGTGGCACGTTGGCGATCAGGTATTGCTGTTGGGTGATGCGGCGCACGCGATCGTGCCATTCCACGGCCAGGGCATGAACTGCGCATTCGAGGACTGCGCTGCGCTCGATCGTTTGCTCGATGACAGCACCAGCTGGAGCGAAGTTTTCAGCCGCTTCGAGATGGAGCGCAAACCCAATGCCGACGCGATCGCTGCGATGGCTCTCGAGAACTACATAGAGATGCGTGCCAGTGTCCTGGACTCCGCGTTCCTGCGACAGCGACAGCTGGGCCACGATCTGGAGCGTGCCTTCCCCGACCGTTTCATCCCGCGCTATTCGATGGTGATGTTCCACCCCGAGATTTGCTACGCGGCTGCACGCGAGCGCGGCGCGACGCAGCACGACATCCTGCTGGAGCTCGACGCCGGCGGCCACGCGGCCGACAGTGCATTTGCCAAGGGCATGGTTGAAGCGCGCCTGTCACCCCTTGGTCACCTGTAGTTAGTCGGCTACACTCGACGCCGCAGCGTCAGGAACGTGAACGACAAGGAGTGCCGCTCGTCAGCAGGGTGAAACTCTGCTGCGATCTGCTCCCAGCGATCATCTGCAATGGGCATCATATAGGCATCGCCCTGTGGCTCGGCATGTACGCGTGTGAGGTGAATCACGTCGGCATGCGGCAGCGCCTCGCGGTAGAGCGCTGCCCCGCCAATGATCGCCACCTCACCGGCCGGCTGTGCGGCGCGCAACGCTGCTGCGAAACTGTCGACCACGGTTACGCCGGGTGGCGCGAATTCAGGCGACCGTGACACCACGATATTCAGGCGCCCGGGCAACGCACGGCCGATCGATTGGTAGGTGCGCCGGCCCATCACCACCGGCTTGCCCAACGTCAGCGACTTGAAGTGCCTGAGATCGTCTGGCAGATGCCAGGGCAACGCGTTGTCGCGCCCGATGACATCGTTCTCGGCCGCCGCCACGATCACGGCGATTCGCGGCAGCGCGCTGCCGCTCGAGTGTGACGGAGTTCTCAGATCAGTTGACATATTGGCGCCGCCTGTGAGCAATGCACGCGCGCAGCGCGCCCTATCTTTCTAGTCTTGAGGCCATGATTGTACCTATCGGTCGTGCGTTCCGGGGCTGGCAGCAGCTGCGGACGTTGCTGCTGGCCTGCGCCCTGCTGGGCGCCTGGGTAGGCGCGGCTGTGGCGCAATCGACGCCGATCGCACGCTCCGTGCGTATCACGGGCAACATCAACTTCGTCACGACCGGCGGCTCGCTGCGGACGCAACCCGATACCGGCAACTCCTGCGCGGTCAGTCCTACGAGCAGCGAGAGTCTCACGGGCGTGCCGGCGGGCACGACTATTCGCGCGGCCTACCTATACTGGGGCGGCTCCGGCGCCACCGTGGACTCTACGGTCAGTTTCAATGGCTCGACCGTCAATGCGAACCGAACGTTCACGGCGGTGTTCAACAACGCTGGCACGAACTATCCATTCTTTGGTGGTGTCGCCGATGTCACGCCGCTCGTGAGCGGCAACGGCAACTACACATTCGGCGGGCTCACTGTCAATACCAGCACGCCGCATTGCGCGGTGAGCGCCGTCCAGTCAGGTTGGGGCCTGATCGTGATCTATCAGGGTGCCGCCGAGCGGCTTCGCGCGATCAATATCTTCGACGGGCTGCAGTTCTTTCGGGGCAGCTCATTGACGTTGATGCCCGACGGCTTTCGGATTCCACCTACCAACATCGATGGCCGTATCGCGGTGATTTCCTGGGAGGGCGATCCGGGCAATTCAACGCCGCTGAACGGCTTCAGCGAGAGCCTCACATTCAATGGCATCACTCTCGACGACGGACTGGTACCCGCCGGCTCCGTACCCACCGTCCAGCAGTACGATGGCACGATCAGCTCACAAGGCTCCGTCACGAGCTACGGCGTCGATGTCGATACCTATGATGTCTCCGGCTTGCTAACCCCCGGACAAACGACTGCGGTTACCAATTATTCCGCCGGCGGCGACCTGGTACTACTCACCGCGCAGGTTGTCAGTGTAACAACCGAGCCAGTGGTCGACCTGTCGATCACGAAATCGCACAGCGGCAACTTTGTCGTTGGCACCACTGCTTCCTATGACATCACAGTCAGCAACAGCGTCGGTGTCGAAAAAGAAGACAACACGATCGTGGTCACCGACGTCCTGCCAGCCGGGCTCAGCTACGCCTCCGCGAGCGGCACGGGCTGGAGCTGCAGCGCCAGCGGCCAGGCAGTCACGTGCACGCACGCTCCGCCGCTGCTGGCGGGTGCGTCATTGCCAGTCCTCACCATCAACGTGCAAGTGGGTGCAGCAGCATTCCCGGGCGTCACCAACCAGGTGACTGTCAGCTCCGCGAGTCTCGACAATACGCCTGGCAATGACACAGCCAGCGATCCGACCATCGTGCTAGGCCCCGATCTGTCTAACTCCACCAAAACTATCCAGGACTTGAACGGCGGCGATGCAGAACCGGGCGATGTGCTGCGCTACACGATCACCTTGATCGAGAGCGGCGGCGCAGCAGCCACCGCGGTGACTGTCACTGATGATATCCCGGCCAACAGCGTCGGCTTCACCGTCACCAGCATACCGCCGGGTGCCGTCAACACCTCGACTGGCGCCGGAACAGGTGCCTACGGCGCCGGCCTGCTGAATGTTTCGGCGATCACTGTGCCCGCCAATTCGTCGGTGAACGTGGTATTCGACGTGCTCGTACCACCGGCTGCCACGCCGGGCACGCCGATCGACAATACCGCCGCCATCACTCAGCCGAACGGGCCAGGTGCCGCGCCCGCCGCGCCTACGGTGATCGTGTCACCGTCACAGATACCTGGCGCGGGTCGCAAGCCACTCTACCTGCGAACCTCGCCGTCACTCGATCTGTCCCGCAATCCGCCGGCTGCCGCGGAGACGGACCAAGCGATCAGCGGTGGTTCATCCGCGACCTGGACGCTGACACCGCTGCTGCAAACCGGCATCAGCATTGCGGCTAACGACATCTCGATCCGTCTGTGGCTGCGGCGCAGCGGCGGGGGCGGCGCCAGCCGGCAACTCACCGTGACCCTGAGCAATTCCGTCACCGGATCGATCGGCACCGACACACGCAGCTACACCGTGCCGAACGGCTCACCCGCCGAATTCCAGTTCGTCATTCCCAATGCGGCCGTACTTGCGTTCCCATCTGGCTCGACCTTCAGCCTGACGATCGCGCAGATCTCGCCGAGCTCGAGCGGCCCGCAAACCCGGATCTACCCGAACGGCACTGGCGTCAATAACTACTCGCGGATCGAGCTCGACAGCAACACCGTCATCAATGTGGACAGTGTACTGGCGTACGACGCCGCTTTTGCCGGCGGTGCCGTCGCGCCGAACTTCGCGCCAGGCGCCACCGCCTACCTGCGCACCGTGATCAGCGACCCGTTCGGCAGCTTCGATATCGCCAGCGCCGCCGTCACGGTGCTGGATCCGGGCAGCACGCCGATAGTCAGCAACATTGCCATGACCAAAGTGGCGGACTCTGGCGCCGCAACCGCTACCTACGAGATGCCGTTCGCCATTCCGCCGGGCGCTGCACCCGGCGTCTGGACCGTCCGTGTCATTGGTACGGAGGGCACAGAAGGACTGGTGACCGATCTGGGCGTTGGCACGTTCAGCGTGCAGCTCCCGGCACCCGCCCTGCGGGTACAAAAGACCTCCGCAGTACTCTCCGATCCGCTCAACAACACGACCAATCCGAGACGCATACCACGGGGCGTCGTGCGCTATGACATCAGCGTCACCAACACCGGCCCCGGCACGGTCGACGCCAGCTCGCTCGTCATCACCGACCGCATTCCGGACGACACGGCGCTCTATGTCGCAACGAACAGTGGTCCGCCGATCGAATTCATCGACGGCAGCCCAGCGAGTGGCCTGACCTACAATCCCGCCTCGCATGTGAGCTATTCCAATCAACCGACGGGCGGCCCACCTTACAACTACACACCGACGCCTGATCCGGATGGCTTCGATGACGCTGTACGCGGCGTGCGCGTGGCACCTGCTGGCACCATGACCGGTGCCACGGGCGCGGGGCAGCCATCATTCACGGTGCGACTGCGCGTCCGTATCGACTGACCGCTGCCCGGGTCGCGGAGGTCAGCGGCGCGCGGCGCGCTTGCCAGCCTTCTTGTCCGACTTTCTGGCGGTCTGCCTGCTGGTCTTCCGGGCACTCGACTTGCTACGTCGGGCACTCGACGCACGGCGCTTGCGAGCGACCGGGCGCTTGGCGGGCCACAACATCGTGCCACGACAGCTGCTCGCGCCGCAGCGGCATGCATACACCTCATCGACGTCGTCCGGGTCGTCCTTCTCGCGCCCAATCTGATAGTCGTAACCGAGCTCCTCGCCGGGTTCGATGTTCCTGATGGCTTCGATATAGACGCGGCGGTTCTGGATCACCGATTCGCAATTCGGGTCGCATTGATGATTGATGAAGCGGGCAGCATTGCCACCAACTCCGGCATCGATGACCGTGCGTTTGTCGACGATGAACAGGAAGGTGTGGTTGTCGTTCTCGTCGTGATCTTCATAGCGATCATCCGCGACCTTGTGCGACACACGATCGCCGAGATACTCGATGATGCGCGTGCCTTTCTTGATGGGCGCAACAGCGAACACGCCGCTGCCATGTACCTTCGAGCGACGTACCTTGATGAGCGGTGAACTGACGATCTTCGCGCCACCGCGCAACACTTCATCGTTCTGGTCGGCGGGATAGAGGGGCTTGCTCTTGCTTGTATTTGGCATGACTCACACGGCCACGGGGGCCTTGATGGCTGGATGGAACTGATAGTTTCGAAAATCGAAGTCGGCGAATTGATAGTCGAAGAGCGAAGCCGGTTTGCGCACCAGGACGAGCTGTGGCGGCTCATACGGCTCACGGGACAGCTGCAAGTCCACCTGCTCGAGATGATTGAGATACAGGTGGCAGTCCCCTCCGGTCCAGACGAAATCGCCGAGCTCGAGATCGCTCTGCGCTGCGAGCATATGGGTCAGCAACGCGTAAGATGCAATGTTGAAGGGCACACCGAGGAAAATGTCGGCGCTGCGCTGGTATAGCTGACAGGACAGTCGACCATCGGCGACGTAGAACTGGAACAATGCGTGGCAGGGCAGCAGCGCCATCTGCTCTAGTTCACCGACATTCCAGGCACTCACGAGGATACGCCGCGAGTCCGGGTTGCGGCGCAATTGTTCGACCACGGCGGCGATCTGATCGATGTGCGTACCATCGGGCCTCGGCCACGAGCGCCACTGCTTGCCGTAGACCGGCCCCAGCTCACCGTCAGCGTCAGCCCACTCGTCCCAGATCGTGACACCGTTGTCGCGCAGATAGCGCGTGTTGGTATCGCCACGCAGAAACCACAACAACTCGTGCACCACCGACTTGAGATGGATGCGCTTGGTGGTGACGAGCGGAAATCCGGCCGCGAGATCGAACCGCATCTGATAGCCGAACACCGACAGCGTGCCGGTGCCCGTACGATCCTGCTTGCGAGCGCCATGCTGGCGCACGTGCCGCATGAGATCGAGATAAGGCCTCATGCAGCGCTGTGCACCGTATTGCCGCTCGGCTCGCGGCGCTGGTACGCCATGATCATCAGCGCTATCCCGATCAGCACCATCGGTGCGGACAGCACCATGCCCATCGTGACCCAGTCGCCCAACAGGTAGCTCAGGTGCTGATCCGGCACGCGCCAGAACTCCACAGTGATGCGTGCCAGCCCGTACAGGATCAGAAACAGGCCGGCGGGCGCCAGTCGTGGTCGCGGCTTCGACGTGAACCACCACAAAATCAGGAACAACACCAAGCCTTCGAGCAGCGCCTCGTACAGCTGGGTAGCGTGGCGGACTTCACCATTGACCTTGAATCCCCACGGTACAGTGGTGGTCTTGCCCCACAGCTCCCCATTGATGAAGTTGCCAAACCGTCCGGCCATCAGGCCTATGCCCGGTAGCGGCGCGGCGAAATCGAACACGTCGGCCACCTTGCGCTTGCGGCGCACGGCGAAAATCGCAATCGCGATCAAGACGCCGAGCAAACCGCCGTGAAAGGACATGCCGCCGTCCCAGATCTTGACGGGATACCACGGGTCCTGCGCCCAGAACCCGAGACCATAGAACAGCACGTACCCGATTCGCCCGCCGAGAATGACGCCGAGCATCGCAAAGAA